>Ga0075421_100006734_pt1 | contig 14047 bp, 8 predicted proteins | sample SoiMetdeltSBSDD5_FD_75292 | JGI IMG/M metagenome (GOLD analysis project Ga0075421, IMG submission 75292) | Bulk soil microbial communities from a Populus tree surrounding site in Tennessee, USA - Soil MetaG P. deltoides SBSDD5 | ecosystem: Environmental > Terrestrial > Soil > Tree plantation...
ACACAGTGTCTCCGGACGCCGGCCCCGGGCACTCGGCCACAGCGTCCCCGCGGCTGGTCTTCGAGGATCGCATCTTCTGATATGTCAAAAGGAATGTCAATGGAAGGCGTCCTCCTGGGCAGTTGTTGTGGCCGTTAGGTTTAGCGGCGAGCGAGGCGAGGCCGCGGCTGGGTGGCGCGAAGGGTCGGCAGGGGCTGATTCTTCGGGGGCGCCTTGCGGCTTACGGCGCGAGGCCGACGCTCCGCAAGAGATCGACAAATCGCGGGTCCGAGCGCAAGCTGTCGTAGGCCGGATCGACGCGCAGCGAGACTAGGTGGTCGGAGCGCTCTGCGTAGCCCCGGCGCAGCCACTCGAACGCCCGATCCTTATCCCCGAGCCCAGCGTAGATTTTGGCGATGTAGACGGGGGAGACCTGCCGCCGCGCGGCTTGCCCTTCCAGCTCGTTGATGATTCTCAGCGCCTCCCCCCTCCGGCCGGACACCGCATAGACGTGGGCCAGCTCCGAGAGGTATTGGTCATGCCGGTTGAGCGCCAGCGCCTGACTGAGCTCGGCGGCCGCCTCCAGGTACATCGCCTTCTGCTGGTAGGCGCGCCCGAGCGTGAGGTGCGCCCGGGCGTAGCCGGGGTTGAGCACGATCGCCTTCCGGCACTCTTCGATCGCCCGGTCGTACTGGCGCGCGAAGTAGTAAATGTTGTTGAGCACGTCGCCCGTGTGGGGCGAGAGCGGGTCGAGCTGCTGCGCGCGGTGCGCCTCGGCCAGGGCCTCGTCGAAGCGCCCCTGCTGCGTCAGGAATTCGGCGTAGTAGGTGCGGGCCATGGCGAAGTTCGGGTTGAGCTCGATGGCCCGCTTGAACGCCCGCTCGGCCCCCGGCCCGTCCCAGTCGCCCCACCACCTGATCGCCGCCAGCGACTGGTGCGCTTCGGCCAGCGTGTCGTCCAGCTCGAGGGCCCTCAGGGCGGCCGCCTTCGCCCGCGGCATGGCCTCGCCGGGGGGTAAGTACTGGCTGGAGAAATCGGAGTAGATGTCGGCCACCCCAGCGTAGGCCAGGGCGAGGCTCGGGTCGGCGGCGATGGCTTGAGTGAAGTAGGCGAGCGCCCCCTCCCCGCTCTCCCTGGTGAACTGGTACTGGTAGTAGCGGCCTTTGAGGTAAAGCTGGTAGGCCTCGCTATCCCCCGCGAAGCGCTTCGCCAGCTGGCGCTGCTGGTCGCCGCTCAGCCTCAGCCGTAAGGTCGCCGCGATCTCGCGGGCGATCTCCGCCTGCACCGCGAGGATGTCTGCCGACCGCCGATCGTATTGCGCGCCCCAGAGCCGCGACCCGTCGCTGACGTCCACCAGCTCCGCCACGATCGTCAACGCCTCGCCGTGCTTCCGCACTCTCCCGGTGACCACGGCGCGCACCCTGAGCGCCGCCCCGACCTGACGCGGATCCACCGACTGCCCCTGATAGCTGAAGACCGTGCTGCGCGCCATGACGCGCAATTGCGGCAGCTGCGACAAACTGTTGATGATGCTTTCGGTGATCCCGTCCGGGAGGTATTCCGCCTGCGGGTCGGCCCCCGCGTTGACGAACGGCAGGACCGCGATCGAGTCGACCGCCGGGGCGCGCCCGGTCAGCAGGTGCTGCCCCGCGAACATGCCGGCGAGCAAGAGCGCGGGGGCCGCCAGGGCGAGCGCGACCGCCTTCCGGCCACGCTTGACGCGGCCGATGAACCGCTTGACGCTCGAAGTCCTGCGCCCCGCCCCGGCCGTCGTCAGCGTCTGCAGGTCCCCGGCCACCGCCGCCCGCCCCCCGACCGGCAGGCTGAGCGTCACCTCACTGGATGCCGCCGCGTTCGGGCGCTTCGACTTCGACGCCCACTCGAGCTCATGTTTCAGGCCTTTCAACTCGCCGAGCAGCTCGGCGGCCCGTTGATACCGCTGCTCCCGCTCCTTGGCCAGCGCCCGGCTGACGATCTGTTGCAGTCGATCCGGGACCTTCGGCGAGCGTCGCGCGAGCGGCGGCGGCTCCTGGCAGAGGATCGAGACGATGACGTCGCCCGTGGTCGCGCCCGCGAACGGCACGGCGCCGGTGATCAGCTCGTAGAGCATCACGCCCAGGCTGAAGATGTCGGTGCGGGCGTCGATATCGAGCCCCCTCGCCTGTTCCGGCGACATATAGTTGATGGTCCCGATAACCACGCCCGGCTCGGTGTCCGCCGTGACCAGGTCGGCGTCCGGCGGCGGCGCGCGGAGCGGGCGTTCGGCCAACTTGGCGACGCCGAAGTCCAAGACTTTGACCAGCCCGTCGGGGCGGACCATGAGGTTTTCAGGCTTGAGGTCGCGGTGGATGATCCCTGCCTCGTGCGCCGCGGCCACGGCGCCGACGACTTGAATCGCCATGTCGAGCACCGCGCCCAGGGTCAGGCCGCCTCCCCTGATCGCGGCCCGCAGCGTCTCGCCCTCAATAAACTCGGTGGCGATGAAGTGGATTTCGCCCGCGCGCCCGACTTCATAGATGGTCAGGATGTTCGGGTGGTTGAGGGCCGAGACGGCGCGCGCCTCGCGCCGGAAGCGGCGCACCCGGTCGGCGTCCGTGGTGAAATGCGCGTGCAGTAGCTTTAAGGCGACGCGCCGGTCCAGCTGCGTGTCGCGCGCCAGGTAGACCGCGCCCATCCCGCCCCGGCCGAGAGGGCGCACCACCTCGTAGTGGCCGATCACCTGCCCGCCCGCGGGCTCCGGCCGGTCGTCGGGGGGCGAGTCGGCGGCGCCCGGTATGGTGCGCGGGTCGACCACCCGCTCGTGCGCCTTCAGGAGGGCCGCCACTTGGTCGCGCAACCCCGGGTCGTCGGCGCAGACTTCGGCCAGGTAGGCGGCGCGAAGCTCGGGCTCGCGCGCCAGTACCGCCTGAAACAAAGCCTCGGCTCGTCGCCAGCGTTCGGGAGTCATAACCGCGTAGCCCGTAAATATAAATCAGCGCGGGGTTGCGACGTTAGACTACACAATCTTGCCACATTCTTCCAGCCGATCCGGAGCGGGGACGGCACGGTACCGCGACCGTCAGGGGGCGCCCCTTGACGGTCGCGGTACCGCGCCGATCTCTGCGAGCAAAGGTGTCTTGCAGCAGACTACTCGTGGATTCTTGGCTGCTTTGGGAGGGACGGCTCTAACGCGTGGGTCGTATGTTCGGTGACGCTCGTCACGGCAGCTGCGTTCGCTCGCTGCTGTGCGGCACCCAGCTCTTTCGCCGCTTGCTCCTTGAGTTGCTTGGTGTCGCGCACTTCCGGGGCAATCCTCCGGCGACTAACGAGCATCCAGATGAACACGCCTTCGACTGCCAGCATGAGCAGAAAGCTCAGCAGCGAGAAGGCGATGATCAGCCCCTCGTTGAAGTCGAGCACCTGTTTCATGACCGCCATCAGACCGATGGTCGTCCCGAGGCCGACGGTGAAGACCGAGACTATTGCCCACACCAGGGATTCAGGGAAGAGCTCCGCCGGTTCGGCGACGCCGTCATCGTCTGCTCGATTCAACTTGGCTCCGCAGTGATTGCAGTAGCTCAAGGTGTTTTTGACGCCCGAACCGCAGGATGAACAATACATAGCCAACCCCCCTTGCCTTAACTCATGAGCGGCCCAACGGAATACGCTCAGACGTGCGCCGTGGTTCACCAATCAGAGGACGACGGCAGGGGCAGGCCCCTGCCGGCTCGCATCCGAAGAGGCGATCAGAAACTGCGCTACTCGGGCGGCCGGATCGCGTAATCGGGCCAGCAGTCTTCGTCAGTCCCCGGCCGCCCGAACGGGAGCAGGGTCGGCGCGGTCGGCGCGGGCGCAGCGAACTTCGGGTCGAGCGCCTTGGCGATCTGGTCGCGGATGTCCTCGAGGTGGAGCCGCGTCGCGCGGTCGGTCGTCCGCCCGAGCGCGCGCGCCACGTCGGCGTTCAGGGCGCGCAGCTCGCCCCGGAATAACGGCCGCTGGTCGTCGACGGCCGCCGCCCGGCCGTTGAGCCGGTCGTTGACGAGGTCGAGGTAGGCGCGCTGCAGGTTGCGCCGGTAGGCTTCGACCTTCACCGGGCCGCCGTTGTCCAGCTCGCGCCAGATGCCGTGGCGCACGTCGGCGAGGAAGTCCACCGGGCGGTAGGCCGCCGCGCCGTCGACCGCCTCCTGCTCAACGAGGCGCGCGAAGCGCGCCGGGCTGAGGAGCGAGGCGAGCACGCGCTGCTGGCTCACCCGGACGCGGTCGAGCGCGCCCGCCGGCTCGATCCGACGCAGGACCTCGGGCTTGAGCGCCCAGGCCGGGGTCGCGAAGGCGTTCTCGTTGAGGAAGCGCACGGCCGCCAGCTGCTTCTCCCGCGCGACCGGCGTGAAGCGCACCCCCTCCTGCCCGGCGTGCTTCTGCTGTGAGTTGAACCCGCCGACGATCTGGGTCACATGGTTGAGCTCGAGCACCCACTGGCCGAGCATGCGCCCGTAGAGCTCGCCCAGATCATCGTAGGGCTCGCCCGGCTGTGAGGTCGCCGCGAGCAGCATGTCCGAGACGCGCGCCAAATTCTTGAGCCCGAGCGAGGTCGAGGAGATCGCGTCGCCGTCGCCGACCGCCTCGGTGTTCTCGCCCGGGTCCGACCCGCGCGAGCCGGCGGTCGAGAAGCGCAGCCACGGCTTATCGTCCTGCGCGCGCGCCCACTCGTCGAGCGTCTTCTTTTCGTCCTCGGCCGAGCGCGCCCCCGGGATCGGCTTGTAGCCCCACATGGTCGCCCACTTGTCGTACGGCCCGATGCCCGGGATGAGGTCCTTGGCGTCGAGACGGTCTTCGGGCTGTGCGACGTAATTGAACCGCGAGTAGTCCATGAGCGTCGGCGTGTGGCCCATCTTCTTGACCCACTCGCGGTCGCGGACCTTCTCGGCCGAGTAGGTCGCGCTCGCCTTCATGTTGTGCTGGAAGCCGAGCGTGTGGCCGACCTCGTGCGCGACGACATACTCGATGAGCTCGCCCATGAGGTCGTCAGGCAGCGGCAGCTTGCGCGCCCGCGGGTCGAGCGGCCCGGCCTGGACGAAGTACCAGTCGCGCGCCAGGTTCATGACATTGTGGTAGAACTGGATGTCCGACTCGAGAATTTCGCCCGTCCGCGGGTCGTGGACGTGCGGCCCCGAGGCGTTCTCGATGGTCGAGGGCAGCCAGCGGATGACTGAGTAGCGCGCGTCCTCCGCGCTCCAGTCCGGGTCCTGCTCAGGCGTTGGGGCCTCGGCCGCGAGGATCGCCTTCTTGAACCCGGCCTCCTCGAACGCCGCCTGCCACTTCTCGATCCCACGCTTGACGTAGGGCACCCACTTGGCCGGGGTCGCCGGGTCGACGTAGTAGACGATCGGCTTGACCGGCTCCGAGATCGCCGCCTGTGGGTCCTTCTTCTCCAGCCGCCAGCGCGTGATGTAGGCCCGGCGCGGGGCCCGGTGCTCGTCCTTGCCGTAGTCCATCTGGCGGACGGTGAAGTAGCCGACGCGCTCGTCGAACTCGCGCGGCATCATCGGCCGCTCGGGGAGCTTGACCATGCTGTAGTGCATGAGCACCGAGGCGCTGCCCGTGCCCATGCCGGAGCCGAGGAAGGGGTTGGGCGGCGCGGCGGCCGGAGTCACGTCGGGCGGCGAGGTAAAGGTGTGCGTCGCCTCGACCTCGATGTTGGTCGGGAAGGAGATGACGCGCTCGACGAACGAGCGCGTCGGGTCGAAGCCCCGGGCGCGCAGCCGGGCGCGCGCGCTCAGCTCGGTGACCTCGGTGGTGAAGAGCCGCGTCACGTCGATCACCGGCGCGTCGTCCTTCCCGAGCGCCTCGACGAAGAACGCCATGATAATCGTGTTGTTGTTCGCCGCCTGCACGGCGCGCGCGATCGGCAGCCGCGCGTCGGCGACGACATCGTAGGCGACGCTCCGCAGCAGCACCCGGTTCTGGTGCCGCTCCCAGCGGACGACGCGGTTGCCGAGCGCCTGGCCGCCATAGCCGACGCCGAGCGTCGTCCGGGCGATCTGGTTGACCCAGAGGAACTCCTTGCCCAGCTCCGCCGCCGGGATCTCGTAATAAATCTTCTCCTTGACCCGGTGAACAACGAAGACCCCCGCGTCCGACTTCGCATCTTTCGTGATCACCTTATCGTAAGGCTTGATCTCGGGCGGTGACTGCTCGCGGCCGGGGAAGGCCGGGCGATCGGGCGGGGCCTGGGCGCTCGGCTGAGGCGCTTCCTGCGCCGCGACGGGCAGGCCGAGCGCGGCGGCGGCAAGGACCGTGCGACAAATCCTGGGGAAGCTGATCATGGTGTCTCCTCGGTTGACGGTGGATGACTGACCGCAGCAGAATAACCTCCATCCAGACGAGATTCAATTCTTTTCACCAGGAGGGTGTCATGGAAGAATCTGAGAAACCATTGAGGCATGCGAACTGCGGCGGGAATGTGCGACAAACGAGGGAGCACCACTACGTCTGTGACCGGTGCCACGCCGAAGCAGAAGGCATGGTCAGCGCCGCCGAGAAAGCTGAGGGCGAGCCGGAAGAAGTGACGCTCTGTAACCCGCACGAGGAGTCCTTTTAACCGTGGCGCTCGCGGTGCTCAATGCCACGCCCGGATGCGCCCTGTGTCGCGCCCCTGCTATAATGCCGCCCGAGGGGAGGGGACCGAGATGCTCTACTGCCCGAAATGCGCGACGCCGATCGAGGGCGTCAAGTTCTGCCGCTCGTGCGGCGCCAATGTCAGTCTCGTGCCGCAGGCCCTGACCGGTCAGTTGCCCACCGCGCCGGTGGAGGACGTGCGCGCCCGCCTGCGGAAGCGCAGAACCGTGACCCCGGAGCGGGCGATGAGCAACCTCTTCACCGGCCTCGCCTTCTTCGTTATCTCGCTCGCCGTCTGGCGGTACGCCCCCGCCGGGCGCATCTGGTGGTTCTGGCTGCTCATCCCGGCTTTCGCGTGCGTCGGCGAGGGCATCGGCCAGCTCTACCGCATGAAACTCGAACGGCGCGACGAGGCGCCCGCCCCCGAGCCGGCCGCGCTGGAGCTGCCGGCGCCGGCGACGTCGAGCCTCGGGACGCCGGCAAGCGTCACCGAGCACACGACCAAGCACCTGAAATAGAACACGGATGACACGGACAGGGCGGATTGACACGGGTCTGAAATCCGTGGTCATCCGTCGCATCCGTGTCATCCGTGTTCTATTTCAGGGCTTGATGAGCCTCTCCTTCTCGGTCTCGACGTTGAAGCGCTGGTAGTTGCCGTACTTGATCGTCGCGTTGAAGTTGAGCCCGATGAAGAGGGCGCGCGCGGCGAGGTTGAACTCGGCGTAGGTCGGGAGCCAGATCTCGTTATTGATCCGGTCCTGCTCGAGGACGAAGGCGGCGCCGGGCTTGATTGCGCCGAGCAGCCCCGCGCCGACTTTGAAAGAGTCGACCAGCCGCGCCTCGACGCGGACCACCTGGCGGTCGCCGACGTCGACCCAGATCGCGCCCGAAGTCTTGCCCATGATCTTCTCGATGTCCTTCTGCGGCTTGTAGCCGGGGAGCGGCTCGAAGTCGAAGACGATGACGTCGCGGTTGCGGAAGCGCTCGCGGCGCGGGTTGACCAGGCGCGAGGCGCGGAGCACGTCGGCGATCGTCGCCGGGCGCCGGTCCCGCTCGGGCGGCCCGGCCTTGTCGTTGCGCCCCTGACTCTCGCCCTCGGCCTCGCGCTTCTCGATGTCGCGGATCAGCTTCTCGATCCGCCGGTCCTCCTTGGCCTGGTCCTCGGGCGCGAGCGGCTGGTCGTTCCTGGCCACCTGCCGGCGCAAGGGGCGGCCGTGGTAGAAGGTCGTCTCGAAGGTCTCGGACTCCTTCTCCTTGAGCGCCCCGCTCTTGTCGAACTCGCGCGAGGTGATGACCTGGGTATAGGTGTACTTCTCGAGCAGCTGCTCGATCTCGCGCTGGTGGTCGCCAACCTCCCGGAGCAGCGCCGGGATGTCGGGCAGCGGCTCGCCCGAGCGGCGCGGGAAGTCGAAGCGCGCGCGGTCGAGCGGCGGGTTGTGGACGACCTCCTCGAGGCGGACCTCGAAGCGCTCCCCGCCCTCCGCAATCGTCACCGCGAATGGCTCCATCACGCCGCCCACCGCGCGGTAGTCGGCGTACTCGTAGACCTTCGTGCCCGCGCCCGCGGGCAGCTCCTCGCGGACGATGAGGTGCGAGGCGAGGTCGACCCAGAGCTTGATCTTGACGTTGCGCCGCGTGGTCAGGACAACGACCTGCGTGGGGCGCCCGGCGACCGCCTCCTGGCCGGCGGCGGCGAGCCTGGACTTCTCCTTCCCGTAGTTGAGCCAGCGGTTGTTGCGGTAGAAGGCCTCGGCCTGGAAGTCGGCGCTCTCGGCCCCGGTGAGCGTTCGCAAGCCCGAGCGCGAGTCGCGCCGCCAGCCGCTCTTCCCGCTGTAGCCCTCGCTCGCCTCGAAGCCGCGAATCTCGACGAGGTAGGTGTAGAGGTCGGGGCGCATGGCGGCAGCCTCGAAGCGCCCCCCCGCGCCGTCGCTCGCGCGCGTGATCCCGCCGCGCCCCTGCCAGGACTTGATGCGCCCGAGCGCCTTCTCGCCGCCAAGCGCCTTGAGCGATTGCTTGAGAATCTTGTCGGGCGACTGCGCCCGGGCGGGCGCGGCGCAGAGCAGTAGAGCGGCGGCGAGCGAGAGGCGGTAGAGCATTTGTGTCCTCACAGGATTGGTTATAGCATACGACACCGCGATGACAGAAACGACGACCCAACCCGTGGCGCTCGTCACCGGCGCCTCGCGCGGGATCGGGCGGGGGATCGCCCTGGAGCTGGCGCGCGCCGGCTTCGACCTGGTGATCAACTACGCCGCCGACCGGGACGCGGCCGAGGAGGCGCGCGGGCTGGCCCGCGGGGCGAGCCCGCGACCCGGGGCGCGCGTCGAGATCTGCCGGGGCGATGTCGCCGAGGCCGAGGACCGCGCCGCGCTCCTCGCCTTCACGCGCGAGCAGTTCGGGCGGCTCGACCTGCTCGTCAATAACGCGGGTGTGGCGCCGCGCGCGCGCGTCGACCTGCTCGAGGCGACCGAGGAGAGCTTCGACCGGCTGCTCCGGATCAACCTCAAAGGCCCATACTTCCTCACCCGCGACGCGGCGCGCTGGATGGTCGAGCAGCGCACCTCCCGGCCGCCGGCGGGCTACCCGCCGGCGATCGTCAACATCACCTCGGTCTCGGCCTACGCCGCCTCGCCTGAGCGCGGCGACTACTGCGTCTCGAAGGCCGGCCTGGCGATGATGACCAAGCTCTATGCCGCGCGGCTCGCCCGCGAGGGGATTCACGTCTACGAGGTGCGCCCTGGGGTGATCGCGACCGACATGACGGCCGGGGTGCAGGAGAAGTACGACGCGCTCATCAGCGAGGGCCTCACCCCGATCGCCCGCTGGGGCACCCCCGAAGACGTCGGGCGCGCCGTCGCCGCGCTCGCCACCGGCCAAATCCCCTTCGCCACAGGAGAAGTCATTAATGTTGACGGCGGCTTTCACCTACGACGCCTCTGAGCCTTCCTTTCGAAATCCAAATTTCTGAATTTCGATTCAAAAATCTCAATATCCCCATCTCTCAATTCCGCTAGATTTGTAGTAAATCGTTTATTTGCCGCTCTCTTCTCGCTGGCCTACATTTTGCGTTTCAAGCTGCCAAACAATGTGAAACTCCCCATTGAATCTTGATCTCTCCCCAGAGCAGGCCAGAAAACCAAGGAGTTAAGAGATGACAGCAATAGAGCGGCACCTCAGGGCAACGAAGGGGCTGGCGGTGGCGTGGCTCGGCGTGTTGGCCTTATGCGCCGGCTCGGCCCTCGCGCAGCAGACGACGGGCAACGTGCGCGGGGTGGTCAAGGACCCGACCGGGGCGGTCGTGGCCGGGGCGACGGTGACGCTCACGGACCCGAAGACCAACAGCACGCAGAACACCCAGACGACCGGGGGGGGCGAGTTCGAGTTCAAGAATCTGCCCGTTGGCGACTACCAGGTGACGATTGAGGGGAGCGGTTTCAAGAAGGTGACGCTGAGCGAGGTGCGCGTCCAGCTCAACCAGACGACCGACGTCCCGGTGGCGCTCGAGGTGGGGGTCACCGGAGAGGTAGTCGAGATTTCGGCCGGCGGCGCGGAGTTAGTCGACACGACGACGACCAACCTCTCCAAGGGCTTTAGCGAGCGGCAGGTGGTCGAGCTCGCCCAGACGGCGACCGGCGCCGGCATTTATAACCTCGCGCTGATCGCGCCGAATGTCGCCTCGAGCGGCGGGGTTGGGGTCGGGACCGGCGGCTCGGTCGGCGGCCAGCGCCCGCGCAACAACAACTTCGTCGTCGACGGCATTGACAATAACGACAAGTCGGTGACCGGACCGCAGATCTATATCTCGCCCGAGACGGTGGCGGAGTTCTCGCTCCTCTCCAACCAATACTCGGCCGAGTTCGCGCGCTCGACCGGCGGGCAGTTCATCACCGTCACCAAGAGCGGGTCGAACAACTTCCATGGGACGGCCTACGGCTACTTCCGCAACCGCCACCTTAATGCGCTCGACACGCTGCTCAAGGACACCGGCGTGACGCGCTGCACGGAGATCGGCAACGACCTCTGCATGCCGCGTTACGACTACGGCCGCTTCGGCGGCAACGTCGGCGGCCCGCTCTACTTGCCGCGCTTCGGTGAGGGCGGCCCGGCGACCGTCGGCGGCAAGGACCGGCTCTTCTTCTTCGTGAGCTACGAGCGGATGCAGGAGGGCGCGGCAGCGGGCGCGGGGGCGGTCGACTCCCCGACGGCGCAGGGGTTCGCGCGGCTCAACGCGATCCCGGGCCTCTCGGCGACCAACCTCGGCGTCTTCAACCGCTACGTCCCGGTGGCGCCGGCGCAGCGCGGCTCCGACACGATTACGGTCAACGGGGTGGACATCCCTGTGGGCAACGTCAACATCCCGTCGCCGGCCTTCTTCTACCGCAACAACGTCGTGGCGAACATCGATTTCGTCCAGAGCGAGCGGACGCAGCACCGGGCGCGCTTCATCTACGACCAGCTCCGCGACATCGACACGGAGGCGACGCTTCCGGTCTTCTTCGAGCTCATCCCGAGCGACGGGCGGCTCTTCTCCTACACGCTGACGCACGCCTTCTCCTCGCGCGTGAGCAACGAGACGCGGCTCGCCTACCGCCGCTTCTCGCAGACTTTAGGGGTGGGTGACCAGACCTTCCCCGGGCTCGACCAGTTCCCGAACATCGGGCTCGGCGAGCTGGGCATTGACATCGGGCCGGACCCGAACGCTCCGCAGTTCAACATCGAGAACAACTACCAGGTGGTCAACAACCTCTCGGTGCTCGCGGGCAACCACTCGCTCAAGGTCGGGGCCGACTTTCGCTGGTTGATCTCGCCGCAGTCCTTCGTCCAGCGCCAGCGCGGCGACTACCAGTACAATCAGGCCGAGACCTTCCTCAACGACATCAGCCCCGAGTTCGCCGAGCGCTCGGTCGGCTCTTCGCCCTACTACGGCAACCAGAAGCTGCTCTTCGCCTTCGCGCAGGACGACTGGCGCGTCCGGCCGAACCTGACGCTCAACCTCGGGGTCAACTACGCCTGGCAGGAGCTGCCCCGCGGCGCACGGGAGCAGAGCCTGAACGCGCTCGCCTCGGTGCCGGGGGTGCTCGAGTTCAACGAGCCGAAGTCGCAGAAGAAGAACTTCGCCCCGCGCGTCGGCTTCGCCTACTCGCCCAACTTCGACTCGGGGCTCCTTGGGCGCTTCTTCGGCAGCAGCGGCAAGAGCTCGATCCGCGCCGGCTTCTCGATGGCCTACGACGTGATCTTTGACAACCTCTACATCCTCTCGCTCCCGCCGCAGTTCACCCAGACGGTGAACGCCGCCGACGGGCTGCCGAATTTCCTCGCCGGGGGCGGCATCCCGCCGACGCCGCAGGCGATCGGCAACGACCCGGCGGCGGCGCGGGCGGCGACCTCGGCCTGGATTCCCGACCAGGAGGTGCCTTACTCGCTGACCTACACGCTCAGCTTCCAGCGCCAGTTTCTCCAGGACTGGTCGTTCGAGGCGCGCTACCTCGGGACGCGCGGCGTCCACCTCCTGACGCAGAACCGGATCAACGCGCAGGGGGCGGTGACCGAGACGCGCTTCCTCCCGACCTTCTTCTCGCGGCCGACGCAGGCGCAGCTCGACGCCCTGAGGCTGACGCTCGACGACCTGGAAGCCGTCTCGCCGATCGTGCCGCGGTTTGAGGCGGCCGGGTTCGACCAGAACTTCATCACCGCCTTCCTCTCGAACGGGAACTCGACCTACCATGGCCTCTCGACGCAGGTCACCCGGCGCCTGAGCGGGGGCTGGCAGGCGTCGGGGGCCTACACCTGGAGCCACCTCATCGACGACACCACGGCCGAGGTCTTCAGCACTGTGCTCTCGCCGCGCCGCGTCCAGGACTTCCAGAACTTGCGGACGGAGCGGGCGAGCTCCGCGCTCGACCGGCGTCACCGCTTCGTCGTCTCGAGCGTCTACGACCTGCCATTCTTCAACCAGCGCGGGAACGGGTTCCTGCGCGCCGTCCTCGGCGGGTTCAGCCTCGCCGGGACCTACACCTGGGAGTCGGGGGCCGAGGCGACGGTGCGGAGCGGGATCGACTCCAACCTCAACTTCGACAACGCCGGCGACCGTACGATCCTCAACCCGAGCGGGGCCGAGGGCACGGGGAGCACGGTCACGGCGCTGACCAACAGCGCCGGGGGGGTGGTCGGTTACCTGGCCGACAACCCGAACGCGCGGTACATCCAGGCGGGCGCCGGGGCGCGCGCGACGGCGGGCCGCAACACGCTCCGGCTGCCGAACATTAACAACCTCGACTTCTCGGTCTTCAAGAACTTCGCGATCACCGAGGGGGTCAAGTTCCAGGTCCGCGCCGACCTGTTCAACGCCTTCAACCACGCGCAGTACGTCCCGGGCTCGGTCAACGGCGTCGAGCCGATCGCCCAGACGTCGACGGCGGCGACCAGCATGATCACGGTCGGCCTCAACCCGGCGCTCTTCAACCGGCCGGATCGCGTCTTCAGCAACAACCCGCGGATCATCCAGCTGGCCCTCCGGCTCAACTTCTAGACAAGAGAAAGCATACGGGTGACGGGTGGCGACGGGTGAGGGCGGCTCAAAGCCGCCCTCACCCGTCAAACTTTTTTTTCGCCGCCGCTTTGGTTTCCGGCGCCGCCGGGGATAGCATGGGCGCCGCAGTCGGGGCAACTCTGCTCGGAGGTCACAGATGACGGACACCGCCGCGCTGCTCGCTTCGCTCGAGCGCGCCTTCGCCTTCTCCCGGTCGCAGGTCCGCGCGCTCATCGAGCGCGACCCGGGCTACTACCCGCTCTACACCGAGGGCGGCCGCTGGCGGCACGAGAAGCCGGCCTGGACGCGCTGGTGCGATGGGTTCCTGCCGGGGATGATGTGGATCTTCTACGAGGAGACGGGCAACGCCGACTGGCGCGAGCTGGCCGTGAGCTACTCGCGGCCGCTCGAGGGGCGCAAGGACGACCGCGAGGTCCACGACCTCGGCTTCATCTTTTTCCACGGCACCTACAAGCGCTGGTTCGAGGCGACGGTCCGCGAGGGCAAGCCGGACCCGGCGCTCAAGGAGGTCGCCGTCCACGCGGGGCGGACGTTGGCGCTGCGCTTCAACGAGCGCGCCGGGTGCCTGCGCTCATTCCACGGTGAGGACTCGAACTTCATCGACATCATGATGAACGTCGGGATCATCTTCTATGCCGCGCTCGAGACGGGCGACCGCACCCTCTTCCAGCTCGCCCACCGCCACTGCATGACCACGCGCCGGACGCTCCTGCGCGGTGACGGGAGCACGGCGCACGAGGGCATCTTCGACCTCGGGACGGGCGAATTCTTGCGACAGACGACGCAGCAGGGCTACCGCGGCGACTCCTGCTGGTCGCGGGGGCTGGCCTGGTCGCTCTACGGCTTCGGCACCTGCTACGACCTCACGGGCGAGCCGACCTACCTCGAGGCCGCGCAGGCGAACGCCGACTACTGGCTGGC
>Ga0075421_100006735_pt1 | contig 14044 bp, 5 predicted proteins | sample SoiMetdeltSBSDD5_FD_75292 | JGI IMG/M metagenome (GOLD analysis project Ga0075421, IMG submission 75292) | Bulk soil microbial communities from a Populus tree surrounding site in Tennessee, USA - Soil MetaG P. deltoides SBSDD5 | ecosystem: Environmental > Terrestrial > Soil > Tree plantation...
ATCCGGTGAGCGGGACCACGGACTGTTACGCGGAGCTGGCGCGGCGCCTGGGCCCTGACCAGCCGTTCTTCGCGCTCCAGGCCCCCGGGCTCGCTGCGGGCGAGGAGCCGGTCCCCAGCATCCCGGACCTCGCCGCGCGCTACCTGGCGGCGATCCGGCGCGTGCAGCCGGCCGGGCCGTACCGCATCGGCGGGTGGTCGGTGGGAGGCGTGGTGGCGTTCGAGATGGCCCGGCAACTGCTCGCCGCCGGTGAGCGCACCGCCCTGCTCCTGCTCATCGACTGCCGGGCCCCCGACGAGAGGATGAAGGCCGGCAACCGCAAGGCGCTGGGCACCTTCGAGGACGCGACCATCGCCCGGCACTTCCTGCAGTACCTGGCCCGGCGCAACGAGGTCGACCCGCCGTCTTCGCCGGAGCTGGAGGACCGGACCGCCCTCGCCGAACGGGCGCGCGGGCTCGACCCGTCGTTCCGGTCGCTGGATGGAGCGGAGATCGAGCGCCGGTTCGAGGTTTATCGCAGCAACCTCCGGGCCCTCCTCGGCTACGAACCTCGCCGCCATGAAGGAAGCGCCACGCTCCTGCAGGCGAGCGAGGAGCACCCGTCGCACCCGCGCCCCGCGACCCTGGGCTGGGAGGACTTCGTCGCCCAGGGCATCGAGTATCGCCCGGTAGGCGGGACCCACTTCACGCTGACCGCTCCGCGCCATGTCCCGGCGCTGGCCGGCGTCATCGAAGATTGTCTCTCGAGGGCGCTCTGATGACGTCCTCGGAAGAGGTGCGGAAGCGCCTGGATCATCCCGTCATCGATGTCGACGGGCACGTCTTCGAGTTCGAGCCGGCATTCCTGGATTACGTGCGACAGGCTGGAGGAGCGGACCTGGCCGAGCGCTGCCGCGCCCTGACCGAGGGAGCGCTGTTCCGGTGGTACCGGCTCTCCCCGCGGGAGCGCCGCGAGCAGCGGGTGACGCGCCCGCCCTGGTGGGGGATGCCGACCCACGACACGCGAGACTTCGCGACGACGATGCTGCCGAAGCTGCTCCACGAGCGCCTGCCCGAATTCGGCATCGACTTCACGGTCATCTACCCGACCATGGGGTTGTTTCATAACAAGATCGCCGGCGAGGAGCTGGGGCCGGTCATCATCCGCGCGCTGAACACCTTCTATGCCGACCTGTTCCGCGGGCTCTCCGATCGCATCGCGCCGGCCGCCATCATCCCGATGGAGAGCCCGCGACAGGCGATCGCGGAGCTGGAGCACGCCGTCCAGGTCCTGGGATTCAAGGCCATCGTCTTCGCGAGCGTGACGCCGCGTCCCGGGCCGGCGCCCTGGCTGGACAACTACGCGCTGGACAGCGCGCACGACTACGACCCCTTCTGGGCGCGCTGCGTGGAGCTGAAGGTGGCGCCCACCGCGCACCTGGCCGGGCTGTGGGGCGCGCGCACGTCTCCGTCGAGCTACGTCTACAACCACATCGGGATGTTCGCCTCGGCGGGCGAGGCGCTGTGCAAGGCGCTGTTCCTGGGGGGAGTGACCAGGCGCTTCCCGGAGCTGAAGTTCGCCTTCCTCGAGGGCGGCGTCGCCTGGGCCTGCACGCTCTTCTCCGACCTGGTCGAGCACTGGAAGAAGCGCAACCGGCAGGCGGTGCTGCGGTACGACCCTTCGAGGCTGGACGCGGCGCGGCTGCGGGAGCTGTGCGCGCGGTACGGCGGGAGCCTCACCGAGGGCCGCCTGGACCGGGTGCTGGACCTTCCGCTCCTCCGCCAGGGCTGGACGCAGGAGCCGGACATGCTGGACGAGTGGTCGCGCTGCGGGATCGAGCGCCCCGAGGACGTCCGCGACCTCTTCGTCCCCAGCTTCTACTTCGGCTGCGAGGGCGAGGACCCGATGAACGCCTGGGCGTTCAACTCCCGCGTGAACCCGCTGGGGGCCCGGCTCAAGGCGGTCTTCGGATCCGACCTCGGCCACTGGGACGTGCCCGAGCCCGCGGAGCTGCTCTCCGAGGCCCACGAGCTGGTGGAGAAGGGCCTGCTCTCCAAGGAGGACTTCAGGGACTTCGTGTTCGTGAACCCGGTCTCGCTGCACGCGGGGATGAACCCGGCGTTCTTCAAGGGGACCGCGGTGGAGTCGGCGGTCGACCGGTTGCTGGCCTCAGGCCGGGTGTGAGCCGGCGGTGCTCCGGTAGCACTGCTCCAGCGGGCGCCGGAGCGTCCGGTGGCTGTCCGGCATGCGACCGGGGGCGATCCCGGCCGAGAACAGCCAGATGGGCAAGCGCGTCGCGTCGATGCCGAACGCTCGCCGGAGCACGTCCGGTCCACGCCGGAACTCGCTCTCGACATCGGGCGGCATCCCGGCTGGAGGACCGCCCAGCGCGACCACCGAGCTGTGCGTGGTGTAGTAACCCAGCGGCCACACCGCGTAGCCCTCCATCCCCAGCCGCAGCCAGATCCGGAAGGCCAGCCGCCCGGCCTCGATGACCCGAGACGGAGAGTGCGGGTCGATGCTGATGCAGCCCATCCCCGCTCGGCCCGAGAGCATGTCGGTCACCTCGCTCAGCGGGGCCGGCTTCCTGAGCAGGAGGTTGAGAGGCCAGAAGTGGTACTGCGCCCATTCAAGGAGGGCCGTGGAGAGCGGCGTCCCCGTGGCCCGCATCCCGATCCCGCTCCGCGTCCTCTGGACCGAGCGTTCGGTGAGGCGCAGCCACGCTCCGTAATCGCGCCAGAACGCCTTGAACCAGTTGTACATCCGCAGGGAAGTGGCGAGCCAGGTGAGCAGCTCGTCCGGATAGCGGTCCTGGAAGTGGAGCGCGCTGCCCGGGTACCGCCGAGACATCGCCCGGAGCTCGTCGAAGACGGGATCCTGGAGCGTTCCGCCCTTGCAGGGGCGGCGGTCGCTGCAGCGCCGGGGGATCTCGGGCGCCATCGGGTCGGGCTGGCGCGAGCCCTCCGGGAGCGACACCACCGCCCATTCCTCGCGGTCCACCACCGCGACGGCCCCGTGCCGGTCCGGGACCAGCACCGTCGTGCTCGCCTCCAGCTGCTCGCAGCTGGCCGCGATCTCGATGACCTCCACCACCATCCCCAGCCCGATGAGGGACATGATCGACAGGTGGTCGCTCGCCAGGCGCGCGTGCGAGGCGCGGTGGAAGACGTGGAGCGCCCGGCCGTCCCACTCGAAGCTCCAGGGCTGGCAGTTCCCGGGGCTGGGGCTGCAAATGGCGGCTTGAACCAGCCGCTGGATCTTGGCTTCCTCCATCTTTCGGCGGCGCATCCTAGGGCGACATGGCTGAACGATCACGGCACGAGTGCGTCTCGGAGATGTTCGAGGCCCAGGCGGAGCGGACCCCGGACGCGGTCGCGTTGGTGCACGGCCCGGAAGCGCTGACCTATCGCGAGCTGGATCGCCGGGCGGCGGCGCTGGCCCACCTCCTCCGCGACCGGGGCGTTGGGCCGGAGGTCACGGTGGGTCTCGGCATCGAGCGATCGATCGACCTGCTGGTGGCCGTGCTGGCCACGCTCGAGACGGGCGGGGCCTTCCTCGCGCTGGATCCCGCGATGCCGGACGCGCAGCTCGCGTGGATGATCGAGAGCTCCGGCGCCGCGATGGTGCTCACCACCCGCGCGCTGGCCTCCAGGTTCACCAGCCGGGCGCGGGTGATCCGGCTGGACGCGGACCTGGAGCCTCCCCCGCATCGGCCTGACGCGGGGACGAGGCGCCGTCTGGATCCCGAAAGCCAGGCGTACGTCGTCTACACCTCCGGCTCGACCGGTCAGCCCAAGGGCATCTCGATGCCGCGCCGGGCGATGATCAACACGGTGGAGTGGGAGAACCGGCGCCCTGGGCTGCCCGCCGGGGCGCGGACCCTGCAGTTCGCCTCACCGGCCTTCGACGTCTTCCACCAGGAGACGTTCGCGACCTGGTGCTCGGGAGGGGCGCTCGTCGTCCTGCCCGAGGCGCTGAAGCGCGACCCGGCCCGCCTCCTGGCGTTCATCGAGGAGCACCAGGTGCACCGGCTGTACCTGCCCACGGCGGCGCTGGCGCCCCTGGCGAAGGTTGCCGCCGCGGTCAGGCGCGCGCCGGGGTGTCTCAGGATCGTCATCGTCGCGGGCGAGCGGCTCCAGATCACCGGCGCCATCCGCTCCTTCTTCGAACGCCTCTCTCCCGGCGCGATCCTGGTGAACCAGTACGGCACCTCCGAGATCGACCTTGGGACGGAGCTGGTGCTCCCGGGCGCGCCGGCCGCCTGGCCGGATTTCCCGGCGATCGGCCTCCCGATCTCCGGGGTGACCGCCCGTGTCCTCGGCCCGGACCTCCGGCCGGTCACGGACGGAGCGCCGGGGGAGCTGTACGTGGGGGGCGTCGCCGTCGCGCGCGGGTACGCCGGGCGCCCCGACCTGACGTCCGGCTGGTTCCTGCCGGATCCATGCGCCGCGGAGCCGGGAGCGCGCCTGTACAGGACCGGGGACCTGGCCAGCCGCCTCGCCGACGGATCCATCGAGCTCCACGGGCGGGTGGACGACCAGCTCAAGATCCGCGGCTACCGGGTCGAGCCCGCGGAGATCGAGGTGGCGCTCGCCTCGCACCCGGACGTGCGAGAGGCCGCGGTCGTCGGGCGCGAGGACGTCCCCGGCGAGGGACAGCTGGTGGCGTACCTGGTGCCATCCGGGTCCCGCGCGCCGGCGCTCGAGGAGCTCCGCGACTTCCTCGCGCGGCGGCTGCCCGAGTACCTGGTGCCCGCGGCCTTCATGGTGCTCGACGCGCTGCCGCTGATGTCGCATGGCTCGAAGGTCGATCGCCGCGCCCTGCCCCCGCCCGATCATCGCCGCCTGCGTCCCCGGTCCTCCGGCGCTCCTCCGCAGGGCGACCTGGAGCGCCTGCTGGCGAGCGCCTTCGCCGAGGCGCTGAAGGTGGAGCCCATCTCGCGCGACGACGACTTCTTCGCCCTGGGAGGGAGCTCGATCCTCGCCATGGAGATGCTGGGGAAGCTGGAGGAGCGGCTGGGCGCCGCGCTGCCCCCGGTGTCCCTGATGGCGGCCCCCACCGTCGCCGCGCTCGCCGCGCGGATCGCTCCCGTGCTCCAGGCGGCCTCCGGCCCGGCGGTGCCCGCGATCCGGCGCGGCGGCGGCGCCGGGGCGCTGGCTCCGCTCTCGCCGGGTCAGGAGCAGCTGTGGCTGCACGAACAGCTCCTCCCCGAGGAAGGACCTTCCGTCTACAACGAGACGGCGGGCCTCTGGCTCACCGGACGGCTGGCCCCCGAATGCCTGCGGCGGGCGCTGGAGGAGGTGATGCGCCGCCACGAGGCGCTCCGGGCCGGCATCGTGGAGGTCGAGGGCCGGCCCATGCAGCGGATCGCCCCGCCGCGTCCCCTGGAGCTGGAGCAGGTCAGCCTGGAGGAGCTGGATCCAGCGGCCCGGGACCAGGCCCTCCAGCGCGGCGTCGCCGGCGCGGTCCGGCGCCGGTTCGATCTCGCCGGGGGAGCGCTGATGCGGGCGTCGCTCTTCAGGCTCGAGGAGGAGCGCCACCTGTTGCTCCTGGTGGTGCACCACCTGGTCTTCGACGACTGGTCGTTCACGGTCCTCATCCGCGAGCTGGGAGCGCTCTACCGGGCGATGGTGGAAGGCGCGGCCTCGCCGCTGGGAGACCTTCCCATCCAGTACGCGGACTTCGCGCGGTGGCAGCGGGAGCGACTCCAGGGCACGCGGCTGGAGGAGCTGCTGTCGTACTGGAGGGAGAAGCTGGCGGGAGTGCCTCCCCTGGAGCTGCTGCCGGACCACCCCCGCCCCGCGGTGCAGACGTTCCGGGGAGGGGCGGCGCCGCTCGCAGTCGGCCCGGAGTCCGCGCGCGCCCTGGAGCGGCTGAGCCGGGAGCAGGGCGTCTCGCTCTTCGTCACGGTGCTGGCGGCGTTCCAGGTGCTACTGCTGCGCTACACCGGGCAGGAGGACTTCGCGGTCGGGGTGCCGTTCGCGCAGCGCGATCGACCCGAGACCCACGGGCTGATCGGCTACTTCGTGAACATGCTGGCCCTGCGCGGCGATCTCTCCGGGGACCCGACCTTCCTGGAGTTGCTGCGGCGGACGCGCCAGGTCGCCCGGGACGCCTTCGAGCACCACCAGGCGCCCTTCGAGCGGGTGGTCGCGGCGCTGCCGCGGGCGGCGGATCCGGGCCGCCCGCCCGTGTTCCAGGTGACGCTGGCGCTGCAGGAGCCCTCCGTGTCCGTCGAGGCGGAGGGGCTGAGCTTCTCGGAAGCCGAGCTCCCCGCGGCCGTGGCCAAGGTGGACCTCTCGCTGGCGCTCCTGGCCGCTCCGCAGGGCTGGAGCGGGCGACTGGAGTACAACGCGGATCTCTTCGAGCCGCAGACCGCGACCCGGATGGCGAGGAACCTCGAGGTGCTCCTCCAGGGAATCGCGTCCAATCCGGGGCGGCGGTTGTCGGAGCTCCCGCTGCTGAGCGAGGCGGATCGCCAGCCGGCTGGATGGAGCGACACCCGGAGGAGCTTTCTGGAGGACGTCTGCCTCCACCACCTGTTCGAGGCCCAGGTGACGCGCCACCCGGAGGCCCTGGCCGTGAAGCTGGGCGAGGAGCAGCTCACGTACGCAGAGCTCGACGCCCGCGCCAACCAGCTGGCCTACCACCTCCGCGAGCTGGGGGTGGGACCGGAGCGGATCGTCGCCATCTGCCTGGAGCGGTCGGTGGGGATGGCGGTGGCGATCCTGGGCACGCTCAAGGCCGGAGGGGCCTACCTGCCGCTGGACACCGCGTTGCCTGCGCAGCGGCTCCGGGTCCTCCTGGACGAGGCTCGTCCGCAGGCGCTGATCGCGAGCAAGCGGACCGTGCCGCTGATCGGGGAGCGAGGCGAACCAAAGGTCGACCTCGACGAGGACCGCCCGAGGCTGGAGCGCCACGGCGCGCAGAGCCTGGGCGTGCGGGTCGTGCCGGAAGACGTGGCCTGCGTCCTCTACACCTCCGGATCGACGGGCACTCCCAAGGGAGTCCTGCTCCGCCATTGCTCGCTCGTCAACTACATGACCGCGACCATCGAGGCGCTGGGGCTGGGACCCGGCGACCGGCTCCTGCAGATCGCGTCCTCGAGCTTCGACGTGGCGCAGGCAGACGTTCACCTGTCCCTGGGCAGCGGGGCGGCGCTGGTGCTGGTGCCGGAGGTGCCGGCCCCGGGCGCCGAGCTGCAGCGCGCGATCGAGGTCGAGCAGATCACCATCATCAACAGCCCCACCGTCTACTGGCATGAATGGATCGCGGAGCTGTCCCGCACCGGAGGGGTGGTACCCGCCCCGCTGCGCGCGATCTATGCCGGTGGAGAGGCTGCTTCCAGCGCGCGCTACGCCCGGTGGGTGCAAGCCGCGGGGAACACGCGGCTGATCAACATCTACGGGCCAGCCGAGACGACCATCGGCTCGAGCACGTTCGAGCCGCCGCGCGGCTGGAGCGCCACCACCCCGTCCTTGCCCATCGGCCAGCCGATCGCCAACACCCGGTTCCACGTCCTCGATGAACGGATGCGGCCGGTCCCGAGGGGCGCCGCGGGCGAGCTGTATATCGGCGGGGTAGGGCTCGCGCGTGGGTACCTCCACAGTCCGGATCGCACCGCGGCCTCGTTCGTGCCCGATCCATCCGGCACGGAGCCCGGCGCGAGGCTCTACGGGACCGGGGACAGGGTCCGCCTCCGGTGGAACGACGAGATCGAGTTCATCGGGCGCCGCGATCACCAGGTCAAGCTCCGGGGCTACCGGGTCGAACTGGGCGAGGTGGAGGCGGCGCTGCGCCGTCACCCGGTAGTGCACGAGGCGGTGGCCGTGGTCGCGGGCGCGCCAGGCTCCGGCGACCGCCGCCTGATCGCCTTCGCCGTTCCCAGGCCGCAAGCTGCGATCCAGGCGGAGGAGCTCCGGGCCTTCCTGCGCGCCTCGCTCCCCGACTACATGGTCCCGGCCGCCATCGCGCTGCTCGACCGCATGCCGCTCACGCCCGGGGGAAAGCGGGATCGGCGGAAGCTGGCCACCCTGGCGGAGGAGGTACGCCCCGCCACCGGGGCACTCGCGCCCCGGAGCCCGCTGGAGCGGGGGATCGCCGAGGTCTTCGCGCGGGTGCTGGGGCTGGATCGAGTGGGGGTCGACGACAGCTTCTTCGAGCTGGGTGGACACTCGCTCCTCGGCGCCCGGCTGCTGTCCGAGCTGCGCGAGCGGTTCGGCGTCACGCTGAGGCTCCGCGCCCTCTTCGAGAACCCCACGGTGGCCTCGCTCGCGCGCGTGGTCGAACAGAGCGCCGGGCCGTCGCCGGGAACCTCGCGCATCCCGCGCCGCGCCGATCTCCGGGAGCTCCCGCTCTCGCTCTTCCAGGAGCGCATCCTGCGGTGGCACCAGATGGCCCCGGAGTGCACCTTCTGGCACGTCTCGGAGGCCCTGCTCCTCACCGGCCGCCTGGACGTGGAGGCGCTCCAGCGCAGCCTCGACGAGGTCGTCCACCGGCACGCCCTCCTGCGGGCGCGGTACTCCATCCAGGACGGTGCCTGGACCCAGCGCATCGACGAGGCGATCGGCATCCCGCTGGACCGCTTCGACCTCTCTCAGGAGCCGCCCGAGGTCCGCCGGGTGAAGCTGGAACGGCTGGCCGTGGACCGGGCGCTGGCGCCCTTCGACCTCGCCAGGGGCCCCATCACCCGGTTCATCCTGGTCCGCACCGCGCCGGACGAGCACCACCTCTGGGTGGTGGTGCACCACGCCTCCTTCGACGGGACGTCGGTCGCGAACTTCCTGGAGGAGCTCCGCGTCCTCTACCCCGCGCACCTGGCGGGTGCCCGGCCGGCGCTGCCGGAGCTCCCCGTCGACTACGCCGACTTCGCGGCATGGTACCGGCGGGTCCTCGAAGGCCCGGCCGGAGAGGCGCAGGCGGCCTTCTGGAAACGGAACCTGGAGGGCGCCCGGCCCGTCGAGCTGCCGGTGCGGCCCGGCCGCGCGCGGCCCGCGCAGTTCTCCAGCAGGCCGGGACAGGTGGCCCGCTGGGACGCCTCGGAGGCGCTCCTGGAGAGGTTGCGCGCGCTGGCCCGGGCGGAGCGCGCCACCCTGCACATGGCGACCCTCGCCGGTTACGTGGCGGCGCTGGCCCTGGAGACGGGACAGGAGGACGTCTGCGTCTTCAGCCCCTACGCTCACCGCGATCGCGCCGAGACCGCGGGGCTGTTCGGCTACCTCGCCAACCCGATCCTGCTGCGCACCCGCCTCTCCGGAGCCCTGACCCTCCGCGAGCTGCTCTCCCGCGTGAAGGACACCGTCCTGGACGCCTACGCGCACCCGCACTTCCCCGTCCTGGAGCTCCGGCCGGAGATGTACCGCGTCAGCTTCAACTACCTGCCCCGCTACGACCTGCCTTCACTGCCGGGCCTGCAGGTGGCGGAGACCCAGGCACTCTCGGCCGGCACCACGCGGTTCGAGCTGGTCTGCTTCGCCGCCGAGCGGAGCAACGGCCTGGGCGCGGACCTGTTCTACGACGCGGACCTGCTCGAGCCCGCGATGGTCCGCCGCCTGGCGGCGCGCTACTCGACGCTCCTGGAGCTGCTGGCGGAGGACCCCGCGCTCACCCTCGACGCGGCGTTCGCGGCGGCACGGCAGCGGCCGTGAGCGTCGACCTGGGCGTTCCGGATCTCTCGCCGCTGCCCGGGCTCCTCCGGGATCCTTCGCTCTGGGCCCAGCTGGAGCGGGAGCTGGACCGTGGCCGGTACCTCCGCTCGGAGGGTGTGTCCTCGCTGCTCGGCCCTCCCCAGGTCCTCTCCGGCGAGCTGCTCGGCCGCTGCCGGCAGGTGGTCGCCAGCTTCGACGCGTTCTACCGGCACCTCGTCGAGGCGCACCTGCACGCGCCCGCGCGATCGCAGGGGATCCTGCGCGATCCGTTCTTCGACCTGGCCCTGGACGCGGAGCCGCGATTGCCCACGCTGCTGCCGCTCTCCCGGCTGGACTGCGTCCTCACCCAGGAGGGCGACCTCCGGGTGATCGAGATCAACCCGGTGGGGATCTGCACCATCCATCTGAGGGCCGCCGCCTGCCTCGCGCGCGCCCTCGCGAGGAGGCGCCTGGACGAGGACGCGAGCCGGGTGGACACCCTGCATGGGATGGCGGTCGACTCGTTCCGGCGATTCCACCAGGAGGCGGTCCCGGACGCGCCGGCCGGCCACCGCCTCCGGGTCGGCTTCCTGTGCGAGGCCAACCGGTTCCGGGGAACGCGCCGCACCTGGCGGCACGCGTTCTCGGCGCGCGGGTTCGACTTCCTGGACGGCCAGGCGCACCAGGTGGAGGCCTCGCCCGAGGGGCTCTTGCTCCGGGGGCAGAAGGTCGACCTGCTGTGGGGCGACTACCTCTTCTACCTGGCCTACCAGCACGCCCGGTATCCGGAGACGCGCTTCGAATCTCCGATGGGCGACTTCGCCGCGGCCCGGCGCCAGGCGGAGCGCCTGCTCACGGACGGCGCCGTGCTGGAGACGTTCCGGCAGCGGCAGGTGGCGGTGCTCTCGCCGGCCCGGGCCTATCTCGCGCTCTCCAAGGGGTTGCTGGCCCGCGCGCACCGCCCGGACCCGGACCTCCCCGAGGAGCTCCGGGCGAGCCTGGAGCCCCTGGTGGCGCGGACGTACGACGTGGAGGACCGCCTCCGGGGAACCCTCTCCGTCGCGCAGGCGATCCGCGATCGCGAGGCGCTGGTGCTCAAGCCCTGCCGGTTCGGGGGAGGCCACGGCGTGGAGCTGGGCCGCGAGACGCCCGCGGACCGGTGGGGGGATCGCCTGCGGGCGATCTGGGAGGATCACGAGTGGGTGCTCCAGCACTACCACCCGCCGCGGCGCTCTCCGGACGGACGGGTGCTCTCGCTGGGCCTCCACAATTACGGCGGCCGGCTCGGCGGCGTGACCGTGCGCGCGGGCGAGTCGCTGGTGGTGAGCGCGCGCCGATCCCGCCTCATCCCCGTGGTCCACGAGTGACGGAGCTCACAGCCGCCCCTCACCCGAGAGCAGCGAGGCGGCCCGGACCGCCGCGGCCTCCCGGATCCCGGCCTCGATCGACCCGCCCGGGGCGTCCACCACCGACGACGGAGAGGACGGATCGTCCACGACCGCCTCTCCGGTGGCCGGGACCACCGTCCCGTCCACCAGCGCCCCTCGCCGCCCCGGGTCACGGTGGAGCGCCGACAGCACCGCCACGCGGGCGGCGATGGCGGGCCCCAGGGGAGGTCTGACCAGCCTGGCTCCGCGAGCGCGCGCGCGGTCGACGACCGGCTGCATGGCCGGGGGGACCTTCCCCAGCAGGATGACGGTGTGGCCTGCCTCCAGCTCCGGCAGGGAGCCCAGCGCGTCCCCCCGGACGATGAAGAGGCGCTCGCCCGCGCTGGAGGCGCGCGGTGACACCTGGATGCGGCGCTCCGACAGCCGGCGGGCGATCCACTCTCCCTCGATGTCGCGCGCGTCGAGGACGCACGGCTTCCCCCCGGCGTGCAGCGCCGCCAGGTCGGCGGTCACGTCCGCCAGCATCCGCAGGAAGGAGTCCACCAGCCGCTGCCACGCCAGCGGCGGCAGGTCGTCGCGGTGCGCCAGGGATTCGTCCAGGAGGAGGATGCCGGGGGCGCGGGCAGCCTCGATCCCGGAGCAGTCGGCCCCGGCGTCGACGGGGACCGTCACGCCCACGTGCTCCGCGCTCTCCCAGGGCAGAGGCCGCGTGAACGGAAAATCCGCGGCGCGGACCAGGTGCAGCACGCTGACCTTGTGGCGCTTGTGCGAGCGGACGAACAGCGCTTCGGCGAGCGAGCGGAGGCCGGCGCGGCTCGCGCTGGCGATGTCCTCGGCGATCACGCCCACCAGCTCACCGGAGGGAACGAGGCGGGGCTGCGGCGGGGCGTCCCGGCACGCCTGGTCGACGATCTCCCGCGGCAGCGCGCCGCGGCAACTCAGCCCCCGGCGGGTGAGCTCGACGCCGACGCGCGCGATCACCTCGGTGGCGGACCGGCCGGTCTCCCTGGCCGCGCGATGCAGGTCCGGGAGGACGCGTGAGTGCAGGCGGGCCACTCCGGACACGAAGTGGAGCGGGTCGTTGCCGCTGGCGGCAAAGAGCGCGCGAGCGAGGGCGCCGGCCTGGAACACGTGCTCGCGGCGAACGTCCATCTCGTGCCTCAGCGCCTGGAGGGCGAGGAGCAACTGCTCGGTGGGAGGGTTGCCGGTAGCACGGCCGATTCCCTGGAGCGTCCCGTCGACCAGCGTCGCCCCGGCGGCGATCGCGGCCAGGCAGTTGGCCATGGCGAGGCCGCGGTTGTTGTGCGTGTGGATGCCGACCTCCAGCGGGCTGGCGTCCCGGATCGCGCGCACGTACTCCTGCACCTGGTCGGGCGTGAGGCAGCCGGCGGAGTCGACGAGGTAGTACCAGTCCGCTCCGCTCCGGGCGGCGGCCTCGCTGGCCTTCGCGACCTTCGCCGGAGGGAGGACGTAGGACTGCATGAGGTTGACGGACACCTGCAGCCCCACGGCCCTGGCGCGCTCCACGTAGGCGAGGCAGGAGGGATCGAGCACGTCCTCCGGGGAGAACGCCAGACGCACGAAGTCCATGCCCAGGGCGGGGAGCTCCTCGACGCACTCGAGTGGAGCGAAGTCCCCTCCCACCAGCAGGAGGGCTCCGAGCTTCGCCCGCGGCTTCACCGCATGCGCCGCCGCCAGGTGGGCCCGGTCCGTCGCCCCGGAGCGCATGCTGGAGAAGGAGATACGCCACCGGTCCGAACCGTGGCCGTAGGCCTGGCCGACCTCCAGGTAGCGGAGGCCGGCCTGATCGAGCGCGTGTACCAGCACCGCCGTGTCCTGGGCAGTGAGCTGGTTGTCGGTCTCGTAGCTGCCGTCCCGCAGGGTGGTCTCGAGCAGGTGAACATTGGGGGGCATGGGTCAGGGATCTTGCCTGAAGCCGCGCCTACCGCAGAGGCTTCACCCATGGACTCGCTTCGAGCTGCCCGGATCCCGCTGGCGTCGTTCGTTCTTCTGAGCGGCTGCGCCCCGCGCGTACAGGCGCCGCCGGCCCCGGCGCGGCCCGAGGTCACCACCACCGAGGGGGTGGTGCGAGGAAAGACCGACGCCCAGGGCGTCGACTCGTACCTGGGCGTGCCGTACGCCAGCCCCCCGGTCGGCCCCGCGCGCTGGAGGGAGCCGGCGCCCCCGCGCGCGCACGAGCCCCTGGACGCCGTCGCCTTCCGCCTCCCCTGCCCCCAGATCCCGATCCCGCAGGGCAGCGACTCCTTCGGCGCCGGGAAGCGGATCCCGACCTCCGAGGACTGCCTCTTCCTCAACCTGTGGATCCCTCCGCACCAGCCGGGCAGCCGCCTGCCGGTGATGCTGTGGAGCCACGGCGGGCAATACCTCCGCGGCTCCCCCGCGCAGTACGAGGGCGACCAGCTCGCGCGGCTGGGGAACGTGATCGTGGTCACGCTGGCCTACCGGCTGGGGCCGATGGGGTTCCTCGCCCACCCGGCGCTGACGGCGGAGTCCCCGCTCCACACCTCCGGGAACCAGGCCCTCCTCGATCACATCCAGGCGCTGCGCTGGCTGCGCGCCAACGTCGACCGCTTCGGAGGCGACCCGGATCGGATCACGCTCTTCGGCGAGTCGGCCGGCAGCGCCACCGCCTGCGCCCTGCTGGGCTCACCGCTGGCGGCGGGCCTGTTCCACCGGGCCATCCTCCAGTCCAACGCCTGCCAGGACGACGAGGGCACGCCGCCGATCGCGGGCCGGGAGGCGTTCGGGCGCAGGATGGCGAAGGCGCTGGGGTGCGAGGACGCGCAGCCCGCCGCCGAGCTGGCGTGCATGCGGGGCAAGACCGAGGAGGAGGTGCTGACCGCCATCCCCCTGGCCAAGGTCTTCGGGGACAGCGGGGAGGGCGTGGGATACCGCTTCACCCTGGACGGCGTGGTGCTCACCCACTCCCCGGCCAAGGCGGTGCTCGCCGGGAAGGGGCAGCGCATGCCGGTGATGATGGGCACCACCGACGACGAGATGGGCCGGTACGTCGGCGGGTACGGGATCAC
>Ga0075421_100006736_pt1 | contig 14043 bp, 9 predicted proteins | sample SoiMetdeltSBSDD5_FD_75292 | JGI IMG/M metagenome (GOLD analysis project Ga0075421, IMG submission 75292) | Bulk soil microbial communities from a Populus tree surrounding site in Tennessee, USA - Soil MetaG P. deltoides SBSDD5 | ecosystem: Environmental > Terrestrial > Soil > Tree plantation...
GGAAAGACCGGGGACGGACGACGGACGACTGGGGACGGGCGGGAACGGCGGCTGGCGACTGGCGGCGGGCGGCAGGCGGCTGGGAACTGCGGACTGCTGACTGCGCAGTAAGCGCCATCGCCAGTCGCCAGCCGCCAGCCGCCAGTCGCCCAGTCGCCAGCCGCCGTTCCCGCCCGTCCCCAGTCGTCCGTCGTCCGTCCCCGGTCTTTCCGTTTCACATCCAACGACGCATACTGCCAACGCTGTCGACGGGAGGGTTGGAGATGAGCGTCCTGGCCGAGCGGTTTCAGAACCTGCTCAAAGACCGTTACGTGATCGAGCGCGAACTCGGCCGCGGTGGCATGGCGGTCGTGTTCCTCGCGCGCGACATCCGCCACGACCGACCAGTTGCCATCAAGGTCTTCCGCTCGGACGTCGGAGACGCCCCCGGTGCCGAGCGGTTCCAGCGCGAGATCCGGCTGCTCGCCCGGCTCCAGCACCCCCACATCCTGCCGCTGTACGACTCCGGCACGACCGGCGAAACGAGCTATTTCGTGAGCCCATTCGTCGACGGCGAGACGCTGCGCGCCCGGCTCAAGCGAGAGCATCAACTGCCGATCGACGAGGCCGTGCGACTGGCGGTGGAGGTCGCCGCCGCGCTCGATTTCGCCCACATGCGCGAAGTCATCCATCGCGACATCAAGCCCGAGAACATCCTCCTGCACGACGGCCACGCCATCGTCGCGGACTTCGGGATTGCGCGCGCGCTGCGGCGGAGCGGCACCGAATGGACCACCGCCGCCGGAATGACGGTTGGAAGTCCTGCGTACATGAGCCCCGAGCAGGCGAGCGGCGAACGCGAGATCGATGGCCGCGCGGACTTGTACAGCCTCGCGTCGGTGCTCTACGAGATGCTCGCGTCCGAGCCTCCGTTCACCGCGCGCGCGGCGCACATGATCATCGCGGCGAAGCTGTCGACCACGCCGCGGCCGGTCCGCGAGCTACGGCGTGACGTTCCTCCCGCCCTCGATGCGGCTATCACGAAGGCGTTGGCGCGCAACCCGAAGGACCGGTTCGCGAGCGCGCGCGCGTTCGGCGCCGCGATCGCGGCGTCCGTCCAGTCTTCGGTGACGATCTAGGTCGGCAGCGCCTGGCGTTCGTGATGTCGGTCACTCGACGAATCGCGAGATCCATCGTCTGTCGCGACGCCTCGACACCCCGCCGTCGGATGTAGTTGGGGGGCCACACCGCGAGCGCACCCGTGACCGCGCTCGCCACGCTTCAAGTCATTCACCCGCATCGCGTTAGGTCGCGCGGCAGGGCTGGCACCGGTCCTGCTTTCCGTCACGCCGCAGACCGGAACCCTCACACGCGAGACATTCAGAAAGAACATGCGCCGCTTCAACAGGCCCGGCTTCACCTTCGTCGAACTGCTCACCGTCATGGTGTTCATGGGAGTGCTGGCTGGGATCAGCGTTCCGCGCATCCGAAACATGAAGGAGCGATCGTATCAGGCCGTGCTGCGAAGTGACCTCGGCGCGCTGCGAACGGCCGAAGAGGCGTACTACGCTGAGAATCTGCGATACACGACGGACCTGTCAGACCTGGACTTCCGTCGCTCGTCGGACGTGGAGATCACGATCGTGTCGACCGATCCGCTGAAGGGGTGGAGCGCCCTGGCGCGACACACGTGGCTCGCGACGCCATGCACGACGGCATCGGGACCGGACGCGGTCGGAGTCGAGTCGGGGGCGGTCATCTGCTCGAACGTGGCGGTGCCGGCGGCCGGAGCACAAGGCACCCGGTAGGAGGGGTTCGACGTCGAAAGGGGACTGGATCGGAAATCGCCTGAGGGGGCAACGACGATCCAGACACGCCGTGGAGCGCTCGCTTCACGGCGTGTTCTTTTCCCTCACTTCCGCGCGCGGTGTACAGACAGCGATAATGCGAGAGGCTCGGGTCCTTCATCGCCGGACGCTGACGGAGTCATGGGCAACACGACAGTGCAGGACGCGCCGCACCTAACGATACGCGCGCAGCCGCCGGGGCCGCGTCGCCGAGTGCCGGCGCTGAATGCGCTGCGCCTGGGACGCGACCCGCTCGCCTTTCTCACCGCGCTCACGCGGGAGTACGGCGAGATAGCCCGCGTCCCGTTAGGCCCGGAGACCCTGTACCTGTTCAACCATCCGGACCTCGTGCGGGACGTGCTCGTCACGAACCACCGCAACTTCCACAAGGGCCGTGGCCTCGAGCGAGCCAAAATGCTGCTCGGGACCGGACTGCTTACGAGCGAGGGAGACTTCCACCTGCGGCAGCGGCGTCTGGCGCAGCCCGCGTTTCATCGGCAGCGCGTGGCTGGCTATGGCGCGACGATGGCGTCCTACGCCGCGGCGCGTCGCGATCGATGGCAGTCCGGCGCCGTGCTCGACGCGCACAAGGAAATGATGGCGCTCACGCTCGCGATCGTCGGCAAAACGCTCTTCGATTCTGACGTCGAGCACGAGGCCGCCGAGATCGGCGCGGCGCTTACGACGACGTTCCAGGCGTTCAACTTCGGCTTCTTCCTGCCGTTCGGCGAGCTGCTGGAGCATCTGCCCGTGCCGTCGACGCTGCGATTCCGGAAAGCACGCTCGCGTCTCGACGCGACGATCTACCGGATGATCGAGGAGCGTCGCCGGAGTAGCGCCGACCGTGGAGACCTGCTCTCGATGCTGCTGCTCGCCCAGGACACCGAGGGCGACGGCGGCGGCATGAGCGACGTCCAGCTGCGTGACGAGGCGATGACCATCTTCCTCGCCGGGCACGAGACGACCGCGAACGCGCTCACGTGGACGTGGTACCTCCTGTCGCAGCATGCCGCAGTGGAGGCGCGGCTCCACGCCGAGATCGATTCGGCGTTAGGTGGTCGGCTGCCGACGGCGGACGACCTTCCGCTGCTGCCGTACACGCGGATGGTGCTGGCGGAGTCGATGCGCCTCTACCCGCCAGCCTGGATCCTGGGGCGCCGCGCGCTCGGTCCGTTCGAGGCAAACGGATACGAGATTCCGCCGCGCTCCATCGTCCTCATGTCGCCGTATGTGACCCAGCGTGACGCGCGCTGGTTTCCGGATCCGGAGCGCTTCGATCCCGAGCGGTTCTCACCCGAGCGGCAGGCCGAGCGCCAGAAGTTCGCGTACTTCCCGTTCGGTGGCGGCCCGCGCGTATGCGTCGGTGAACAGTTTGCGTGGATGGAGGGCGTGATTCTCCTCGCCACGATCGCGCAGCGCTGGCGGCTGCGGCTCGTGCGCGACCATCCCGTCGCACTTCAGCCGATCATCACGCTAAGGCCCAAGTACGGAATGGCGATGCGCCTCGAGTCCAGGTAGCTACGCGGCTGCTCGATGCTGGTGCAGGTCGAGCCCACGTAGAGCATCCGGCAGGCCGAAGCCGGTGTCGCCTCATTTCCGGTCTTTAACTGGAACGACGAGTTTTTCCGCCGTGTGAGTGGACGAGAAGCCGGCGACCTTCACGTCGACAAGTCCGGCCTTCTTCGCCGCCCCAAAGACATCGACGTCCTTGAACGTGGCGCCTTTCCCCTTCGTGTGAATCACCCAGATCGCGCCGGCCGGCGTCAGGTAATCGCGCAGCTTCCCGAGGCGTGCGAGATCGGCCACGCTGCGAGCGCCGAAGAAGATGATCTCCGTGCCCTTTCTCGGCGTCTTGCGTGCGATGTCGATCGTGCGATCGGCAAGCTGGGCGAGAAATGACTCGTCGTCGACCCCTACCACGGCAACCCGCATCCCGGGCTTCACGCCCAACTTGTCTAGCAGCGACGGTGGATTTTTGATCTTGTCCGCCCACTTCGCCGCGGTGGGGCCAAGCTCGAAGACCGCCGTGCCCTCGGGGAAAGTGACACGCAGCGTTCCATCGGTGGCATCGAGCTGCGTGATCGACTTGCGAGCGATGTTCAGTCGGAACGCGCCGCGGAAGATCAGATGATCCGTCTCGAGCTGCGCCCTGCCTTCCGAACGCTGCCCGTCGAACTCCACGGTGCACTGTGATTCCGCACCCATAGTCGGGACTCGGGAATAGGGAATGGGAATCGGACCCGGTCAGAAGCTTATCGCCGAGCGCTTGTGCTCGCCATCGATACAGCGTCGCGGGTGTTCGGACGTCTATAACGCGCGACGGACGACTTCACCGATCGATCATCGCCTTCGACCGCGACGACACGGTCGTTCGCCGCGTGCCGCCGGGATTCGATGGCACCCAAAGCATCCGGTACGACGGTGGCATGCCGCAACCCTGACGACGCGCCGTCCACACGGCGCCTCACTTCAGGAGGTCAGGGATGCCGAGTATGCAACAGGTCTGGAGAACCATCGTGACTCGACCTCGGGCGACATTCGTGGCCGGAGCACTCTCCGGCCTAACGATTGCCTGCACGGACACGACGGCACCGCCGGGTCCGACTGCCGCCACTGCAAGCGGCGCGCGCGCCCTCGGGACGAACATCCAGTGCGATCCGGACAACGCAGGTTTGACATTGCCGTCGGGATTCTGCGCCCTCGCGATCGCAAAGGGCGTCGGCCGCGCACGACACATGGCCGTCCGGCCTAACGGCGACCTGTACGTAGCGATCGACAACGCACCGGGAGGGGTCGTCGGGGGCATTCTCGCGCTTCGCGACGCCGATGGCGACGGCCGACCCGAGATCCAGGAGCGCTTCGGAGACACCGGTGGGAACGGGATCGCGTGGAGCGAGGGGCAGCTCTACTTCGCGCCGAACGATCGCGTGATCCGGTACGATTTCACTGGAGACGAGCTGGTCCCGAGCAGTGCGGCAACCGTCGTGGTGTCGGGGTTGCCCGTCGGCGGCGACCACCAACGGAAAACCGTCGTGCTCGACGGAAAGGGCAACATGTACGTGAATCACGGCTCCGCATCGAACTCGTGCCAGGTTGCCAACCGTCAGCTCGAATCGCCTGGCATCGATCCGTGTCCAGAGCTGGAGGTTCGCGCGGGCATCTGGCGGTTCAGCGCCACCGCCACCGGACAAACGCTCGCGAGCGGCCACCGGGTGGCCACCGAAACGCGTAACATGAACGCGCTCGCGATCAACCCCGCCGATGGGCTGCTGTATGGCGCGCAGAACGGCCGGGACCAGCTGTTCGAGAACTGGCCGAACCTGTATGACGAGCGCGACGACGCGCTCCTCCCCGCCGAGGAGCTCTTCCGGATCGAGGACGGGAAATCATACGGCTGGCCGTACTGCTACTACGATGGTGCGCGTAACCAGAAAGTCCTCGCGCCGGAGTACGGCGGCGACGGCAAGACGGTCGGCCGATGTGCGACGCGCGAGCTCCCGCTCGCCGACTACCCGGCCCATTGGGCGCCGTTAGGCATGACGTTCTACTCCGGCGACGCGTTCGGCAACAAGTACACGGGTGGTCTCTTCATCGCGTTCCACGGCTCGCGATTCGACCCCCGCCTGCAGCCGGCCGGACCGGGGTACAACGTCGTGTTCGTGAACTGGCAGAACGGCAAGCCTGTCGGGAAGTTCGAGGTGTTCGCGGATGGGTTCGCAGGCGGAGACCCGTCGCCGACTGGCGCGGCCCACAGGCCGGTCTCGGTGGCGGAGGCGCCGGACGGATCGCTCTACATCTCCGATGACAAGGGAGGGTGGGTTTATCGCGTCGTTCGGAAGCCGTAGACGATCGGGAGACGGGAGACGGGAGACGGGAGACGCGAGACGGGAGACGCGTTAAGAGCGCCAACACGTCTCCCGTCTCCCGCTTCCCGCTTCCCGGCCGTTCCCGCTCAATCCCGCCGCAAAGCCACGATCGGATCAACACCCGTCGCACGACGAGCCGGGAGCCAGCTCGCCACGGCCGCCACCAACGTCAGAAACACCGTGATGCCGGCGAAGCTCACCGGATCCGTCGGCGACACGCCAAACAAGAGGCTTCGCACCACACGAGTCACGCCTAACGCGCCTACGAGGCCGACGCCCAACCCGATTGCCGCGAGCCGCATGCCCTGCCCCACGACCAATCTCAGCACATCCGTCCGACGGGCGCCGAGCGCGACACGGACGCCGATCTCCTGCGTGCGCTGCGAGACGCTGTACGAGATGACGCCATAGACTCCGACGGCCGCGAGCAGGAGCGCGACAGCACCGAAGATCGAGAACATCTTGCCGAACAACCCATATTGCCAGAACCCGAGCTGGCGCACCTTCTCCATCGTGTTCACGTCGTAAAGCGCCAGCGTCGCGTCCGACTCGCGGATGGCGCGTCGCATCGCCGGCGTGATCGCCGATGGCTCTCCGGTCGTGCGGACCACGAGGCCGAGCCCGCGCCACGTGGCGAACCGAAGCGGCAGATAGGCCGCGAGCCGCGGCCGCTTCTCATCGAGGTCGTCGTTGGCAATGTCCGGGACGAGGCCTACGACCGTGAACCATGGGCCCAGTGAATCATTCACGTATTTGAACCGACGACCGATTGGGTCTGCGCCCGGCCAGAGCCGCTCCGCCATTGTCTGGTTGATTACCGCCACCGGCGTGCTGTCTCGCGTCTCCGCCGAGGTGAGCGTGCGACCGCTCAGGAGCTTGACGCCTAACGTCGCGAAGAAGTGGTCGGTGACACCGGCATAGAAGCCCAGCGGCTGCCGGTCGGTCTCGAGCGCGCGCCCGTCCACCAGGATCTCGCCGCCGCCCATTCCGCCGTTCGCGGGAATCAAGCCCGACACGAACGCGGACCGCACGCCCGGTAGCGCCTCGATCCGCTGCAGGATGTCCTCGGCGCGACGGGCACGGGGCGCGATCGAATCGTAGCGCGTTCCCTGCAGGTAAAAGCGGGTCGTCATGAGCGACGTCGTCTCGAAACCGGCGCTCTTGTTCTGCAGCGTGAGGAAGCTGCGCACGAAGAGCGATGCCCCAACCAGCAGCACGAGCGATAGCGCAATCTCGACGACGACAAGCGTGCTTCGCAGCCGACTCTTGCGTACACCGGACCCGCTGCCGCGTGCCCCGTCGCGCAGCGCCTCCTGCAGGCTGCCTCGCGCGGCCTGCAACGCCGGCGCGAGCCCGAACAGGACGCCGGTGAGCATCGAGATGATGACCGTGTAGACCAGTGTCGGCTGATCGAGTCGCCAGTCGATGTAGTACGGCACTCCGTCGGAAGGCGGAATTGCGGCGTCGAGCAGCTTGAGCCCCCAGGCCGCCAGCGGAATGCCGACCGCGCCGCCGGCAATGGCAACGATGACGCTTTCGGTGAGGAGCTGCCGAACGATCCGATGTTTGCCGGCACCTAACGCCGAACGGATGGCGATCTCGCGCGACCGCGCGGTGGCACGCGCCAGCATGAGATTCGCCACGTTCGCGCAGGCGATGAGGAGCACGAACGTCACGGCACCCATCATCGTCAGCGTGATCAGCTTGATGTCCGACGGGATGAAGGTGTCGCGCAACGGGGTGATCTTCGCGCTCCAGTCCGCGTTCTCGCGGTAGGACGCGGCCAGCCGGGTCGATACCTGCTTGAGCGCCGTGCGCGCTTGGTCGACCGTCACGCCCGGCGCGAGACGCGCGAACGTGAAGAGCCCCTTCTCATCGCGTCGATTGCGACCGTCGAGCTCGCGCAGCGGGATCCAGAGCTCGCTCTGCTCGGGAAACTTGAACGACGGCGCCATGACGCCGATGACTCTGGCCGTCGGTTACGCATCACTGAATTCCGTGGCGACTTCGCGCACGGGTGTGCGCGATCTCGTTGAGCATGAGCGTCTTCCCGATGATCCTCGGGTCGCGGCCGAACCGGCGCTGCCACAGGCCGTCGCTCAGGAGTACGACGCGATCCCCGCCCGGCTTGTCTTCATCGGCACGGATGAGACGACCCAGGGCGGGCTTGACGCCGAGCATCGGGAACAGGTTCCACGAGATGGCGCTCCCCTCGAGTCGTTCCGGTTCTTCAACGTTGGCGAGCGTGAGCGAACGACCCTGCACCGCCGCGATGTCGGCGAATGCATTCGACTGGGTGCGCCAATCGACGAGGTTCGGCCAGGCAACGCCGGCGTCGTCGCCGCTTTTCGTGTTCTGCTCCTCCAGAACGACGAGGCGTTCAGGTTCGGTGAACGCGAACGGCCGGAGGAGGATGGCGTTTACGACGCTGAAGATCGTGGTGTTGACGCCAATGCCGATCGCGAGACACGCAACGGCGATGAGGGTGAACATCCGGCTGCGCGAAAGCGTCCGGAATGCGTACCGGACGTCCTGAACGAACGTACCCATGGCCCCGCTCTCGAGAGGATACCGGCCGTACGAGACGCCTCACGCCGACGGTTTCAGCGAAGGGACGAACTGGAGGCCACCTCAACGCCCTTCCAGCGTGCTCAGTCTACCTGCCAGTACCAAGTGTGTCAGTCGTCAGTCCTCAGCCATCAGGCATCAGGTTCCGTTTCCTCCGGTGGTTGACCCGCGAGGGTCCGGCAGGCGTCGCGCCGCTCTCGCGCCGCCAACCTGTCGGGAATGGAACCTGATGCCTGATGGCTGAGGACTGACAGCTCATGACTTGGAACTGGCCATGCCGCCGCCGGATGGCCGGCCTTCTCTGGCCCGGCGCGATACGTCCGTTCGATGAGAACGGAGTCTGACCCCCAACGAATCATTCCCACGCCGGACTTGGGTGGGCTAAGACCCAGTGGCGCCGAGCTTGAGGAGTAGGGCCTTCCGTATTCGTTCCTCGAGCTTGCCGGTCGACCCGCAGGAGATGCGGTCGGAGCTCGTGCCTTCCATGTTCTGCGCCTGCGCCGAAAACGCGGTCTCGACCTCCGAGGCACCCTTGCCGTCAGGCCGCACGACCGACTGCAGCGACATGTAGATCCGGTAGTTGTTCGCCGCCGCGCCGGTAAACGTCTCGCCGCAGCTCAGAAACGAAGATATCGGCTCGTTCGCGAAGCGACGGATCTTCCAGAAGTCCGTGTTCCCGACACGACCAGTCGTCGGATCGTGCGTTCCCGGCGGCACGCCGAGGTCCTCGTACACGGTCTTCAGCGCGTCGAACACTCGGCTCGGCGCCGCCGGGATCGGGACTTTGGCGTTCACCGCCACGGACGTTCGATACACCTGTTGGTCATCGACCGCGACCGTGCGCTGGCTCGCGGGCGCGACATCCGGTCCGGGAGACCCGGACGATGCACACGCCGCGGCGGCGGCGAGCGACACGAGCAGGCATGCATTGCGCATGAGGGCGACTCCCGGCATTGGACGTTGTCCGTACGCTACGCCAGCAATCACGATTCGGGTAGGAGTCGGACCTGTACATAACGAGACTCGTCGAGATACTTGCGCGCCGTGTCGCGCAGCAGCGTCGGCGTGAGGGACGCGCGCAGCTCCGAGCGCCTGAGGACGATCCGCGGATCCTGACCGTACCGGGCAGCGGAGGCGAGCGTGCTCACCCAGAACCCGTTCTGCCTGACTTCCGTTTCCTCGCTGCGCCTCTGCATCTCGCGCACTTTCTCGATCTCCTCGGCCGTCGGACCATCCCGCTTGATCCGCTCGATCTCCCGGAACACCGCTGCGCGAAGGGTGTCGGCGCGCTCGGGCGACGACCCGAAATCGACCGTCACCTGGTACTCCTGCCGCGGATCCCGTTCGCTCGACTGGCTCACGGACACGTCGTACGTGCCACCGAGCTCCTCACGCAGCACATCGCGGAAGCGCATCCGGAGCACCTCGACGAGCGACGCCAGCGCATAACGATTCGGTCGCGTCCACTCGAACGGGCCATTGAACACGATGACGGTATGCGCCTTCGGCTCGGTGCCGCGCTTCACGTCGCGGGTGACGACGCCTGTCGGCAGGTGCACGCCAATGTCCTTCCACGTCTCCTTCCGCTGCGTCGCCGGGAGCCCACCCAGCCACGTGAGCACGAGCGGCCTGATGGAGTCGACGGTGAAGTTCCCGACGATCACGAACGTGAAATCGCTCGCATCGGCGAACCGGTCACGATAGAAGCGCATGGAGGCGCCGAGGTCGAGCGAGTCGATCGTCGCAACGGAGACGGGCGCAGCTCGCGGGTGATGACTCGCGAGCGTGACCGACAATGTGTCCTCGAAGACCTGGTCTGGTGACGCGCCGCGATTGGCGATCGCGGCACGGAATCGCTGCTTGAGGGCGACCACCGCCGTGCTGTCGGCCCTGGGCGCCGTGAAGTACAGGTACATGAGCTGAAACACGGTCTCGAGATCCTTCGGAGATCCGCGCCCGAACATCTGCTCGGTGAGCTCGCCGATGCTGGGGGCGGCGCTCGCGGCCTTGCCCGCCAGCGCCTTCTGAAGGTCGATCTGGCTGAAGTCGCCGACGCCGCCTTCGGTGACGAGCGTGGTCGCCTCACGAGCACGAGGGAACTCGGTGGGCGAGAGGATCGACGCGCCGCCGGGGCTCGTGCCGAGGATGATGACTTCGTCGGCCTTGAAGTCGGTGGGCTTGAGGATGACGCGAACGCCGTTCGAGAGCGTCCAGTTCGTCACCCCGATCTCCGGGATCTTCGATGTCGTGACGATCGTGGCGGCTTTCGGTGCACGCGAGACGAGCGGTCTGGACGCGTTGCCATCGTCGTACGCCGCGAGCTGGCGATTTGCGACGGAGTCGAACACCGCGAGTAGCTGCGCCGGTGTCGGGACCGTCACGCCCGCCTTCTCCGGCGCGTTGACAGTGATCACCCGATTCTTGTCGCTCAGCCAGTCACTGGCCAGGCGATTGACGTCGGCCAGCGTTATGCCGGGCACGAGCCGCTGCGCCAGGGGATACTCGTACTCGATGCCGGGGATCGCTTCCTGCTCGAGGAAATTCCGAACGAGCTCTCCCACGAGCGCCGCCGACTGGCGTTTGTCGCGCTCGGCGTACGTCCGCTCGTATGAGCGGAGGAGGTTCTGCTTCGCACGCGACAGCTCCGATGCAGTGAAGCCATGCTTCTGGACGCGCACCGCTTCGGCGAGAACGGCGTCGAGTCCGCGCAGCACGCCGCCGTCGGGAACGTAGGCGGTCAGCGTGAACGCATCCCGGTCGCCAATGAACGTGCTCTTCCCGCCACCGGCACCGATGAACGGCGCGTCGGGCTTCTGGCGGATCTCGTCGAGCCGATCGTTCAGCATCTGACTGAACAGCGCTTCGGCGAGGTCCTGCCTGTAGCCGCCGACCGTGGTGGAGTTCCGATGCAGCATCTTGAAGTACACCGACGTCGTGGTGTACTCGGCTTCCTTGTCGGTCGCGATCGTGACGAGCGTGGAATCCTGGTCGGGGACGCCGAACTTCGTTCGGGGTCGTTCGTTAGGCCTGGCCGGCACGTCGCTCAGGTGCGACTTGATGAGCCGCTCGATCGCTGCAGGGTCGAAGTCGCCGACCGCGACGATCGCCATGAGATCGGGGCGATACCAGTCCGAGTAGAAACGCGAGACAGCGGCCGGCTTGAACGTTTCGAGCGTCTGCTTGTCGCCGATCGGCAGGCGATCGGCGTAACGGGAGCCCTTGAGCAGGACCGGGAACTGCTTGTCCGCCATGCGCGCATCGGCGCCACGGCCGAGGCGCCACTCCTCGATGACGACGCCGCGCTCCTTCGTGATCTCGGCCGTATCGAGCGTCATGCTGCGCGCCCAGTCCTCGAGGATATCGAAGGCCTTCCCTTCGATGCTCGCGGAATCGGTGGGAATCTGCAGCTCGTAGATGGTTTCGTCGAAGCTCGTCGACGCGTTGATGTCCGGTCCGAAGCGCATGCCGACGGACTCGAGGTAGCTGACGAGCTGGTTCTTCGGGAAGCGCGCGGTCCCGTTGAACGCCATGTGCTCGAGAAAGTGGGCGAGCCCGCGCTGGTCATCGTCCTCGAGGACGGAGCCGGCGTTCACGACGAGGCGCAGCTCGGCACGCTTCTCGGGCTTGGCGTTCTTTCGGATGTAGTAGCGGAGCCCGTTAGGCAGCGTGCCGACGATGACGTGGGGGTCTCGTGGCAGGAGCGCGGCGCTGTTGGTGTCGATGGTCGCCGGGCCGGCCGCTGGTCCCGTCGGGGTCTGGCCGGATGCGAGGGTATGGAGCGAAACGATCGATGCGGCGATGACGGCGCCTTTGGTGGCGGCGCGTCGCCAGTGTATTCCGATCATGGATAGGTTCCTGAATAGGACGACGTAGGACGTTTCGTAGACTATACTGGCGACTGGCGACTGGCGACGGGCGACGGGCGGGAAGAAGGCGTGTCATCCCGAGCGGAGCGAGGGATCCTCATCGTCCCGACAGTGAGCTCTATCGGGACCCTGAAGATCCCTCGCCTGTCGGCTCGGGATGACAACCAGGCGGTAATAGCAGCAGCTCGCAGCACGCGGCAGTAGCACGCAGCACTCGGCTACCAGCAAGCAGCTGCACGCAGCAAGCAGCTCGCTAATTAGCGGTCACTGCGTGTAGCCTCTCCGTCGTACCCTCGCCGACCGCGTCGGATGCCGGCATTGTCAGTGTGAACCGCGCCCCGTTCGTCCCATCGCTCTCGGCCACGAGATCCCCGCCCATCCCGCGAGCGAGTGCGCGGCTGATCGTCAGGCCCAGGCCCGTCCCGCCCACCGTCCGCGTTAGGCCGCTGTCCACCTGGACGAACGGCTCGAAGATCGCGGTCAGCTTGTCGGGCGGAATCCCGATGCCCGTGTCCGCGACGACGACGCACACTTGCCCGTCGCGCGTCGCCACCGTGACCGTGATCACCCCGAGCGTCGGAGTGAACCGCACGGCGTTCGAGAGAAGGTTCAGCAGGATCTGCTCCACCCGCGCGCGGTCCACATGCGCGACCACTGGCGCGTCGCACCCGACGCATTCCGCGCGCAACGACTTTTCGCTGAGCAGCGGCGCCATGGCCGTGAGGACGTTGTGCACCACACGATCCACGTGTACGTCGCCGAGCGCGAACGGCAGCTTCCGGGCGTCGAGGCGCGTGAAGTCGAGAATGTTGCCGATCAGCGTCAACAGATGCCGCTGGTTGAACCGCACGCGTCCCAGATCGCGACGCTGGTCGTCGGTCACCGGTCCACGTACGCCGAGCTCGATGAGGTCCACGTAGCCGCCGATCGCGTTGAGCGGCGTTCTCAGCTCGTGCGACATGATCGCGAGAAAATCGGCCTTCGCCCGGTTGGCTTCCTCGAGACGCTCGGCCAGCATGCGCGATTCGCCGATCTGCCGCTCGAGGTCATCGTGCGACCGCTCCACCTGCTCGGCCATCGTGTTGAACGCTTCGGCGAGGCGGCCCGTCTCGTCCCGGCGCGCGACCGGCGCGCGGTGAGTGTAGTCGCCCGCCGAGATGGCGTCAGCGGCCGCTGTGAGCTCGCGCAGCGGTCGCGTGATGCGACGACTCAGCATCCACGCGGCTACGATGCCGACCACGAGCATCACGAAGGCCACCGCCACGCTTCGGCGCAGGAACGCGCTCGGTCGATCGAGAAGCGTCTCGTACGGCATCTCCGAGATGATGCGGAACGGCGTCTGCGGAACGGGCGCGAAGACGGCCACGTACTTCTCGCCGTCGGCGCGCACGTAGCGCACCACGTTAGGTGCGTCGGCGGAGTCCGGGATGAAGGGCGGCGCGACCACGGCCCTGCCGCTCAGACTCGCCCACTTCGTGCCGTGATCGCTCGCGACGTAGATCGAGACCTGATCGTTTCCGGCGAGGTCGCGAATCTGGCGCTCCACGCGCGGACTGCTGCTGAACGTTCGGCGAAGCAGAATGTGCCCGAGCACGCGGCCCGGAGTCATCACTGGCGCGCCGACCCAGTAGTACGCCGAGTCGTTGCGAAACTGGAGCTCGCCGATGGCAGGCTGCCCGTCCTTGAGGCTCGCTATCACCGTCGCGACCGGCTCGTTCTCGTCCCCGGGAACTTCCGGGGTAGTCCCAACGCGAACCGCCTCGCTGGTTGGGCGGAGCTCGGCGACGATGGCAGTGTCGGTCGGCGAGATCGAGAGGCCGCTCAGAGCAGCAATCGCGCGCCGCTGGGCGGCCGGCCCCGACTCGTTGCGACTGAGATATGCGACGACGGCGCTGTCGGCGGCGACGCGCCGCAGGG
>Ga0075421_100006737_pt1 | contig 14043 bp, 12 predicted proteins | sample SoiMetdeltSBSDD5_FD_75292 | JGI IMG/M metagenome (GOLD analysis project Ga0075421, IMG submission 75292) | Bulk soil microbial communities from a Populus tree surrounding site in Tennessee, USA - Soil MetaG P. deltoides SBSDD5 | ecosystem: Environmental > Terrestrial > Soil > Tree plantation...
CACTCGTCGAACCCATCCGCATTCCGCACCGCTCACCCCCGTTCGCTACCTGAGGTCGTCGGGTTTAGACACGAATGACACTCCTTAATGGTTGCAGGCCGCAGCCGGGGATCCGACTGTCCTTTTCCCCGCGATCCACTACGCTGCCGCCAATGCGAATGCGAACCTGGGTGTGGTTTTGCCGCCGCCACAGGTGGCCTGTGCTGGCCATCTGGCTGCTGGCGGCGGCGGGCGGCGCCGTTGTGGGCGGTCAGATCTTCGACCGCGCCGCAGCAGTCGACGAGCTGAGCGCCCAGGCGGAGTCGATGCGGGCGCAGGCACGGCTCGAGCAGCTCAAGCCCCAAGGCCCAATAATCATCGCGATCACCAAGGGCCGCCACCCCTACGATCCGGAGCTTGTCGACTCGGTGCAGGAGGTGACACGGGCGCTGGAGCCGATCGCAAAGGTCGAGACCCTCTACAACGCCCCGGGCGGCGCGATCGGCAAGGACAACATGAGCACCATGGTTCGCGTCGAGATGACTGATCCGTCCACACAGGACCAGATCGTGGCGGCGCTGCGGGAGATCAATGCCCCGAGCGTGTTGGTGGGTGGCCAGACCCTGGCCGAGCGGGAGTTCGCAGACCGCGCGATCAGCGGCGCGGCGCTGGGCGAGTCGGTGGGTCTGGCCGTGCTGGCGTTGTTGCTGCTGCTCATCCTCGGGCGGTCGGCTTGGCTGCCGCTGGTGTCCGCGTTCGTGACGATCGCCGTGACCCTGCTTGCCCTGCGCGGGCTGGCCGAGGTGACGACGGTGAGCGAGTTCGCGGTCAACGTGGTGACGCTGGTCGGGTTGGGACTGTCGGTGGACTACGCCCTTCTGATCCTCTGGCGCCGGCGCCAGGACGGGTTGACCGACCGGGCCTGCCGGACCGTCCTTGCCAGCGGCGGCATCGTGGCGATCGCGCTGCTGGGCCTGATGCTGCTGGCCGAACCATTGCTGGCGTCGATGGCGATGGGCGGGCTGGTCGCCGTCGTCGTGGCCACGGCCGCCGCCATCAGCCTGGTGCCCGCCCTGCTGCCCGAGAACCCGTCCCCCATAAGGGAAACGACGCTCGTGGGCAGGATGGCCGCGTTCGCCGTCGCCCGGCCGGGGGCGGTCGCCGCGATCAGCGCCGGGGCCTTGCTCCTGCTCACGCTGCCGTTGTTCGGAGTGAAGCTGCACAACTCCGACGCTCGCGCGCTTCCCGCATCGAGCGAGAGCCGCCAGGTCTTCGAGGAGTACATGCATACGTTCCGGCAGCGGGCCGAGCCGGTGACCGTGGTGCTGGAGGGCGGTTCGGGTGGCGAGCTGATGCGTGACTATCTAAACCGGTTGAACAATGTGGACGGTGTGGCGCGGCTCGAGCAGCGCCTCGAGATCCCGGCCGGGACGACGGTCATCGATCTGACGCCGGACTCGGAGGCGGTGGCGCCCGCGGTGGTCCGGGCGGTGCGCGCCCTCGAACCGCCGGCCCCGATCCTTGTCGGCGGCGCGGCGGCGGAGATCGTCGACTACCGCGACGCCGTGCTCGGCCGGCTGCCGCTGATGCTCGCCGTCATCTTCACGGCGATGCTGGGGTTGCTCTACCTGCTCACCGGCTCACTGCTGGTGCCGGTCAAGGCGCTGCTGCTGAACCTTCTGTCGCTCGGCGCGGCCCTGGGGGTACTCACGATGATCTTTCATGATCTTGATTTGACCACGCCGGTGCTGCTGTTCGTGTTCATGTTCGGGCTGTCCATGGACTACGAGGTCTTTGCGCTTTCCCGGATTTTTGAGGGGTACCGGGAAAGCCGCGACAACACCAAGGCGATCGTCGATGGGCTGACCCGTACCGGCCCGGTGCTCACCGCCGCCGCATTGAGCCTGATCGTGGTGTTCCTCGGCTTCCTGCTGGGTGGCCTGGCCCCGATGACCCACCTAGGCGTCGGCATGGCCGTGGCGCTGATCATCGACGTCACCGTGGTCCGTGGCCTGCTCCTCCCCGCCGCGATGCGCCTCCTGGGCCATCTCAATTGGTGGCCGAAATATTGGCGCGGGCAATACGACGGGCGGCCGAGTTAACTTCTGGGACCGGACGGCCGAATTTGGCCGAGATAGGGTCAAAGGTCTGACGGTGCCCTCCCGCAAAGGGCCAGCGGGACGTAGTCTTTGCGGCCATGGCCCCTGATGGCGAAGTTGGCACCGGCTTCGGCGCGTTGTTGCGCGCCCGCCGCCGCGCGGCCGGCCTCACACAGGCGGAGCTGGCCGAGCGGGCAGGGCTGGGCGAACGTACCGTGCGCGACCTGGAGAACGGCCGCTCCGCGCGGCCCCAGCGCACCACTGTCGAGCTGCTCGCCGGCGCGCTCGGCCTGGCCGGCCCCGATCAACTGGGGTTCCTGGCCGTGGCCCGGGGCAAGCTGGCGGTGCCCTCAGCACCCGCGGGCAGCAGCCGCAGCGTGGTGAGCCTGCCGGCGGCGCCGGAGCTGATCGGCCGCGACGAGGAGATCGCGGGGCTGATGAGCCACCTGCGCGCGCAGGCGGGCGTGACGACGCTTGTCGGGCTGGCCGGGGTGGGCAAGAGCGTTCTCGCGCTGGCGGTGGCCAACCGCCTGGAGGGGTATTTCGCCGGCGGCGTCGCGGGGATCAGCCTCGCCTTCGGCGACACCGCGGTCGACGTACAGGAGGTCATCTGCGCCGTCTTCGGCGTCAAGCGCATGCCCGAGCTCCTGGCCCGGTTCAGCGAGCCGGGATTGCTGTTTGTCGATGGGGTTGATCGCGCCGGTCCGGTGATCGCGGCGGTCCTGGCCGAGGTGACGGCGCTCGCGCCCAAGCTGCGGGTGATCGCCTCGGCCCGCGCACCGCTCGGGCTGCTCAACGAGACGGTCTGGCCGATCGGGCCGCTGGCCGTGCCGCCGCCCGAGGTCATCACCCTCGCCGACGCCAAGCTTTATCCGGCGAGCGCACTGTTCCTGGCGCGCTGGAGCCAGGTGCGCGGGCCAGCCGCCGATGACGTCGACGTCGTCGCTTTGGTGGCCCTGGTCCGGCGCCTCGGCGGGCTGCCGCTGGCGCTGGAGCTGGCGGCCGCACGCGGCCGGGTGCTCGATCCGCCCGAGATGCTTGTGCGATACGGGGACCGCCTCCTCGAGCTGGGCGACGCCGACGACAGCACGACGCTGCGCGATGTGGTGACGGCGAGCTACCGGCTGCTCGACCCCACGCTGCGCTGGGCTCTGCGCCGGCTCGCGGGTTTCGGCTACCGCTGGTCGATCGAGCTCGCCGAGGAGATGCTAGGCCAGGAGATCGACGTGGTGCCGGTGCTGGAGCGCCTGGTGGAGCTGGGCCTGGTGCAGGTACGCGGCTCAGGGGCGTTCCGCTTCTTCCTGCTCGACGTGGTGAAGGCTTACGCGCTCGAGCAGGCCGACATCGTCGGTGAGCTTGCCGAGATCCGCGCCCAGCACGCCGTCGTGTTCGCCCGCTTCGCCGCCCGCACCGCGCCGGACCTGGTGGGCGCCAAGCTGACCGGGGCCGTGGCGCGCCTTGACGACGTGGCCAGCGACCTGTGGTCGGCTCTGGTGTACGCGACCGATCATGACCCGCACACCGCGTTGTGCCTGGCGTCCAAGTTGCCGCGGTGGTGGCGTTTCCGCGGCCGGGACGTCCAGGGTCGTCAATGGCTTCAGCGGCTGGTCGACGACCCGCGGACGGCCGACGCCGAGCCGACGGTGCGCCGGTGGGCGCAGCTCGGCGTGGCGCAGATGGCCACGGAGCACGGCGCCGGCCCGCAGGAGCTGCACCGGGCGGAGCTGGCGCTGGAAGAGTTCGTTCGCGCCGGCGACGTCACCGGCGAGCTGGCCGCCCGCAACCTGCTGCTCGTGGTCCAGCAAGGGCTTGGCGCCTATGGTGAGGCGCGCCGCCACGGCGAGGCGGCCCTGGCCGTGGCGACCCGCGCCGGGCGGGTGCGTGACATGGCGGTGGCGCAGAACAACCTGATCTGGCACGACCTGCGTGCGGCGGATCTCACCGCGGCGCAGCGCCGGCTCGCGGCGGTCGACCGGCTCTCGGTGCGCTGCGGCGAGCACTATCTGCGCGCCCTCGCTCGGGCCAACCTCGCCGAGGTGCTGCGCCTCGACGGGCGCTATGAGGAGTCGATCCAGGTGGGCCTGCAGGCGGCCGACATGCTCGCCGAGGTGGGCCACCCGGGCCAGCGGCGACGCCTGCTTGGCGTGATCGGCCTGTCCTATGCGCTCAACGGCCAGCTTGAGCAGGCCGAGAAGACCCTGGGCGAGCTGCGCGGCATGCTGCCCAGCTCGAGCGAGACCGGCGAGTTCGACGACGACTGGGACTGCTCGATGATCGAGGCGACCCTGGCACGTATGCGCGGGCAGCGGATGCTCGCGGCGGCGTGGTACCAGGCCGCTACTCGAGCAATAGATGGCCTGACCGATCAGCGTGACCGGGCGGAGGCACTCGTTGGGGTGATAGGGACGAGTGACGATCCGGAGCCCGCGCGCGCTGAATTAGACGAGCTGTGCTTCAGCGCGGGGATCACCCTCACCGCGCTGGAGCGCAAGCAGCTCGCCGAGTGAAGAGTCAGGCTCGCCGGGCTCGCCACGCGGCAGCAGTTCCGCCCGCACCGCGGAGTTGCCCAAGCGTGATGAGTCCCGGCGGCTGACGCGGCAAGGATATTGGCGCGGGCGGACCCCCCGACGTGCCCCTGTCTCCCCGTCGTCTCCGCCCGCGCCGAATGCACCCCCGCGTCAGCTCCTCGCCAAAGGAGCCGCTTGCCTCCCCCCGCCCTGCCATCGACCCGGCCTGATGGCCGGTTGCCCAGGCGTGGCAACAGGTCGTCCTCCCCAAGGGACTCCGACGGTAGCAACCATCGAGAGCTGCTTCCTCCCGTTTTCATGCGCTTTTTGGGTTTCCTCGGATAACTTCTGCCGGGGATTCTGCCGGTTGCCAACAGCTGCGTAACCCCGGGTTAACCGGGCAATAAACAACTCCCCGGCCCATCCGATTGTCGTCAGTGGAAAGTACTCTGAGGGTTCACTCGGTCACCGTGCGTCGGGGAGGACAGCATGGGCAAAGAGATCGCACAGGGCACGTTCAGCCGCGAGGATCGGGCGCGCTACCGGTACAAGGTGCGCCGATGCCTGGATGTGTTCGCGCTGATGCTCGATGACTTCAGCTTCGACGCCGATCACCCCATGACCGGCCTCGAGATCGAGCTCAACCTTGTCGACGGCGTGCAGCAGCCCGCGATGCGCAACGCCGACGTCCTTGCCGCCATGGGGGACCCCGCCTTCCAGACTGAGCTGGGGCAGTTCAATCTGGAGCTCAACGTCCCGCCCCGGCTGATCGCCGAGGACGGCCTCGACGGCTACTCCGAATACATTTGCAAGGCGCTGGCCCGGGCGGACCGGCACGCCGCCGCCTTCGACACGTCGGTCGTCATGATCGGCGTCCTGCCGACGCTCACGCTGGACCACACCGTGCCGGCCAACCTTTCCTTCAACAGCCGCTACCGGGTGCTCAACGACGAGATCCTCACGGTACGCGGCGAGCACATCGGCCTGGACATCCGCGGCGTCGACCACCTGCGCACCCAAACCGACTCCATCGCGCCGGAGGCGGCGTGCACCAGCCTCCAGTTCCACCTGCAGGTCGCCCCCGACGACTTCGCCCACTACTGGAACGCGGCGCAGATCCTCGCAGGGCCGCAGCTCGCCGTGGGCGCCAACTCGCCGTTCCTTTTCGGTCACCAGCTCTGGGCCGAGACCCGTATCGCCCTGTTTGAGCAGGCCACCGACACGCGGCCGGAGGAGCTGAAGGCGCAGGGGGTCAGGCCGCGGGTGTGGTTCGGGGAGCGCTGGATCACCTCCATCTTCGACCTGTTCGAGGAGAACGTGCGCTACTTCCCGCCGCTGCTGTCCATTTCGGACCCAGAGGATCCGCTGGATGTCTTCCGCAGGGGCGGGGTGCCGAGGCTAGCCGAGCTACGCCTGCACAACGGCACCGTCTATCGCTGGAATCGTCCTGTCTACGACATCATGGCCGGGCGGCCGCACCTGCGCGTGGAGAACAGGCTGCTGCCGGCCGGGCCGACGGTCGTCGACATGTTGGCCAATGCCGCGTTCTACTTCGGCTTGGTGCGAGCACTCTCCGAGGACGACCGTCCACTCTGGACGCAAATGCCGTTCAGTGTGGCCGAGGACAACTTCCACGCCGCCGCCCGGCGCGGGATCGAGGCACCGGTGTGGTGGCCCGGGACCGGCGAGATCAAGGTGACCGACCTGATGCTGGAGATCCTGCTGCCGCGGGCGGCCGAAGGGCTCGACCGCTTCGCCGTGGACGCCGGGCTGCGCGACAAGATGCTCGGCATCATCGAGCAGCGCTGCGTGACCCGGCGCAACGGCGCCACCTGGCAGATGGCCGCGGTGGAGCAGCTGGAGAAGGCGGGCTACACCCGGCCCGGTGCGCTGCGCACCATGCTCGGCCGCTACGCCGAGCTGCAACGCTCCAACCAGCCGGTGCACACCTGGCCGATCGACCCGGTACCCCCGGCCGAGTAATTGAATTTATAGGCCCACCAGGCGGCGCTAGACCGCTTCGCCGGCCACCTGAGGCTTCGCGGCGCTCACCTGTGCGGCCTTGCGGTGGTCGGCGCGTCGGGCGGCCGACCGCCGCCGCGTGCGCGTCAGCAGAGCCACCAGGATCGAGCCGACGAGCCCCGCCAGTACCGCGTACGGCGCGACCAGGTGCGCGGAAAGTTGCTCGGGTCTGACCTCCTTGAGCACTGGCGCCGCAAGCAGGTAGGCGGCGGCGACCATCGCCGGGCCGGCCGCGCCGGACAGGGCGACCGCGGCGGCGCCGGAGCCTCGATGCGCTGCGGGCCAGGCGGCGAACGCTCCGATCAGCACCGCCGATCCGGTCGCGAGCGCCGCACCCGGCAGGTAGATGCTCTGGAACCAGGGCCCGTTCGAGGTGACCTGCCACACGCCGAGCTGGGCGACCTTCACCTCGCCGTCGGCGGCAAGGTTGTCAACGCGCGCCACGGTTGCCAGCAGCCACAGCCACGCCGTCGTCACGACGATGTTGGCCGCGATCGGGCGGGCGTTCACCGCCGCCAGCGCCATGAACAGTCCTAACAGGACACCGGCGATCGCATACCCACCCACGATCAGATGCGGCGCCGAGGTGCTGGCAGGCTGCGCCGCCCGAGCGGGCAGCGCGGTCAGCGCCACCACCACGAGACCGCCGAGCGCCGCCGCCAGAGCCAGGACGCTGCGCCACAGCACCCGGGAAACAGACGGCATTGCGACAGTCGGCATTGCGGCACGGTTACCAGCCAAAGTACCGACCACCACAGAGGTCGCGGAGATCCACACAGTCCACGCCAGACTGGCGAGCCAGGCCGCCTCGTCGACCCCGCGGACCGTGGGCAGCCAGGAGAATATGCCCAGGCCATAGCCGGTACCGAGCTGTGCCGCTCCCGCCGCCGCGGCGACGCCGACGGAGGTGGTGATGGCACGGATCATTGTGGACGGGGGCATGTCGCGCACCTTACTCGGCCGGTGGGGATCAACGCGAGTTCGACTCGTGGAGAAGGTTTACTCTTCATGTCGTGAGGCGAGGATTCTCTCCCGCGGTGACGGCCGCATTCGTTACCACGCTGCTCGTGCTGGGCATCGTGGGCTGGTCCGCGGGCTGGGTCGCGGCCGGCAACGAACTCGAGCAACAGGGTCACATCGACCCTACAACGACCACCCAGGCGACCAAGTCCGCCACGTCTTCCCCGACGCCCATGCGCTCGAGCGCCTCCCCCTCGCCGACCAAAAGCCCCACCCCTGACACCACGCCCTCGCGTGCCGACCAGTTCGCCATGCCGAACTTTGTCGGCCAGCACTTCGTATCGGCCAGGGGCACCGCCAGGGCGATGAAGCTCGGCGTCGATGTGTCGTTCAACGAGCCGAGCAACAGACGGGACGGCTTCGTGGCGAGGACCACGCCTGTGGAAGGCGTCTTTGTCTGGCCCGGTGTGACGGTCCACCTTCACGTGGCCGGGCCGCCGCCGAAGGTGCTCGTCCCCGAGATCGTCGGCAAGCCGTGCGGCGAAGCCAAGGACGCCATCCTGGAGGCCGGGTTGAAGATTCAGGCGTATCCCAGCGGGGAGAAGGGCAACGTGACGAAGGTGGAGCCCGGCGCCGGTAGCACATTGAATTGGAACGATCCGGTAAAGCTGTTCTGCTCGTAAGGAGCGCGTCACCATAGCGATCGATCGACTCGGCGTGATAGGACGGCTGGGTGGGCGACGAGCGGCGCGACTTCGACAACTCCGGCGACACCAACAGACAGCAGGATCAGACTCCACCGCAAGATGACACGCAGCCGACCGCGCCGCCCGACGACACGGGTCCCGTTGCGCCGCCGGATGAGACGCAGCCGGTGACACCGTCAGACCAGACGCAGCCGGTCAGGCCGCTGCCGGATGAGACGCAGCCGGTGGCACCGTCAGACCAGACGCAGCGGGTCACGCCGCTGCCGGACGAGACGCAGCCGGTCACGCCGCTGCCGGATGAGACGCAGCGGGTCGCGCCCTTGGGCCGGCGAGACGAGACGTCGGTCATGCCGCAGGACGGCGCCTGGTCAGGGCGCGCCGGTGTCGGTCAGCCGCAAGGTCGGAGCCTGCGTGATTCGGCGCCGTACACCGAGCAGCTGCCGCCGGCCGAGCAGCAAAAGCCGTGGTGGACCCCGGCGCTGCTGGGCCTGCTCGCCCTGGGCCTGCTCGGGGTGCTGATCCTCGCCGCATGGTGGATGGGCCGGGACAACGAACCCGCGCCGGTCGACAGCCCCACAAGCGCTGTCATTGTTCCGACAACGCCAGCCGCGCCAACGACGCAGCCGCCCCCCACCACGGCCGCATCGCCCACGACACAGGTCGTGCAGGTCCCGCGCCTGGTCGGGATGCCGCAGGATCAGGCGGTGGCGCAACTTGACCAGCTCGGGCTGGCATACCGGTTCGAGTACCGGCCGGCGGACGAGCCGGAGGGCACGGTGATCGAGACCAAGCCGCGCGAGGGTCAGATCGTGCCGGTACGCACGACGGTCACGCTTGTCGTCTCCACCGGCCGGGAGCCGCCGTCACCGACGCCAACCCCCGAGCCGAGCATCACACCGACCTGAGGGCTACCACTGCCTGCGGCGGTGGGTCACGATGACCAGGCCGCCCATGGACAGTCCAATACCGATCATGCCGGTGGAGATGAGTGAAAGTGCGACCATGTCCGGCGCCGGGATCGGCGGCGTCGTCGCGGCGGTGGCGACGATCGACTGGTCCCGTGGCCGACGGATGACGTCGGCCGTCGCGGGGACCGGCGTGAAGAGTGCGGCGGCGATCGCGGCCCCGCAAATCACTGCCAATTTTCGCGGTCGATATTGATTACTTGGTGGTCGATCCATGGCGCCGTCCCCAGGTACGGGTGCCGCGCCACGGCGAGGGTCTCACTAGGGTTCCCTGAATCGTAGGCACGTTTTCCGTTGGGGGACGGCGGAATTGGCGAACTTATCTCGCCCCGGAGGGGATGAGCCGGGGGGTGTGGCTGTCGGCCATCATCTTCAGGCCCGCCTGCTGTACGAAAATGGAGCGACGCTCTACCGCGTCGCCCGCCGAGTTGAGCTGGTATCCGTCTAGCCACATCCACCCGTCGTAGGTCGGCCAGTCGAGGACGCGGATGACCCGGAACATGATCGGCTTGAGAAACTGGACGCTCGCTTCCCGCGTTACGTGGACGATATCGCCCGCTCGAGGACTCATTTCTTCCATCCCTTGGTCGCACAGCAAGTGCGTTGGCCTTTAGTAGGGTGTCTCGTTTAGTACTCGGGGGGTGAGAGCACGCTATAGGGCAGGCATGACACCAATCGCTCGATCAAATGACAGCCGTGCCATATCCGACACTCTGCCCGAAGACGGTGATCGATGCAAGTTGCAATTTGGATATGCGCATCAACGCCTTTCGTCCGGAATATGACACACGTGTAGTAAGACACCACCATGCCACTCCCACCGTTTTGTGCGTTCGGATGCTTGAACAAAGGTCGATCGGAGGCGCAGACTCGCACGGCGGAGGAATTTTCCCTCTTCAGTGACGTAGTTCATCGTCATTGAAGCTGGCGTCGCGGAGGTGCGGACCGTGGCAACCCGTCCAAGTCCCATCGGGCAGATGCGTCGGCTTGGCCTGATGCTGCGCAAGATGCGCGAGCACAAAGGGCTAACGCTCGAGCAGGTGGCGGATCTGATGGAGTGCTCCCAATCGAAGATTTCACGAATAGAGACCGGTCACAGCTCGGTGAACACAAGGGATGTGCGCGATCTCCTGAGGATCTACGGTGTGACCGGCGACGACGCGGAGGACTTCATTGCCTTGGCACGGGCGGCGCGCCAGCGTGGCTGGTGGCATCCCTACACGGCGGTGCTGGTGAGCGCCTATGTCGGGCTGGAGACCGACGCCAAGCACATCAAGACCTACGAGCACCAGGTGATGCCCGGTCTCATGCAGACACCTCAGTACGCTGAGGCGCTGTGGCGTTCGGCGCGACCCGACCTCGCGGACGACGAAATCTTGAGCCGGGTCCGTGTCCGTATGGAGCGTCAGTCGTTGCTCCATAGACCGAACAATCCAGTCAACTTCGAGGCGGTGCTGGATGAGGCGGTGCTGAGCCGACCCGTCGGCGGCGACGCCGTCATGCGCGAGCAATTGAGGCGACTGCATCAAGCCACCTCGATGCCGAACGTGATGATTCGCGTGTTGCCTTTTGAGGTTGGTGCTCACGCCGCGGTGGATGGGACGTTCGCGATTCTAGAATTCGCTGAACCGCATGACTCCAGCATGGTCTACGCTGAAAACGCTACCGGTGGACTCTTTCTGGATAAGCCTGAAGAGTTGCGGGTCTACCACACCATCTTCCAGCGAGTCCAGCAAGTGGCATTGAGCTACGAGGAGTCCGCGGAGCTTATTGCCCAACTGGCGGAGGAGCCATTATGGATATCCAGAGCGCGGGTGCCCACAAGGGTTACGAAATCGATCTGACTGACGCACAGTGGCGGAAGAGCACGCGGAGTGGAGCTTACGGCGACAACTGTGTCGAAGTTGCTTTCGTCGATCGAGCCATTGCTGTGCGTGACTCTAAGGACACATCGGGTCCTGTGTTGGTGTTTACCCTCGGTGAGTGGGATGCGTTCGTCGCCGGTGCCAAGGACGGCGAATTCGATCTGTGAATGGTTCATAACTAATGGTTGAAAACGGGGTGCGGAATCCTTCCGCACCCCGCTGTTCGCAAATACGAACAGCTACCAGACAGGACGTTCAAGCGTGAGCCGCCAGCGCTCCGCCAATGCTTGGCGCGCTTGGAAAAAACCATTCGCGCTGGTTACCGGGTTCGGGCGGAAAACCCAGTCCGAAACGAAACCCACTCCGAAACCGTCGCCACATCCGCGTGTTAGACGGCGAAGCTGGATGGCAGGTCTGTAGCCGGAGGCGGCGGATTCGCCCGCCACATCCGCGCCTTCTGCGCCCCGAGCATCGCCAGGAACGCCGGGTTGGTCAGCACATAGCGCCGCCACAGGCGCTTGGGCTCCAGGCCCAGGCGCCACGCCCACTCCAGTCCGTACCTCTGCATCCAGCGCGGCGGGAAGGGCAACTCCCCGGCGTGATAGGCGAAGGCGGCCCCGACCGCCAGGACCGGCATAAAAAGCAACGGGCGCATGGCATAGGCGAACTGCTCCTGCTTGGGGCAGCCCAGCCCGACGAGCAGGATCCGGGCACCCGAGGCCGAGATCCGCTGCGCGATCTCCTCGGCCTCGCCGTCGAGCGCCCCGCGGAACTTCGACGGTTCGTGCCCGGCGATCTCCAGGCGGGGGAACCGGTCGCGCAGCGAGGTGACGAGGCGGGACAGGGTTGGCGGCGTGGAGCCGTAGAGGTAGACCGGCAGGCGGTCCCGGCAGGCGCCGTCCAGGACGTGCATGGCCAGGTCGGGGCCGTAGACGCGGTCCTTCAGATGGGTACCATGCAAGATGTTCAATGCCCATCGGACCGGTTGCCCGTCCGGGGTGACCAGGTCGAAGCTGTTGATCTGCCGGCAGAGCGAGCGATCGCCGACCCCCTCCATGACGCCGTGGACGGCGAGCGCGGTCACGGCGAAGTGGTGGCCGCGCGCGGCCGCGTCGATGATGCGCTCGGTGGCGACGTCGTAATCGCAGGCGTCGACCATGACACCCAGGACGTTGTGCTTCAGGCCGTCCATTTGTCGACGTTGGCTTCGTAGATCTCCTTCATGATCGTCGGGATGTCATAGGTCGGAGCCCAGCTCGGATAGTGATCCCGAAACTTCCTCATGTCACTGATGTACCACCGGTGGTCCCCGGTGCGGTGGCGTTCCCGGTAATTGACCACGGCCCGCTTGCCGGTGATCTCCTCGGCGAGCCTGAACGCCTCGATGTGCGAGACGTTGGAGAACCGCCCGCCGCCCAGGTTGTAGACCTCACCCACGCGCGGAGCGCGGTAGAACGCTTCGAAAGCGGTCAATACGTCCCGGCAGTGTATGGCATCGCGCACCATCTTGCCCTTGTAGCCGTGCAGCTGATACGTCCGCCCCTCCATGACGCAGCGCATCAGGTATGCGAGGAAGCCGTGCAGCTCGGCCGCGGAGTGCCCGGGGCCGGTCAGCGTGCCGCCACGAAAGCAGACGGTACGCATGCCGAAGTAGCGCCCATACTCCTGGACCATGACGTCGGCGGCGAGCTTGGCCACGCCGAACAACGAGTGCATGCAGCCGTCGATGCTCATCGTCTCGTCGATGCCCTCGGCGACCGGATGGTCGCCTTCGAGCTCGAAGCGCGTCTCCAACTCGACAAAGGGAAGGTGATTAGGCGTATCGCCGTAGACCTTGTTGGTGGAGCAGAAGATCACGACCGCGCCGGGGGAGTGCAGCCGCGTGTGCTCGAGCACGTTGAGCGTGCCCACCGCGTTTACATCAAAGTCGGTGAACGGCTCCTTCGCCGCCCAGTCGTGGCTCGGCTGCGCCGCGGCGTGCACGACCAGGTCGATTTCGCGCCCGTAGCGGCTGAAGATGCGTCCCAGCGCGTCCCTGTCCCGGATGTCCACATTGAAATGCGTATAGGCCGAGCCCAACGACGTGATCAACAGGTGCCGGCTCCAGACCGTCGAGCCGTCCGGCCCGAAGAAGTAGCGCCGCATGTCGTTGTCGATGCCGATCACGTGCATGCCCAGCCCGGCGAAGTGCCGCACCGCCTCGGAACCGATCAGCCCGGCCGAGCCGGTCACCAGCGCAACAGTCACGCCCTGACCAACGGCGCTCTTGCCCCGGAGATCCTGGTCGGCTATCGCAGGTCAGGGCCTGGCGTCAGCCGGGCGGGGGCGTGAGGAAGTGTCCGCGTAAGGGGCAGATGGATGCCTCCCCATGATCAGCTTGATGGCGAGGTGGCCAGGCGGGCCGAGATCGCAAGCGACCGCGATGAACTACTCGGTCGACGAGGGCTGGTGACGCCCGCCGATAACGATCTCATCGCAACCGTGACACGCGCGGGATTCGACAATCCGACGATCGTGGCCCGCTGCGGTACCAGATGAAAAAGGTCTTGAAGTTGACACCTCAAGACCTTCTGGCTGGTGGGGAAGGAGGGAGTTGAACCCTCACGCCCTTTCGGGCACACGGACCTGAACCGTGCGCGTCTGCCATTCCGCCACTTCCCCGGGCGTGACCTGGGCATATCAGCGCCCAGGAGTCAAACTCCCGTTATGTGCGGGCACAGCTTACGCTATGCCTTGACCCCACCGCCAATCACTTGCCGGTGGGTGACCGAGGAACATTAGCACGGCCGAAGAGCAGGATGGATGTGTCCTCCACATCATCGGGAGGACTTGGCGCAGACGCGGGGTGTTGGCGGCAGATAGCATCATGTTCCTCGCCAACCCGAGGAGGAGCCGGTGAGCGTGTTGCAACGCTTTGAGAAACGCCTGGAGGGCCTAGT
>Ga0075421_100006739_pt1 | contig 14038 bp, 12 predicted proteins | sample SoiMetdeltSBSDD5_FD_75292 | JGI IMG/M metagenome (GOLD analysis project Ga0075421, IMG submission 75292) | Bulk soil microbial communities from a Populus tree surrounding site in Tennessee, USA - Soil MetaG P. deltoides SBSDD5 | ecosystem: Environmental > Terrestrial > Soil > Tree plantation...
GGGGAAGTAGACGTCGAAGGCGCCGTCGAGATGGCCCTCCCGCGCCTTCCAGTCGACCGGGTTGACACCGGCGGCCTTGACCCGGATCAGCACGGTGTCGGGTCCCACCTTCGGATCGGGGAGGTCCATCAGGTCGAGTCGAGAGGAGTCGCCGTACTCCTGGAAGGCAATTGCGCGCATGGGCCCACGTTAGGGGCCGCCCCGGTCAGCGGTCGGCGTGGCCCAGGCTGCGGTCCGGCGCGACGACGTCGCGGACCCGCTGCTTCAGCTCCTTAGGTTCGGGGAAGCCACCCTCGGCCTTGCGGGACCACACCGTCGTGCCGTCGACGCGGACTTCGAAGATGCCGCCGGTGCCGGGGATCAACGCGACCTCGGCGAGCTCTGTCTCGAACGTGGACAGCAGCTCCTGGGCCATCCAGGCCGCGCGCAGCAGCCAGCGGCACTGGGTGCAGTATGCGATCTCGATCCGGACGCCGTCGCTCACGCCCCCAGTATGTCCGTGCCGGCGCCCGACTGTTGGCGTGAAGTTGCGCCAACACTGCTTCGGTGCCGCAGTTTCACGCCAACTCTTGCTGCCGAAACGTCGGTCAGATGTGCTCGGACACGATGACGGCCGTCGTGTCCGGTTCGAGTGCCTCGAAGACGTGCGGCTGGTCGCCGGGGTAGGCGATGTAGTCGCCGGGTGCGAGCTCGACCGGGTCGTCGGTGATGCCCACGCGGGCCCGTCCCGAGCTCACGACGATGTGCTCGATGACGCCGGGCATGTGTGGCTCGGACTCCCGGGGCGTCCCGGGCTGGACGGTGAGGAGGTAGATGTCGCGTCGCGCGTTCGGCGGGCAGGACGCGAGCAGGGTCGCGACGTAGTCGGCTCGCTCCGACGCGACGGCCGGGCCTTCGCCGTAGCGGATCACCTGCACCTGCGGACGTCGCGGCTCGACCAGCCGGGCGAACGGCACGTCGAGGGCGATGCCGAGGGCCCAGAGCGTCTCGATGCTGGGGTTGCCGGTGCCGGACTCCAGTTGCGACAGGGTCGACTTGGCGATTCCGGCCCGGCGGGCGACCTCGGCGAGGGACAGGCCGGCCCGGCGGCGCTCCGCCCGTAGCGAGGCGGCGATGACCGCCAACGGCGCTCCGGTACGCCCCGCATCCTTCGGCATGGGTGTTCGCTCCATTGGTCGATCGTTCGGCTTGACGAACGCCTCTCTATCGTTCAGCATAGAATACGATGCGTTCGATCTGGCGAACACTCGATCGGGATGTCGCTCGCGACATCGCCCTGGTCTGCCTCGCCGACGCGCTCGTCGGAGCGTCGTTCGGCGCTATCGCCGTGAGCGCGGAACTCCCGCTGTGGCTGCCGACGCTGCTGTCGGTCGTGGTGTTCGCCGGCGCCGCACAGTTCATGTTCGTCGGCCTGATCGCCGCCGGCGGCAACCCAGTCGCGGCGGTGGCGGCCAGCCTGCTGATCAACGTCCGGCACGTCCCGTTCGGGTTCACGGTCGGCGACCTGGTCGGTCGCGGCTGGCGGCGGGCCATCGGCAGCCATCTGATGATCGACGAGTCCGTCGCGTTCGCGCTCGCGCAGCGCGATCCGGTGCAACGGCGCGCGGCGTACTGGGCCTGCGGACTCAGCCTGATGATCTGCTGGAACGTCGGCGTCGTGATCGGCGCGGTCGGCGGTGCGATCATCAGCGACACCGACGCGCTGGGTCTCGACGCCGCGTTCCCGGCCGTGTTGCTCGCCCTGGTGGTGCCGTCGCTGCGTACTCCCGCCATCCGCCGGGCAGCGCTCGTCGGCGCCGTGATCGCGCTGGCGTCGACGCCGTTCCTCCCGGCTGGGATGCCGGTGCTGCTCGGCCTACTCGGTGCGGTCGTCGGACTCCGCTCGGGTCGACCCGCCGAACCGGAACGGACCTCGGCATGAGTACGACGACACTGCTGATCGCCGTGCTGGTTCTCGGCGTGGGCACCTATGCCCTCCGGCTGGCCGGTCCACTGCTCGGCGACCGGGTCGCACTCTCGCCCCAGGTCGAGGAATTCGTCGCCCTGGCGACGGTCGTGCTCCTGGTCGCGTTGGTGGCGACCACAGCGTTCTACGAGTCCAAGGACTTCGCCGGCTACGCACGACCGATCGGCGTCGCCGTCGGCGGCGTCCTCGCCTGGCGCAAGGCGCCGTTCGTCGTCGTGGTCGTGGCGGCGGCCGTGACGGCCGCGGGTTTGCGGCTGCTCGGCGTCCCGTAGTCGCCGGCCGCCTACGAGTGGCCGATCACCCGATGCGGCCGGTAAGGCGCCTCCAGCCGGGCGGTCTCGTCCGCGTCCAGGGTGAGGTCGACCGCCGCGAGGGCGTCTTCGAGGTGCCGCAGCTTGGTCGCGCCGACGATCGGGGCCGTCACGGCAGGCTTCCCGAGCAACCACGCCAAGGCGATCTGTGCCGGTGTCGTCCCGCGTTCGCCGGCCACCTCGCGTACGACGTCGACGACCTCGAAGTCCGCCTCGTCGTACATCCGGTCGGCCAGCGGATCGCTGCCGGCGCGGACTGTGCTTCGCTCGCCGCCGCGCCCCCGGCTCCCGGCGAGAAGTCCGCGCGCCAGCGGGCTCCAGGGGATGACGCCGATGCCCTGGTCGAGGCAGAGCGGGATCATCTCGCGCTCCTCCTCGCGATAGACGAGGTTGTAGTGGTTCTGCATCGAGACGAACCGGCTCCCACCGGCCACGGCGGCGAGTTGCTGCGCCTTGGCGAATTGCCAGGCGTACATGCTCGACGCGCCGATGTAACGCGCCTTGCCGGCGCGTACGACGTCGTTCAGCGCCTCCATCGTCTCCTCGATCGGCGTCTCGTCGTCCCACCGATGGATCTGGTAGAGGTCGACGTAGTCGGTGCCGAGGCGAGCCAGCGAGGCGTCGATCGCCGAGAGGATGTGCTTGCGGGACAGCCCGCCGTCGTTCGGGCCTGGGCCCATCGGGAAGTAGACCTTCGTGGCCAGCACGTAGTCGTCGCGACGCGGAAGCAGCTTGCCGAGCAGCCGGCCGGTGATCTCCTCGGTCAGACCGTCGGAATAAGCGTCGGCGGTGTCGAAGAACGTCACGCCGGCGTCGACCGCGCGCCGGACGATCGGTTCGGCCTCGGTCTCGTCCAGGTGCCAGGCCCGTTCGGTCTTCGAGCCGTAGCTCATCATGCCCAGGCAGATCCGGGACACCTGCAGTCCCGAGCCGCCCAGTCGTGCGTACTTCACTCGTCCTCCTGAGGAGCTGGAGCTTCATGGAGCGCCACACCGGCGACGACCACGGCAATCCCGAGCAGTTCGCCGACGGTCGGGAGTTGGCGCAAGACGATCACGCCGATCACGACCGCGAAGACCGGGAGCAGCGCCAGCATCAGGGCGAAGGTCTCGCGCGGCAGCCGGGCCATGGCGAGCTGGTCCGTAACATACGGGATGACCGACGAGCAGATCGCGACGCCGAGACCCGCGAGCAGCAGGATCGGGTCGGCGAGAGCCGGCGTGGCCGCGGTCAGGCCGATCGGAGTCGCGACGACGGCCGCCACGAGCATGGCCGCACCGAGCTGGTCGATGCCGCTCCACCCCCCAGCCTCGGTTCGGGCACTCTGGGCGATCCGGTGACCGAGCATGACGTACGCGACGAACAGCGCGCAGTTGGCGAACGCGAAGGCGAATCCGAGCGGCTCGCTCGCCAACCGGATGTCAGCGAGTACGGCGACACCGACGACCACGAGCCCGAGGGCGACGGTGTTGCGCCCGCTCCGCAGGCCGACGACGGCCAGCCCGATGACGCCGACGAACTCCACCGCGCCAACCGTGGACAGGGGCAGCCGGTCGACGGCGAGATAGAACGAGGCGTTCATCAGCGCGAGGACGACGCCCAGGCCGACGAGACGTCGGCGCTGATCCGACGTGGCCCGGGCCAGCACCCGCCAGGGCCGGCGCCACACGGCGAAGATGGCCGCTGCGCCGACGATCCGGAGCCAGGTGACGCCGAGCGGATCGACGTGGACGAACAGCAGCACCGCAAACGCCGGACCGAGGTAGTGGAAGGTGGCGCTGACCGCGAAGTACGTCGGCGCCGGCACCCGCTCGGCGCGGGTGCGGATCGCCGCCGGGCGACCCGCACCCGGCTCGACGGTCGCGGACTCAATCGACATAGGAGTATCTTCTAAACCTCAAGCTGCAATCTGAAGAGCAATCTCAAGGCAGGAGGCGCGTTTTGACTGTAGAAGCACGCCAGATCGAGCGAGATGCCTACGAATCGTCAAACTCGCTGCTCGACGCGACGAACCGGCGGCTCCTCGCCGCGCTGCACGACGACCCGCGACTGTCGATGGCGGGCCTCGCCCGCCGGGTCGGGATGTCGGCGCCGGCCGTCACGGAGCGGGTGCAGCGACTGCAGCGGGCCGGCGTCATTGCCGGGTTCCGGATGGAGATCGACCCGGTCGCACTCGGCCTCCCGGTGACCGCGATCGTCCGGATCCGGCCCGGACCGGGGCAGCTGCCGAAGATCGCTGAGGCGGCTCGCCAGACGCCCCATGTCGTCGAGTGCTATCGGATCACCGGTGAGGACTGCTTCATCCTCAAGGTCCACGGCCCCTCGATCGCCGAGCTCGAGGAGACGCTCGACCGCTTCCTCGTGTACGGACAAACGACCACGTCGATCGTGGTGTCGACACCCGTACCGCTGCGCCCGCTCCCACTGTGGGATGAGTCACCTGACGGGGACTGAGCGGCCCGCGTCGATCTCCGTCCGTACGATGGGCGTCATGAGCGCACCGACCACGACGTACCGCCGGGTCCTGCTCGCCGCCCCTCGGGGCTACTGCGCCGGTGTCGACCGGGCCGTCATCACCGTCGAGAAGGCGCTCGACCTCTATGGCGCCCCGGTCTATGTCCGCAAGCAGATCGTGCACAACAAGCACGTCGTACGCGGCCTCGAGGATCGTGGCGCGATCTTCGTCGAGGAGCTCGACGAGGTGCCCGAGGGCGCGACCGTGGTGTTCTCGGCCCACGGGGTGTCGCCTGCGGTTCACTCCCAGGCCGCCGATCGCGAGCTCAAGACGATCGACGCGACCTGCCCGCTGGTCACCAAGGTTCACCACGAGGCGCGCCGCTTCGCCGGCGACGACCACGACATCCTGCTGATCGGCCACGCCGGTCACGAGGAGGTCGAAGGCACAGCGGGCGAAGCGCCGAGCCACATCACGCTGGTGCAGGGACCGGACGACGTCGACGACCTGGAAGTACGCGATCCGTCGAAGGTCTCGTGGCTATCGCAGACCACGCTGAGCGTCGACGAGACGATGGAGACGGTCGACCGGATCCGGGCCAAGTTCCCTGACCTGATCGACCCGCCGAGCGACGACATCTGCTATGCGACGCAGAACCGGCAGCAGGCGGTCAAGGAGATCGCCCGCGAGTCCGAGCTGGTGCTGGTCGTCGGCTCCGGCAACTCCTCCAACTCGGTGCGGCTGGTCGAGGTCGCCCTCGAGGCCGGCGCCACCGCGGCCTATCGGGTCGACGACGCCGATGAGATCCACCCGGCCTGGCTCGACGGCGTCACAACGGTCGGCGTGACGTCCGGCGCCTCGGTGCCGGAGGACCTGGTCGAGGGAGTGCTGGACTGGCTCCAGACGCGAGGCTTCCCCCCGGCCGAGTCGGTGCACACGGCCGAGGAGAGCCTCATCTTCGCGTTGCCCCCCGAGTTGCGTCGCGACCTCCGCGCCGCCGACGCCTAGCGATCATCGGTCACTCGTGGCGCGGTGATCGGTCACTTGTGGCGCGGTGATCGGTCACTTGTGGCGCGGTGATCGGTCACTTGTGGCGCGGTGATCGGTCACTTGTGGCGCGGCATGAGCGTGCCGCCGAGCGTCCGCGCCGCGATGACCAGTCCGGCGGCGATCAGCACGATGTCCTTGAACACGTACTGCGCCTCCAGCGTCGGTCCGTCCGCCGGGAACATGTCGGTGAAGAACAGCACCAGCGGCGACATGATCCCGATCATCGACGCGGCCAGGACCGCGAGGCCCGCCCGCAGCAGCTTCCCGGTGATCAGGGTGATCCCGATGAAGCACTCGGCCAGCGCCGTCATGACGAGTGCGGTCTGGCCGGACACGATCCCGAGTGACAGCGTGTCGAGCGTGCGCTCGACCAGCGCCTGCGCCGGGCTCGCGTCCGGGATGAACTTCAGCACGCCGAACGCCAGGAACACGACGCCGAGGCAGACCCGCAGGATGTCGATGCTGTAGCGCGCGAGCCAGTCGGTGACGCGGTCGACGTACGGCGAGCTCCGCATCGTCGGGCGTGGGTTGTCTGGTCCGGTGAGGGTGGTCGTGGTCGCCATGACGGGCTCCGATCGTCGAGTCGATTGATGACGCGACCAGCCTCGTCGCGATCGGCGGCCGGGTCGTCGGCCCGGAAGCGACACTTGGGCTACCGCATTTCGCGTACGGCTCGGCCGCCAGCTACGTCGGAGCGCGTAGCGCGGAGTACCCGAGCTACCTCGTCTCTGGTCGCGACTGACCGGCTTCGCAACCGACGAGCCGGCCGGGGCGCGACGCGGCCGGTCCGGCTTCCCCTCTGCATGAACCTGTCAGGATGTCCAGGGGACGCCCACGGTCACGTCGGACACGCAGACGGGCGAGTGCCCGGAGACCACCGAGACTCGCAGCTCACCGCCGGCTGCCTGGAGCGGGACGAATGCCTGGCCGATGCCGGGCGGGGCGAAAACCTCGTGGCGAGCGTCGCCGATCTCGATCGCGAGGGTCGTCGAGTCGCCCGTGAGATAGCCGAGGCGGAGGATCGAGCGGCTATCGGTCACCGGATCGAGGTCGACGATGGTCGTCGGCACCCGGCGGACGAGCCAGCCGCAGTCGGGCCGTGGTCCGCGCTCGTTGAAGGTGGGCGACACGATCCTCACGGGCTTAGGCTCGCCGAATCCGTCGAGAATCGACAGATGTGTGGTCGGCTCGTCGAAGGTGACATCGACGCCCGCCGCTGAATACACGACGTCCACCCGCTGCGCGACGACCCCCGTCGGTGGTGCCGAGGCGTCCACCAGAACGAGCGATCGGTCCGCTCGGGCGGCGGCAAGGGCGTTATTCGTGTAGTCCTTCGCATACGTGTGCCGCAGCTCCCCTGACGTCTGGGTCATGGTGTAGAGCCCGCTACACACGATCACCAGGACCGTGGAGCTCAGGATCGCCGGATTGATGCGCCCGGTCAGTCGATCGATCCACCGCGCACGAGATCCCGACTGGGATTCGACGTCAGCTGCGGTGACCGGCAGGGGTGCGTACGCCGCGCACACCGCGATGACGGCGATCGGCAGCGCGTCGACGATGTACCGGGGATCACGAGCGAGGAAGGACGCGTAGTCGGTTCGTCCGACGACGACGAGAGCGACATCGACTGCGAGGTAGCCCACCAGCAGCACCCAGCCCTCGAGCGCGCCCAAGCCGCGCAGCAGGAACGAACCAACCACCACGGCTGCCGCCAGCGCCGCGCACAGCACGACCACTGCCGGCTCAGGCGTTGCCGCGATCGTGTTCTCCGCACCTGTGCTCGACCAGGGTCCGCCGAACAGGCCGGGCAGCCAGGTCTGGAGCAGGACTTTGTCGAGCACCTCGCCGACGTCGGCTTCCGCAGAGCCTTGATCGCTGTCGAACGTGATGGTCGCGGCGTACCAGCCCAGGTAGGCGGCCGCGAGCACCGCGTATCCTGCCCAGAAGCTCCACGAGGCGCGCAGGTACGACCACCGCACCCCCACTTTCAGACCGCGGAGCATGACCAGGACCACGACGCCGAGGACGGCTGGCAGGATGAGGAGCGCTTTCTCCCAGAACAACAGACCCGCCGCGAACGCGATCCACGACGTCGCAGTCCAGCGCCACGAGCCCTCGTCGAGCGCGGCGGATGCGGCACCGATGGCGATCAGCATGAAGACCTGCAGAGGCAGCCCCTCGAGCGACGCCGCCCACCAGGTGCCCGACACCAGGCCGAGCGGCGTGAACAGGTACGCCGCGAAGGGAAGCAGGAGAAGAACACTGTTGCCGAACAGTCTGCGTAGCACCCAGAGCAGGGCCACCGATGCAGCCAACTGCAGGACGACCATCGTGGTCGCGGCAGCGGCGTAGGAGAAGCCGAAGAGCTCGAGGACCAGCCAGATGGCCGTGAACTTCGCGGGCTCGAGATGGTCGTTGTAGTCCTGCAGGATGAAGTCCGCGGAGAACCCGTCCGTGCGCGCCTGCGAGAGGTGCACGAAGTCGTCCTGCCAGAAGTAGCCGCGGCTGACGAGCACGGTGCGCACGACGGTCTGCAGGACGACGAGCGCGAGTCCGCCGATCAGCATCGCGTCGGCGCCGGCGATCCTGGATCGTTCGTCACCCATCCGGCCGAGTCTCCCGGATCTGCGCCGCGACCGGGCAGAGCGCGATGCCCACGGTGACGGAGACGAGCAGGTCGGCGGCCACCGATCGGCCGTCGCCGAGGATCAGCAGCCCAGCGGCAGCGGCGCAGCATCCCAAGGTCACGCCCACCCGGACGGTGAGCCGCCGCCCGTAGGGGAGCACGCCCAATCCGGCCCCGGCGAGGACGCCGATTCCGCCGAGCAGCGCGACCGCCGCCACCGCTTCCCAGGCCAGCACGACGTACCACTTGGTCCGCATCGGCGGACCTGACAACCGGCCGACCGCCCCCGCGCCGCGGCGCCGGAACACCGCCCAGCCCGTCAGGGCGACGAGCACGACGAGTGCTGCCGCGCCGACAAGCAGGCTGGCGGTGAAGGCGCCCTGCGGTTCGTACGTCAGCTCGAGCCGGCCACCCTCGCCTTCGGGCACGAGCCAGCCTTGCGCCCATCCGTCGACGTTGACCATGTCGAGCTGATCCCCGTCCAGCGTCGCCGTCCAGCCCGGATTCGTGTTCTCGGTGACCCAGAGCACCGCGGCGCCACCAGGGCCGACGGTTAGCGTGCGACTCGTGTTCGACCAGTCGTCGATCTCGAGTGCGCGGGACTGGTCGACCGGTGCCGGCAGCACTCCCGAAGGCCGGAAGAACGCGCTGACCGGCTGGTAGCGCGCGGTCGAGGGAATGGACAGGCGGTGGATGCCCTCGTCGAGCTCGATCGGCGTCCGGGGACAAGGAATGACGCGCATCCGCGTCCCGGTCAGTAGCTGGCGCACAGTGCCCTCGACCCTGGTGGGCACGATCTGGTCGTCGAGCACGATGTCAGGCCCGAATCCGCACGGCTCGCCGGTACGGGTGCTGCGCGTCGGCGTGAACCTGATGGGCGCAGACGAGCTGAGGTCGAGATCCGTGATCCGCATCGGCAACTCGTCGTCGGCACCGCGGTCTCCCATGAACGTCAGCGTCACGCTCGTCGCCTCGAACGGCCGGACCCGGACCATGTGATCGCCGGCGTCGAGGTCGACGTTGCGCGTCTGGCCACCGCTGCCCTCGACGCGAACACGGACCGGGCGTCGCAGATCGACGCCGCTCGACCGCACTCGGATTCCGGAGATCCGCCGCTTGTCACCCCAGTCCAGGGACAACGTGGGATCGACGTCACCGGGAGTGGCCGTCCAACCAGTCCGTGTATCGTCATCGAGCGCCAGCATCGGAGAGGCCGCAGGTTCGTTGCCGAAGACTGAGGACGCGACGACGGTGAACCGCGGAGCGAGGGGCAGGAGCAAAGACAACGTCTCGAGCGAGCTCGTGGCGACGGCGCGGATCCGCGGCAACCAGGTGCCGTCCTCCGCGGTCCTGAACACGCGGAACAGCCCCGAGGCCTCTTCGGCCGCAGCGAGCTGAGAGCCGAGACAACCGACCAGCAGCCGGCAGGCCCGGATCGGCGGTGTGGACTGGAAGGAGAGAGCTGTATCCGGGCCGGCGCTGTCGGGGACGACCAGGTACCGGCTCGTGTCGATCGTGTCTCCACCGAACTGGAGATCGGAGATCCCGACCTGACTGTTACCCGAGTCATCGCGGGTACCGGCGATCATCACGGTGAGCGCGCGCGTCGGCCCGCGCGGGACTCCGACGACGGCCTCCCCCGTGACCGGACTCACCGGCTCCGTCGCCGACCCGTTGTCCGTCGTCACGGTGATGGCGGTGACCAATGGCTCGCCGAGGAGGATCGGCACCGTGACCGTGACCTCCCTGATGTTGGAGGGCGACGCCAGCACCATGCCGATGCCTTGGCCTCGGGGATCGGTGAACGGCGCGCTGATCCAGGAGGTCCGCGCCACGCCGTCGATCGCCGAGTAGGGACCGCGTGACGGATCGACCGGACCGAAGATGTCGGCGTAACCAGCCGAGCTCGTCGCCCAGAGCCGGACGATCCCCGGATACCAGGCCACCGTCTGCGGCACACGGCCTTCGGCCGTCTCGTAGTCGGGCGCTGCTCGGTCGAGCCGGTAGTCGTCGTCCGCGGCCATGATCGATGAGAGCTGCTTGTGCGTGCGACCGAACGATCGCTCGCGTCGCTGCATCCCGTCCGTCAAGCCATCCGGCACCGTCGGTGTATCGCGCTCGCTCACGAGCTCGGTCGGGGCATCGACCGCGGTCCACTGCGGGCGCAGGAGACCGGCGATCGACTCCGGGCCACCGGACACGGTCTGAAGGCTGCCGGCATCCACCAATCTGGCCCGCGGATCGGATGCCGTGTCCTCGTCCACCGACCACAGCTCGAACGGCCTGGTGCCCGTTTCGCCATCGGGGAACGTCTCTTCCAGAGTGAACCTGGGCGACGCCCGCAACGTCGCGCTCACGAGACCGGCCCTGGGCGCATCGGTCGTGTCCGGGTCGAGATCGGATCGCACGAGCACATCGGTGATGCCCGCGCGGACGAGCAGCGGGGCCAACACAACGCTGCGCTTGCCCGCGGCGAGGATCTGTTCGATCGAGTCGAGATAGCGCGTCGTCGCCCCCGGCACCAGCGACGCCTGTCCCCTCACCACCCACGGCGTCTCGACGTACGGCTGCAGTGGCTCGTCGACGGTGTAACCCCACTCTTGCAATGCCGAGCCGGTGCCCGGAGCCACCAGGACCCGGCTGCCTTCCGGAAGTGCATCGATCGCCGCAGTGGCGTCGGTCCAGGCTTGGGGAAGCTCGTCCCAGCCGGGCTCGAACCGCAGCGTGCCGGCGAAGGCGGGAGCTGCTGACGCGGCGAGCAGAACCCCACAGGCGACCGCCGTCAGGGTTCTCGCTCGGGTGGTGAGCGAGTCGAGCCAGGGCCATCGAACCGCGTCCGATCGGAGCAGGCGCGCAGCCTCGGTCATTGCGTAGGCGAACCCGAGCGCCAGCGGTAGGCGTACGAGGGGATCGACCTTGTGGATGTTGCGCAGCGCGGCGAGTGACCCGTCGAGCAGGTCGCGGAGCGGGTCGGCGAACAAGCCGCCCGCTGCTGTTCCCTGCGCGGCGACGAGGCACGTCAGCCCGATCGCCATCGGCACAATGAGGGTCAGCCGATCGGGAACCCTGGGGTGGAGCAGGCCGCACAGGCCGATCGCGGCCACGACGGTGGTCACCACGATGAGCGCTGGATTCGTGAGCAGTAGGTAGCCGGCCTGCCACCAGTGATGGTCGCCGAGACTGACGCCGGCGAGCCAATGGTCCGTGCCGCGCAGCGCGTTGGTCCACCCCACGGGACCGGTCGTGATCGCGGCAGACTCGATGTAGTCGAGAAACGGTGGACTGTAGCGCCCGAGGAGCAGAAGAGGGCCGATCCACCAGGCGCAGGCGAGTAGGACGCCAAGTCCCCACAGCCAGATCGCACGCACCGGAAGTTGCCGCGCGAAGACGCCGGCGATGACGACGGTCGCCGGGAGCGGCAGCGTTGCGACCGTCTCGACCGCATTGTGTCCGCCCATGAGGACCACCGAGAGCGCAGATAACCCCACGGCAGGAAGGACATCGAGCCGGCCTCGACGGGCGAGCACGAGCGGCAACACCGTCCACGGCAGGACCACGGTCGGCAGGGTCTCCCCCGTCAGAACCCCGATCGTCGTCACGAATCGCGGCGCGACGACGAATGCGACGCCGGCGATGAGCGCGCCGCGTTTGCTGAGGCCGCCCCACGCCAGGGCGACGCGCCGTGCGCCCTCGAAGGCGGCGACGGTCAGCAGCGCGCTCCACAGTCGTTCCCAGATCCACGGTGGAATGGAGAGGACGTCGCCGATCCAGAAGAACGGGCCGATGGGGATCAGGTAGCCGTAGGCTTGGTTCTGCAGTTCACCGAAACCGCTCCGCTCAGACCACATGTCGAGCGACTGCGCCATGAACTGGCCGGGATCGACGACCAGATCGAGCTTCGTGTCGAACGTGACGGTCCCTGGGTCCTGCGCGAAAGTGACGACGACGATCACGAGGATGCAGAGCCACCACAGCCCCCGGGGTGAGCTGGCCCGGTGGTACAGCGTCCGCGCTGACGCGAAGATCCCGCACCTCCCTCTCACGTCCTCGGCGCATGCCGAACCCGGGCGCTGGCCTGTCGAAGTATAGGCTGCGTGCCCTGAGACGGCCGGGGAGTGAAGCGAGGCGGCGGTGCCCAGGGAAGAGCCGAATTCGGCGGGCCATGACGCGTTCGAATCCGTGTGGGAGCTGGCCGACGCGGTGCCGGGCTGGCTCACGAAAGCGCAGGCGCGCCGCCTCTGGGACGAGGCGTCGACGTTGCCGGCCGGCTCGGCCGCTGTCGAGATCGGAAGCCACAAAGGTCGTTCGACACTGATCCTCGGCCGAGCGGTCCAGCGCCGGCAGGGAACGCTCTATGCCATCGACCCGTTCGTCGAAGGAAAGCTCTTCGGCGGGCCGAGCACAAAAGCGACCTTCCTCGCGACCCTCGCTCGAGCCGAGTTGGACTCAGTCGTCGTTCACGTCGACGACTACAGCACACGCGTACGCCAGGGATGGAAGAACGCGTACGCGTTGCTCTACATCGACGGGAAGCACGACTGCTGGACCTGTTCCGACGATCTCGCCTGGCGATCCCGGCTCGGGGAGGGGGCAGCGGTGCTCGTGCACGATGCCTTCTCGTCGATCGGTGTCACAACGGCGATCCTGGTCAAGGTGCTGTTCTCCCGCGACCTCGCCTACGAGGGCCGTGAAGGATCTCTGGCGACCTTCCGGCGTCGCACCCCTCGCCTGTCCGACCGCGGCCGCATCATCAGCGAGCTGCCCTGGTGGGTACGCAACGTGGCCGTCAAGGTGCTGCTGCGGCTCCGCCTCCGTCCGGTCGCGCGGGTCCTCGGCCACACCAGCAGCTACGACCCCTACTGAGCAACGCGTCCGCGCTCGATCTGGTCCGCGATCGCCGTGCACAGGCGCTCGGCCGAGCTGGCAGTGAACGACGACCGCGACATGCGCACGGTCACCGTCGTCGCCTCCGCCGTCGACGCGACGCCGACCGCCACCGCCCGCGGTCCGGCAGCGGCCGGGTAGAACGCGACTCGGCGGAGCAGCCCACCGCTGGTGAGGCGGCCCAGGTTGGACACGAAGAGGCTCGAGCCGAGCCGGTTCCTCAGCATCCGCGTTGCGAGCGGCGCGAGGTTCCACGAACCTCGCGTGACCGGGAAGTCCGGCTCGGGCTCGGCCGACTCCAGGCGCGCTCCGATCTGTGGTGCGTGATCAGGTGGGTCCACGACGATGCGCAGATAGGCGGTATCCCGGTCGGGCGTCGGTGCGTCGGTGCGCCGGGAGGCGCCGACGGCGACGACGATGCGGCTGGTCGGCTGCCCGTGTGCTGCGTTCCAGTCGCGCATCGCCTGGCACGCTGATGCAGTCACCAGGCTGGTATCGGCCTTGGTGACGGTGAGGTGGCGCACGCCGAGGACATCGCCTGCAACTGCGGCGGAAGCGGGGTGCGCGACCTCCGCGGCGAACCGGGATGGCGGTGCGAACACTGCCTCGCCCAGCCTGCGCATCGACGACACGACGAATGTCCGCGAGCTCCTGCGCGCACCGATCCCGCGCGAGTCGGAGCCCACGCTCGCGTCGACGAGCCGCCCGGCGACGGCGAGGAGTCCGAGCCCGTCGACCGCGCC
>Ga0075421_100006742_pt1 | contig 14032 bp, 14 predicted proteins | sample SoiMetdeltSBSDD5_FD_75292 | JGI IMG/M metagenome (GOLD analysis project Ga0075421, IMG submission 75292) | Bulk soil microbial communities from a Populus tree surrounding site in Tennessee, USA - Soil MetaG P. deltoides SBSDD5 | ecosystem: Environmental > Terrestrial > Soil > Tree plantation...
GAAGATCTGGATGCGATCGGCCTCGCGATCGCACACGAAGACGCGTCCATCGGCCGCGACCGCAATGCCGTGCGGCAGATGGAACTCTCCCGGGCCGCTGCCCGGCTCGCCCCAGGAGCGAACGAGCTCGCCTTTGGGCGAAAAGATGTGAACGCGCGCGTTGCCATAGCCGTCCGAGATATAGATCTCGCCCTTCAGCCCGATCGCGACGTTCGTCGGCCGATTGAATGGAGGGCCGCCCCGCTTGATCGTGTCGAGGTCCTTGCCGTTGTATCCCGTATCTGAAGGCACGTTGCGGGTGCCCATCGTCATCAGGAGCTTTCCATCGGGCGTGAATTGGCGCACGGTGTGCTGACCGTCATCCGTGCAGAAGATCGTGCCGTTCGGAGCCACGTAGATGCCGTGCGTGCGATACGAGAACTCGCCCTCGCCCCACGAGCCGAGGAAGTTGCCTTTTCGGTCGTAGATGATGACGGGGTGATCCCCGCGGCAGATGAGATACACGCGGTCCTCGCCGTCGACGGCGACACCCGCCACGTCGCGGTGCACGTAGCCTTTGGGCAACTGCTCCCACCCCTCTACGACCGAATACTTGATGTTGCCTGATGCTGTCATCGCTCCTCCTCATCGAGTGGTGGGCTGCGTGGGATAATCAGCCGGTGCGGCTCTAAGCACGCCCACCGGAGAGGCTAACATGAAGAATGAAGAACGTGTCGCGCGCCTGAAGCAGAAGTACGATCCCGCGGCCATCGACAACGGCATGCGGCTGCGGCCCGACGACTTCCTCGACGAGGTCGAATGGCGCGACAGGATCGACCAGCATTACACGCGCGCGTGGCTCGAGTTCACGTATGGCGCGTTGTTCAAGCGAAAAGGGCTGGACGACCGTACGCGCCTGCTCGTCTCGATCGCGCAGTTCCTCGCGCTCGGCGAGATGGAGGAGTTCGAGCGTCAGATCCCCAGCGCGCTTTCAGTGGGCGCCACGCCGCGCGAGGTGCTGGAAGTCGTCCTGCAATCCACGGTCTACATCGGTTACGTGAAAGCGAGCCGCGGCGCGCGTCTTTGCGTGAAAGTGCTCGAGCGGCTCGGTCGCATGGACGAGATCACGAGCACGCAGCTTCCTCTGGAAGGCCGGATGCCGCAGCGCTCGCTCGCGGATGAGCGAAAGAAATGGCCCGCTGCGAAATCCGCGGAGGAAACGGCCTGGCGCGAGCGACTGCTCGAAAAATACGGCTGGTCCGGCGTGAGCACGCGCATCCGCACACAGAACCACCAGAGCAACGACGCGATCGACACCTACGATCGTGTCGATCCGCATTACCTCGGGCTCTGGTTCGATTTCATCTATGGAGAGCTGTACCCGCGCGGGATCATCGACGATCGCACGCGTCTCCTGATGATGGTCGGCATCTGTCTCGCGCTCGACGAGCCGGTGCAGCTGGCGAACCATATCCGCGGCGCGATGCTGCTCGGTGCGACGCCGCGCGAGGTGCTGGAGGTGATCGTGCAGTCGACCGCGTACGTCGGCATGCCCGCGACGGTGCAAACCGTGCGCGTGCTCGACCGGATTGCCAGGGAAGAGGGCCGCGGGGACGAGCTCAATCCGCCGGCGACATGACGCGCACCGTCCGCGCCTGCGGATCGACTTCGATCTCGCTGCCGTCGGCGATCGCGCCCGTGATGTCGACATCGAAACCCGCGAGCATCGGCACGTCTGCGAGCGCGGCGCCCTGCACGAGAATCGGGTTCACCGAGTTGAACACGAACGCAAGCGGCGTCACGCCCCGCGATTTCATCTCGTGCAGCATCCATGCGCTCGCCACACCGCCTTTCGCCGTGTCGAGCACGAGTATGCGATCGAGGTACGAGCGGCCTGCGAGCTCGTGTGACGGACGCGAGAATACGCCGGCAATGCGGTCGAGGTCGTAGCGCGCGGAGAAACCGTCGTGCGCGACGAGCGCGACGCCGCGCACTGTCGCACCCATGCCGTGACGCGCGTGGAAAATGCGATCAGCGGTCATTGCAGCTTTCCGGTGACCGCTGCGTCGACGCAAGCTTCCATCGAGGCGAGCACCGGCTCGTAACCGTAGCCGCCGAGGATGTTCACGATTTTCGCGCTGTTCGTCGCGAGCCGCTTCCAGCCTTTGGCTTCGGCGATCTCGCGTGCGTACGACTGATAGAAGCACATGCCCGCGAGCACCGTGCCGCCGGCAGCTTCGATAGCGGCGCTGTAGCCCATGCGGTCCGCATCGGGTTTCACCTGCGGACTCGTGACGGCGAGAAGCGGTTTTACGAAATGCAGCCCCCCGCACAACGCCGCCAGGTCGCGCAGCTCGTAAAGGCTGAGCTGCGGCGCGGAAAAGACGACGACGTCGATTTCGCCGTCCTTGCGGTACGAGCGGTGCAGCGCTTCCACGTCCCCCCGGCTGACTTCGTGCCGAGGCAGACCCGCAGGTGCGACGTCAGCGAGCGAGGCTGCCTCGGGCGTGATGCCGACCAGATGGAACAGCGCGACCGAGCCGAAGCTCGCCATCGCGGCCCCGAAGTGCTTCAGCTCGTCCGATCTCGGCGCGCGTTCGAGGCCCTCGATGACCGGTACCGCCCAGTAGTTGCCGGCAATGCGCCCGATGCACGCGCCGAGCGCGCCCCAGTCATTGAGAGATCGAGGCGTGAAGGTGACTCGCACATGCAGCGTGGCACGGCGGTTTTCGGGGAGGTGAAAACCGTAGCGCGGCGTGCGCCCGGTAATGCCTGCCGCCAGGGCTGAAGGACCGCCCTCGAAGTTCGAACGCGCACCGCACACCGAGTTCGAATAGATCACGACGCCGGTATCGCCGAACGCGACGTGCTCATTGCGTGTCGGCGCCTGGATCGTCTGATAGTTGATGCAGGTATCCGTCATCACGACGCCGAGCTTACGAAAAGCATCGATCGTGCGCCGCTCGAGGTCGAGCATTGCGGCGGTCTGTCCGAGAAACGCAGCTTTCGAAAAATCCGTGCCGCGCGGGTCGGTGATCGTCGGAATGCGCACGCGGCGCTGACCGTCGCCTGCCGTCGTCAGCTCTTCGAGCCAGCGCACGCCGGCCTCGCCGAGGCTTTCCGTGTCCGCCATGATGTGCGCCTGCGTGACCGGAACGAAATCCGCGGCATCGAAGAAATCGCCGACGCGGATCTGATGGCGCAGCGCCTCTTGCGACAGCGGGCCGAGCTTCCCGGCCAGCATCGCCTCTTCTTCCTCGTTCAACGTCATTCAGCCGCCCGCGGGCAGGGTTGCGGTGCGTCCGTGACCCATGCTACCGGTAAGCCTCTTCGGCGCCGAGCAGCGCTTCGCGAAAGCGGTGCTTGAGCGCCGTGCCATCGCGGCGCGGCAGCACAAGAGGCGCACGCTCGGTCGTTACCTTGATCGCCGCAAAAAGCGGCCCGGGCTCATTGAAAAGCCGCGGTGCCCATTCGCGCACGTCGGACTCCGAATACAACGTCGCCGCTTCCCGAAAGCCTGCTGATTTCGCGATACCCGCCACGTCGACACCGAGCCTCGTGTGCGTCGCCTGCATGCCCGTTTCGCCGTAATGCTCGTTGTCCATGACGACGACCGCAAGATTGCCTGGGTTCTGAACGCCGATCGTCGCGAGCGAGCCGAGACCCATGAGGATCTCGCCATCGCCGGTGATGATGAGAACGCGCCGCTCCGGCTGCGCGAGCGCGAGGCCGAGACCGACCATCGCGGCGCCGCCCATTCCACCCCACGTGTAGAAATTGAGCGCGTCGTCGCCGGCTGCGGCGGTATCCCAGCAGGGCGCGCCCAATCCTGCGACCACCAGGGCGTCACGACGATGCTGAAGAATGCGTGCGGCGACGGCGCGGCGATCGAGCTCGGGTCTTTTGCGGGTCGCTTTCATTTCCTGAACTCCTTCGCGCCGATCACGCGCTGGCCGATGAGCACGGCGACAGCGCGACAGGTATTGAATGCGAGGCGTGCGCCCGCGGAAACCGTCTGCACGATTTCCTCGGCGTTGTCTGCACGATGCACGACGACACCCATGGCTGTGAGCACCGATTGCGTCGCCTGCGCGACCGGGAGCTGCCACGGATTGAATTCACCCCATTCGCCTCGCATGGTGACGAGCATGAGCAGAGGTATCCGGCACTCCTGGATCATTCCGAGCATGTTGATGCAGTTGCCGACGCCGCTCGACTGCGTGAGCAGAACGCTGCGAGCGCCGCCGAGCCACGCGCCCACAGCCAGCGCGACACCTTCTTCTTCGGTCGTGAGCGGAATCGCGCGAATCTTCGCGTCGTCGTGAACGAGCTCGATCAGACGCGCATGGCCCGAATCGGGCACGTACGAGACCAGCCGTATGTCCAGATCGCGCAGGACCGCGTGCAGACGCTCCGGCCACGTCGGCGCCAGCCGCGCGAGCTTTACTGCGGCGCGACGCGGCTTGCGACCCGCGCGCGAGATTTCGACTACGGTGCCGGCTTGCTTGGCCATTCTTCCTCCGTCGTTGACCTGGAAATCATTCGGGCTTGATGCCCGCATCACGCACGACCTTACCCCACTTCACGACTTCGCTGCGGATCAGCGCGCCGAACTCTTCCGGCGAGCTCGACATGGCATCGAGACCGCTCGCGGCAAAGCGCGCGCGCGTATCGGTTTCGTCCAATGCCTGCCGTAGTGTCGTGCTGAGCGTCGCAACGACAGGACGAGGCGTGCGTGCCGGCGCGAGCATTCCGTACCAGCCGTTCACTTCCACGGCGGGCAGACCGGACTCGGCGAACGTCGGCACGTCCGGCATCGCGGGCGCACGTGCGGTCGTCGTCACCGCGAGCGCGCGAACCTTGCCGGCCTGCACCGGCGACCGAAGCGTGGAAATCGAACCGAAGAACATGGACACGCGTCCGGCGAGGAGATCGGGCAGCACCGCGCCGCCGCCTTTGTAAGGCACATGCTGCATATCGAGACCTGCGGAGAGCCTGAAGAGCTCTGCGGCGAGGTGCGGCGGACTGCCGATGCCCGTGGACGCGTAGTTGACCGGCGCTGGCCGCGACTTTGCCCACGCCGCGAACTCGCCGACGTTCTTCGCCGGCACCGATGCGTGAACGACCATGAGGTAAGGGCCGCCGGCCACCGTGCCGACCGGCGCAAAATCGCGCAGCGTGTCGTACGGCAATGCGCGTGCGAGCGTCGCGTTCACGGCGAAACCCGCAGCGACGACGATGACCGTGTGCCCGTCGGGTGCCGCTCGCGCGACGATCTCGCAGCCGATGACGCTGTTCGCGCCTGCGCGATTATCGATGACGAACGCCTGCCCGAGGCGGGTTGAAAACTTCTCGCCCACGATGCGCGCGATGACATCCGTCGTGCCGCCCGGCGCGAACGGGACGATGAATCGGACGGGTCGTTCCGGGTAAGCTGCCGACGCGCTCCCGGCGGTGAAGAGCAAAACAGGCGCGCACAGGCTGGATGCGTAGAGACGCACACGGGTCCAGCTGCACAAGCGTTGTCGATTCCGCGCCATCATCGCCACAATGGGATATTACCGATCCGGTGAGAGCCCGATCTGCTTGAAGAGCTTGCGCATCCTCGCGTCGTCGGCCCTGAGCGTCGCCATGAGCTGTTCCGGTGTGCTGGTCACGGCTTCGGAGCCACCGCCGGCCAGGCGTTCCTTCACGTCCGGCTGATGCATGATCTGCACGATGTGCTTGTGCAGAAGGGCTATGAGGCGGGGCGGCGTTTTGGCCGGCGTCATGATGAAGCCGATGGTGTCGAGGTCGTAGTCCTTGAGGCCTTGTGAAGCAAGCGTGGGGACCCCGGGAATGAGCGGAAACGGTTTGGCGCTCGTCACGGCGAGCGCTTTCATTTTCCCCTCTCTGATGTGGGACATCGTTCCCCCGGGTGTGGCAAACACCAGGTGCACTTCGTTCGTGAGGAGCCCCAGCAACGCAGGCCCGGTGCTCTTGTACGGCACGCGAGAGAGCTTGACGTTTGTCGCCAGCATGAACATCTCTCCCGCGAGGTGCAGCGAACCGCCAGTGCCGCCCGTGCCGTACAACAAGGCGCCGGGCTTCGCCCGGGCGAGCGCGACGAGCTCGCCGACGGTATTCACTTTGAGAGACGGGTGCACGACCAGCACGTTCGGTGAGCGCTCGAGCTGCGTGATCGGCGCGAAATCGGTAAGCACGTCGTAGTCGGACTTCTCCATCAACGGCACGAACTGCGTGGTGCTGCCACCGACGAGAAGCGTGTAGCCATCCGGCGTCGCGCGCGCGACGATGCCGCCGACCAGCCGGCTCGCGCGATTGTCTACGATCACCTGCTGACCCAGCGCGGTGCCGAGAGGTGGCGCGACGATGCGGGCAAGATAATCATTGCCACCGCCCGGCGAGGCCGTGACGATGCGAACGGGGCGGGCGGGGTAGTCCTGCGCATGTGAAAGCGCGATCGATGCAAGGGTGACGGCGAGCAAGGTTGCAACTGCACGGCATGAAAACATGCTGATCCTTCTGGTTGTTCGTGACGCGGAATCTATTCTGCCGCATCGCCAGGCAGTCGTGGTACTTTGTCCGCCGACATCATTCCGAGTGCATCGTGCGGTTAACGACTAGCGGCCTCTCAGGCACGCGCCTGGTTATCGCCGTCTGCGCGGCTCAAGTGCTCGTGCAGATGGGCGCGTTTTTCTGGCCGGTTCTGCTGCCGAGTCTCGCGCCGATGTGGCATCTCACGAACGGCGAAGCAGGCTGGATCACCGCAGGCTTCTACGGCGCGTACATGCTCGCGGTCCCGATTCTGGTAACACTGACCGATCGCATCGACGCGAAGCGCGTCTACCTCCTGGGTGTGGGCCTCACCATCGGAGGTCATCTAGCGTTCGGTTTTCTGGCGGATGGGCTTTGGTCGGCGCTCGGCGCGCGTGTGATGGCCGGCATCGGTTGGGCTGGCACCTACATGACAGGCGTGAAGTTGCTCGCGGACAAGGTCGACAAGAAGCTCATGTCGCGTGCGGTCGCCGGCCACGCTGCGAGTATCGGAGTTTCGGGCGCACTTTCGTTCGCATGCGCGGATGCGCTCGCGCAGGTCTATGGATGGCGATCCGCCTTCATCGTGGCAGGACTGAGTGCGTTCGTGGCGTGGCTTGTCGTCGCCCTGAGCGTGCCCGGTACAGCGGCTCCGGCTGCACGCGCGACCGATGGCGGCGGCCTTTTTGATTTTCGACCGGTGTTCCGAAACCGATCCGCGATGGCGTACGCGCAGGCGTACTGCATCCACACGCTCGAGATGAACGCGCTGCGCGGGTGGGGCGTTGCATTTCTCGCCTTCGTGGCGGCGAGCTCGGGAAGCAGTCAGTGGCAAATCTCACCCGCATACGTGCTCACGGGACTCGGACTGATCGGTACCGCCGCGAGCGTGCTGGGCAACGAGATGGCAATCAAGCTTGGACGCCGCAGGCTCATCTCGCTCGCGATGATCGGGTCGATCGTCGTCGGCGGCAGTCTCGGATATCTCGGGACGCTATCCTACGGACTCGCTGCGATGCTCCTCCTGGTTTACGGCTTCGTTGTCTGGCTCGACTCTTCGTCGCTTACGGCAGGCGCGGCGGGAACCGCGGAACCGTCACGCCGCGGTGCGACGCTCGCGGTGCATTCGTCGCTCGGATATGCGGGCGGATTCGTGGGGCCACTGATGATCGGCTACACGCTGGATGCATTCGGAGGCATGTCGCGCGCTGCCTGGGGCGCTGCCTTCCTGCTCGTCGCGGCGCTGATGCTCGCGGCACTGCTTGTATTTCGATGGATGCGTCCGCGCGAGCTTGTGGGCGACAGAGGAACCGACGCTTGACGAGCGGTGGCCGGTTACGACACGGTATGTGGATATTCGCCCGCGGATACGGGCAGCCGCCAGGAGAGTGTAATGAGCTTGCGCATCGGTTATCTGCTGCCAACACGTGAATCGATCATGGAAGGGCGGCCGGAGGGCGAGCCGCTGCTCGAGCTCGCAGAGCGGGCGGAAGAGCTTGGCTACGATTCGGTGTGGGTGGGCGACTCGCTGCTCGCGCGACCGCGTCACGAGCCGATCACGCTGCTCGCCGGCGTGGCGGGCAGAACCCGTCGCGTAAAGATCGGCACCGCCGTGCTGCTGCCTGCCTTGCGCAATCCCGTATTGCTCGCGCACCAGGTCGCGACGCTCGACCAGGTGAGCTCGGGCCGCGTGATTCTCGGCATCGGCATCGCGAGCGACGTGCCGAGCATTCGCGCCGAGTTTCGCGCAGCAGGCGTGCCGTTCGAGAAGCGCGTGGGCACCATGATGGAAGGCATGCGGCTCTGTAAAGCGCTGTGGAGCGGAAAGGCTGTGGACTGGGATGGACGCTGGCATGTGGAGAAGGGGGTGCTCGGTCCGACGCCGCATCAGCCGGGCGGCCCGCCTATCTGGGGCGGCGGCTCGGCGCCGGCCGCGCTCGAGCGCGCAGCGCGTCACTTCGATGGCTGGTTTCCGACGGGGCCCGATGCGAAGCGCTGGGGCGAGCAGTGGCGGCAGGTGCAGGCGCTCGCACGCGAAGCAGGGCGCAATCCGCAGGACGTCGAAGCCGCCGTGTATCTCACGCTCGCGGTCGACGAAAACGCCGAGCGCGCGAACCAGCGTCTGCACGAGTTTCTGCGAGCCTATTACGGCCCACGCGATCTGACGAAGCAGCTGCAGGGCGCGTTTGCAGGGTCTGAAGGCGCGGCAGCGGAATGGCTCAATGGCTATGTGCAGGAAGGCGCGCGCTATTTCGTCCTGCGCTTCGCGGGAGATCACGAGCGCCTGCTGGAAAAGATCGTGAAGCTGCGCGGGTCGCTGTCGGCGTAACGCGCGGACAATCGCTGATCACGTGCCCAATGAAGCGTCTCGCTTTCATCTTCGGCGTGACGGTACTTGCGACACAGCTTGTGGAGCCATGCCGGGCTCAAGGCTATCCCGTGAAACCTGTCCGCTACGTCGTGCCGTTTCCCGCCGGCGCTTCACCCGACATCATCGCGCGCCTGGTCACCGAACGGCTGAGCCGCATGTGGAGCCAGCAGGTCATCGTGGATAACCGGTCGGGAGCAGGGGGCACGCTCGGCGCGGCTTTCGCGGCGAAATCGCCGCCGGACGGCTACACGCTTTTCCAGTGCAACATCGCGTCGAGCGCGATTGCCGAGTCGCTCTACGCCAAAATGCCTTACGACCATCAGCGCGATTTCGCGCCGCTTTCGCGGATCGGCATCTCGCCGAGCATTCTCGTCGTGCATCCTTCGTTGCCCGCGCGTTCCGTAAAGGAATTCATCGCGTATGCGAAGGCCCATCCGGGCAAGCTCTCGTATGGCACGTCCGCCGCTGGCACGTCGCCTCAGCTCGCGATGGAGCTTTTCAAGCTGACGGCGAAGATCGAAGTCGTGCACGTCGCGTACAAAGGTGCTCCTCAGGCGCTTGCCGATGTGATGGGCGGTCAAATCCCGTGCAGCATGCAAACGGCACCCGCCGTGCTGCCGGCGGTTCAGTCGGGACGTGTGCGTGCTCTGGCGGTGACGAGCCTGAAGCGCATACCCCATCTGCCGTCTCTGCCGACGATGCACGAGACCGCACTTCCGGGTTTCGAAGTGAATTCCTGGTACGGATTGTGTGCCCCGGCCGGAACACCCACGCCTGTTCTCGATAAAGTCCATGCGGATCTCCTTGCGGTGCTGCGCATGCCGGAGATTCAGCAGCGCCTGAACGAGCTCGTCATCGAAGTCGCGCCGACGAGCCGCGAAGAGTTTGCGCAGTTCATCCGCGCGGAAGCGGCACGCTGGGCGCGCGTCATCAGGGAGGCGGGCATCCCGCAACAGTAGGAGAACAACAATGACGTCGCTGGAAATGAAGGAACCGGGACTGTACGACCTCATCGCGCCCGATGTAACGATTGTCGGAGTGGCGGGCGGCCTCGGCTTCACTGAAGGGCCAGTGTGGCGGCGCGATGCGCTCCTCTTCAGCGACATACCGAATAACCGCATCGCGCGCTGGCGCCGCTTGCCCGAAGGCCCGGAGCTCACGACGTTTACGACCGGGCACTCGAACGGCCTCACACTCGATCGTCAGGGGCGCCTCATCGCGGCCGAGCACGGCGGTCGCCGCGTCTCGCGCATCGCGGACGACGGCACACGCACGGTGCTCGCTGAAAAGTTCGAAGGCAAGCGGCTCAACAGCCCGAACGACCTTGTCGTGAAGTCCGACGGCTCGATCTACTTCACGGATCCCCCTTACGCGCTCCAACCAGCCCCGCCGGGCGGCGCGCGTCCCGAGGGCTGGTGGAAAGGCGCCATTCCCGGAAAGGAGCTGGCGATTCAGGGTGTCTATCGTTTGACGCCTGACGGCGCGCTGCGTCTGCTTGCGGACGATTTCGCGCTGCCCAATGGACTCGCCTTCTCGCCGGACGAGTCCGTCCTCTATATCGCGGATTCCGCGCACAAGCACATCCGCGCCTTCGACGTTGCCCCGGATGGCAGCCTGAAGAACAGCCGCATTCTCGTCGACATGACGTCGAAAGAGCCGGGCGTGCCCGACGGCATGAAGCTCGATGTGAACGGCAATATCTTCAGCACCGGGCCGGGCGGTATATGGGTATGCCGTCCAAACGGTGCGGTGCTGGGCCATATCGTCCTGCCGGAACTGCCCGCGAACGTCGGCTGGGGCGAGGACGGCACGGTGCTCTTCGCGACGGCGCGAACCAGTGTCTATCGCATCCAGACCAAAACGCGCGGCGCGCTTCTCGGCCCGTAAGCCGCCGTTCAAAAGGCTGGCTACGCCTGGCGATTTGCGAGTATCGCGCTCACACTGTCCGGCCCGCAGCATGCGCCGAAGCCCATGCCCATTGGAAGTTGTAACCGCCGAGCCAGCCTGTGACGTCGACGACCTCGCCGATGAAGTACAAACCCGCCACGGCGCGTACCTCCATCGTCTGCTGCGATAGCGCGCGGGTGTCGACGCCGCCCAGCGTCACTTCGGCTTTCGCATAGCCGAGCGTACCCGAGGGCTGAATGCGCCAGTCTTTGAGCGTCTGCAGGATCGCCTCGACCGCGGCGTTGGGCATCGCCGCGAGCGGCCCGATCCAGCCGTGCGCGTGTGTGAAGCTCTGTGCGAAGCGGCGCGGCAGGAATTCCGCCAGCACCGACGCAAGCGCCTGGTGGTCGTGGCGGTGTGCAGCGAGCCACGCGCGTACATCCGCCTCACTCATGTCGGGCAGCAGATCGAGCGAGATCGGGCCGCGTGCGCCCGCGAGCTGCCAGTACGAAGAGACCTGCAGAATGGCGGGGCCGGACAAGCCGCGATGGGTCACGAGCGCGGCTTCGCGGAACCGCGGAAGCTTTGCGCTGCGCGGCGCCTCGACGATCGATGCGATTGCGTCGAACGATGTTCCCGAGAGCTTGCCGAAGCGCGCCAGCCATTCCGGCGGCGCCGCGAGCGGGACCAGCGCAGGCTTGGGCGTGACTACGGGCACGCCGAACTGCTCGGCGATCCGGTACCCGAACGGCGTCGCGCCCGTCTTCGGAATCGAAAGTCCTCCGGTCGCGATCACCACCGCGCGCGACCGCCGAACGCCCTGGGAAGTCGCAAGCTCGAAGCGCATCTCGTCTTTGGTCTCACCGAGCCGCGCGATCCGCTCCACGACGACCGGCCTCGCCCATTGCACATGGCCTGCAGCGCACTCGCTCACCAGCATGTCGATGATCTGGCTGGAGCTGTCGTCGCAAAAAAGCTGGCCCAGCGTCTTTTCGTGGTACGGGATGTGATGGTGCTCCACAAGCGCAATGAAGTCCCGCGGCGTGTAACTCGCGAGCGCCGAACGGCAAAAGTCCGGATTGCGCGAGAGAAACGCTTCTGGCCTCGTGTGGATGTTGGTGAAGTTGCAGCGCCCGCCGCCGGAGATGCGAATCTTTTCGCCGAGCTTTTCGGAATGCTCGACGAGCAGCACGCGCCGGCCGCGTGCGCCGGCGACGGCTGCGCACATCATGCCGGCCGCGCCGGCGCCAACGATTACGACGTCGAAATCCACTGCAATCATGAAATGTTCAGGCTCGGGAGACTTGATCGTCGCGGTGATGCCCCCATGTACAAGGCACGCTCATTCATCGCCGATTGATTCTGGTTTTAAAGGAGCAGAAAAATGTTGAACGTCACGCGTTTTAATTCGCTCGAAGATGCATACGAGAACATGTTACGTGGCGCCCCCGTGTGGCTGCGTAACCCTGAGACACATGCGTCCGCGCCGATGCAGTTCCGCATGGACGTAACCGAGACCGACAAAGAGTATCAAGTGCTGGCCGAATTGCCGGGCGTCAAGAAGGAAGAGATCAGCATAACCATTAACGGCAACGAAGTTTCGGTAACCGCGGAAGTGAAGCAGGAAAAGGACGTCAAAAGCGGCGAGACGGTGCTTCGCGCCGAGCGCTATTACGGCAAGGTCCAGCGCGTCTTCGCCCTCGGTCAGGAGGTCGACCAAGCGAGCGCACAGGCCAAGTACAACGACGGCGTGCTGGAGCTCACGCTGCCGAAGAAAACCGCTGCGGCAGCGAAAAAGCTCGCTGTGCATTGAGCAACGCCTCGACTCGAGCCAGTAAGAACAGACCCCGCTTCGGCGGGGTTTTTCATTGATTGCGGGTGCTGCGGCCAGAAGAATACCGGTAAGGGCGAAGCGCACCGGAGACGGTAAGATACAAGCGAGTTGATGGAGTCCAGATCGCGGATCCTCGCGTCGACGTATGGAGCACTTCCGGGGTAGGTGCCTTTATGAATTTCGAGCAGGCATTCAGCGGAATCAGGGTGCTGGCTGTGGCGCGCATCGTCGCCGCACCTTTCGCCGCCTATCAACTGGCTATGCACGGCGCTGACGTGATTCACATCGAAAGTCCGGGCGGCGTCGGCGATTCGTCGCGGACTTCCGGCAATCTTTCGACGCCTTTTCACGAGGCGAAGATGGCGCACAACTTCCTCGCTTACAACGCCAACAAGCGATCGATGACGCTCGCGATCAATACGCCGGCCGGCCAGGAGGTGTTTCGCAGGATGGCGACCAATGCGGACGTCGTCATAGAGAACCTCAAGGGCGGGACGATGGCGCGTTACGGTCTCGGCTACGAAGACCTGAAGAAGGTGAACCGAGGGATCATTTTCTGCTCCGTCACGGGTTATGGTCAGACAGGTCCGAAGAAGAGCGATCCGGCGATCGACGGCGTCATCCAGGCCGCGAGCGGCATGATGAGCATCACCGGGACCCCCGAATCAGGACCGCTCAAGACCGGCTCGACGATCGTCGACTACGCCACCGGCTATGCCGCCGCCCTTGGCATTGCCACTGCGCTCTTCCAGCGCACGCGTACCGGAGAAGGTCAGGCGATCGACGTGGCCATGCTGGAAACGGCGATGACGATGATGGGTGGTGAAGTGCTGCGCGCCATCACCGCAAACGAGACGCCGCCGCTCGTAGGCAATGCGTCGGGCAAGGGTGTCTACGTGACGAACACTTACCGCTGCAAGGAAGGCCATCTTTCCATTGCCGCCGGCGCGGCGCCCCGCCGCGAGAAGCTCTGGAAATGTCTCGACGCGACCGATATCCCGCGCGATCCGCGCTTTGCCACCGACGCGGCCGTCGCCAAGAACATGAAGGCGCTCGACGAAGAAATCGAGCGCAGGCTCGCGAGCAAGACAGCAAGTGAATGGGAGGTCATTCTGAACGCGGGCGGCGTGGCGGCGATGGAAGTCATTCCACTTGCGCGCGCGGTTCACCATCCGCAGCTCGAACATCGACAGTTCTTTCACCCGTTCGACGACACTGCCCAAACCGGTTTGCCGCCTTTCGCTGTACCTACCGCGCCCTATCGCCTCTCCGCAACTCCCGCAAAAATCCATTCCATGCCGCCGCGCCTGGGACAGCACACGGACGAGGTGCTGGCCGAGAACGGGTTTTCAGAGGAAGAGATCGCGAAGCTGCACGCCGACAACGTGGTATAGGCGAGTGCTGGCGCCCTCCAGGGACAGCGA
>Ga0075421_100006743_pt1 | contig 14032 bp, 18 predicted proteins | sample SoiMetdeltSBSDD5_FD_75292 | JGI IMG/M metagenome (GOLD analysis project Ga0075421, IMG submission 75292) | Bulk soil microbial communities from a Populus tree surrounding site in Tennessee, USA - Soil MetaG P. deltoides SBSDD5 | ecosystem: Environmental > Terrestrial > Soil > Tree plantation...
CGTTACCCGCCGCGCCGCGGTGAACGATGAGGAGTCCGACCCCGACGCCTTGCAGCGGTCTTCCGCACTCGAGCGTCGTAGGCGGCTTCTAGGGCCTCCCGAACTGCCGGGACCCTTGCGTCGCGTAGGACGATATTGGTGGCGCCCTGCTCGCCCCACTTTCCCTTCACCGGAACAAACGCCTCGGGGTTCATTGCAACGAACACCGCCTGATCTTCCGGCGTGAGCGCGATGGCGGCCCAGCCGGCCCGAGGATAGCCCAGGGTGGCAAAGATCCTGCCACCTACGCGGAAGTCCGGGTGATTCATGTGGGCACTCTCCTCGGCACCAGGCAATGCCAAGGCGAGCTTCCGAAAGCTGGCAGCAGTCATAAGCAGGCGAATGGTGTGGATCCCGCCATCTCACTGCATCCGATGCTTGGGCCCAACCGTCTCGCTAGTCGGAGTCTTGCCCGAGCACCACCTCGACGCCGTTCGGGTCGCGAATGGAAAAATCGCGAACCCGATAGGGACGCGTTCCGATCGGAACGTCGATGGCCACGCCCCGTCTGAGAGTCTCCTCGTACAGCGCGTTCACATCCCTGACCCAGAAGAAGAGGCGAACACCGTACGGCGGGTGCTCGCCCTTGGCCAAATGCAGCGCTGCATTATCCCGCCATACCACCGTGTACTCCGGTGTTTCCGTCCCCGGATCGGACCTGAACCCCAGGATCCGCCGGTAAAAGGCGGCCGTCGCAGGAACATCCGGGACCAGGAGTACGGGAGCGCCCTGAAAGAACTGCTCCGGATTGCTGGTAGGAAGATCTGGCATTGCGCGGTCTCCCGGTGCCGGTTGACTCCGCGTGCTGCCTAGCGCTCGGTAGACGACTGAAGGCGGCGCGGATCCGATGAACGAAGTCTAGCGAGGCAGCGACTCGGCAAGCGCCGCGGCGAGACAAGGGTTCGGTGACGTCGCCTGTCGGGCACGAAAGTCCGTCAGCGCACGGTCGATGGCCCGCTGAATGAACCTCCGTTTCGGCGCGAACGGCGAGGCGTCATCCAACACCTTCGTCAGCACCCGAATCCGTGCCCCCTTGGCGGTGACAATGTCGAACTGTCGGGCGATCGATGGCAGCATCATTGCCACGAACGACTCGGTCCAATCGTCCTCAGGGCGCCAGGTCGAGAAGACCATGGTGAACGGGGAACGATCGAGCCGGTCGAAGAATGTCGCCATGCCGGCCGGCGAGGCCGGCTGCCAGTTCCGAACCGCGAGACCGCCCGGATCAAGGGACCGGGCATTCCCGGCGGCAGCCAGCATCGCGATGCGCGCCTTAAGGTTTCCGTCGAAGTCAAGCTCACGCACCGCCTCGAGGGCGGAATCCCTGGCCACCGCCTGGTGCACCACACCGTCCGCGCCCACGTACCGGGGCAAGATCCAGCTCAGGTAACCAAACTCGCCAGGCTCAAACGGTTTGTTTTGAGGTTGGCGACGCAGTCCGCCACCGTAGTCCCGATCCAGCAGGTGACCTACCTCGTGCGCCACCAGATGATACAGTGTGCCGCCCGGCCCGCTGAGACTCGATTCCATTTCCACGCGAGGCAGGGTGGGATCGCTGCCAGGAAGGTCGATAGGTCCGCCGGTCCACCACTGCTGGGTCCAGGCGGTGGCCCAATCGATGTAGCCCACCTGGTTCTCGAGCACACCTCTTCGAACTGCGATGCTCCGGTATTCGCGGCCCGTCTGGCTGTCGGCGACGACGGAGAAGCTCGCATTCCACGGTGCGTGGTAGTCGAAATAGAAGCGATCTATCGAGCAGAGATAGGCCTTGAGTATGGGGGGAGCCGCGGAAAAGGCGTCCCGAAGAGGCTGGAGGTACGTGGAACGATCTACCTGCGGTTCACACCGATCCCTCGGACCATTGACTCGGTCGCCGATGGTGAGGCAGACCTTCCGTTCCAGACCGTCCAGCGCCTCCGTCAGGTCGTTTCTCGAGAGGTCGGCTGGGCCTTGCCTGTGCGCGCAGGCGAGCGCCAGGGCGAGACACGAGACAACCGCAGTCCCTCCCCGTCGAGACCGGAGTCTCGCCTTGGCTACGGGTGCTGGGAAAGAAACTCCCTCCATGACTGGCTGCCGCCGCTGGCGACAGGGTTACCTAGTGCAGACGTCCGCTGCGGAGTTCCGCCTCGGCCGCGTCGATGTAGGCATAGTATCCCTCAGGGTCGATGAACGGTTCCACGGCGTTCTTGGCAGCAGCGCTGGCGAGGAATTTGCGATATCTGCCCCACCATCTCGCATGGCACGTCACCCAGATGTCGACGGGGAGGGCTCGGAGCACCCTAAAGCTACGCTCGAGGTCGGCCTTCTGCTCTGGATACCGCGATATGGCCAGCCGCCCCAAGTCGCACGCGCTCACGACGCTCAGCACGCGATCACCGTCACGAACGTGGAACGACCATGAGGTGCATCCGCGGGTGTGGCCGCCGGTGATGTGCGCGGTGAGTGCGAGCGGCCCGAGGCGGATGGTGTCGCCGTCCTTGAACCGATGGTCGACCCGCATGGCCGGGTACCCGACGACCCCGATCCGGGCAAGGACTCTGAGCGGCAGGATAGCATCGGGGTCGTCGCCACCGGAGGCGAGGGTATGGGCACTCGCGTCGCTCGCCCACAGTTCGGCACCAGACGCCTGCTGGAGCACTCCCAGTCCGCCGGCATGGTCGGGATGAGGCTCTGAGTTCAGGAGCACTCTGACATCCTTGATGCTGAATCCGAGCTTCGCAATGCTCGCGATGATCATCGGTGCGGTGGTGGGATAGCCGCCATCGAGCACGATGTGGCCCTCGGGCCCGGTGATGAGGAAGGCTGCGGCATCCGTCGCGCCAACGTAGTACAGGTTACCCGCGATGCGGAACGGTTCGGCAGGCCCCTGCCCGCCTCGCTTTGTCGCATTCAGCCACCTGCCGACGAGTACCAGCGCAAAAACACTGGCCAGTCCCAGGAGGACGACCAACCGGTATCGCCTGGTGAATTGGGGCAACCGCTATTCTCCCAGTGCGAGTTCGCTCAACCCGGACTGCTCCTGGGCATCCTGACGGCCTGCGCTTCTGCGGCGCTCACACCCCGGGAACAGCAAGCGCTTGTCAGGCAACTCCAGGAGGAAGTCGGCCGCTCCGGAAGAGGCTCGTCCAAACGACCCGATCCGACTCCGTCAGCACGTCGAGCTCCCGGAAGAGCTCCGCTGCGAACTCAACATCTGCAAGCCCACTCGCTGTGATCAGCCCCTGATCCCGAACCACGGGTGCATCGACGTAGTCAGCGGCACCCTCGTAGCCAGGAACCTGCTTCGCGAGGTACGCCCGTCCGTTGCTCGTGTGCCGGCGACCTCGGAGCAGGCCCAGGCGCGCGATGGCCACGGTGGCGCCGCATATGGCGGCGATCGGGATGCCCGCCGCATCCAGTTGTCGCAGCAGAGTGACGAGCTCAGGCTCGGCGGGATCACGCTCCCAGCGATCTCCGCCGGGGAGGATGAACACCGCGACGTCGGCCGGATCGACCTCCGCGACCGACCGATCGGGCTGGATGCGCAGGCCTCCCATCGATTCCACCGGCGAATGGCTCAGCCCAACCACTTCGACGCGGTATCCGCCGTGACGGCGGAGCTCCGCAACCGCGTGGGCTGGCTCCCAATCGGCGAAGCCCGGAACGACCAGGAGATACACTGCTTTCGTGGGCACAGGCGAGTCTGTACTCGAAGGCTTCGTGGAGTTGCCCGTGCCGCGAGCTCCTAGTCGTCTCCAGGAGGGCGTGGACGCGGAAGCGCCGTTGGCGGCAGAATGTTATTCAATCGCATGTAGTTCGAGAGCTGGCTGTAGTGGTCCGCCATGTCGATGATGTGCCCCATCACCGGACCCGCCCGCGTCACGGTGCGCGTTTGCCCGTTCGCGAGGGTCTGGGAGATCTGGTCGCCGAGCTTGGCATCGTCGAGTTGTGCGAGCGCGTTCTCGCAAAACGTGAAGGACGCCTTCAGCTGAGCGACCAGCTTGTTCTTCGACCACTTGGCCTTGACCGTATCCGGCGTGGCCGTGTCTTCGGCAGCGCGCTCGCCCTTCATCGCTCCGAATTGGTTGCAGTAGAAGTAATTGTCGTCCGCGAGGTGCTGGGCGATGTATCCGATCGTGAGCTGCGCCGGAGTGGGCTTGTATCCAAAGATGTTCTCGGGGATCGAATCGAACGCCTGGGCCAGTCGTTGCTGAAACGTCATCGTGCGCTGCTTCATGACGGCCGTGATCGGATTCGGCGGCGGCTGCTGGGCTCGGAGCGTGATGGGCAACGCAACGACGGCAAGCACGGCACGGGAGAATCTCATGTGGTCCTCTCAACTGCGGATGGTTGTGTCATAACGTGTATTTTGCTGCCACCTAACGCCATGCGCTTCTGCTGCGGGCGTGCCGAAGCCGCCGCGGATCACCAGCATGAAAGATATCCTGCGGCGGCTGAGGCGCTAATGCCCTTCGGCCCGAAGCGCTGGTGAGGCAGCGGGGGCTGACGCTCGCGCCCGGCAGCAGCAGGCGCTGGCTGGACAGCGGCCGAAAGGAGTACGTCTACCGCTGTGCTTTGAGAGAAGTGACGAGTTCCACAAGCTCGTCCAGTGCCGCTTCCGGCACGAGGCTGGTGGTATCAATAATCGGCAGATCGAGCGCATCCGCTTGCCCTTTGAGATACGCCGCCCAGGTATCCATCCGCGCTGAGGCGAGTGCGGGCTGTTTCCGGTCGATCTGTAAGCGCCGGTTGCGCTCCTCTGGGGCACAATCGATCAAGACAATCGCTCCCTCGCGCACGCCGGCGAGGTGAAAGGCGGCGCGCACTGTGCTGGGTCGAGTCTGACCGTCCAAGACTGCCACGCGATCCGGGCGCAGCGAGAGGCGTTCGATCCAGGTGCGGGTCATGGCTTCCTGCCACCCCGTCGCGCTGCCGAAATCTCGCTCCATGACCTCCAGGGAGGGAACGCCGATCGAATCGAAGTAATGACAGCTGACGCCAGGCAGGCAGCGGGCTTCCAAGCCGCGAACCAGTGTAGTCTTGCCGGCGCCCGAAGCCCCGGTAACCACGAGAATGATGGGCGGGGTCATTCGGGGCCCGGGCGTGAAAGGCAACTGGGTGCCGCGGTCGAACGACTCACGTTTCTGCCGCGGGGGCGTACCGAGGCCGCCGCAGTGCACCAAGAGCAAAGATATCCTGCGGAGGTAAGGCACGCACGCTCTGTAAACTCCTGCCGGTCTTCCGGCATCACATCTGCGAGCTGCTCCCTGCCGTACCACGCTTTCGCGAGGACTTGTGCCATGCCGAGAATTCATCGTTTCACTCTGGGACTCACCCTCCTCAACTTTGTGCTCCTCGCGCTGCTGGTGTTGAGCCAGGCCCGCACGGCCCTGGCCAAACAAGCCGTACCGGCTGTGCTTCGGGGCCGCGCTCTCGAGATCGTCGACAATCAGGGCCGGGTACGGGCCAATATTCTCGTCCACGGCCCCGAAACGGTGAACGGCGTGACGTACCCGGAGAACGTTCTCTTCCGGATGATTGATCCCAGCGGCGGCCCACTGGTGAAGCTCACCGTCGCCCCAAACGGCTCCGCCCTCGGTCTCTCCGACGGTCTCTCGGGGAACGGTGGCGTTCAACTCTATGCTCGCGATACCGCGAGCTTCGTGAGAATCGTGGACAAGTCGGGACGAACGCAAATGCTGAAGCCATAGCGGCCACCGATGCTTGCCCATGTCGGCGGCAGTCGCCACCTGCTGCATCTGTGGCGGTGGCGTGGCTAGAGGTGGGCGAGCGCATAGAGATAGATGACCGACGCCACGAGGCCCAGCGCGCTGCGTACCCCGTGAAGCCAACCCCAGCGCTCGAGCAACTGGCGGGTCTCGGCCGAGGCCAGGTCCCGACCCTGGGCGAGAAGGCGGTCGTTAGTCGGGCGAATCACCAGGAGCGTAAAGGGCACGATCGCGAGCATCACGAACCCGCCCCAGAGCCAGGCGATCCCCTCTCCGTGGAGCCAGGTCACGACGCCAGCTGCCGCGGCGGACACCGCGAGCGTCGCTTGCATGACGGTCGCCCGCCGATAACTGGGAGCCCACTGACGAGCGGCCGCCTCCGTCCCGACCGACAGCCTCGCAGGGTGCTCGACCAGGTTGATGTAAATGGCTGCCCCGGTAAAGAGCGTACACAACAGAGTCGCCGCGCCCGCAATGAGATGAACCATCACGACCTCACCCGAAGCAGGGGATAGTCTTCAGAGCCGATCGCGAGGAATCACTCGAGACGAAAGCAGGCAGCAGCAGCGCCAGTATTGCGACGGTCAGTTGACCCGCAGTAAGCGGAACATCCCCAGGGCCGCATGCTGGGGGGCGCCCACGGAGTCGCGAAGCTGACAGAACAGGACGTACGATCGACCCGGCAGCAGATCCAATGTCACGCGTGCGGGGGATGTCGTACCAGGCGAGGCGATCAACGCGACACTTGCGGCACCATCGAGGTAGATCTTGGGGAGTTGCCGGAAGCTGACGCCCTGCTGGTGGGCAGCTGCGATCTGCGAGGCCGTCGCCCCGGGACGGAGCAGCCCAATGAACAGCTCGTGATCCTTCGTCCCGCGATTCGCGAGCGTAAAGACAGCGGGACCGGACCGCGTGGAGTCAGGACTAACAAAGGCATAATCGGTGGCGACGACGTTAACGGCAACGGGCTGTTCAGTGCCCGTGCACGCGCCGAAGGTTGCCGACGCTGTGAAGAGGATCGCGAATCTTGCTCGACGGCTCGACCAAGCGTGCAATGAAGCCTCCTGCTTGCGGCCTAACGGCCTGCGCTGCTGCTGCCGGGCGTGCCGAAGCCACCGCAGGCCAAGTTCAAAGATACGTCGCGGCGGCTGGGGCGCTCACGCCCCGGCAGCAGCTAGCCCCTGGTTCGGCGCGCATCCCCAGGGTGCCGCTCGAAGACTGGTATTCAAGAGATGCAGGCCGTTCTCACCTGATTGGAACGGTTGCGGCTTTGCCCTCCTCGCCGATATAGACGACCAACAGTCGCGCGCGCGCGGTCTTGCTCGCGTTCCGCGCGACGTCGTGAACCGTTCCTGGCTCCTCCCACCAGCTATCGCCTGCCTTGTGGATCTGGGTCGCACCCCCACCGAATTGATTCTCCACAGTTCCTTCGACCACATATGCGAGCACGGCCACATCGTGGCGATGTCGGGGCGCCGCGGCACCTGGTCCGAGCTCAATGACACTGGCCTGAACATTCCGGAAATTGCCGGCCGGCAGAACACGCTTGAGGAGATCCGTCCGAGTCACCGAACTCGCGCTCGGTCGCTGCTGCTGCGCTGCGGTCGCCGGTACAATGGCGACGACACCGGCCGAGAGGAATGCCCTGAGGAGGTAGGTTCTGATGTGTTCCATGACACTGTCCTCCTTGCCGGAGCTTGGATCGAACGAGATGCGGTCTTTCGTCAGCAGTGCGGCCTGGGTGGCGACGACTACGCTGTCTTCGGTACTCCCCAGAGCCATTCACTCGACGAAGTTCAACTTCTTCATCAGCGCCATGAACCGCGGTTCTGCGCGGAGCGGATCGAAGATGGCGTCTCGTCCGAGCCACGCCATCATCTGGGAATCGGCGGCGAGCGCCCGCTCCAGGTTGTCGAGCGCCCGCCCGTGGTCGCCGAGGCCCAGATACACCAGCGCCAGATTGAAGGGCAGGACCTGCCCACCCTTCGAGAGTTTCTTGAGCTCTTCGAGCGTCGCCATCGCGCTGGCCCGGTCGCCGCCGGCACCGTAGGCGTACCCGAGGTACGCGGTGACGAAGGGCGGCGCGCCCATCGTCGTGGCCTTCTTGAGGAACGGGACGGCCTCGCGGAACTTGCCGGCTTCCAGGTCGGCCCAGCCTTCCATCATGACGGGAAAGAAATAGGTGGGGTCGAGCTCCCCCGCTCCTCGCGCCAGCTCCTTGGCCGCAGGGAAGTTTTTCTCGAACATCGGCGCCATGCCGGCATCGATCAGCACCTGCGGCGACAGGGGGTCCAATTCGGCCGCGCGCCGGCTCTCCGCGACGGATTCGTCGAATCGGCCGGTGAACGCCAGCGCCAGGGCGAACTGATCGTGCGCGAACGCGTAGTTCGGGTTGAGCCGGATGGCCCGCCGGTATTCGCGCTCGGCACCGGCCCAGTCGAATTCGTAGAACAGCTTGAAGGTGGCGAGTGACGCGTGCGCTTCAGCCGAGGTGCTGTCCAGCTGGACCGCCTTCTTGGCGGCCGCCAGGGCGCTGGGCCTCGCCGCGGAGGCGGTCAGAAAGCCCTCGTTGTAGCCGGCCCAGAGGTACGCGTCCGACAAGCCCGAGTAGGCCGGGGCGAAGGCCGGACTCAGCTTCACGGCCGCTTCGAACTGGACAATCGCCTTCTGGAGGTTCTCGTCGCTCGGGCGGTTGAAGAAATAGCGTCCCCGGAGGTAGGCGTCGTGGCCGGCAACGTTCACCCTGGGCGCGGTGGCAAGCCGGGACTGCTCGCTCTCCGTCAGGCGCACGTTGATCTCGGCCGCGATGGCCGACGCGAGCTCGCCCTGGAGCGCCAGCACGTCGCTCGAGTTGCGCTCGAAGCTCTTGGACCACAGATGCTTGTCCGCCCGTGCATCGATCAACTGCGCCGTGATCCGCACCCGGTCGCCGGATCGGGAGACCGAGCCCTCCACGATCGCATCCACATTGAGCGTCTTCCCGATCTGGGGCGTCGGCGGGCGGTTCTTACCCCGGAACTGCATCGCCGAGCCGCGCGACGTGACCCGGAGCTGGCTGATGCTCGCCAGAGCGGCCGTCAGCTCATCGGTTATCCCTTCGGCGAAGTAGTCCTGCGTAGAGTCCGCCGAGTAGTTGTCGAGCGGCAGGACGGCAATCGACCGGATCAGGGCGGGCGCCGCTCGGTCGATAGGGCCAGCGGTGGAGGTCCGGAAGAGACCGCTCCCCGCGACTGCGTACGCGCCGACGACACCGAGGACACCGAGTGTGACAAGCACGATTGTGCGGGACCGCCTCACCGGGGCCACCGGAGCCGTGAGCGCATCGGCGAATTCGCGCGCGCTCGAGAACCGGTCGGTCGGCATCTTCGCCAGCGCCCGCATCACGGCGTCGTCGAGTGGTGGCGGCACGACGTCGCGCACCACCCGCAAGGACGTGGGTCGCTCGGTCATCAGCTTCCCGATCATCGCCTGGACCGAGGGGCCGGTGACGGGCGGCTCCCCCGCGAGCATCTCGTAGGTCACCGCGCCGAGGGAATAGATGTCGCTGCGCCCGTCGAGATCGCGTTCGCCCGCCGCCTGCTCCGGGCTCATGTACTGCACCGTGCCGATCGACAGCCCCGTGCCGGTCAGGCGCCCGCCAGCCGCCTCGGTCAGGGCCAGGGCGATGCCGAAGTCGGCGAGCAGGGCCTCTCCGTCGTGCAGGAGGATGTTCCCGGGTTTGATATCGCGATGGACGATGCCCTGCCGGTGTGCGAAATCGAGCGCACCGGCGACTTGTCGTGTGATCCTGATGGCCTCATCGACCGACAGCAGTTTCTCCCGGTCCAGCCGGTCCCGCAGCGACTCTCCCTGCACCAGCGGCATCACGTAGAACAGCGCGCCATCCGCGCTTCCCGAGTCGTACAGCGGCAGGATGTGGGGGTGCTGCAGATTGGCGGTGACCTGGATTTCCTGGAGGAAGCGTTGGGCGCCAAGCACCGCCGCGAGCTCGGGCTTGAGCACCTTGAGCGCGACGCGTCGGTTGTGCTTCAGGTCATGAGCGAGGTACACCGTCGCCATACCGCCCTCGCCGAGCTCTCGCTCGAGGCGGTAGCGGCCCGCAAGTGCAGCAGTCAGTGGTTCGAGGTGGGCCGGGAGCTCGGGCACGCTCATCCTGTTGGTCGGTAGGCCGTAGGATACCCCGTTGGGCGGAGCACGGCCAGCCGAACGCGAGGGTCTGACGTCATCCGCCACCTAAGGTCGAGCGGACTTTGCCTCCGCCGGCCAGGTCCCTGCTAGAAAAGTGTCGATCGCGGCGAAGAACTGATCCGGAGCTTCCAGATAGGGGAAGTGCCCGACGTTCGGAAGCGCCAGCAATCGTGCGTTGGGCAAGATCGACGCCCATTCCTGGGCGGTAGCGAGCGGGATTGGGTCCACTGTGCCGTGAATGATCAAGCTACGCAGAGGCACCGTCGCCATGGCTGCTCGCCAGTCCCAGTTCCCGAGAGAGGCCAGTGTGAACCGATCCACCCCCTCCATCTTGTTCCGTCGACTCTCGAGCGTCCCCGCGCAGAAGTCGCCGCGGCTTCGGCTTAATGCGGAGGTATCCGCGAAGAAGGGTCGGAACCAAAGCCGGTAGTAGTTGTGGCAGGCGGCCGCGTCCTCCGGATTGGTACGTCGCGCCGCCATCCACCGGTCCATTGCCGCCAGCTCGCTGCTGTCCCGAGCGCGATCCATCGCTTCGAAGCCGGCGACCAGATTGGTGAGGCGCAGCGGGACGCCACCAACGAGGATCAGTTGGCCCGTGGTGCGCGGGTATCGTTGCAGGTAGAGCGCGGCCAGGCCAACGCCCCAGGAATGGCCGAGCAGCACAGGCTTTGAAAGCCCGAAATGGGCCCGTATGGCCTCCAGATCGTCTACGAACCGCTGGGCGCTCAGACCGGCCGAATCGCTGACGAGGGTGGATCGGCCGGCACCTCGCTGGTCATAAAAGAGCAGGGTGTGTCGGGCGGCCAGCGGTTCCAGGTCCGCGGCAAGGTAGTCGAGGGTCAAACCGGGACCACCGTGTAGCACTATGATCGTGTCGCGCCCCGCGCCGACCATGCGAGTGAAGAGACGGACGCTGTCCGGGGTGAGCACGAAGCCTTCCCATCGAGGCAGGGAATCAAGCGCCGCCGTCCTGGGCCGCTCGGAGGAAAGAGTGCAGCCGGCCGGCAGCAGAGCGAGCGCGACGGTCAAGAAGCGGATGACAGGTCCCATGATGCGGACTCCATCCGAGGTGAAAATCGCCCTTATCCGGAACAACAAGATATCTCATCCATACTGACCTGGATAAGGCACGCCCCTTCAACGTTCGTCAGGCCACCGGGCGTCAGAGTAGGTTGGCCATTCCGGTCGGAGCAGAAGCTCCTCGATGCGATACGCATGCAGGAAGTCATGCAGGGCGAGATGACGGAACATGATGAACACCGAATACGTCCGGTACTCCGCGTGCTCCGCCCTGCGGGCCCAATCTGCGCTGCTGAGCGTCTCAAGGCGGGTAACGAGGCGCTTTCGGTCTGCCACGAATTGATCGAGTGCGGTATCCAGATCCATCCGGAGCAGAAGATCGTCCGCGTCCTGGTCGCCGGGTAAGTAGGGTCGAATCACTGGCGCGGGCGCGGTGAGCACGTGCTCGAGCCGATCAAAGAAGAGCCCGTGCACGTGCGCGAGATGGCACGCGTGTTCATGCGCCGACCAACGTCGTGGTGCGGGTCGGAGTTTCAGAACCGCCGGCGGGACCTCGCGTACCAGCGGCACCACGATATCGGGGGCACGCCGCAAGGCGTCAAGGATGGCAGGAATGCTGTTCATCCAGCGTCTACACCAACCAGGATCCTCAGCCTTCGAATCCGAATCAGGTGATGGTCATCGTGTTCAGCGTAGAACTGGGCGCAGTCGACGAGCCGCATCGGCACTTGAAGTCTTTCATGAAAGGCCGAGGACCGTTGCAGTTCAGGTGAGGCCTGAGCGAGCGCGTCGACGAGGCGGAGCCGGCGCGCCTTGAACTCCCCAAGCGTCGCCGCCACGGAGCGTTCTTGATGCCGGTTCGCTAACTCCTGAAATCGCGAGCCAACGGCTGGGGTGTACGTCTTCCTTCCATTCTTCAAGTCCTCCAGTCGCTCCTGCCAAAGCTCCTCGACATCCGAGAGATGGCCGATGTTCTGGGCAATCGACCACTTCCCCTCGATCTGAAGTCGTGCGCTGGGGTCGTCTACCCCGAGAAGAAGTGCGTCAAGTCGAGGCAGCACCCCGCGAAGGCGTTCGAGGAAGTCCGCCAGCATCCATGGCGGGTGCACGAAGGAGAACTTCCGCTGCGCCCATGGAGGTCTGTCGAACTGTGAAGAACCTTGAACCGTGCCGCCGTCCTTTGCAGTCATATTCATCATATCAAGATATCCCATCCATCGATCACCCGCCGTCCTTTGCTCTGCTTGGTGGGATCGATAGTTTCCTGGGGTGCGGTCCTGCTCCACTTCCGGAGGCTCGAGGCCCTGAACCCCGTACCTGATGCGCGCCGGTTCCGCACCGCGATCATCGGCGCGATTCTCCTCGCCGCCGCCTGCGGGGGACCTACCGAACCGGGCCTGGTTGACGCCGACCTGAGCGCCGACTGGCCCACCGGTTCACCTTCATCGCAAGCCATCGACCCCACAGCGATCCAGAATGCAATCACCCACGCGGGCACCCTCCCCCGGCTGCTGAGCCTCCTGGTGGTGCGGAACGGCGTGCTCGTGGTGGAGGAGTACTTCAACGGAAACTTCGCTGACAGTCTCAACGACGGGCGCTCGGTCACCAAGAGCGTCATGTCCACCCTGGTCGGACTGGCACTGCACCAGGGGTTGCTGCCCAGCCTGAGCGAGCGACTCGACACTCACCTTCCGCCGGCCTACATCAACGGGCTCCTGGCGGGCACCCGCGCGATCTCGTTCCGGGATCTCCTCACGATGTCGGGCGGTTTCGAGTGGCATGAGGCCGACGGAACCCTCCCCGCCAGCACCGAGTACAACGCCTGGGTCCTCTCACCCGATCCGGTCGCCTGGCTTCTGGCGCGGCCCCTCGTCGCGGCGCCGGGCACCCGGTTCAACTACAACACCGCCGGCACCCACCTCATGTCGGTGATGCTGACCAGCGCGCTGGGCAAGCGACTGGCTGATTTCGCACGCGAGGAACTATTCCCGTCTCTGGGCATCCAGAACCAGCGCTGGGAGGTTTTCCCTGACGGCACTCCCAATGGCGGGTCGGGACTCCGGCTCCGGCCTCGCGACTTCGCCAAGATCGGTGCGCTCTGGCTCCAGCGGGGGGAAACCGGGCAGCAGACCCTGCTCGACCGTGATTACGTGGACGCCGCGACCTCGAGCCGGTTCGACCTGGTCAATCCACCGGCGTCGCTCAGCGGCTATGGCTACGGGTACTCCTGGTGGATCGCCCGGACACCGTACGGCAACGGTTTCTTCGCCTGGGGTTTCGGAGGCCAGTTCATTTTCGTGGTCCCGGCCCGGTCACTCGTCGTGGTGGTCACCACCGAGTGGCGGAACGCGGCCGGGCTCGGACCGCAGCTCGAATCCAACGGCCTCGATCTCATCGTAAATCACGTTCTCCCAGCCGTGCGCTAGCAATGGCTGGGTGCTGCGGCGCGTGACGAGCCGGAGCAGCACAGTCTCAGATGATCCGGTGTCGGCTCGGCTTGGAGGCATGATGTTGATGCTGGCCCGGATACGACCCTGTGCGTCGATGATCTCCAGTCCACGACCGCGAAGCACCGGGAGTTCGCTTTGCTTGCCCAGGGCCGGGGAGGCCTGGCTCAAGAACAACAGGCGAAGAGCACGAGGTTCAGCTGTAGAGGCGAGCAGGGTTCGTGACCAAGTTCGCCGGTCAGCGCCCCGCGAGTCCTTCGGTCAGCTCTATCCGCGTTCCGGCCGGATCGATCAGGAACGCAAGCTTCACCCCGATGCCGGGCACGTCCCGGAAGGGGATCTCGAAGGTGACGCCGTCGGCCGCGAGCTTCTTGCAGAACGCCTCCAGGTCCTTCACTTCGAATCCGATGTGGTCGAGTGATCGGCCCTTCGTCGCCGCCTGCGCCGCGTCCGTCTTGCGAAAGCTGAACGACATCCCCGGCACGCCGGCGGCGTTTGCATTCCTCGCCGTGGGTGTTGCCGCGCCGAAATGTTTTACGTACCAGGAACGAAGCGAGTCGACGTCGGTGGTGTAGAAGTGGACGTGGAAGTGCTCCACCGGGACGCTGAGCGCCGGTGCCGGGTAGAACT
>Ga0075421_100006745_pt1 | contig 14028 bp, 17 predicted proteins | sample SoiMetdeltSBSDD5_FD_75292 | JGI IMG/M metagenome (GOLD analysis project Ga0075421, IMG submission 75292) | Bulk soil microbial communities from a Populus tree surrounding site in Tennessee, USA - Soil MetaG P. deltoides SBSDD5 | ecosystem: Environmental > Terrestrial > Soil > Tree plantation...
CGCTTCCGACACGGATCCTTTCGCATTCTTCGATCTCCGGGTGGTGCTCGGCGATGCCGACTGGAAACGGCTGGACGGCGGCGAGGTTGCAGTCCGCCTGCTGCCGGGCAGCGACGGCCATGTGGGGGTCTTTGCGGCCTCGCGCCTCGACGCGCCGGCGGCTTCGCTAATCGACTGGGTGCGCGAGATCGAAGCCTTCAAACAGAGCGCGTTCGTCATGGCAATCCGGCGTTTTTCGGACCCGCCGACGATAGACGATCTCGAAGGGCTGACGCTCGATGCCGGAGACTTGGACGCGATCCGCGACTGCCGCGCCGGCGCCTGCGGCCTCAAGCTGGCGGCGCACGAAATCGCGTCGCTGCGCACGGCCGCCGCCGAAGGACCCGCTTGGCAGCAGGACGTGCAGCAAGAATTCCGCCGCGTCGTGTTCAACCGCGTGCTGGCGTATAGAGCCGGCGGCCTGGCCGCGTTGCCTGCGCCTGCCGATCGGAAGGACGCGCAGGCGCCGGCCGATGCGTTCGCGGCGATCCTCGAGCAATCCGGGTTTCTCAGCGATCGATATCCGCCGGTCGATTCGTTCATCTACTGGTCCAAGGAACACTACGGGGCCGGCAAACGCGTGATCGCGGTCACTCACGTCGACATCGTGCAGCCCCAGGTTCCACACGCGCCTGCCGTGATCGTTCTGGCCAAGGAAATTCTGGCGACCCACTATCGGACGGCGTCGCTCGGCGTCACCGCCGTCGTGGAAGATCCGGTGCGCGCGGAGCGGTACTTGGTGTACATGAACCGCTCGCAGGTGGACCTGCTCGGGGGCCTGTTCGGCGGATTGAAGCGGAAACTGATCGAGGGGCGCGTCGCCAGCGACAGCGCCGCCGTCATGCGCCTGGCCCGCTCCCGCCTCGAAACCGGGAACCCGCCATCCGTGCGAAACCCGACAGCCCCTTGACGTCGTCGAGGGTGCTGTTGACCCGCGACACCAGTGGAGTGATCAGCTCACGCAGGCGCTGAAGGCTCGCCGCACGGGCGGCGGCGTGGCACCGGTCGACGTCGAAGTCGGCCGGCACTGGAACGTGTTCGAGCAGTTCCGGCGGGACTTCGATCACGTGGAGCAGCGACAAGTCGGCATCTGCTTCCTCGGCGAGACTCATGGCATATTCCAGTGCCGCGATCGAGGCGCCCGAGAAGTCGACGGCACAGATGATCCGCGGCCTGCCCCCGTGAATCAGCCCGGCGCCCGCCGCATCTTGGGCGCGCGGCGGAACGACCATGACCGGACACGGTGACTTTCTCACCACCTTCTCAGTCACGGATCCGAGGAGCAGTCGCTCAAGACCCGATCGTCCATGAGTGCCAATCACGACTACATTGGTCATGAGCGCTTGCGCCGTAGCGAGAATCTCGCGCGCGACGTCCGAGGCTTCGCGCACGAGAAAAGTGGCGCTGATATCAGGTGGGAGCGAGCCGGTGAACGACTGCATCTGTGCCATCACCCGCTCGCGCTCGACCGCCGTCAGCGGGACGCCCGGAACGTCCATCGTCGGCAGGTTTGCGACGACATGAATCACGGTGAGGCTCGAGCCGTACCACTTGGCGACGGCGATCGCGTGGTGGAGTGCGTGCCAGCGGCTGGTGAACGGAAGCGGCGCGAATTCGGGGAAAGCGAATGGGCGATGGACGAGGGCCGCGGAGTAATCCGCGGCCCGGAGGGAATTGGCAGCTACGCGCCGTCAGTAAGTGAACATCAACCCGGCCTGGACGCGATGGCCGAACCGATTTTCGTTGCCGAAGAACCAGGGCGCGCTGTCCTTGTTCCTGACCGCGAAGAAGCGGTAGTCGCCGCGCACGCCGAAATGTTCCGTGGAGAACCACTTCAGCCCGCCGCCGACGTTGCCTGTCAGGTAGGTTTCATATCGCGACACTCCGAGCGTCTCCACATCACCGCACGGGCACATTGTCAGGCCGCCGACACCGCCGGTCGCATAGGGCACGAACGCGCGATCGCTCCCACCCGGGTTGACGACGACGTTCCCGCTGTACATCCACATGCCCGGCGTTCGTTGATCGAAGAACGCACTCGAACCCCTCGTGAAGTTCTGTCGGATGCCGACCGTGCCGCCGCCTTCCCCTTCCACAGCGAACAGGCGGTTCACGTTGTAGGTCAGCGACCCGCCGAGCGCGTAGTTGCCGAAATCAGGCTCATTGCCGCTGCCTGATTCGGTGAAGAACATCGCACCGCCCGGGAACGCGCCGATCTCGAACCGGCCGGCCCCGGCAGTCCCTTCCTGGCCATACGCACTGCCTGCGCCGAGCGCAAATGCGACCAGCAGCACGAGAATGTTCCTGGTCATGGGTACCCCCTTTCCATCGTTCTGTCGATGCAGCTTCTTGCAGCACACGAGGTGCCAGCGTCATCGCTCGCGATGTATTGGAGCGGCACGACAGCACCAGCGCTGGGGACGACCCGGCCGCCAAGAATCCCGCAGACCGGCGCGGCTTATTTCACGCGATCGGAACGGACCGAGGGCTCGTTTCGCAATCACGCGCTAGTCGCGGCGGCGGTCGCAGGCTCGTTGTCGCTTAGGTGCGGTCGCTCGTCGCGGCCGTCAGCGGCCGGCGGTACAACGTATAGGTGAAGAGCCCGTGCAGCCATGTTTCGCCCGTGGCCTCGTTGTGCCGGCTGTCGATGGATTCGTGCAAGACATGAGCGTAGTGGCCGCCGCGGCGGCCGATCTCCTGCTTCATCCGCGCTTCCGTTCTCTCCATCAGCTCCTGATACGCGCGATCCCACAACTCGCCGCGATGAGCGAGCGAGCCTCGCACATGATCGCTTACCGCTTCGAGGACGTACTCGCCCATCAACTCGGCGTCGAATGGCGGCAGCTCACGGTGCCAGTAGATGCGCCCATCGTCGGAGCCGCCAACGGTCCGCACGTCAGGGTCTCTCCTCAAGCCTATGCCGCCGAAGGAGATCCGTGACGGTCTCGAGACCATCCGGGCGTCCGTTGCGAATGCGCGCGGACCAATCGTGACCGCAGCGCCGGCACGAGTACCAAGCCACGATCCACGTGCTGTCTGGCGCCGGTTCGACAAACCGTCCACAGACAGGACATGACATTGCGGCGATCGCTGAGAAGGGCTGTGACATGCGATTTGCAACGGCAACGATTGTGCCGCCGGACGACGGCGCGGGACGTTCTAGTAACCGCGGCTCGCCACTGCGGAATGGGGGTTCCTTCTCTCGCATCGTGAGAAAGTTCGCACTCGCGAAGGGCTGGTGCCAGAATAATCTGCGCCGGACTATGGACACGAATACCTCGTATCTCGGCTTGCGCCTTCCACATCCCTTCATGGCGGGCGCGTCTCCCTTCGGGTATCACCTGGACACAGTGAAACGGCTGGAGGACGCGGGCTGTGCGGCCGTCGTGCTGCACTCGCTGTTCGAGGAACAGATCACGCTCGATGAGGAGGGCACGATCGCGCACATGGACGCGCTGGAGCCCGAGTTCGCAGAGCAACTCGCCTACTTTCCGCCGTCGGGGGAGTACCCGTTCACGCCCGAGGCGTATGCGGAACACATCCACCGCGTCAAGGAGACAGTTCGAATCCCGGTGATTGCGTCGCTCAACGGCCGCACCGCCGAAGGCTGGGTTCGGTTCGGTACGGTGATCGAACAAGCCGGTGCCGACGCGTTGGAGCTGAACCTCTACGAGGTCGTGACCGATCTCGATGTACAGGGGCTGATGATCGAGGATCGACTGGTCAAAGTCGTGGGGAATTTGAAACAGGTGTTGAAGATACCGCTGGCCGTCAAACTGTCACCGTTTTTCGCAGCGTTTGGAAATGTCGCGCAGCGGCTCGATCGGGCCGGCGCGGACGGCCTCGTCATGTTCAATCGCTTCTACCAGCCGGACATCGACGTCCGCACGAGCGCAGCGGTTCCTCGTCTCGAGCTATCAACGAGCGCCGAGCTCCTCCTTCGACTGCGTTGGCTGGCGCTTCTGTATGGCCGGATCCGGCCTTCCCTCGCGGTCTCCGGTGGGGTGGCCACGCCGAACGACGGCATCAAGGCCATCCTTGCCGGCGCCGACGCGGTTCAGATGGTGTCCGCGCTATTGCGGCACGGCACCGCGTATATCGCCGCGATGCGTCTTGGGCTGGAGCAGTGGATGGACTGGAACAAGATCACCTGCCTCGACGAGATGCGTGGACGTTCGAGCCTTGATGCGACTCGAGATCGCGGAGCCTTCGAGCGGGCGAACTACATCCGCACGTTGCACAGCTGGATTCGCCCCTGATCGCGTGGTGTACAGCGCGCAACCCGAACAACCTGTTCGATCAAGGGAGAGCCGTGAGCGTCGCGACGCCGCCGGCGACGTGCACGTGAACAGCAGTCGGAATCTCGGGACGGCGATCGAGCGCAGTCCTGACTGCGCCGAAGATGTCGCCGTCGTTCCGGCCCGGACCAAGACGCACGGCGGCGGATGCGTGGCTGCGAGGCATCACGCCGCCTTCGGACGCGCGGTCGGGAGGTGGACCCGCGCCGCACCGTTGCCGCGCACCGTCAGGACGGCGCAGGGCGCGGCGCGCAGGACCTGCTCGGCGACGCTGCCCGTGATGAGGTGCGACAGCCCGGTTCGTCCGTGCGTTCCCATGACGATCAGGTCAAACCCGCCAGCCTTTGCGTATTCCAGAATCGTCGGCGCAGGACGTCCGACGTAGGCCACCGTGTCGACGTCACCCCTGTATCCCGCTGCGGTCGCATACACGCGCTCGCCGACGACACGCAATTGCCATTCGGGCCGGATCTCCGTGACATTGTTCACGTCGGCGGCGGAACGCGCGCGCCAGCCAATCGTGCGGTAGAAACCGGCACGTTGCGCATCGAAACCCGCGAAGGCTGTACCAGCCTATCCTCGGCGCGGTTGTTGCTCAATCCAACGTCACGAGCGCAATTGTGGCGGTTTTCGGGGAATCCTTCGCAGCCGCTGCGGAATATTCCCCAGAGGCATTGAAATCAATGAGCACCGCAAACCTTCTTATCGTGGATGACGAGGATCTCGTCCGCTGGTCACTGCGCGAGAGGCTGGGGCACAACGGACACGTCATCAGCGAAGCCGCGACGGCCGCCGCCGCGGTCGCGCAGATCTCGCCGGACGTCGACCTGGTTCTGCTCGACCTGCGGCTGCCGGATGGCGACGGCCTTACCGTGCTGCAGCGCATCAAGGAGCTCTCCCCCGAAACCGTCGTCATCCTGATGACGGCATACTCCAGCGTGCAGAATGCCGTCGAGGCCATGCGCCTCGGGGCGTACCACTACATCAACAAGCCGTTCAACCTGGATGAAGTGGCGCTCATGGTCGAGAAGGGTCTCGAGACCAGCCGTCTGCGGCGCGAAGTGCGTCACCTCCGCATCAGCCAGGGCAGCGAATACAGCTTCAACGCGGTCATCGGCGGGTCGCCGGCGATGCTCCAAGTGAAGGCGCTGCTCGCCCGCGTCGCCGCCAGTCCGGCCTCGACCGTCCTGCTGACCGGGGAGACAGGCACCGGGAAGGACCTGACCGCCAAGGCGATTCACTACAACAGCGACCGGTCCGCCAAGCCGTTCGTCAACATCACCGCGTCGGCGCTGCCGGAGCAGCTGCTGGAAAGCGAGCTGTTCGGGCACGAGCGCGGCGCATTCACCGACGCGCGCCAGCAGAAGCGGGGACTTCTGGAGACCGCCGACGGCGGCACGGTGTTCCTCGACGAGATCGGCGAGGTGTCACCGGGCCTGCAGTCGAAGCTGCTCCGGTTCCTCGAAGAGAAGACGTTCAAGCGTGTCGGGGGTCTGACCGACATCCGCGTCGACGTGCGCGTCATCGCCGCGACGAATCGCAACCTCGAGGCCGACGTGCTCGCCGGCAAGTTTCGCGAAGACCTGTTCTATCGCCTGCAGGTGATGCCGATCTCTCTGCCGCCGCTCCGCGAGCGGACGGGCGACATCCCGCGGCTCGTGAACTATTACATCGACCGGTACAACCGCGAATTCCGGAAGCGGGTGAAGGGCGTGACCCCCGAGGCGCTGCAGATGCTCGAGCAGTACCGGTGGCCGGGGAATATCCGCGAGCTGCGCAATACCATCGAGCGCGCGATGCTGCTGATGGACCGGGAGTGGCTGCAGCCCGACGACTTCACGACGCTGGTGCGGACGGGGGCGTTCCAGTCCCAGTTCCGGCTTCCGCCGGGCGGCCTCGTGCTCGAGGAAGTGGAGCGACAGCTCGTCATCCAGGCGCTCGAGCGTGCCGGCGGCAACCAGACGCGTGCCGGTCATCTGCTCGGGATCAATCGCGATCAGGTGCGTTACCGAATCGAGAAATTCGGTCTCGAGCGATCGCACGTCGATCGCCGCCCGGACCACGAGGCGTCGACGGCGGCGGCTCCCGCATGACGCCGGGCACCGCCGGCGAGGGACACGGGACGGCGAAAGGACAGGGACATGATGGAACTCCTGGCGGCGCTCGAAGCGAGCGCCTTCGCGACCTGGGTGCGTGAGGGGTCTACGATCTGGGCGTATCCGACGATTCTCACGCTGCACACGATGGGTCTGGCCATCCTCGTCGGCGCCAACGCCGCGTTCGACCTGCGGGTGCTCGGCGTCGGCCGACACATCCCGCTCGCGCCGATCGAGTGGTTGTTTCCCGCCATGTGGGTCGGGTTCGGGCTCAACGCGATCACCGGCGCGATGTTGTTTTCCGCGGATCCCATCGAGAAAGGCACCACGGCCCTCTTCATGGTCAAGCTGGCGATCGTGATGGCTGGCGTCGTGCTGATTCCATTGCTCCGCCGCGCGGTCTACCGCCGTACCGCGATTGCCGTGACGCCGCTGGCAAAGACCTTCGCTGCCCTGTCGCTGCTGGTGTGGACGGCGGCAACGGTGACCGGGCGGTGGATGGCGTACTGGTAAAGGACTTCCTATGACCCGGCTCGATGTCTGGCTCGACGCCGTCTTCGCAACGACGACGCTCGACGAATCCACGATCGTGTTCCTCAAGGGAACGGCGCTGGCACAGTGGGTAGTGAGCACCCCGTGGGTGTGGCCGACTGCCGAGGCGCTTCACTTCCTCGGCCTGGCCCTGCTCGTCGGCACGATCGCACCGCTGGATATGCGGCTGCTCGGCTTCATGAGATCGGTGCCGATCGCGGCGCTCAAGGCACTCGTGCCCTGGGCGGTCGCCGGCTTCGTCATCAACCTCTTCACCGGCATACTGTTCTTCGTCGCCGCGCCGGACCAGTACATGCACAACCTTTCATGGTGGTTCAAGGTGCTCTTCCTGGCCATCGCAGGCGTGAACATGCTGCTCTTCGAGACCACGCAGCGGTCGCAAATACAGGCGATGCAGCCCGGCGACGACACCCCGGGTGCGTTGAAGGCGATTGGAGCTGTGTCGCTGGTCTCGTGGCTGATGGTTGTGTATTGGGGACGGATGCTGCCGTTCCTCGGTAACGCGTTCTAAATAGCGCCGCTAAGTCAAAGCGAACGGCGGATATTCGTCAACGAGCAGCAGCAGGTACGCCTCGACCCGCAGCGCCCATCGCATTACTCCAAGGCCGAACGGATAGAGCGACGCCGGGTACGACCCGGTGAACAGGATCGCGAACCACGCGATCACGGTCACCACCAGCCACCCGAACAGCAGGAAGGCGAGCACGACGAGGTGGGGGAGCGCCAGCAGGAGGCGCACCGCGATCGTCGTGGGATCGCGCGCCTGCGTTGGCTCGCTCACCTCGATCGAGGCCGGATACGGCTCGTCGCCGAACGGCGGATACGGGTCCACGAAGAGCGCCATGTACGCCAGCGCGCGCGTGCGCCAGCGCAGGTAATAAAGCGAGAAGTCGCGGATGCCGCGGAGTTGGTCGCCGGTGATGAGGAGTGTGAACCAGCTGACAATCGCCATGACATAGGCCGCGCCACCGAGCAGCCCGGCGCCTCCGGTGCGCGACGACCAGTAGACAGGTCCCGCCAGAATCGCGTGCGGGATTGACAGGATGGGCCGCAGCGCAGTCGTCAGCCGGTTGCGGGGTCCAGCTTGCGGCGTCACGGTGATCGTCACCGGGTAGGGTGAGGGCTCCATCACACGCTCCCCGCCGGTTGACATGGCAGTGCCATTCTGAATATCGCTCCGGACGCCGGCGGGGGCGACGCGAGCACCAGCGTGCCGCCGTGCAGTTCGGCGGTGCGGCGAGCGATGGGCAGCCCGAGGCCGCCTCCGCGCGCCTTTGTCGTGAAGAACGGCTCGAACACCCGATCGTGCAGCTCCGCGGGCACGCCAGGGCCGGTGTCACGGACGTCGATCGTGCACTGGCCTCCGCTCCGGGCGATCGTGACCGTAATCTGTCCATGCCCGTCCATCGCCTGCGCGGCATTCAGCAGTAGGTTCAAGACCGCAGCCCGTACTAGGTGTGGGTCGGCAGTGACTGGGAGATCTCCGCCTTGCAGGGCGACATTCAGGGACGCTGCAGCGGGATCGCGCCGCAAAGCATCGACCGCCTCCTGCACGAGCGGCCGGAGTTGAAACGTGGCAGGGTTCGGCGGAACCGGCCGCGCGAAGACCATCAAGTCGTTGACCAGGTCCCCCAGCGCATCAATCCGCGCCACCACCTCGCGCATGATGAGCCGGTCGGGATCGCTCTCTTGTCGCCGCGACATGAGCACCTGCATGGCGCCCTTGATGCCCGCCAGTGGATTTCGGACCTCGTGGGCTACCACCGCCGCCATCTGCCCGAGCCTCGCGAGCGCTGCCTGCTGCGCCAGTTGTTCTTCGGCGGCCTTGCGCGCGGTGATGTCCGCGCGAATCGCGATGTACTGGTACGGCTTGCCGCGATCGTCCATGAAGGGCACGATCGTCGTGTCCACCCAGTACAACATGCCGTCCTTGGCGCGGTTCCGGATCTCGCCGTGCCATACGCGCCCGCTGGCGATGGTATGCCACAAGTCCCGCATGAAGGCCTTCGGATGGTAGCCGGAATTGATGATCCTGTGATCCTGGTCGAGCAGCTCGTCGCGAGAGTACTTGGAAATTTCGCAGAACTTGTCGTTGACGTACGTGATGCGTCCTGTGACGTCGGTGGTCGCCACGATCGCCGCGTGGTCGATGGCGCGTTTGAGATCCGCGAGCTGGTCGAGATCCGTCACAGGCACCAGCAAGCTTCGTTTGTATACTTGCGGGCGTGTCGCCCGCCACCATTCTGATCGTCGATGACGAGGGCCTCGTGCGCTGGTCGCTGCACGAGCGTCTGACCAGGGAGGGGTACAGCATTCTCGAGGTCGCCACGGCGGGAGAAGCGCTGGAACAACTCAGCCCCGAACTCGACCTGGTCCTGTATCATCGGAAACTCGCCGGCAATGCAGCAGGTCAAGTCGCTGCTCGGGCGCATTGCCGCCAGCCGCGCCTCGACCGTGCTGCTGACCGGCGAAACTGGTACTGGGAAGGACCTCGCCGCAAGAGCGGTCCATTTCAGCAGCGACCGCGCCGGCCGGGCATTCGTCAACATCACCTGTTCGGCGCCGCCGGAACAGCTGCTCGAAAGCGAGCTGTTCGGTCACGAGCGGGGCGCCTTCACCGACGCACATCAGCCGCTACAACCGGGAGTGCAGGAAGCGCGTCCGCGGGCTGACAGCCGAGGCGCTGAAGCTGCTCGAGCAGTATCAGTGGCCTGGCAACATCCGGGAGCTTCGGAATGCAATCGAGCGGGCCATGCTGCTCATCGAGCGTGAGCGGCTCGAACCCGACGATTTCACGACGCTCACGCGAACGGTCAGCGCGACGGCGATCAAGCTCCCACCCGAAGGCCTGAACCTCGAGGAGGTCGAGCGGCAGCTCCTCGTGCAGGCTCTCGAACGGGCCAATGGAAATCAGACCCAAGCCGCTCAGCTCCTCGGCATTAACAGAGACCAGGTCCGCTACCGCATCGAGAAGTTCGGACTCCATGCGGCCCGCGGCACGTGATTCCTACACCGCCACTGACGCAGGTTCGGTGGTTGCCGGCTGTGCTGTGTCGGCATGTACCGATTTCACCGTCAAGACCGGACAAGGTGCCGTCCGGATTACCGATTCGGCGACGCTCCCCATGAGCAGGTGGGACAGCCCGGTGCGTCCGCGGGTGCCCATGATCATGAGGTCGAACCCGTTGTCTCCGGCGTAGGCGCTGATCGTGGCGCCAGTCGCGCCGAAGACGACATCGGTCGTGATCTTCACGCGCGACCGGCTGTCCGCGAGGACCCGGCGCGAGAGCTGACTCTCGGCGTTCGCGACGCGTTCTTGCATCATCTGAGGCGGCTCAGGAATGAACATCTCCGATCCCGGCGATGGGGCGACGGCTGAACGCTCGAGGACATGCAGCAGACGGATGGACCCGCGCAGACGGGCGGCCATCCGTTTCGCGTAGCCGAGTGCGGCGTCGGAGCACGGGCTGAAGTCGGTCGGGACGAGGATCCGGAAGCCCTCCGCGGCGGGCGTAGGGGCCGCTTCGCGCATTGTCAGCACGGGACAGGGCGCCGTCCGTGCGACCTTCTCCGCCACGCTGCCGAGGAGCAGGTGCGCGATGCGTCCACGGCCGTGCGTCCCCATGACGATCAGCTCGATTCCATGCGTGCGGGCATAGCAGGTGATTTCGTCCGCCGGTTCATCCGACCGTTCGACGGCCAGGATCGCCGTGTGATCGCTGGCTTGGGCCGGCATTCGATCCTGCATCTGCCGCAAGGCTGCCGTTTCGTAGTCGCGTGGGTCGCCCAGCACGGCGCGCATGAACATGTTGTCAACCACGTGCAGCACGTGGAGACGGGCGCCGGTACTTTCGGCGAGGCGCCGTCCGTACGCGAGGGCGGCCTCCGACGGTGCGCTGAAATCGGTGGCTACGAGAATTCGCGCGAACATGGCGGCCCTCCTTAAGAGCGGAAGTCTGAGTTCTGCCACCAATCGAGCACAGACCATACCAGCCTCCGGACGTGCAAAACGCGCCCGTAAAGGCGATGGCGCGCTCCTGGATGGGGAATACTCCGCAGGGCAGGGGAATTCTGCGCGCCGGTCGGCTACGACGACGGAAGATCAGGCAGCCGCCGGATCTTGATCCAGAGGGTGATCAGGAACGCGATGATGAGAAGCGTCGCGACACCCAGGCCGGCCCGCCGGACCTGCAGCTCACGGAACGCCGCCTCGCCGGCGTCGAGCGCCCTCCGCGCCGACGCCGCGCCTTCGGCGGCCGCCGCGTTGAAGGGTTCGGCCGCAAAGGCGTGCACGAGCACCCGCGCCTGGACCTGTTGCTCGCGCGCCGCACGCAGTGCCAGCCGGCCCGCGTCCACAAGCATTCCCGCGCGCTCCGCCCGTGCAAGCGAAACGTCCGCGGCGGCCACGGAGGCGGCAAGTCCGTCGAGTGCCTGTCGGATGGTGCCAATGGCCTGGGCGCTGTCGCCAGACGCGTCGTGGCACTGTGCGCAGACGGCGCCCTCCTGTACACCGACCCAGTGGTCGGCGGGCGATTCGATCCGATGATTGTTGTGGCAGACGAGACATTCGGGCTGGCCGATTGCGTCGAAGATGTCCTTCTTCGGACTCGCGCGGAAGAGCTCAGCCTGACGGAGGTGGCACTGCGCGCAGACGTTCGCCACCGATGTCACTCCGGGCGGGGTGGCGCCATGACTTCCGTGGCAGGCCGCGCACGTGGGGGCGGAGGTGTCGCCCCGCTGCAGCAACGCCGCCGCATGCACGCTGGCGGCCCAGTCGGTGGGAGGCGCGGCGCTGCGTCCCAGTGGTTTCATAATGGACGGGTTGCCGTGGCAACGCGCGCAGGTCATCGTCACATTCAACGGTGCGACCGGCGATCGCGCATCGCGGACGCGCGTGATGCCGTGCGCTTCATGGCAGTCGCTGCACGTTGCGACGCGCGTCTCGCCGGCCGCCATCCGCCGGCCGTGGGTGCTGGTCTGGTATTGAAGGAACTGGTCCACGCGTACCTGCGGGTCGAAGCGCCGCATATACCCGGCATCGCTGTGGCACGTCGCGCAAAGAGGCGCGATAGCCGTTCGAGCAGGGGCGGCATACGAACCAGGGCCCTGCGCTTTGTGACATGCGGTGCACGTAAGCCCGGCCGCGGCGTGCACGTCGTCCGCAAACGCCGTGGCTGGATCGACAGCCTGCGCGGAGCCGTTCGCCTGCCATAGTGCCAGCGCAATAAGCGCCGCCCACGCGCTTCTCATGGCGCGGCCGCCGATAGCGCGAGCCCGGTCATCAGCGCCATGAACAACAATGCCACCGCGCCGACCCAGACCACCGCGAGCCGCGCCCGCGCCGTGTGGCCGGCCAGTAACGGCAGCAGCAGCGCGGCCAGTGCGCCGGCCCCCATGACCGCGACGGCGATCAGCTCGCCATTGATGCCGGCGATGGTCGGGGGCACATGTTTCAAGGATTCAAAGGCCCACAGAAAATACCACTCCGGCCGGATCCCCGCCGGCGCAGGCGCAAACGGATCGGCCTTGGTCCCGAGCTCCCACGGATAAAACGTTGACAACGCGGCCAGGACCGCGAGAACGATGGTCCACGCGAACAGGTCGCGCAGCAGGAAGTGGGGGATGAACGGCATCGCACGCACCGCGGCCGGGTCATGGACTGCCTGGCGTTCAATCGAAGGAGGCACGCTCATACCGTGGCGCTGAACGAGCAGCAGGTGCAGCGCGACCAGGCCGCTGGCGATCGCCGGCAGCACCGCCACGTGGAATCCGAACAGACGCGTCAACGTGGCGCCGGTGACCTCGTCGCCGCCGCGCATGAAGCGCACGATACCGCGTCCCATCAGCGGGACGGCGGCGGCGATGTCGGTTCCAACCCGAGTGGCGAAAAACGAGACTTCATTCCACGGCAGCAGGTAGCCCGTGAATCCAAATGCGAGTGTGAGCAGCAGCAGCAGGACGCCACTGAACCAGGTCAGTTCCCGCGGCCGCCGATAGGCGTGCAGAAACAGGACGCTGAACAGGTGGGCGACGGCGCAGGCCACCATCAGATTGGCGGACCAGGCATGGATCGATCGCACGAGCCACCCGAAGGGCACACGCGTGACAATGAACTGAACGCTTTCGTACGCTTCGGCGGCGCTCGGCCGGTAATAGAGAAGGAGGAGCGCCCCCGTCCCCACTTGGATACCGAAAAGAAACAGCGTCATGCCGCCGAAGTAGTACCAGACCGAGTACCGGTGGTGGGGTACCGTCTTGTGGCGCAGCGCATCGATCACGTCGCTGAACGCGAGGCGCTCATCAAGCCATGCGCGGACGCCCCTCATCCCGAGCGACGACTGAGCGCGATCTGGTCGTCCTTCACGTTGACGTCGAAGGCTTCCAGCGGCCGCGGGGGTGGACCGGCGACGTTGCGTCCGTTGAGATCGTACTGACCGTTGTGACACGCGCACCAGAGTCGCTGCAGGTCGGGCCGGTACTGCACCGTGCAGTCGAGATGCGTGCAGGTGGCCGAGAAGGCGCGCAGATCGCCGGCGGCCGTCCGGATGACGATAGCTGGGCGCGACCCGAAAGCCACGGCGCGGGCGGAATTCGGCGCCAGCGACTCGGCGCTTCCCGCCATCACCGATTGTGTGGCGGCTTCCGGAATTTCTGGCGGCGCCAGGTACCGCGCCACTGGATACAGGACCGCCCCACACACGCCACCGCCCCAGAGGCCGAGAAGCCAGTTCAGGACGCTGCGCCGTCCGGACGGGGTGTTGTGTGAATGCACGGATCCAGCAAGAGACTAACGCAATCGAACGAAATGAATGCTGAGGAATTTTCTTGGGTGGTGCGGAAATTCACCCATACCGCAGCCGCGATATTCACCCAGACAGCCCCGATCCGGCCGTTTCGCGCGTCCCGGCCGCGGGCATCGTCCTTGCCTTGAAGCGGATTGCCACGAGGAGGTGGCCCACGTGAAACAGACGCTTATGTCCTATGTTGTCGCCACCGTTGTGTTGATGGGCACCCCAAGCGCGTCAGCCCAGAGTTCGGCAGCC
>Ga0075421_100006746_pt1 | contig 14027 bp, 8 predicted proteins | sample SoiMetdeltSBSDD5_FD_75292 | JGI IMG/M metagenome (GOLD analysis project Ga0075421, IMG submission 75292) | Bulk soil microbial communities from a Populus tree surrounding site in Tennessee, USA - Soil MetaG P. deltoides SBSDD5 | ecosystem: Environmental > Terrestrial > Soil > Tree plantation...
GGGCGCAGCGCGGCCACGGCCTCGAGCGCGTCGCGGGCGGCGTCGAGCCTCCCCGTGGTCTCGTATCCCGCGGCCAATCGCTGCAGGCCGTCCGCGGACGCGAGCCCGCGCGCACGCACTCGCTCCAGGAGCCGTATCCCCCGGTCCTCGGCGCCGTGGCTCGAGAGCGTGGGCAGGACGGCGAGCACGTCCGGCTCCGTGAGATCGGGCCGCTCCAGCAGCGCTTCCATCGAGCGATCCGCATCCTCGCGGCGGCCGGCCCCCACCTCGTCGGCCAGGCGCACCGCCAGCACCTGCGCGCGTGAGCGCTGCTCCGCGGGCAGGCGCGAGAGGCGCTCGAGAGACCGCGTGAAATCGCCTCCGGCGCGCAGCAGCACGGCGCTCTGGTAGAGCGCTTCGGCGTGGTCGGGGTCGTAGGCGAGCACGGCGTCGTAGGCCGCGAGCGCCTTCCGCACCGCGTCGGGGTCGCGCCCTGCGTTCTCCTGATAGAGGCGGCCCAGGTTCAGGTAGGCGTCCGTGTACCGGGGGCGCGCGCGGACGGCTCCGCGAAAGTGCGCCTCCGCCGTCGCGTAGCCACCGTCCTGGGCCTCGACGACGCCCAGGAAGTTCTGGAGAACGGGGTGCCCCGGATGGGAGCGCAGCGCGGCCAGGAGGGCGCGCCGCGCGCCCGCGCGGTCGCCCTGCTCGAGCAGGGCCTGCGCGCGCGACAGGGCCTCGCCCAGCGCGGGAGTCTGGGCGGGCACGGACGCCGCCGCCACCATCAATGCCGCGCAGAGGAGCAGCCGCTGGACGTGCATCGGAAGCCGCCCGCATTCTGCCCTATACTCGCCCCCGATCCGCGCATGGGTGCCTGGCGCGCTCTCCTCCTCGTCGTCCTCTTCCGCGGCGCTCCGGCCGCGCCCCCGACGGACACGGCGGCGACCCAGGCCGCGTTCGAGCGCGGCGTCGAGTCGCTCAAGGCGGGCCGCCTCGCGGAAGCGGAGGCGGCCTTTCGCCGCGTTCTGGAGCAGGGAGGTCGCGAGCCCTACGTCTACAACAACCTCGCGATCGTGCACCAGCAGCAGGGCCGGCATGCGGAAGCGATCGCCGAGTGTCGCGAGGCCATCCGGCTCGATGCCGCCTATCCGGCGCCGCGCGTGGTCATGGGCGGCAGCCTGCTCGCGCTGGGCCGCGTGGCCGAGGCCGTCACGACCCTGGAGGCGGCGGTGAAGCTGCGGCCGAAGGACCGCCCGGCCCGCGAGCAGCTCGCCCGCGCCTACGAGCGCGCGGGACGGCCGGCGGCGGCCATCGAGCAGTACCGCGCGCTGCGCGACCTGGCCGCCGGCGATCCGGAGTCCGCCTATCAGCTCGGCCGCGCGTACCTGCGGCTCTCGGAATGGGCGATGCAGCGCCTGCGCGACGTCGATCCCGGCTCCGCGCGCATCTACCAGGCGCTGGGCCACAACTATCGCGTACAGGGCCGGCCGGACCTGGCTCTGCGCGCCTTCGAGCGCGCCGCCCAGGCCGACCCGAAGCTGCCGGAGATCCATCTCGCCCTGGCCCAGATCCACGTGGAGCAGAAGAACTGGGCCTCCGCGCGCGCGGAGGTCGAGCGCGAGCTCGCGATCGTGCCCGAGAGCGCGGGCGCCCTCGCGCTGCGGCGGCGGATCGAGGCCGAGGAGAAGCCGTGACGCGGCGGGCGGCCGCGGTCGCGCTGGCCGCCCTTCTGCTGGGGGCGGCGGCGGCGGCGCAGGACCCAGCGGCCGCGGCCGCCGGCGCGGGATCGCTCGACGCGCGCGACCTCGACCAGGTCCCTCTCGAAGACGGCGAGCGCACTCGCCTCGCCGAGGCCCTGAAGGCCGGCGCCTACGACCGCGCGCAGGCGGTCCTCCTCGACGCGTACGCGCGCTCCCCGCGCTCCCCGGCCCTGCTCCGCCTCCTCGGCGGCGTGCTCTTCGTGCGGGGCGAGTACCTCGACTCCGCGATCGCGCTCAAGAAGGCGGAGGCGCTGGCGCCCCTCGACGCGCGCAGCCGCTTCACCCTGGCCATGGCCTACGTGGTGCTGCACCGGGGGCGCTGGGCCCGTCCCGAGCTGGAGACGCTGGCCGCGGCCGAGCCGCGCAGCCCGCTCTACCCCTACTGGCTGGCCCGCCTGGAGTACGACGAGGAGCACTACGCGGCCGCCGTCGACGGATTCCGGCGCGCGCTCGCTCTCGATCCCGGATACGCCAAGGCTCACGACAACCTGGGCCTCGCCCTGGACGCGCTCGGCCGCTATGACGAAGCCATCAAGAGCTACTCGGAGGCCCTTCGGCTCAACCGCGCGCGAGCCGCCCGTTCGCCCTGGCCGGCGCTGAACCTCGGCCTCCTGCTCACGCGCCTCGACCGGCTCGACGAGGCGGAGCCCCTCCTCCGGGAGTCCGCGCGCGAGGATCCGCTCTTCGCGCGTGCGCCCGCCCAGCTCGGAATCGTCCTCGAGAAGAGGGGCCGGACGGCGGAAGCCATCGCCTCCCTCCTGGAGGCCGCCCGACTCGATCCGCGGTACGCAGAGCCGCATTACGTGCTCGCGCGCCTCTATCGCCGCGCCGGCGAGAGCGAGAAGGCCGACCGCGCCCTCGCCACCTTCCAGGACCTCAAGAAGGATGCGGGGAGGTACGTTCCCGAAGCCGTACCCCCCCGCTGACGAAACCCGGCTAGAACTCTATTCGCGCCGCGACCTGTACGTTCCGGGGATCGCTGACCGTGCCGTTCCATTTCCCGAAGTCGGGGCTGGCCAGGTCCGTGTTGAACGCCGAGAGCCCGTAGTTCTGGTTCCCCTGGGCCTGGAAGACGTGCCAGTTCCAGAGGTTGAAGGCTTCGATGCGCAGCTGCAGGTTGATGCGACTGCCCAGCTTAGTGTTCTTGATGAGCGAGAGGTCCTGGTTCTTGTAGTTGAAGCCGCGAATGTCGCTGACCCTGTCTCCGGTCCCGTAGTAGAAATTGAACGCGCTGACGGGCTCGAACGCGTTCTTGTCGAGCAGCGGGCCCTTGGCCGGGTCGAAGCTACCCTTGTCCTGCAGGAACGGGTTCGCCCCCGCCTTCAAGGCCGGGATGCAGCCGGCACGGAACTGGGAGGGCACGTTGCAGAAGCCCGACCGGAAGAAGAACGGGATGGCGGTGGAGTAGCGGAAGAGTGTGCTGACCTGCCATCCGCCCAGGACCGTCGCCCCCACGCCGCTGCTCAGCCACTTCTTGTTCTTGCCCAGCGGCAGCTCGTAGACCATCGCCGCCGACAGCACGTGCGTCACGTCGTCGGAAGCCAGCGAGTAGTTGCGGTCGTTCTCGTAGGGTGAGATCACGCCGTTGACGCCGCCCCAGGCGCTGGCGCCGCTCTGCACGGTGTCGGAGCCGCTCGTCTTGAGCTTGGCCAGGGTGTAGGAGACGAGGAGGTAGGTACCGCCGGAGAAGCGCTTTTCCGCCTTCGCCTGCAGCGAGTTGTACATGGACTTGCCGGCCAGCTCGTTGATGCCTTGGAGGTTCGAGCAGTACTGCGGGAACGGGAGCAAAGCCTGGGCGAGGGACGGCGCGCAGCCCGTCATCTGCTCGCGCCAGCCCGCGTAGGGCAGGGGCACGCCGTGAAGCGAGGTCTGACCGGGCTGGAACTCCTCGTAGAGCTGCGGGCCCAGGGCCAGGAACCTCGGATCGAGCGCGTTGAGCGGCTCGTTGAGCGAAGGCAGATGCGTGCCCCGGCTGCCGACGTAGGCCAGGCTCACCATGAAGTTCTGGGCGATCTCGCGGTCGATGGTGATGTTCCACTGCTGCGAGCGCGCGCGCTCGTTGGCGTCGAGCGGCCGGTACAGGATGTCCTGACCGTTCTTGAAGTCCGACCGGATGAACGGCGGGGGCGTGAAGTTCTGCGGGAAGCCGTTCTGGAGGAAGAAGGCCGGCTGCAGGCCACCCAGCGTGCTGCTGAAGGCGACGTTGCGGTTGAAGCCCTCCTGGGCGATCCCGCCGCCCCAACCGGGGTAGAACGCCTTGTTGTAGAAGATCCCCCACCCGGCCCGCACGAGCGTCTTCGGGTTGACGGAGTAGGTCAGCCCAAGGCGGGGCTGGAAGGCCTTCCAGTAGATCTTCTCGGGATAGTTCGCGCCGTAGCTGGCGGCGCCGAAGCTGTCCCCGGCGAAGGCCAGGCGTCCGGCACGGCCGGCCGCGCCCGGATTCGCGCCATCCGGATCGAAGAACGAGAAGTTGTTGTACTTCTCCTTCGAGGGCGTGAAGACGTCCCAGCGCAGGCCGTAGTTCACGGTCAGCTTGCGATTCATCCTCCAGGTGTCGCCCGCGTGCACGATGTAGGCGGCCTGTCGCACGTAGGTGTTGGGCGAGGTGCGGAAATCGAAGTTCCCGTTGTCGACGGCGCCGAGCAGGAAGCTCGCGATCGGGCTTCCGCTGTTCTGGCCGAGTATGCCGGTGGCGCCGCGCCCGAAGGCGAAGGTACCGGCCTGGTTGCCGTTGGAGTGGAGGTTGCCGCCGATGTTCCGGTACTCGAAGCCCGTCTTGATGGTGTGGCTGCCCTTGATGAAGGTGAGCAGGTCGTTGAGGACGTAGGTCGGGCGGGTCGTGATGTTGCCGACGTTCACGCCGGCGTTGCTGCCCCAGTCCGAGAACCCGTCGCTGAACGTGATGGTGGGGGGAACGTTGTTGCCGGCGACGCCCGCGATCTTCGGCAGCGAGTCCACCGCGTCCGCGTTGACGCTGCCGTAGCCCTCGTTGCGGTTCAGGTATCCGAAGGTCATGTGGTTGAGGACGTTCGGGCTGAAGGTGTGATCCCAGTTCGCGCGGTTCACCCACGAGTTCTGGGGGTCGGAGTAGGTCTCGAAGGCGATCTCGTGGGGCAACTCCGAGTTGAACTTGGCCGGCGACCGCTGGTGCCAGAGGGTCACGGAGAGGTGGTCTTTCTGGCCGGCATACGTATCCCAGCGCAGGAAGTAGTAGTTGCTGTCCGCCACCAGCGTGTCCGGCACTGGCACGGGGACGAGGTAGTTGTTGAGGGGACCGCCGCTCGTGGGAGTGGGCAGGAACTGGAGCCACTGGCGGGCGATGGGGCTGATCCGGTTGGCGGGGATGATGTTGCCCGGGAAGGGGTCGCGCACGACGACGCCGTTGACCACGCGCGTCGTGGCCGGGTCGTAAATGGGGATCAGGTTCCCGTTGGCGTCGCGCCAGTCGCTGAAGTTCCCGCCCCTCTCCAGCGCGGACGGGATCGAGCGCGTGGGCGTATTGGCGCCACCCTCCTGGCGATAACCCTCGAAGTCGGCGTAGAAGTAGCTCTTCACGCCGCTCGACCACAGACCCGGCACCTTGGCCGGACCGCCGAGGGCGACGCCGAAGTTGTTCTGCTTGTTGAGGGCCTTCTTGCTGGCCCCGTACTGCGTGGCATTGAGCTTGTCGTTGCGGTGGTACTCGAACAGGGCCCCGTGGAAGGAGTCCGTGCCCGAGCGCGTCGTGGCCATGATCTGGCCGGACGTGCTGCCGCCGTACTGCGGCTCGTAGCTCGAGGTCAGGACCTTCACCTCGCTCACCATGTCGGGCGAGAAGGGGAAGTCCTGGAAGAGCGAGATCATGCCGCCCTGGCTCATGTGGCCCTGCTGCATGCTCGCGCCGTCGAGCACGGCCTCGTCGCCCGTCTGCATGCCGCCGTTGAGTCGGGCGCCGAACGGGTTCGCGCCCCCGCCCGTAGAGACGCCGGGCATGAGGATGGCGAATCCGGCGGACGAGCGCGGCCGACCGGTGGTGACGGCCAGCGGCAGCTGGGCGAGCGTGCTCGGGGCGATGCCCTCGACGTGCGCGCCCGTGTCGTAGTTGAGGACGGGCTGGCCCACCACCTCGACCTCTTCGGTACGACCGCTGACGGGAAGGACGACGTCCAGGCGGACGTCCGAGTTCATCGTGACTTCGATGTTCTTCCGGACGAAGGGGCTGAAGCCCGCGCTCGTCCCGCGCAGCTCGTACGTGCCCGGCAGGAGGTTGCGGAACGCATATTCTCCGGCATCGTTGGAAGTGCGCTTCACTTCCACTCCCGCGGCCACGTTGCGGAGGGAAAGCTCCGCGCCCGCGACTACGGCACCCGCGGGGTCCAGGACGCGCCCGGCGATCGACCCGTTGAAGCTTTGCGCCTGTGCCCAGTCGGGTTGGAAGGCGGCGACGGCGAGCAGGATCAAGAGGGAGCGGAGGGTTCTACGCATCGAAGGCTCCTTTCGTGGACTCCGGGCCTCGGTCGCACTGCGGATGCGCTGAAATGTCAGTTGGCCGGGACTCTAGTCCCGGCCCTTTCCGGTGTCAAGGATTTTGTAAGCGCTTACAGGTGTATTTTTTGCGGCCGTCCGCCGCGCGGCGAAGGGTTGACGCTTCCATGGATGAGGGTTAGCCTCGCCCCGAGATGAGGCGTGTGCCGGGTGGCCGACTCCTCGTGCTCTGGGTATTGGGGACGGCCGCGGGCGGAACGGCTCTGCCGGCGCCGGCCGCGCGCGCGGGGGCGACCCCGAGCATCGCGCAGTGCACGCGCGCGTTCGACCGCGGCGACTACGAGTTGGCCATCGCCTTGTCGCGGCAACGTCTGGCCGGCCGGCCCGCCGACACCGGCGCCCATATCGTGATGGCGCGTGCGGAAGCGGCACGCGGCCGGTTCGAAGCCGCCTATCAGGGATTCCGCAAGGTGCTGGCCCGCGATCCGCGCAATGCCGACGCGCTGTACTACCTCACGATCCTCGGAGGCGTCCTCGCGCAGGCCGAATACGACCGCCTTCTCGCGATGGCGCCCGACTCCCCGCGGGCCCATCAGCTCCTCGGCGACCTCTACCAGGCCCAGCAGCGCCCGGGCGACGCGGAGCGCGAGTACAAGTCGGGGCTGCGCGCCCAGCCCACGTCGCTCGACCTGCTCGTCGCGCTGGCCGACCTCGCGCGGCACCAGGCGCGGTTCGAGGAGGCCGTGGGCTACTACGAGCGCGCGGTCAAGATCTCGCCTCGTCACTACGACGCGCTCTACGGCCTAGGGGTCGCCCACTCCTATCAACGGGAGTACGAGCCGGCCATCGCCGCCTTCCGGGGCGCGCTCGGCGTCGACCCTTCGTCGGCCGCCGCCCACCTCGCCCTGGGCCACGCGCTGCTCCAGTCAGGCCAGGCGGCGGCGGCGGTCTCCGAGCTCGAGAAGGCGGCCGCGCTCGAGCCGGGAATGACGCAGGCGCATTACCTCCTGGGCCGCGCCTACACCCTGCTGGGCCGATCCGCGGAGGCGGCGGCCGTGTTCGATAGGGTCAAGGCCCTCTCCCAGGGACGGACGCTCGAGGAGCAGGCGGAGCGGCAGGCCGCGGATCCGCTCGGTCAGCAGAGAGCGCCGGCACCAATGCCCTCGCCCGAGGGACGCTCGCCGCGATGAGAGCCAAGCCGTGAGCGCCCACCACCGCCTCGCCTGGTGGGCGCCGGTCCTGGGAACCCTGCTGCTCGGACAGGGGACGTCGCCTCCGACGGTGAGCGCGCCCCCTTCGGCGTCCGCGGCGCCGGGCGTTGCGTTCGCGGACGCGAGCCCGGCCGCCGGGCTGGACCGCTTCCACCACGTGTCCGGCGGCTCGGCCAAGGACTACATCGTCGAGGCGACTGGCTCCGGCGTGGCCCTGGTCGACTACGACGGCGACGGATGGCTCGACGTGTACCTCGTCAACGGCTCCACCTTCGCCGCCCTGCGCGGCGCCGCGAAGCCGCCCTCGGCCGCGCTCTTCCACAACGACCGGAACGGCACCTTCACCGACGTCACGCGCGCCGCGGGCCTGGAGAACGGCCGCTGGGGTCAGGGGGTATGCGCGGGCGATTTCGACGACGACGGACGCGAAGACCTCTTCGTGACGAACTTCGGCCGCAGCCGTCTCTTCCGCAACCGCGGGGACGGCACGTTCGCGGACGTGGCCGAAGCCGCGGGCGTGGCCGTGGACGGATGGTCCACGGGATGCGCGTTCGGAGACTACGACGGCGACGGGAAGCTCGACCTCTTCGTCGCCGGGTACGTGAAGCTGGACCTGGAGCGGCTGCCGCCCGCGCCCCCGCACGGCAGCGTCCCGCCGGGCGACGCGCCCTCCGCCTCCCCGCCGCCGGCGGAGGTGCGCGGCATGGGCGCGGCCTACTCCGCGGGCGTCCCCTACTGCGAGTACCGGAGCCAGCCCGTGATGTGCGGGCCGCGCGGGCTCAAGGGCGAGGGCGATCGCCTTTTCCACAACGATGGCGGCGGCCGCTTCACGGACGTGAGCGCGCGCGCGGGCGTGGCCGACGGCGCCGGTCTCTACGGCTTCGGCGTGGCCTTCTTCGACTACGACGACGACGGGCGGCTCGATCTCTTCGTGGCCAACGATTCCACGCCGAACTACCTGTACCGCAACCGCGGCGACGGGACGTTCCAGGACCTCAGCTACGCCTCCGGCGCCGCTCTCGACGAGGCCGGCCGCGAGCAGGCGCACATGGGCGTGGCCGTAGGCGACTACGACAACGACGGCCGCGACGACCTTCACGTCACGAACTTCGCGGACGACTACAACGTCCTCTACCACAACGACGGGAAGGGCCTCTTCTCGGACGTGAGCTATCCGGCGGGCGTGGCCCGCCCGAGCCTACCCTTCCTGGGCTGGGGCGATGCCTTCCTCGACTACGACAACGACGGCTGGCTCGACCTCATCGTGGGCAACGGGCACGTCTACCCCATCGCGGACCAGTTCGACTGGAACACGTCCTACCGGCAGCGTCCCCTCCTCTTCCGCAACCTCGCGGGCCGGTTCGTTGAAGTGGCCGGGTCGGCGGGATCGGGCCTGTCCGTGGCGCGTTCGAGCCGCGGTCTGGCTGCGGGCGACCTGGACAACGACGGAGACGTCGACGTGGTGCTGAGCAACCTCGACGAGACGCCCACGCTTCTGCGCAACGACGGCGGCAACCAGGCCGGACATTGGCTGACCGTGCGCCTCGTCGGCGATCCGGCGCGGTCGTGTCCGCGCGATGCGATCGGGTCCGTCGTCTTCTGTACGGCGGGCGGCATCCGCCGGCGGGGCGAGGTCGCGAGCGGGCGCAGCCACATCTCGCAGTCCGACCTCCGCGTGCACTTCGGCCTGGGTGCGGCCACGCGCGTGGAGCGGCTCGAGGTGCGGTGGGCCAACGGGGCGGCGGTGGCCTACGACATCCCCGCCGTGGACCGGCTGGTGACCATCGATCAGGCCCGCGGGATCGTGAGCGCGTCGTCCCCGTCCGCGGGCCGCTGAGACGGCTATTCCAGCGGCACGCCCGTCGCGCGCGCGATGTCGCGCAGGTCGTCGAGCACGGCGGCGAGGAGGGGCACGCCGCGGACGTCGCGCTCCTTCTGCGCTTCGCGCTCCGGATCGCCGGGCAGGAGCGGACCCGCGGTGCCGGGGGCGGGACGCGTGCCGCGCAAGGTCCGGATGAAGTCGTCGACGTGCGACTTGAACTCGTCCACGTCCCGGAACGCGTCCACCCGCATGGCCCCGAAGAAGTGGCCGATGCCCTTGCCGACCTCCCGCTCCGGCAAGGCCTGGCGCAGCGCGAAGGGAGGGGCGAACGGCCCCCAGTTCGCGCCGGACAGCACCGCGCAGAGGACGTCCACGGCCAGGGCGAGGCCGTAGCCTTTGTGCCCGCCGTGCTCGCGGTCGCCGCCGAGGGACACGAGCGCGCCGCCGTCGATCATGGCCTTCGGGTCCGTCGTGGGGTAACCCTCGCGGTCGAGGGCCCAGCCCAGCGGGATCGGCTTGCCCTCGCGCACCGCGATCTCCACCTTGCCGAAGGCCACGGCGGAGGTCGCCATGTCGAGCACGATGGGCGGCTCCTGGCCGGCCGGAAATCCGATGGCGATCGGGTTCGTGCCCAGCATGCGCTCCCCGCCCCACAGGGGCGCGACGCCCTTGCTGCTGTTGGTCATGGACCAGCCGATCAGGTCGCGCTCGATCGCCTTCATCACGTAGTAGCCGGCGATGCCGTAGTGGTTCGTGTTGCCGACGGCGGCCCAGCCCGTTCCCGCGCTCTCCGCCTTGGCCATGGCCACGTCGTTCGCCCAGGGGCCGACCACGAGCCCGAGGCCGTTGTCCCCGTCCACAGTGGCCGTGCTCGGAGTCTCGCGCACGATGCGCGGGCGCGGGCGCGGGTTGATGCGGCCGGCGGACAGCAGGTCGTAGTACGTGCGCAGGCGCGCCACCCCGTGCGAGTCGATGCCGCGGCGGTCGGCGGCGGAGAGGACGTCCGCGGCCAGGCGGGCCTCGTCCGCGGGGACGTCGAGGTGCTGGAAGACGCGGACGCAGAACTCGTGCAGGCGCGGCCAGGGGAACGTCCGGGTCTCGATCATGGAGCCGGGCGCGAGTCTACCTCCGAGTCCCGCGCCCGCGATTGTGATACCTAGAGGCGCATGAAGATCGTGATGCGTGCGGGGGCGGCGACCTTGTGCCTCCTGGCCGGCCTCGCCGCGGGAGAGGAGCGGCCCCTCTCGCCCGTGGCCCTCGGGCGCATCGACGCCCACGTCCACTTCTTCGCGGAAGCCAGGCCCGTCCTCGCCGTGCTCGACCGCCTGAACGTGACCGGCGTGAACATCTGCGTGGTGGACCGCTACGACAAGGGATACGAGACGGCGCCGCCCCAGCATCGGATGGCCCGGCGGCTGGCCCGCGCGAGCGGGGGCCGCCTGCCCTGGGTGGCGGCCCTCGACGACGGCACGTTCGCGCAGCCCGGGTTCGCCACGCGCGCGCTCGCCGACCTTGGCCGCGCCCTCGACGAGGGCGCCATCGGCGTGAAGATCTACAAGAGCATGGGCATGGAGCTGCGGCGGCCCGATGGCCCCTACGTCCTGCCCGACGACCCCGTCTTCGCGCCGATCTTCACCGCGCTGGCCGAGCGCGGCGTGACCGTCTATGCCCACCTCGCGGAGCCCATCGCCGCCTGGCAGCCCCTCGATCCGCGGAGCCCGGACTACAGCTACTACAAGAACAACCCCGCCTGGTTCGTCCACGGCCGCGCCGGCGTTCCCTCGAAGGAAGCGATCCTGGCCGCGCGCGACCGGCTGCTCGAGGCGCATCCGCGCCTGCGCGTGGTCGGCTGTCACCTCGGGAGCATGGAAGAGGACGTGGACGACATCGCGCGCCGCCTGGACCGCTATCCGAACTTCGTGGTGGACACCGCGGCGCGGGTCGTGCACCTCATGCGCCAGCCGCGCGAGAAGGTGCGCGCCTTCCTGATCCAGTACGCGGACCGCGTGCTCTACGGCACGGACATCGGGATGATCCCGGGCGAGGACGCGGTGGCGGTGGCGCGGAAGCTGGAGGAGCGCTACGCGCGGGACTGGGCGTATTTCGCGACGACGGAGACGATCACGGACGAAGGCCGCACGATCACCGGTCTCGGCCTGCCCGAGGACGTCCTGCGGAAGCTGTTCCGCGCGAACGCCCTCCGGTGGGTGCCCGGCGTCGCGACCGCGCCGGGGAAACCCGCCCGCTGATGAACGCAAGGCGGCTCGCGGCCGCGGCCGCGCGCGAGATCTCCGTCTTCCTCTTCTTCGCGGCCTGGGCCGCGCTGGTCACGCGGCCCCTGGCCTTCCGCCTGACCACGCATACGCTTCCGGGTCCGGACCCGCTCTCCCACCTGTGGATGGTGAGCTGGCTGACCGGCCATGCCTTCCAGCCGAGCCAGCTCTTCCACGGCAACATCTTCTCGCCCGCGCCGCACGCCGCCCTCCTCACCGACCTCTCCCTGGGCACGGCCGTGCTCGTGCTGCCCCTGCGCCTCTTCACGACGGAGCCGCTCGTCCTCTTCAACCTGGCCACGCTGATCGCGCTGGCCTTCGGGGGCTGGGCCTTCCACGCCCTCGTCTTCGGCCTGACCCGGAACCGGTGGGCGGGACTCCTCGCCGGCCTCCTGGCCGCCTTCTCGCCCGAGCAGCTCACGCACGTCTTCCACCTGAACCTGCTGTCCATCGGGTGGCTGGCCCTCTTCGTCCTGGGCCTGCATCGGATCGTCGAGCGGCCCTCCGCGGGCGCGATCCTGCTGACCGGCATCAGCGGCGCGCTCAGTGCGCAGTCCAGCGGCTACTACGCGGTCTCCGCCGCCGTCATCGCCATCGTCTTCGTCGCGTTCCACGCACGCGCGCTCGCGGAGCGCCGCTGCGCGGCCGCGCTGCTGGCCGCGGCCGCCCTGGCCGTGCTCCTGACCGCGCCCTACATCCACGAGTTCCACGAGCTGCGCGCCGAGCAGGGGGGCTTGCGCCGGCCGCTGCCCATGTCGGTGGAGATGGCCTTCCAGCCGGGACGGGACCTCCGCAGCACCGGGTACGTCTACGGCCGGCTTCTGGGCGCGCAGGAAGGGCTGTTCCCGGGACTGCTCGTGCTCGCGCTGGTGCCGGTCGCTCTCGTGCGCGGTGGTCGCACCGCCTGGTGCCTGGCGACGGCGGCCGCGGTTCTCGTGCTGTTGTCGCTCGGGCCGCAGCTCCGCGTCGGCGGCCGGGTCCTGCCGCTCCCCTACCGCTGGCTCTTCGAGGTCCCCCCGTTCGACAGCATGCGCCACCCGTTCACGTTCGCGGCCGTGGCCCTCCTGCTCCTGGCCGTGCTGGCCGGCGTTGGCTGGTCACGCCTGGGACTGGCCGCGAAGCGTTGGACGGGCCCCGTCGTCCTGGCCCTCGCCGCGCTGGAGACGCTGAGCCCGCCGCCCGACGTGGTGCCCATCCCGCCCGGCCTTCCCCCCGCCTACCGGCTCCTGGAGTCTCTCCCGCCCGGGGCGATCCTCGAGGTCCCGCTCTTCGCGCCGGAGACCGTCCTCTGGGCGGCGCGCCACGGGCGGCCGGTGCTCAACGGCGCGGGCGCGTTCGCGCCGCTGCAGACGCTGGTGCTCGACCGCTACATCCAGAACCACTGGATGGAGGGCGCGCCCGTCGACGCCGACACCGAGCGGCCCACGCCGTACCTGGTGGGCCGCTTCCCCGTGCGCTACGTGATCCTGCCCGCGGTCCGGATTCGCCATCTGGAGGACGTGGCCGCCGCCTTCGAGCGCTCGCGCACCTACCGCCTCGTCGCGGTCGCGAGCGATGGAGACCGGATCTACGAGGTACGCCGGGACGCCCCGCCACCTTGAGCGCGGGCCGCGCGGCCGCTCACTTGGGCGCGTGGCGCTCCGCGACGCGGGGGGGGTGATTTCCGGGCCAGGGCCGTCCCTTCGGTGGTCACGTAGTACTTGGCCAGCATGTTCGGCCGCTCCCAGGCGGGCAGCGCCGACCGGTCGCGGACGTAGCGCAGGAAGCGCTGCGTCACCTGGGCGAAATGGTCCTCGTGGCCGATGCGCAGGCCGTCCGGTATGGTGATGCGCAGCTCGCCTCCGAGGTCCTCCACGCCCACGCCCGGATGCGCGGCCTGCACCGCCGCCATCTTCTTCTGTACGGCGGCGAGCACCGCCGCCTTGTCCGCGGGCGCGTTGGGCACGACGTACAGCTCCGGACGGTATTTCTCGGCCGTACCCTGGCGCACCTCGACGCGCGCGCGCGTCCCGCGGTAGTAGGCGAAGTGCGAATCCCCGGCCCCCGGCGGCGCCTCCCAATCCCAGATGACGTTGAGCTTCACGTGGGCGTCGCGCGCCGTGTAGGACACGAGCGTGTTGCAGAAGTACTCGAGCGCGCCCTCCTTGACCTTCGCGGAGAGGACGCTGGGGATGTCCTGCCCCGTCACCCGCCGGAACTGGTCGCGCGGGATCATGGTCGGCCAGCGCTGCGCGCTGAGCACCTTCAGGTCCTTGCGATAGTCGAGGGCCTGGTCCGGGAAGAGCGTCCACTGCACGAGGTCGACCAGGTGCGTGCCGATGTCGTTGAGCCCCTCGCCCTGCTCGTCCGTGTCGAAGAACCAGGTGGGACGGATGTTGGGGGCCCCCGCCACCACCTTCATGAGGTGGTGCACGCTCTCCATGTAGACGCCGGGGTCGGCCTCCGTGCCACGCACGAGCGTCCCGAACGTGGCGGGGTCGTTGACGAGCTCCCTCTGCAGCTCGCTCGTGATCTCGTGGCG
>Ga0075421_100006747_pt1 | contig 14027 bp, 12 predicted proteins | sample SoiMetdeltSBSDD5_FD_75292 | JGI IMG/M metagenome (GOLD analysis project Ga0075421, IMG submission 75292) | Bulk soil microbial communities from a Populus tree surrounding site in Tennessee, USA - Soil MetaG P. deltoides SBSDD5 | ecosystem: Environmental > Terrestrial > Soil > Tree plantation...
AGGGCAAGGGCGGCCGGTTCGTGCGAGGCCGAGGCCGGTTCGTCGGGCCCATGCGGGTCGCCGTCGGGGAGGCCGAGTTCGCCGCGGCCCGGGCGCTGGTCATCGCGGTCGGTACCGCCCCGATCGCACCGCCGATCCCGGGCCTCGCGGGCACCCCGTACTGGACGAACCGGGAGGCCATCGAGGCCGAGCGCCTACCGGGGTCGCTCGCCGTCCTGGGTGGCGGCGCCATCGGGCTCGAGCTGGCGCAGGTGTACGCGCGCTTCGGCGTGTCCGTGACGGTCGTGGAGGTGGCCTCCCGCCTGCTCGCCGTGGAGGAACCCGAGTCGTCACGGGTGGTGGCGCGGGCTCTGGCCGCCGACGGGATAACGCTGCACACGGGCGCCAGGGTGGAGTCGGTGTCGCACTCCGGGGGCGGATTCCAGCTCACCGTGGCCGGCGCCGAACCCGTCCGGGCCGAGCGGCTCCTGGTGGCCACCGGCCGCAAGCCCGACCTGTCCGGGCTCGGCCTCGACGCGCTCGGTCCGGGTGCCCTCCGGACCTCCCGCGACGAAGGTGCGATCGAGGTCGACGACCGCCTGCGCGCAGGCGTTGGGGTGTGGGCCGTCGGCGACGTGACCGGGCGCGGAGCGTTCACCCACGTTGCGATGTACCAGGCCGGGATCGCCGTACGCGACATCCTGGGCCAGACCGGTCCTCCGGCCGACTACCGGGCGTTGCCGCGGGTGACGTTCACCGACCCCGAGATCGGGGCCGTCGGACTCACCGAGGGGCAGGCCCGCGAACGAGGACTGGCCGTCCAGATCGGCATCGCACAGATCCCGTCGACGGCTCGGGGCTGGATCCACAAGGCCGGCAACGACGGCTTCATCAAGCTGATCGTCGACCGCGACCGCGGTGTGCTGGTGGGAGCGACCTCGGCCGGACCGAACGGTGGCGAGGTGCTCTCCGCGCTCGCGGTCGCGATCCACGGTGACGTGCCGGTGGATCGGCTGCGCCACATGATCTACGCCTACCCGACGTTCCATCGGGGAATCGAGGACGCCGTGCGCCAACTCGCACCGGCCTAAGTGGATTCCGGGAGCCTCCCCAGCAACCCGGAAACGGCCAGCGTCATAGACACTAGTGCATCTCTCGATCGCGGGCCAGTGCGGCGTTGGCCACCAGCGGATCGTGCTATGTCGGGCGGCGGCCGGCGAATCCGGTGTCGACGCGGTGGTACCACTCGATGTCCCGGTCGCCCTCGAGCCAGCACCACAGCACCGGCTCGCCGTCGCGTTCACCCGGGAAGTCAAGCAGCACCGGCGCGAAGCCCTTAACCTGCGCACCGACCTGGGCGAAGTGCTCCAGGTCGGCGTAGAGGCGCGCTTCGAACGCCTTGGCGTCGGCGAGGCCGCCATGCCGGCTCGCGCCGTCGGTTTCGAGGTCGCGGCGCAGCTCGGCCAGGTCGGCCCGGATCCGCACGAACTCCGCCAGCCTCGGCCGCAGCCCGGCGAAAACCGCGCGGGCCTCATCGAGCGTCATGCCGGACAGTCTCTCGCAGCTTGCAAAGAGACGGGCCTTAGCAGCCGCCTCATTGACGGGGGCCTCAGGTGTTCTGGGCGGCAAGCTCGCGGGCCCGGTCGCGCGCCGCCTCCAGCGCGGCGAGCAGAGCCGCTCGTACGCCGTGGTTCTCGAGTTCCCGGATCGCGGAGATCGTCGTACCGGCCGGCGAGGTCACCGCCTCCCGCAGCTTGACCGGATGCTCCCCCGAGTCCCGCAACATGATCGCCGAGCCGATCGCGGTCTGGACGATGAGGTCGTGCGCGACCTGCCGCGGCAGCCCGAGCAGGATCCCCGCGTCGGTCATCGCCTCGACGAGAAAGTAGAAGTACGCCGGACCCGAACCCGACAGCGCCGTGACGGCGTCCTGCTGCGACTCCGGTACGCGCAGCGTCCGCCCCAGCGGCCGGAACATCTCCTCGGCCAGAGCCAGGTGTTCCGTGGTGGCATGAGGGCCGGCCGAGATCGCCGTCATCGCCTCGTCCACGAGCGCCGGAGTGTTGGTCATCACCCGAACGACCGGCGTGCCCTGCGGCAGCCAGCCGGCGAAGAACGACGTCGGCAGGCCCGCGCAGAGTGTGATGATCAGCTTGTCGGCCGGGACCCGCGGCCCGAGGTCGGCCATGAGCGTCGCGGCATCCTGCGGCTTGACCGCGATCGCCAGCACGTCGGCCCGCTTGACCGCGTTCTCGTTGTCGACCAACTCGATGCCGTAGCGCTGAGCCAGCTCGTCGGCCCGCTCGGGCCGGCGGGCGGTCGCCATCAACCGCCCGACCGGCCAACCGCTGCGCAGCAGCCCCGACAGGAGCGTCTCGCCGATCTTCCCGGCACCGACGACCGCGATGGTGTGCATGGCATCCGCCTCAGTTGCCGAATCCGCCTCAGTTGCCGAAGAAGACCTCGGCCTCGGTGTAGCGCTCGAGCGGCACGGTCTTCAGTTCCTTGGTCGCCTCGATCAGCGGCACCCGGACGATGTCGGTGCCGCGCAGCGCGACCATCTTGCCCCAGTCACCGTCGTGCACCGTGTCGATGGCCTGCAGGCCGAACCGGGTCGCCAGCACGCGGTCGAACGCGGTGGGCGTGCCGCCACGCTGGATGTGGCCGAGCACGACCGTGCGGGCCTCCTTGCCGGTGCGCGCCTCGATCTGGTCGGCGAGCCACTGTCCGATGCCGCCGAGCCGGACGTGGCCGAACGCGTCGAGCTCCTGGTTGTGCAGCACCATCTGGCCCGCGAGCGGCTGGGCGCCCTCGGCGACCACGACGATGGGGGCGTACTGATGCTGGAAGCGCTTCTCGACGTAACCGGCGACCTGTTCAACGTCGAACTGCCGCTCCGGCAGCAGGATGACGTTGGCGCCTCCCGCGAGCCCGGCGTGCAGGGCGATCCAGCCGGCGTGCCGACCCATCACCTCGACCACGAGCGTGCGGTGGTGCGACTCGGCCGTGGTGTGCAGCCGGTCGATGGCCTCCATCGCGATGTTGACGGCGGTGTCGAACCCGAACGTGTAGTCGGTGGCGCCGAGGTCGTTGTCGATGGTCTTCGGCACGCCGACGACGTGCACCCCGAGGTCGTGCAGCTTCGTGGCGACGCCGAGCGTGTCCTCACCGCCGATCGCGACGAGCGCGTCGATGCCGAACTCGACCAGATTGGCCGTGATCCGCTCGACCCCACCCTCGATCTTGAATGGGTTGGTCCGCGACGAGCCGAGGATCGTGCCACCGCGCGGCAGGATGCCCCGGACCTCCCGGATACCCAGCGGCATCGTCAGCCCTTCGAGAGGACCGCGCCAGCCGTCCCGAAAGCCGACGAACTCGTGGCCGTAGGTCGTCACACCCTTGCGAACGACCGCCCGGATGACCGCGTTGAGACCGGGGCAGTCGCCACCGCCCGTCAGCACGCCGATACGCATAATCTGGCCTTCCTCACCAATGTTGAGATAAGCGGTCGGCATCGTTGCCGGGCCCGACGCGGGCCGCACCGCGCACTTTAACCCGTCACGCTGGCTGGCCCGACGCCGCACTCCGCGGCTGCGGCTGGGCCAGGTTGCGCGCCTCGACCATGGCCTGCCAACGGGCGAGGTTGTGCCGCGCGTCGACGAGCGCGTCGTGCCGGTCGGCGGTGGCGGGCAGCGGCGGGCGGCCGAGGTCGTCCCAGAGCTGGCGCAGGTCCTTCGTGAACCGGGGAATGCCCCGCGGCAGGTCCGGCATGCGTCCCCAGAGCTGGGCGAGCGCCACATGGTCGTAGGCCGCGTACCACGCCCAGAGCTCGAGCTCCTCGCCCGGACGGTCGCGCAGCGGCTCGAGCAGGAATTCGCCGAGCTCGTCCCGGATGTTGGCGCGGGAACGCCACACCGGATCGGAAGGGCTCGGCAGCCGGTCCAGCACGTTGCGCCGCACCCACGGCAGCGCCGGACGGTCGTCGAACTCCGTCGAGACCGCGTAGTACTCGCGGCCGTGCTCATCAACGACGCCGATGGAGACCAGATCGATGGTCCGGCCGTCCTCGATGAACTCGCAGTCGTAGAAGTAGCGGTACAGCATCGCCTCCATCCTTCACCACCGGCGTGCGACAGCGGTGCTGACCGGGCTAACGTGCCCGGCATGACTTTCTCGATCGTCGCCCGATCCGCCGACGGCGCCTTCCACGGCGTCGCGGTGGCCAGCAAGTTCCTGGGGGTCGGGGCCGCCGTCCCCGCGGCCCAGGCCGACGTTGGCGCGCTCGCGACCCAGTCGTACGCGAACCTCGCCTACCGACCGCAGGGTCTGTCGCTGTTGGCGACGGGCGTGTCCGCGGCCGGGACGGTCGCCGGCCTCACCGCGGCCGACGACGGACGGACGAGCCGCCAGTTGGGCGTGGTCGGACCGACCGGTGATGGGGCGACCTTCACCGGGGACGCCTGTCACGCCTGGGCGGGCGGGGTCGCCGGCGACGGGTACGCGATCCAGGGCAACATCCTCACCGGCCCCGAGGTCGTGGCGGCGATGGAGCGGGCGTGGCACGCGAGCGCGGCCGAGCCCCGGCTGTCGCGACGCCTGCTCGCCGCGCTGCGGGCCGGGGACGAAGCGGGTGGGGACCGCCGCGGAAGGCAGAGCGCCGCCCTTCTCGTGGTCGCCCGGGGCCAGGGCTACGGCGGCACCAGCGATGTCGTGGCCGACCTGCGCGTGGACGACCACGCCGATCCGCTCGCCGAACTGGCGCGCCTGCTCGATCTGCACACCCTCTACTTCGACAAGCCCGTCCCGGAGACCCTGCTCGACCTGACCGGCGAGCTCGGCGACGAGGTCCGGGGCCGCCTCGCCGGCCTGGGCCACCCGAGCGCCGACGGCCCGGACGGCCTCGACGCCGCGCTCGCCGGCTGGGCCGGCATCGAGAACCTGGAGGAGCGCATCGTGCCCGGGCGGGTCGACCCGCTGGTGCTGGCCCGGCTGCGAGAGCTCTCCTGAGCGGGTACAAATCGCCCGTTCGGTCACGACTCGGACTCGATCCGAGAATCCCGAACCCGCCGTAGGCGCGGAATGGGTCGCCGTACTAGCGTGTCGCCGTCACCCACGTACGCCCGGGGGTGTACACAACGCGACGTAGAGGCAAGGATCGGTGCAACACCTTAGATCCACCGTGCAACCACCGTGGAGGTACGCGTGACGGATCCCGGCGACGCGTTGACCGGCGTGGACATGTTCACCGGCCTGGAACCCGAGGCGCGCCAACGCGTGCTCACGGCCGCGGTGCCGCGCACCTACCGAAAGGGTCAGTTGCTGTTCGTGGAGGGTGATCCGGGCGAGTCGCTGATCATCCTGCGCCGCGGGGCGGTGGCCGTGTTCCGGACCGCGCCGACCGGCGAACGCGCCGTGCTCGCGGTGCTCCGACCGCCCGAGTCGCTCGGCGAGGTGTCCCTACTCGACGGCTCGGCCCGCTCGCTGTCGGCCGAGGCGATCGAGGACACGACCGCACTGGCGCTGTCGCGCGGCGCGTTCATCGAGGTCGTCCACGCCAGCCCGCGCCTGCTCGACGCCGTGATGCGCTCACTCGGCCTGCTGGTGCGCCGGCTCACCGAGCAGAACGCCGACCATGTCTTCCTCGATCTACCCGGCCGGGTCGCCAAGACGCTCGTGCGCCTTGCGGGCGACTCGTCCGCGCCGATGGTGACCATCGAGCTGAACCAGAGCCAGCTCGCGGAGATGGCCGGCGGCTCCCGCCAGAGCGTCAACCAGGCCATCGGTTCGTTCGCGAACCGGGGTTGGCTGCGCACCGAGGGCCGGCGGATCGTCGTGACCGACCTGGCCGCCCTGCGCCGGCGGGCCGGCATGTCCGAGCGCTGAGGCGGCGACGCCGGTCGCCACCACAGCCACAGGACACAACACGGGCGCGGCTGTCGTGGCCACGCCCGTGCGTTAATCGATCCTGGTTACTGTTGGCCGGGATCCTTGCTGCCGGGCCCGATCCAGGTTGACTCAGCCGGTTCGGACTCAGCCTTGGGCTCCCCCGCGCCGGGGCCGATCCAGCCGTCCTCGCCTTCCTTCGGCGTGCTGGTGCTGTCGGGTTCGAGTTCTTCGATCTCGTCCACGACACCCCCCTCCTCAAGTTCGGCGAGCGTAATCGCATCGATGTCGATGACGTCACCCGCCGCGTGTGACACACCTGCTGGGTCGGTCCACGCGACCGCGAGACGAACGTACACCCATGCCCTCCACTCGCACTGACTCCTTCCGCCAGCCGACTGTAGCGCGCTCAATCGAGCTCACGCGCGGCAATGTCGACTTGCCTACAACCGTCCTATCAGGTGTTTCTCACTGTGACGCGAGGTGTCAGGATGTGTTCAATGTTCTTGCCCACTCGCGGCTGGAGGAACTGATCCATCCCACGTGCTCGAACTGCCTGCGGCCGGCCGGCCCCGACGACCGGTTCTGCGGCGGTTGCGGAGCAAGCCTCTGGCGCACGTGCGCCTCGTGTGCCCGGCAGAACGACGCGACCGCCCGCTTCTGCACGGGCTGCGGCAGCTCGCTCGAGAGTCCGATCACGACAGACGAGGATCGCCGTCGGGTCAGCGTGCTGTTCATTGACCTGGTCGACTCGACGCCGTACATCGAGGGCTCCGACCCCGAGCAGGTCCGCAGCATGCAGCAGGAGTACTTCACCGCAGTGCGGCGCCTGATCCGACAGTACGGCGGGGTGGTCGAGAAGTACATCGGCGACGCGGTGATGGCGTTGTTCGGCGCGCCGGTGGTGACCGAGACCGACGCCCTCCGGTGCGTGCGGGCCGGCCTGGAGCTGCAACGGACGCTGCCACGGCTCGCGATCGCCGCCTCGTCCGGCCTGCGGTTCCGCATCGGCATCGCCACCGGCGAGGCGCTTGTGAACGTGGCGGCCGCGCACGACGGCGGGCAGGCGATCGTCGCGGGTGACGTCGTGATCTCGGCCTTCCGGCTTCAGGCCGTGGCGCCGCACGGCGGTGTGCTCGTGTGCGAGACCACCCACACCGCGACCCGCAACGACATCGACTACATCGAGCAGCCGACCGTGACCCTGCGCGGGAAGTCCCCGCCGAGCATGGTGTGGCTGGCGCTGAGTCCGAGCCCGGAACGCCCCGGCAGCCAGACCGAACCGACGCCGATGATCAACCGCGAGCACGAGCTCGGAATGCTGGTCAGCGCCCTCGAACGCGCATTCCACGACCGGTTGCCGCGGCTCGTCAGCATCTTCGGCGAGGCGGGAATCGGCAAGAGTCGGCTGGTGCGCGAGCTGGCCCGCCACGCCGACCACACCGCGGGCGACGTGCGCTGGCGGGTCGGGCACTGCCCGCCGTTCGGTGAGAACGTCACGTATGCGGCGCTTGCGGAGATCATCAAGGCCGAGGCCGGACTTCTGGACACCGACGACGAGATAACCACCCGCCAGCGCCTGATCGACACGCTCGAGCAGCTCGTGCCGACGGCCGAGGTTGACCGCTTCGCCGACGCCCTCGGTCCGCTCGTCGGACTCGGCTGGGCTCGGCTGACGGCGCCCGAGACGGAGTCGGCCTGGCGCCGGTTCGTGCTGGCCCTGGCGAACAACCGGCCGACCGTCCTCGTCTTCGAGGACCTTCACTGGGCCGACGAGCCGATGCTGCGGTTCGTCGAGATGCTGAGCGCCTCCGTGCACGATGTGCCGCTGCTGGTGGTCGCCACCGCCCGACCCGAGCTGCGCGAGAGCCACCCGACGTGGACCAGTGCGGTCACGGGCACGATGTCGTTGTCGCTGCCGCCGCTGCGCGACATCGACATCAGCCAGATGTATACGCAGATGTTCGGCAGTGCCGTCTTCCCCGAAGACCTGCTCAGCCCGCTCGTCGAGGTGGCCGACGGCAACCCGCTCTACGCCCACGAGTACGTGCGGATGCTCGTGGAGCGGGGAATGCTGCGCCAGGTCGGTCCACTGTGGAACCTCGAGCCGGGCGATGCCGGCCCGCCCATGCCCGACAGCGTCCAGGCCGTCATCGCGAACCGCATCGACCTGCTCGACGCCGCGGATCGAGCGGTGCTGCAGACGGCGGCCGTGGTCGGCATCCAGTTCTGGCCCGGCTCGGTGGCCGCCGCCCTCGGCGCTCCGGTCGAACGCGTCGAGTGGGCGCTCGGCCGGCTGGAGCAGCGCGGGCTGATCCAGGAGCAGCCAGCGTCCACGATGGCCGGTCAGGCCGAGTACCGGTTCCGCCACGTGCTCGTCCGCGATGTCTGCTACCGCCGGCTGCCGCGGGTCGAGCGGGTGGCCCGCCACCACCGGGTCGCGGACTGGCTGGAGGCGGTGACCGAGGCCCGGCAGACCGACGTGGTCGAGGTGCTCGCCAACCACCGCTGGGCCGCGCACGAGATCGCCCGCAACGTCAACCTGGACACGACGCCCTACGCGGCCGCCGCCCGCGATTCCCTGCGGCGCGCGGCCCGCCGGGCGTACGCGCTGCACGCACTCGACACGGCCGCGAACCTCACCGAGCGGGCGTTGAGCCTGAAGCTGGAGCGCGACCTCGGCCTCGAGCTCCTCGCGGCCGAGCTCGCTCTCTTCCGCGACCCAGATAGGTTCATCGCCGAGGGCGGGATCGCCCAGCTGACCGACCTCGCCGAGACGCTGCTCGACGCCGGCGACCAGGGCGGCGCGGCCCGAGCCTGGACGCTGCTCGGCACGGCCGCCCTGTCGCGGGCCGACCGGCCGGCGAGCCTGCTTCACCTCGACCGCGCGGTGCAGCTCTACACCGACCTGCCCGACTCCGAGGAGAAGGCGGCGGCGCTGCTCGAACTGGCGCGCGTGCACATGATGAACTTCGAGAACGACCCGGCGATCGCCGCGGCGGAGGCGGCCGCTGAGATGGCCGAGCGGTGCGGGCTCGCCGAGGTCCGCGCCAACGCGATGATCACACTGTCGCTGGCTGGCTACCTCTCCGGCGACCCCGAGGGTCTGACGGCCCTGATGGAGATCACCGAGCACTGCCGGCAGCACCGCCTGGCCAGCCGCCGGCGGGCCGTGCACAACCTCGCCTGGGCGGTGCAGGAGGAGGGCGACATCCCCGGCAGCGTGAAGCTCATCGACGAGCAGAACTCGGTGGACGTCGCGGGCGGCTACAGCCTCGCGACGAGCTTCGCCGACGAGACCGCCCGCGCCTACTTCGCCGGCGACTGGGACCGCGCGCTGCGGGCGACCTCGGCGTCGATGAGCCGCACCCGGGCCGAGTGGGATCTCGGCTCGGTCGCGATGTCGGCCTGGGTGCGGGTGCTGCGCGAGGAGGATCCGGGCGGCTCGGTCTCCGATGAGGTCGACGAGGTGGTCGACGCGGCCCGACGCGGCGGGTTCCGGCGCGTGCTGCGGTCGTCCTTCGCCAATGCCGCCCTGTGCCGGGCCCTGCAGGGCCGCCACGACGACAGTCGGGTGCTGCTCAGCGCGGTCGAGGCCGACTGGGTGCCCACCCGCATGCTCGCGTTCGGTGAGTGGGTCCCGCCCGCGTCCCACGCCGCCGCACTGCTGGGGAACACGGCGAGCGCTCAGGTGCGCCGGATGCTGGAACGAGCACCGCACCGCACCCCATGGGTACACGCCGGGTTGGCCATGGTGGCCGGCGGCATGTTGGCCAAGCGCCCCGCCGAGGCCGCCGCCAACTACGCCGAGGCGGCGGCGATCTACGGCCGCATTGGCAACGCGAGCGACAAGGCACTCGCGCTCGCCGCCACCGCCCGGGCGCTGCTGGCCGCCGGTGACCTCGACGCGGCGGCACCGGTGATGGCGCAGGTGTCGGCGTTCGCCAAGCGAAACCGGGCGCCCGGCCTGATAGCCGGGATGCCCTAGGCCGCCAAGGAGGCCGTAGGCCCGGCCGGCTCCCGCTCCGCCTTTGCGACCTTGGACTGCTGGGCCTTCACCTTCTGCGCGTACACGTCGACGTACTCGCGCCCGGACAGCGTCATCAGCTCGTACATGATCTCGTCGGTGACCGCCCGTTCGATGAACCGGTCACCGGCCATCCCGGCGTAGCGGGAGAAGTCCATCGGCGACCCGAACCGGATCCGGGCCCGCCTGATCTTCGGGATGATCGTGCCCGGCGGTTGGATCTCGTCGGCGTTGAGCATCGCCACCGGGATCACCGGCGCACCGCTCTCGAGGGCGAGGCGCGCAACCCCGGTCTTGCCGCGGTAGAGCCGGCCGTCCGGCGACCGGGTGCCCTCCGGGTAGATCCCGAAGAGCTTGCCCTCGCCCAGGATCCGCAGCCCGGTGTCGATCGCCGCCTGGGCGGCGCGGCCACCGGAGCGGTCGACCGGGATCGTGCCGACGCCCGCGAAGAACAGCCGGGTGAGGAGGCCCTTGAGCCCGCGACCGGTGAAGTACTCGGCCTTGGCGACGAAGATCACCTTTCGTTTGACCATCAGCGGCATGAAGATCGAGTCGGAGAACGAGATGTGGTTGCTCGCGATGATGGCCGGCCCCTCGTTGGGCACATGCTCGGCGCCCTCGACCACGGGCCGGAAGATCAGCCGCAGCCATGGACCGAGGAAGATGTACTTCAGCAGCCAGTACAGCACCAGCATCCTCCTCGAGACGCCCGCACGGCGTCGACCTAGCCTAAGCGCCCGCGCCGTAATGATCGCATCACGGAGGCCGTTGCGCCTGTGCTGCGCTCTGGCCGAGTAGGGTTCGGCCTGTCACGATGCAAGGAAGGGAGGCTGACTTGTGACTGCGGGCGAGCCCCGGCGCGGCCGGCGGGACAACGGGCTCGTGGCCGCCGAGTACGCGGCCGCCGGCGACGTGGATCCGCGCGTCGGCGAGCACCTTCTCGACGTGCTGGCGCTGGACGGCATCGCCGCCTACCTTCGCCCCTCCAGCGATTTGCACCCGGTGACACGGACCGCCCACCTTCCTGATCGTCCCACCGACCGCCTCTTCGTGGACCGTACCCATCTGACCACGGCGCGGGACTACCTCGCTCGTCTAGCGGCCGACTCGGTCGACGATGAGGAGCCCGAAGTCGACCGGGCCTGGGCGCAGATCGTCGCGGCGTACGACGCAGAATCCTCCCGCGGCTCCTGGCCGGCCGCCGAGGACGTGCCCGACGGCGCCGGTAGCCGCGACGCGACCCCGAGCGCGCCGGCACCGGCCATGCACCGCGTGTCGTCACCCGAGGAGGGCTCGCTGCTCGACGGGCTCGACACGTTCGGCGCTGGCCTGCCCGACGAGAGCGACGAGGGCTACACGCCACCACCACCGCCGCCCCTGCCCCGCCCCTCCGCGCCGACGGTGTTCGGGATCCTCGGCGTCATCGGCGGCCTGCTCATCTTCCTCAACCCGACGATGCTGCCCTTCGCCGGAAGCACCGCCATGATCCTGGGCTTCGCGGCCATCATCGCCGGCTTCGTCACGCTCGTGCTGCGGCTACGCCCCGGCGACGACGAGGACGACGACCCCGACGACGGCGCCCGCGTCTGACCCGGCCGTGCCGGTGAGCCCGGAGCGAGCGCCAGCGTTACCGCGACTTATCCAGCCAGTCCAGGATCGCGTCGATCGGTTCCTTCCACCGCGCGTCGAGCATGAGGTCGTGGCCCATGCCGGGAAAGAGCAGCGGCGCTCCACCGTAGCGGCGGGCGGCTCGCTCCAGCGCCCGGCGCGGCACGATCCGGTCGTCGGGTGAGCCGACCACGAGCACCGGCGGGTCGCCGACCGGAGGCTCGGGCGCGCGGTGCAGCAGCAGCTGCCACTGCAGCAGCGGAGCGGCCGTGTTGTCGATGCGCGCCGCGTACTCCTTGGCCGTGGACGAGCCGAGTTCGCGCCCGAAGAGCTGACCCCGCCGCAACTTGAGCTTCGCGCCGAAGATGGCCGGAAGCGTGCCCGCCGGGTTGCGCCACAGCGCGGCGCCGAACGTGTCGAGGCCGCCCATCACGGGTGCCACCAGAACGCCGGCCCGGGCCGGGTACCGCGCGAGCGCGTTCGCGACCGCGAGGCCGCCGACGCCGTGCCCGACGAGCACCGCCCGCCGGGGCAACCGCGCCGCGACCTGCACCACGTCGTGGACATAGGCGCGCAGGGTGGTACGGCGAGCCGTCCCGCTCTCACCGTGCCCGCGCAGGCTCATCGCGTAAGCCGGGAAGCCGCGCCCCGCGGCGTGCTCGAGCCAGCGCTCGGCGAACGCCCAGGCGCCGTGCCCGAGGCCGGGGACGAACAGCAGCGGTGGACGCCGGCCGTCCAGCTCGCTGTAGCCATCGGCCTCGCTCGGAAGCGACGCCAGCACCTCGCGGTGCACCGGCCGGATCGGATAGGCCCACTCCATTGGCCGGAAAACCGAGAGACTCTTCATTGCCCGGCCTCCATTTCCCGCATCGCGCGTTCGAGCGCCCGCAGGTACACGGTGTGGCTTATCTCGAACCAATGCCGCGTGGACTGCTTGACCCGGGCCGGGTTGAACCGCCCGGACACATCGCGGTGATGCCGGCGCCAGAACGACTCGGCCCGGTCCGGCGCCGACTCGCGCAGCCGCAGCCACTTCGCGATCGCGACGGTCTGCCAATGCACGAGCGAGAAGACCGCCGAGTCGGGCTGCAGAAGGCCCGCCACGGCCAGGGTCGGATAAGCGGGCGAGAACGCGTGCAGGTACAGCCGGGGCCGACCCTCAGCGTCCACATTGAGCAGATCCGGCGAGAGGAACTCGAACCGGGGCAGGTAGCCGGTCGCGAGGATGACGAGGTCCGGCTCGGCGGTGCGTCCGTCGGCGAACTCCACGCCGGTCCGGGTGAACCGCACGACGTCGGGCACCGGAGTGATGGCACCGTGGCCCACGTAGTAGACCAGTTGGCTGTTGGCGATCGGGTGCGTCTCGTAGACCCTGTGGTCCGGCTTGGGCAGTCCGAACCGGGTGAGGTTGCCGACCGTGCGCCGCAGCGTCCGATGGAAGAGCCACTGCCGCAGCCGCAACGGTACGTGCAGCGCCTGCACCATGTCGTTGATCTGGTCGGCCGGTCGCCCGTAGGCGTACTTCGGGGCGTACCAGTAGCCGCGGCGGCTGGAGTGCCAGCACCGGGCCGCCTGCTGCCCCGCCTCGACGGCGATGTCGCAACCGGTGTTGCCGGCACCGATGACGAGCACCCGACGGGCGCGCAACTGAGCCGCGTCCTTGTACGCCGAGGCGTGGATGGTCTCGCCCTTGAAGTCCTCGATGCCCTCGTAGGCCGGCAGCTTCGGCGACCAGTTGTGCCCGTTGGCGATGACCACCGCAGCGTAGCGCTGGGTGCGGCTCTGCCCGCCACCGCGGGCCCCGTTGACGGTGACGTCCCAACGCCCATCCTCGGAGGGCTGCACGCTCGTCACGTCGGTCCCGAACCAGATGTGTTCCCGCAGCCCGAAGTGGTCGGCGTAGCGCTCGAGGTAGGCCAGCACCTGGCTGTGGTGGGGATAGTCGGGCCAGGAGTCCGGCATCGGGAAGTCGGGGAACTGGGTGAACGGCTTGGACGAGATGAGGTGGGTGCTCGCATAGACCGGGCTGCGGTCGTGGCGCCAGTTCCACGCGCCGCCCACGCCGGTCTCGCGCTCGTAGCAGTCGACGCCGAAGCCCTGCTCGCGCAGATTCTTGATCGCCACCAACCCGGACAGGCCGGCACCGATCACGCAGACGTTCTCGCCGCGGTCGTAGACGGCCTCGCCGCCCCGCCAGAGGGTGGCGACGGCACCCGTCGGCTCGTCGATCCTGCCGGTGCTCACGCGGGCCCTCCCCTTGCTCCTGCGTTCAGTCTGCCTGTGCTCCCGGGTGCGCATCTTCGGGGCTCAGGCGTGGTTTTGTCCAGCCGGCGTCCGGTGCGGTGAGCAAGAGCTCCGCCACCACCGGAAGATGGTCGCTCGCCTTGCGCGCCAGGTCGCTGTCGACCACCCGGTGGGCGCGCACCTCGATCCCGGGACCGACGAAGATCGCGTCGAGGCGCAGCCGCGGCGACCCGGACGGAAAGGTCGCGCTCGCCTCGTCGCCGTCGGGTGCCGCGTCGCGCAGGCC
>Ga0075421_100006748_pt1 | contig 14026 bp, 11 predicted proteins | sample SoiMetdeltSBSDD5_FD_75292 | JGI IMG/M metagenome (GOLD analysis project Ga0075421, IMG submission 75292) | Bulk soil microbial communities from a Populus tree surrounding site in Tennessee, USA - Soil MetaG P. deltoides SBSDD5 | ecosystem: Environmental > Terrestrial > Soil > Tree plantation...
TGGGCGAAGGAGAAGTTGCGTGGCGCGTTGGCGGTGCCGACGATCGCGCCGTCGCGATCGCGAGCGGCGACGAGCTCCGTGAAGTGCTGCTCAACGTGCTCGAGAATGCCCGCCTGGCGAACGCGCGCCACGTCGAGGTCGATGTCGTACGCACCGATGGTCGGGTGGAGATCGTCGTCGGCGATGACGGCGTCGGCATTCCCGACAGTGTGCTGCCGAAGATCTTCGAGCCACACTTCTCCACACGCACGAGCGGGAGTGGACTCGGCCTCGCGATCAGCCGAAGCCTGGTCGACGCGTGGGGTGGCGAGATCAGCGTATCGAGCACCCGCGGTAAAGGCACGCGCGTCGTCATCGCGCTGGCAGCAGCGGCACAGGCATAGCATCCTTCGGTAATGGCCCTGACTCCAGTCGACGGCATGCGCGCGCTGCGGGTGAGCGCCGACCACCCGCGGCCCAATCGCCTCACTACCGACCTACCGAGCCACCTCGCTGATTGGCAGTTGCCGCCGGACTGGCGGTGGGGTGGGGAGGGAGTCGTTGCCGAGTATCGTCACTATCAGGAGATCATTGACGCGCTGGGCCGGTCGCTGTCGCTGGTGACGGCACCGGATCCGGCGCATCACGCATGGCTCGCGGCGGAAGCGCGGTATCTCGGCCACCGGAATCATCCGTCAGCTCCGACGACGTACCACTATTGGACGAAGTACAAGGATGTGCGTCGCGGACCGGGCTATCTGCGGCGATGGATCGAGGGCGAGACCGTCGGGGCACACGTTAGGCGCACAGGTCCCGAGGACGTTCCGTACATGCTGCGGCTGCTCCGCACGACCGCGTCCGCCGTCGCGTACCTTCACGATGCGGGTGTTGCGCACGGAGCTATCTCGCCCGAGCATATCTGGGTGTCACCGACGGGACGCATCTGGCTCCTCGGTTGGCAGTGGGCGATTCCGAAGGCTGACCTGCCGCCCGGCGTTGCACCGGATCGGCGATGGACGCCGACCGCGCCCGAATGGACGGTCGGCGGCAGCTGGGCGCCGACGCCGGCGAGCGATCAGTGGCAGCTCGGGGCGACGTGCTTCGCTGCGCTCACGGGCGAACTGCCGCCAGCCAGTGATCCGCCGCCGATACGGCTGGTCCGACCGGACGTGCCGCAATCGGTTGCATCTGCGCTCGACCGGGCGCTCTCGGAAAACCCAGGCGAGCGCCATCGCACGATGGTTTCGCTCCTCCGGACGCTTGATCGCGCGTCATCCTCGCGCAGCGTGATCGTCACCGGCGAGATCGCGGTCGGGAAAGGCTGGCAGTCGGAAGAATCGCGCCTGCGGTGGGCCGTGGGCGATGACTACGACGTGCTCGCGCTGTTAGGCAAAGGAACGTTCGGCACGGTATGGCGCGTGCGCGATCTCTCCCTCGAGCGCGAAGTCGCATTGAAGATGCTCCATCCCGACGTCGCCAGCGACGAGTCGGCCGTGGCGCGGTTCCGACGCGAGGCGCGGTTGGCGGCGCAGCTCGCGCACCCGGCCATCGTGCCCATCTACGACTGGGACAGCCGCGGCGACGTGTCGTGGTACACGATGGAGCTCGCCGAGGGGGGGTCGGTGGCGGACCTGATCACGCGCAGCGGTCCGCGTCCCTTCGCCGAGATCGCGCCGCAGGTGGACGCCGTGCTGGACGCGCTGGTCGCCGCGCACGCGAACTCCATCATTCATCGCGATCTCAAGCCGGAGAACATCCTGATCGATCGCTACCGGCGTTGGCGCATCACGGACTTCGGCATTGCCAGGGTGGCGGGGGAGGATGCCGGAGGCGCGAGCGGCACGCCGGCATTCGCGGCGCCGGAGCAGTTGTTAGGCGAGCTGCAGGGGCCCGCGGTCGACTGCTTCGCCGTTGCGGCAATCGTCGTTTTCGTGCTGCGTGGCCATCCGCCGTTCCCCGGCCGAACCGGGCCGGCGATTCTGGCGCAGCAGCTTTCCGGGCAGCTCGATCTCAGCGACTTCGAGCCCGAGCTCGCCGAATGGCTTCGCTGTGGTTTAGCGAGCGATACGGAGAAGCGGTTTCCCGATGCGGCGGCGATGCAGGCGGCATGGCGACAGCTCGTGCGCGCGGCCGAAGCCAATGCCCCGGCGAATCACCCCGCTGAATCGAACGCTGAAATGCCAGTGGCGCGCCCGCGGTGGTGGACGCGGGTGCTAGGGCGTTAGTCACTCCGTATGGCCACTCGGCGCCGCCTGGCGCCTAACGGTTTTGATGTTCACGAACTCACGTAATCCCCACGGGCCAAGCTCGCGACCGTAGCCCGAGCGCTTTACGCCACCGAACGGGAAGCGCGGGTCCGACGCAACCATCCCGTTGATGAACACCGTTCCCGCTTCGAGGTCGCGGATGAAGCGATCGCTCTCGCGCTGGTCCCGCGTCCACGCGGCCGCGGCGAGGCCGAACGTCGTGTCATTCGCAATGCGGATCGCGTCATCCAGATCTCGCGCCCGAAACAGCGCCGCGACAGGCCCGAACAGCTCCTCACGATACGCGGGTGAATCCGTGGGGACGTCCGTCAGAATGGTCGGCTCGAAGTAGTTCCCCGGGCCGGGGACGCGTTTGCCGCCCGTGAGAGTCCGTGCGCCGCGACGGACGCTCTCCGCCACCTGCTTCTCGAGATCGTCGACGATCTGACGCGTCGCGAGTGGGCCGATGTCGGAGTCGGCCAGCATAGGGTCGCCCACGCGCAACGATTTCATCTTGTCGACGAACCGCTGCGTGAACTCGTCGGCCACACGCTCGTGCACGATGAACCGTTTGGCCGCGATGCACGACTGGCCGTTGTTGATGGTGCGTGCTTTCACGGCGACGTCCGCCGCGCTCGCGATATCCGCGGACGGCATCACGACGAACGCGTCGCTCCCGCCCAGCTCGAGCACCGTCTTCTTCAAACTCCTGCCGGCGGTGGCGGCGACCTCGCGGCCCGCCGGCTCGCTGCCGGTGAGCGTCACCGCGGCGATCCGCGCATCGGCGATGATCGGTTCGACCCGCTCCGACCCAATCAGCAGCGTCTGGAATACGCCTGGCGGCGCGCCGGCGTCAGCGAACAGCTCTTCGATCGCGAGCGCACACTGCGGAACGTTCGACGCGTGCTTGAGAATCCCCACGTTGCCTGCGCATAAGGCCGGTGCCGCGAAGCGGATCACCTGCCAGAACGGAAAGTTCCAGGGCATGATCGCGAGCACCACGCCGAGTGGCTGGAACAACACCTCGTCGGTGTCGACCCGCTCCGGCGCGACGAACGCGCTTGCGTGCTCGGCGTAATACCGGCACGCGAGCGCGCACTTGGCCGCCTCTTCGACCGCCGCCTTGAGTGGCTTGCCCATCTCCAGCGTCATCAGCCGTCCGTATCGATCCTTGTTTTGCTCGAGGATCTCACCGGCCTGGCGAACGATCGCTGCGCGCTCGCCGACTGGTGTGACACGCCATCGCTGAAAGGCCTCACTGGCTCGCTCGAGGCGAGACGCCACTTCGTTCTCGCTCAGCGCCTCGAACGTGCGGACGGTTTCGCCGGTCGCCGGGTTTATCGTCGCTATGGGCATTGAATGAAGTGCGCTCGCCTGACCGCGTGTCTAGGAATTATCGCCGTCGATCATGCCGCCGAGCATCCCGAGCATTCCGCCTTCTTCACGACGCGAGCCGCCCGCGCGCGGCGATGCCGCGATGATGCGATCGGCGAGACGCGAGAAGGGCAGAGTCTGCAGAATCACGCGGCCCGGCCCGGTGAGCCGGACGAAAAACAGGCCTTCGCCGCCGAACAAGGCGGTCTTCACGCCAGGCACTGTCTGGATGTCGTAGTCAACGGACGGCTGAAAGGCGACGAGGCAGCCTGTATCGACGTTCAGACCTTCACCTGCGGCAAGGTCGATCGTGTGGAGCGTTCCCGACGCGTGCAGGAACACGAGCCCGTCCCCGGTGAGCTTCTGGAGGATGAAGCCCTCGCCACCGAAGAATCCCGCACCGAGTCGCCGCGAGAACGCGATGCTCACGTCGACGCCACGGGCACCACACAGGAACGAGTCCTTCTGAGCGATCAGCGTCCCGCCGATCTCGCCCAGGTCGATCGGTTGAATCTTCCCCGGATAGGGTGCGGCAAACGCGACGTCGCGACGTCGGTTCGCCTCGTTCGTAAACCACGTGACGAAGAACGAATCCCCCGCGAGGACGCGCTTGCCGGCAGACAGCAGCTTATCGAACAGGCCACCGCCACGGCCCGTCATGTCCAGGCTGGTCGCCATGCGAATCCCGTCCTGCATGTACATCATGCCACCTGCTTCGGCGACCACGGCCTCGCCGGGATCGAGCGTGATGATGACGCCCTGAAGGTCATCGCCGATCAGCTTGTAGTCGATCTCGTCCGCCATTGCTCCCTCATCAGTCGGTGATGGGCGCGGCCGGCACGCGACGCCGGCCAGTCGCGCGGATGCGCGGGTGCGCGCGATTGGAACGAAATGAATACAACGGCGGTTTCTGCCGGTAGGTGCTGCCAATCCGCACCCTGTGCGGTTTGGGTGAGATCGGGAGAGGAGTGAACACATGGACTCGCCAGGCGATTGCGACTACGCTTCGCCGGACGCTAGCCTATTAGACGCGCGAGCCTGCGACCGGCTGCGGCTCGTGTGCGTCAATTGCCGTGGAGTGAATCGCGATGACCACAACCAGCGGGCAGTCGTTAGGCGGAGCGAAGGGCGATGTCGGGTTCACGGCCGGCGTGCCCGGGGCCAGCGAGCGTGAGCCGCCTGCTGCGGCCGCGCGTGCGAGACGGCCCCGACACCATTGGGTCGTCCGCGTAACGCACTGGGTCAACTTCGTCGCGCTCGGCCTCATGGTCACGACCGGGCTTCGCATCTTCAACGCGTTCCCGGCGTTCGCGCGAAAGGGTGAGTCGTTCTGCTGTTATCCGTTCGCCGGCAAGCCTATCCCGAACGTGCTGACATTCGGCGGCTGGCTTGCGGGCGCGCGCAACTACCATTTCGCTGCGATGTGGCTGCTGTTCGTGAACGGGCTCGTTTACGTGACCTTCATCTACCTGCACGGCGAGTGGCGCGACCTTGTTCCGCGTCGCGGTGATGTTCGCGACAGCTGGGAGATGGTCAAGTTCTATCTGTTCGCACGACCCGAACACCCGCACCAGGGCAAGCACAACGCCCTCCAGAAGTCCGCCTACTTCGCGATGCCGATCTTCGGAGCTCTGGCCGTAGTGACAGGCATCGCGATCTGGAAGCCGGTACAACTAGCGCCGCTCACGAACTTGTTAGGCGGCTACGTCTGGGCCCGCTACTGGCATTTCCTGGTCATGCTTTGTCTCGTGGTGCTCACCGTGGTTCACGTCATCATGGTATTCGCCGTCGACCCGTATTCGATCCGGTCCATGATCACGGGCGGGTACAACGAGGCGAAGTCACCGGAAGCGCGAAACGCCCGACCATTCTTCTGGCGGCGACCAATGCGGGCCGCGCCACGCTCCGATGGAGGAATCGACACATGAACCGGCGGCGCTTCGTCACCCTTGGCGCGAGCTCTATTGCGGCGGCGCTCGGCGGCTGCGACTCGTTCGGACCCAAGCGGGCCGGATCTCTGCTCAGGTTCGCGGAGCGAAAAAACGAAGGGCTCGAGCGCTGGCTCTTCACCTCCGGCTCACGCAACAGGGTTGCCGCGGACGCTCGCCTGAGTGGCCGAGCGTTCCCGCGTTACTTCGTGTCGGACACCATGCCGGTGTGGAACGAGGCGCAGCGAGGCGTGTGGCGACTCGAGGTTGGGGGCGCCGTTCGCAATCGCCTGTCGCTCACTCTCGACGACCTGATGAAGATGCGAAGCACGACGCAGAAGGTCGATCATTTCTGCGTGGAGGGCTGGACCGCACGGGCGGAGTGGACCGGTGTGCGAATGAGCGAGCTTGCGCGCGCAGCCGGAGTGACGGCGGACGCCCAGTACGTGGATTTCCTGTCATTCGACTCGGACTATCACGAGTCGTGGGACATCGACAGCGCGCTGCATCCCCAGACGCTCGTTGCCTACGGCTTCGACCGCGCGATGCTCGGGCCGGGACACGGAGCGCCGGCGCGAGTGCACTCGCCGATCAAGCTCGGATACAAGAACACGAAGTACCTCACCCGCATCCTGTTCATGCCCACGCGCTCGGGTGGCTACTGGAGTGACCGCGGATACGAGTGGTACGGAGGCGTGTGATTGCCTAATTTCCTTCAACGATGTCACGGCGCCCCTTCTTCTACCGAGAAACGCACGGCATTCGAGTGACCGTGCGACCCACGTACCTGCCAGAGCAGTCACGCCCCCACGCGCGGCACTATGTGTTCGCCTATTACGTGCGCATCGAGAACGTGGGGAAGCTGCCGGCGCAGCTCCTCAGCCGACGGTGGCGGATCCACGATTCCATCGGCGAGGACAGCCAGGTGGAGGGCGAAGGCGTAATCGGTGAACAGCCGATCATTGCGCCGGGCAAGGTCCACGAATACCAGAGCTTCATCATTCTCAAGTCGCCGAGCGGCCACATGGAAGGCGACTACCACTTCGTGCGGAACGACGACTCGTCGTTCGACGCGCAGATTCCGCGGTTCGAGCTCGATGCCACCGCGGGGTTCGGATCGGCGTTCGAGTGACTTCTGGGCTGTGCACGGTCCGACGATCTCGCGTCTCGTCGCGGGGCGTGCGCTGGGCAGTCGCGGTGGCTCTCCTGGCGTGCCAACGCGAATCGCCAGCTCGAACGGATTCCATCATCTCGAGCCCATCGCCGAATGCCGCCGCAGCCCCACGCAGCGATTCTGCGTCCGTGGCGGCGGCCACGCCGGGCCCGGGGCCAGCCATCACGACGCCCACGTGCAAGTCCGAGGGCGATTGGCAGTCGTGCAGCATCGAAAAGCGCCTCACCGATGCCGGCTTCGTTCCGATCAAGAAGGGACCGGCGCCGACCGGCGTGTTCCCGGTTGTTGGCACGACCTACGCGCTCGGCGAAGCGCAGCTCCACATCTACCTCTTCAAGTCGGGGACAGAGCGGGAAAAGGCGATCGCCAACATCGACACCAGCACGGTGTCGCGCCGTGGCAGCGCGTCGCCGTGGCCGCTCACGCCGACGCTCATCACGTCGAACAACCTCGTGGCCGTGCTCGTGAGCGATAACGGGCGTCAGATCGAGCGAGTGCAGCTCGCGATCACCGCCGGGCTGCCTCGCGCGAGCCACTGATGCGGATCGCCTTCGTCGCGGGAGCAACGGGTTACACCGGACGTGAGGTCGTGCGGGAGCTGGTAGGCCAGGGAGTACGGACGGTGGCGCACGTCCGGCCGGATTCGCCTCGAGTGGAGGAGTGGCGTGAGCGGTTCGAAGCTGCGGGTGCGGCGATCGACACCACGCCGTGGGGCGACGCCGAGATGGTCTACACGTTGTCCACGCTGCAGCCAACCCACGTGTTCTCGCTGCTCGGGACGACGCGCGCTCGGCGGCGTGCCTCCGCCACCCGTGGCGCAACCGAGAGCTACGAGAGCATTGACTACGGCCTGACCGCGCTGTTGATCCGCGCGGCGGTCGCATCGGGGAGCAAGCCCCGCTTCGTGTACCTGTCGGCGTTCGGCGTTCGCGAACACAGCACCAACCCCTATCTGGTCGCGCGCTGGCGAGCCGAGTCGATCCTGCGCGCGAGCGGACTTCCGTACACGATCGCGCGGCCGTCGTTCATCACCGGCCCCGGACGGGATGAGGCTCGTCCCCTCGAGCGGGCCGGCGCTGGGGTCGCGAATGTGATCGCAGGGCTCGCTCGCGTGGTCGGCGCACGGCGCTTCGCCGGAAGCGTCCACTCGTTGACGGGAGCGGAGCTGGCGGCTGGCCTCGTTAGGCATGCGCTCGATGCATCGGCGGAGAACGTCACGCTCGGCACAGAGGAGCTGACGCCAGTCTAGGTCGGCTCGATCCTAGGTGGTCGGCCGCCGCGTGAGGCGGCCGGGCACGATCGCCTTGTCACCGAACTTCGCGCGCAATCGGTCGACCGCACCGGCGAGCGCTCGATCCCGCGCCGTCTCCAACGTTGACGACGGCGCCTCGAACAACGAGAGCTGCGCGGCTCGGTCGGGCACGCCGAGTGAGGAGAGCGCCACGCCGAGCAGGCGAGCCCGAACACGTCGCTCGCGGCGCAGCCGGGAGAGCAGGGCACGAGCGGTGGCGAGAATCACCCGGTCGGAAATCACGGGCTGGGGCAGCGTTCGACTCGCCTGACGGGTCTTGAAGTCGCCGTCGCGTAGGCGGACGGCGACGGTGCGGGCCGCGAGATCGTGCTCACGGAGATCCGCAGCGAGGCGCGTCACCAGCCGCAGGAGCTCGCGGTGCAAGTCATCATCGCTCTCGATATCGCGCGCGAACGTCTCCTCGCGACTCATGCGCTTCGGGATGTCACGCCTGGACACCGCCGCGTCATCGATGCCGCGTACGCGTCCCCACAGCCACTCGGCTTCTCGCTCGCCGATCATCCGCGTCAGGGTCGCGGTGTCGTGCGGCAGAACATCCCGCACGCTCCGAAGCCCCATCCGATCGAGACGTTCGCGGAACTTCGGACCGATGCCGGGGATGTCACCGAGCTCGAACCGCTGCAGAAACTCGGCTTCGTGTCCACCGGGCACGATGCAGACGCCCGACGTCGGCCGATCCGGCTTCGACTTCGCGAGCTCCACGGCGAGCTTCGCGACGAGCCGCGATGTTCCGCCGCCTAACGAGATGGTCAAGCCGGTCTCCGCGAGCACGGCGGCACGAATGGTGAGCGCAACATCTTCGATGGTACGGCCGGCGTAGACCCGCTCGGTCCCGGTGAGGTCGAGATACCACTCGTCGATGCTCGCGCACTCGACGACGGGCGCGAATCGTTCGAGCACCGCGGCGATCTCGCGGCTCTTCTTCGAGCAGGCGCCACGCGGGACCGGGACGCACAGCGCATCGGGGCACAAGCGGAGCGCGCGAGAGATCGGCATGGCGGAGCGCACGCCGAACTGGCGCGCCTCGTAGGACGCCGAACACACCACGCCGCGACTCCCCGGTGCGCCGCCGACGATGAGCAGGCGCGCGCGACCGGCGCCCTCGGGGTCTACGAGCCTCGCCACCGCCGCGAAGAACGCGTCGGCGTCGGCGAGAAGAATGCGGCGCGGCGGAGCTGGGCGCTCGGTGGATGACATGGCGACGTGGCGGCGCGCGGCGTGGGACGACGGCCGCGCGTGCACGTCAAGCTACCGACGCCGCATCACGGTCGCCAAGCGGCGAATACGTCGAAAGTGGGGCTGTTCGTCACCCGCACGACGTCCGACCCGTCGGCCGCCATCGTGTAGATCTCGAGGTTGCCATCGCGGTCCGAGTGAAACGCGATGCGCTTGCCGTCGCTCGAGTATTGGGGATAGTTGTCGAGCGCAGGGTTGTTCGTGAGGCGAGTCAGCCCGGTACCGTCGACATTCATGGCGTAGAGCTCGGTGTTGCCGTCGCGAGTCGACTGGAACGCGAACCGCTGCCCCGTCGGTGCCCACGACGCGAAGAGGTCGATGCCGGGGTTGTTGGTGAGCCTCGTCGGGGCCGTGCCATTCGCGTTCATCATGTAGATCTCGAAGTTGCCGTCGCGGTCCGAGTGGAACGCAATGCGCGAACCGTCGGGCGACCAGCGGGGGCCGTTCTCCGTCGAGGGGGCAGTGGTGAGGCGCACCTGGTTCGTACCGTCGGCGTTCATCACGTAGATCTCGAAGTCGCCGGTGCGATCGCTCGCGAATGCGATGCGCGTTCCGTCCGGCGACCACGATGGCTGCTGATCGCTCGCTGTGTTGTTCGTGAGCCGCTGGACGTCGGAGCCGTCAGCGTTCATCGAGTAGATCTCGGTGTTGCCGTCGCGGTCCGAGCTGAACGCGATCCGCCCCTTCGTCGACCAGGACGGCTCTGCGTCGTCGCCGGGTGACACGGTGAGGCGGCGCACGTCGGAGCCGTCGGCATTCACCGTGTACAGGTCGAGGTCGAACGTCGCGGGGTTGTCGCGACTGGAAGCGAAGACGAGTCGCGAGCTGCTGCCGGTTCCCGTCGGCTCGTCCTTATCGTTGCATGCGGCCAGAACGACCAGCGAGGACGCGGCACAATACGTCGTGAGCACACGTCGCGAGCTACGCACGAGGGGTGTCATGGGTCGAACGGGTTCGCGGTTCCGGACGACGCGGGCGCATCGTCACAATTCCCGGCCGGGCACCTTTCGTTCCACGAGTCACGACCCGGCCGACAGTCGAGACCGGTATGCCTCCACTCGTCAAGCGTCCGTGGAACGTGCAGCTTATTTCCACCTCAACACGGTTGCTCGACATCATGTGCACCGCTCGCTTCATGACTCGCTGCTGTCACGTCGTGATGCTCGCCGTCTACGGACTGTTGACTGCACGCTCCATATCGGGCCAGGCTCCCGCGCCGTCAAGTGGCCAGCGTTACGGCCGCCTGCTCATCCGGAACGCGAACGTTATCGACGGCGCCGGCAACCCAACCCGCGGCCCCCTCGACATCCTCGTCCAGGGCAACACCATCGTGGGGATCCAGGCATCGCGCCCCGCCGAATTCTCCGGCAGCTCGATGCCCGGCGAGCGCCAGATATCGCAGTCGGCCGATCGCGTAATCGATGGAACCGGGATGACCGTCATGCCTGGCATCGTCGATGCGCATGCGCACATCCAGTTCAGTCGAGCCGGCAAGGCTATGCCGAAGGATTACGCGTACAAGCTCTGGCTGGCGAACGGCATCACGACGATTCGCGATCCCGGCTCGATGGAGGGCATCGACACGATCGTCGCCCACGCGAAGCTGTCGGCCGAGAACAAGATCAGCGCGCCGACGATCATTCCCTACGCGGTCGCCGGGGCGAACACGCCTGGCGAGGCACACGCACTCGTCAAGCGCCTCAAGCAGCAGGGCGCGGCGGGGCTCAAGGTTTTCATCAACCGACCGGATGTCTGGGAGGCGATTGCCGACGAGGCAAAGAAGCAGGGGTTACCGATCGCGACCGACATGAAGATTCAGGAGCTCGACGCGATTGGCGCCGCGCGGCTCGGCGTGAAGAGCATCGAGCACTGGTACGGGATTCCCGACGCGGCCACGCCGGGCCCGCAGAACTTTCCCGACTCGTACAACTACGACAACGAGCTCGATCGCTTTCGCTGGGCCGGCGACATCTGGCGCCAGGCCGACTCGTCGCGCCTGTCGGCGGTGCTCGACACGATGCTCGCCCACGGCGTCACGTGGGATCCGACGTTCGCGATCTACGAGGCGAACAGGGACTTGCAGCGGGCGCGCACGCAGCCATGGTTCCGTGACTACGCCCTCCCACAGGTAATGCAGAACTTCGAGCCCGATCCCACCCGTCACGGGTCGTATCACTTCGACTGGACGACCGCCGACGAGATCATGTGGCGCAACAACTACCGCATCTGGATGCAGTGGGTGCGGGAGTACGCGCGGCGCGGCGGTAACGTCACGGTGGGGTCCGACGCGGGGTTCATCTACGAGCTCTACGGCTTTACCACCATCCGCGAGATGGAGATGCAGCAGGAGGCCGGTTTCCATCCGCTGGAAGTGATCCAGCACGCGACGTCCAACGGCGCCAAGCTGCTCGGCCTAACGAATACGGGTGTCGTCCGGCCAGGGTTCAAAGCCGACCTCATCGTGGTGGACGGCAACCCGCTCCACAATATGAAGGTGCTGTACGCGACTGGGCTTCAGGTGGAGGAGAACGGAAAGCTGGTGCAGCGCGGCGGCGTGAAGTACACGATCAAGGACGGCGTCGTCTTCGAGGTCGCCTCGTTGTTAGGCGACCTGCGGGAGATGGTGCGTAAGGCGAAGGAAACCACGCCGGCCTCGGCCCCGTGATTCCGTAGACGGGGCGAGGATTGCGCTGCTACCAGCCTGGCGAGAGGACGAACCCGAAGTGCCCGTTCTTTTGCGGTCGCTGCCACGGGTACGCGTAGTAGGCCTCGAACACGAGGTACCCGAGCACGTTCATACGCGCGCTGATCCCGGTGCTGAACACGGGCACGCGCTTCGAGGTGGTCCGATTGAACTCGAAGCTCGGCGAGTCCCCCTTCGCCCAGGCCACGCCGGCGTCGAAGAACGGCGCGATGTCGGTCGGCAGGAATGGGAAGTTGATCAGGCCGAACTGCCGCACTCCGAACAACGGGAATCGCATCTCAGCGTTCACCACGCCGATCTTGCTGCCTAACAGCCGGTCGATCTCGGCGCACCCGGTCTGCGTGGCGGCGCTATTGACCGGCGTACACTCCTGCGGCCCGAAGTTGTTCGCGTCGTAGCCGCGGATCAGGGTCTCCTGACCCAGGTAGAGCGGCGATAGCTTCTGCGGGTTGTCCGCGTCCGATCCGAACCGTCCGTAGTACAGCCCGCGAAACGCGAACGTCACCGGCTGCGCGAAGTAGTATCGGCGGTAGTCGCCGAGTAGCGAAGTGAAATTGAGCTGGCCGATCGCAGGTGACACTTCGAAGCGGTACCGACCACCGGCAACGGGCGACGTGAACCCCGTGAACGAGTAATCACCCACCAGCGCCACCGACGCCTCGCCGAACGCGATGCTCGGCGGAGTCGGGAACGAGCTCTTATCCTGCCCTATGAACTGGCCGTCGGGGAGATAGAAGTACGAGAAGCCTTCGGTGCCGTATGCGTAACGGTTGTAGCCAGCCGAGAATTCGACGCGACGGGTTTGCGACAGCGGGTATTGCGTGATGAACGACGCGTTCTCGACGTAGGTCCGCTGGATGATCTGGTCTACTCTGACGACAGGTACGTTGTTGATGACGTCCTGGTTGTAGGTCTGGTACGCCTGCACGTACGGGACGTGACTGAAGCCCGTCAGCCAGTTCCAGCGGCGCTTCATGCTCTTGTAGTAGACCTCGCCGCCGATGTCCTTGATCGTCCCTTGCGCGGCCAGCGCCGCGCCAACTTCGCGTGTCTCGAGCATGTCCGAGAAACCCGCCGACACGGCGCCGACGATGCCGTTCCCGTACGCTTGATTACTGACACCGACGCCAACGGTCGGCGCTCCCAGATAGGCGAGCTCCAGCTTCGGCTTGTAGGAAGCGCCATGCGTGACAGCCTGTCGCTGCAGTCCGGTGGTCGCATCAGCGAGGTATGACTGCACAATGCTGGTCGACGCGGCATCTACGGGGACGAGTACTCCCGCAGCGGGCAGCGTACTCTGCGCTGCGCCGTCGGGGGCCGCCGCTGTGAGCTCCTGGACGGGCGTTCCCTGCGCCTGCTCCGCCGAGAGCGAACGGATAAGATTGCCGCCGTTATTGAACACGGAGAAAACCAGGCGGCCAGTCTGACTCGCCACGCTGAGCGTGGGCGAGTTCGCCGTAATGCCACTGATGCCTGTCGAGGACCGCGTGACCTGGAAGATCTGGTTGCTCGCGAGATCCAGGCGATAGATGTCGCTGAACCCATCGCGGTCCGACACGAAGTACAGCTGGCGGCCGTCCGGCGTGAACTGTGGATTGATGTGCTTCGCGCCGGGGAAGATCTGCAGCTCGCGCACGTTGCCGCTGGTCATGTCCATGAGCGCCAGGTTCATCACCCCGTAGTGCAGGGTCTCGAAGCTGGTGGCCGGTCCTCGATCCGTGGCGAAGGCGAGGGTCTTTCCGTCCGGCGACCACGCCGGGTGCAGCTCCGCATAACGATCGTTCGTCAGTTGTCGCACGGCGCCGCTCTTGGCGTCGACCAAGAACAGGTCGCTGATGCCGCCCCGCAGCCCGCTGATCGCGATCGACTTTCCATCCGGGCTCCACGCCGCGTCGTTGATCGCACCCACGCCTTTGACTTTGATGCTCCGCTCGACGTTGCGTCTTTTCAGATCGAAGATCGTCACCCGGTTGTCGCCCTGCTCGAACGAGATGAAGGCGAGCTTCTTGGCGTCCGGGGACCACGAGCCCGACGCGTTCACGAAGCTCAGCGCGTCGAAGTGCGGATCCGCGT
>Ga0075421_100006751_pt1 | contig 14022 bp, 7 predicted proteins | sample SoiMetdeltSBSDD5_FD_75292 | JGI IMG/M metagenome (GOLD analysis project Ga0075421, IMG submission 75292) | Bulk soil microbial communities from a Populus tree surrounding site in Tennessee, USA - Soil MetaG P. deltoides SBSDD5 | ecosystem: Environmental > Terrestrial > Soil > Tree plantation...
CGGTTCCGGGCGCACCGGATCGAGTGGTGCCGGCGCAGGTGTCTCGACTCGTGCCGGAACGGCTGGATCGTTTGCCGGACGGGTGTTCGCCGCCGGATTGCTGGCCGGTGCCGTGCTGCGAGCCGGGGACGACGGCGGTGCCGGCGCGGGACGCCGGGCTTCGACGACCGGGGCCGAAGCAGGCTTCGATCGGGCCGGTGCCGGTGGTGGCGTTCCAACCGTCGACGCGGCGGGCGCGGCCGCGAGCGGCGCCGGGTTAGCCTTCTCGAGGGGCTCGGGCGCCGCCGGAGCGGGCGCCGAAACGGTCGCCTCGGTCTCCTGAACCGCGGGCGAGGCCGCCGTGGATGCACTCTGGGGGGCGGGGGTCTCTGCCGCCGGCACAGCCGAGCTGCTTCGGACGGCAACGTAGGCGCCTCCCGCCGCAGCGGTCACACATGCAAGGGCCAGCAGACCCACGGCGATTGGTTTCGAAAACATCCTGCGTTCTCCCTGGATGAGGCTGATGGAGCAATAGACGTGCCCCTCGGGTTTACGCCGTTTTGTTCCGGTTTCGGCCGAAATCGCGCTGCGTCCCCGGTCCGGCGGGAACCGCCGGATGACACCCCCTGTCCTCCCTAAAGGACCGCCAGTCGCTGTTGCGTCCGCAAAACTCAAGGAAAACGCGGGATCCCCGCGGTACTCGAGTTGCAATTCTGCTATGTTTTCCGGACCGGAGGATCCCGATGCGACTCGCTCTCGCCGCCGTCGTTCTGTTGCTGACCGGAGCCGCCAGCCGGGCCGAAGCGCTCACCATCCGTGACGTCATCGAGCTGACCAAGGCCGGCGTTTCCGAGGAGGTCCTCCTCGCGCTGATCGACGTCGACGGCGGAGTCTACGCGAACGACACGGAGACGCTCAAAGCGCTCAAGCAGGCCGGCGTCAGCGAGCGGGTGATGATAGCGCTGGTCCGAAGCGGTCGCGAGCGCCCGTTGCCTGAGCCACTGCCGCCTCCTCCCGTGTCCGACAGTGAAGTGCAGGCTCCGCCGCCGCAGGTTGTAGTGGTGGAGCATCACGAGCCGCCGCAGCAGGTGCTGGTCCCCGTTCCGGTCTACGTCCCCGTGTATACCGCCCCGGTGCGTTCCCATCGCGGCGTCGCCACTCGAGGGGTGAACACCATCGGCGGCGACTTCGCGCCGAGCAACTACGTGCCGTTTCAGCCGGCCCCGCCGGTGATTCGTCAGGAAACGAAGCCTGCCCCGCCGGTTTACTGGGGGTTTGGCGGGAAGCGCCGGCCGGATACCTGGGACCCTTCCCCCTGGGAGCGCGAGCCGTCGTCTGACGGCGACCGGAGACCGAATCCGAAGAAGTAGCGTCAGGCGGCCGGGCGGTCGGGGCGGTCGTCGATCTTTTTCTTGACCTCGCGCCCGATCTTCAGCGCGGCCGGCAGCAGGACGGCTGTTCCAATCAGGAGATCGCTGACCCGCACTCGTTCGGGCTGTGGCTGCGGCCGATCCAGATCGCAGTTGACACCTTCCGGGAAGAGCGGCGCATCGGTGAGCCCGCGGGTGCGGCGTTCCTCGTAGGCGCGCTGCGCCGCCACGCCGATCCTCTTCTTTTCACCGGGCACTTTTTCGCCGACGTCCTTGCCATATGGCGATGCGTGCTCGATCTCCGCGTTGAGCTCCGCTCCGATCAGCAGCGCAATCCCTGAGACGTAGAACCACAGCAGCAGCACCATGACGCCGCCGATCGCGCCATAGGTTTCGTTGTAGCTGGCGAAATTCGTGATGTAGAAGCGGAACCCGAGCGACGCCAGTACCCACAGCGTCGTGGCCAGCACGGAACCCGGCGTGATCCAGATCCAGTCCTGCTCGGCATCGGGGGCGAAATAGTAGACCAGGGCGACCGCAGTCACGACCATCAGGAACACGATCGGCCACTGCAGGATCTTCCACGACCACGTGAACACGGGGCCAAGTCGCATCGCCTCGGCGATCTTCTCGGCGAGCGTCGGGCCGGCGATCACCAGCGTCATCGAGATCAGGATGAAGAGCGCGAGGCCGACGGTAAGCCCGATCGCGGTCAGGCGGACCCTCCACCACGGCCGTCCTTCCGTGATGTCGTAGGCTGCGTTCAGGGTGCTGCACACGGCGACGACCGCGCTCGAAGAGCTCCACAGTGTGAAGAGGAAGGCCAGCGTGAGAATGCCGCCGGCGCTGGTCTCGCCGATCTTCTGAATCTGCTCGGTGATGATCCTTGTGACGTCTTCCGGTGCGACGCGCTGGAGCATCGTGCCGATTTCGCCGGTAAGGTTCTCGATAGGGAAGAAGCTGGCGATCGAGATCAGCGCCAGCAGGGCCGGGAACAGCGCGAAGAAGAAGTAGTAGGCCTGCTGTGCCGCCAGGTTGAAGACGTCGTCTGCCAGCGTCTCGTCGAAGGTTTGCTTGAGCAGCTGAGACCAGCTGAGGGGGACGCGGAATCGTGCCAACAGCGCAGCCATGCCGTTGCAGGTAGCAAGCGCGCTGCCAGTGGTTTAGGGATGTGCTATAACCCGTCGTTTCGGTCCGTTTTTGCACCTCTCCCTTTGCACGTTTCCGGAGGATCTATGTCCAGTCAGCGGCGAAGCCGGGTCCTGCGCTTCGCGATCGCCTGCTCCCTCGCGGTGTCGGGCTTTGCCGGCACCGCCCCATCAGCGCAGTCCCCGCAGTCGGGCTCGAAGCAGAAAATCGACACCGAGTACACCGCGAAGATCAAGGAGTATCTGCAGGATTCGCGGGTCACGACCGAACTGGTCGATCACCTGCCGGCTTCGGACACGGTTCCCACACCGCTGAAGTTCTTCAATCGCATCGTCGGAACACCGGCGGAGCTGACGTACGCAAAGGACATCTATCGGTACTACGATGCCCTCGACAAGGCCTCGGATCGCATCGCGGTGTGGAGGATCGGGAAGACCGAGGAAGGGCGGGACATGGTGATCCTCGCCGTTGCGGACGAGGCGACGATCAAACAGCTGGACAAATTCAAGGGCATGCTCGCGTCGCTCACCGACCCGCGCAAAACGACTGAAGCGCAGGCGCAGCAGTTGATCAGGAACGCGAAACCCATCTACTGGATCACCAGCGGCATGCATTCGACCGAGACCGGCGGCCCCGAGATGCTGATCGAGCTGCCGTATCGCCTCGCGGTGGAAGAGACGCCGTTCGTCCAGGCGATCCGCAACAACGTGATCACGTTAATCACGCCGGTGATCGAAGTCGACGGTCGCGAGAAGCAGGTCGACACCTATTACTTCAACAAGAAGCGCCGGGCATCAGGCGATCAGCAGACCCTGCCGCTGATGTATTGGGGCAAGTACGTCGCGCACGACAACAACCGCGACGGCATGGGACAGTTCCTGGCGCTCACCCGCAACGTGACGAAGGCGTTCCTCGAGTGGAAGCCGACGATCTTGCACGACCTGCACGAAGCGCAGACCTACCTGTACGCCTCGACCGGCACCGGCCCCTACAACGAGCAGATCGATCCGATCACGATCGACGAATGGTGGCTCCTGGCGAAGACCGAAGTGATGGAGATGACCAAGCGCGGCGTGCCCGGCGTCTGGACCTACGGGTTCTATGACGGCTGGGTGCCGAACTACATGTTCTTCATCGCGCACGCGCACAATGCCGTCGGCCGGTTTTACGAAGTGATGGGTTACGGGCCCGAGAACCGCACGGTCACGGCGGCCCAGACCGTCACCAGCCGTGAGTGGTTTCGCCCGAATCCGCCGCTGCCCTCGATCCAGTGGGGGCCCCGAAACAACACGAATATCCAGCAGTCGGCAATCCTGATCGCGCTCAATCATGTCGCCAGGAACAAGGAGACGTATCTCGAGAACTACTGGCTGAAGAACAAGCGGGCCGCGGACAAAGGCAAGGATGGCCCGGTCTACGGCTGGGTGATTCCGGCGGCGCAGAAACGGAAGGGAGATGCGGCCGAGGCGGTCAACGAGCTGCGCCGGCAGGGGCTCGAGTTTCACATCGCGGCGTCCGCATTCAAGGCCGGAAACGTGGACGTGAAGGCTGGCGACTACATCGTCCGCGGGGATCAACCGTATCGCACCGTCGCGGACATGTACTTTTCGATTCAGAACTATGCGCCGTCCAATCCGCGTCCGTACGACGACACCGGGTGGACCTTCCAGTACATGCGCAACCTGGTGATCAAGCCGATCGAAGACAAGAGTGTGCTGGGCCAGCAGATGGCCGCCCTCACCGCCGACATCAAGGCGCCGGGCGGTGTCGAAGGCTCGGGCCCGGTGCTCATCGTCGATCACACCACCGACAACGCGCTCGTGACGTTCCGCTTCAAGCACAAGGACGTCGCCATGGAGGCCGCGGAGGAGGAGTTCGACGCCGCCGGGCGGAAGTTCCGGGCAGGCGCGTTCATCATCAGGAACGCGAACCGCTCGGCGCTGGAGCCGACCTTGACATCGCTCGGCCTTTCGGGCTGGGCGGTGACGACCGCGCCGAGCGTGCGCACGCACAATCTCGACGTGCCGCGGATCGGCTACATCCACAGCTGGGCGAACACGCAGAACGAGGGATGGGTACGCGCGGCGTTCGACACCTACGGAGTGCCGTACACCTACTTCGCGGACATCACCCTGCGCGAAGGCAACCTTCGCCAGAAGTACGACGTGATCGTGTATCCGCACGTTGGCGGCAGCCCGCAATCGCAGGTCAATGGAATTCCGAAGACCGGAGGAACGGCGTTGCCCTACAAGAAGACCGCCGATACGCCGAACCTCGGCGCGATCGATCAGGCCGACGACATTCGCGGCGGGATGGGATGGGAAGGGCTGATGGAGCTGGTCAAGTTCGTGCGCGAGGGTGGCACGCTGATCACCGAAGGATCGACGTCGACAATCTTCCCTGAGTACAACGTCAGCACCGGGGTCACCGTCGAAAGTCCCGACGGACTGTTCGTACGAGGCTCCGTCATGCGCGGCATCTTCGCGGATCGGCGCAGCCCGATCGCTTACGGCTATGACGCGCAGGTCCCCGTGTACTTCAGCCAGGATCCCGTCCTGAGCGTTACGAGTGGCGGCGGCTTTGGCGGACGCGGTGGAGGAGCGGAGGGTGCCATTCCAGGCGTGGGCATGAACGTGACGCCGATGGCTGCCGCGAACAACCGGCTGTCAGCTTACGACCCCGAGGCACCGGATGCGGCGTCCGCAGCTGCGTCCGCCGGCGCGGGCCGAGGCCGCCAGGGTGGCGCCGCCGGCCCGGGCGGCGGTGGCGGCCGAGGCGGGCGGGGTGACGGTGGCGGATTCGGCGGCGCAGGATTCGGCAACTCCGCCGAAACCCCGCGCGTCATCCTGGCGTTTCCGTCGAATCCCGACGAGATGCTCCTGTCCGGCGTCCTGGTGGGCGGCCAATCCCTTGTCAACCGCGCCCAGATCGTCGACATCCCCCTCGGCCAGGGCCACGTCGTGTCGTTCGCGATTCGTCCGTTCTGGCGCTGGCAGACCCAGGGCACGTTCTTCCTGGGTTTCAACACCATTTTGAACTGGAACGATCTCGACGCGGGGAAGACGACGACAAGGACCACTGCGACGCAGTAAGAGCCGAGGGTTCGCGGCTCGCGAGTTCGCGGTTCGCGACACCGCTCGCTGCGCTCGCGCCGAAAAGGCAACCGGTCGGTTAGATAAGCGATTTCAAAGGTATTCACCACGGTCCTCGGCGTTGCCCCGAAACGAGCCGCGGACCGCGAACCGCGGACCGCGACTGCGAACCCGCACAATTCGGGGGTTCGCTATGATGTTTCGATGCCCGCCCCCGACGTCGTCGTCATAGGAGGAGGAATCATCGGGTGTGCCGTGTCGCGCGAGCTGGCGCGGCGCGGGGCGGCGGTCCGGATGTTCGAGGCGCGCACGCTCGGGGCCGGCGCCACCCAGGCGTCGGCGGGGATCCTGGCGCCATACATCGAAGGGCACGATCGTGGCCTGCTGCTCGAGCTGGGGATCCGGTCGCTCGGCATGTATGACGAGTTCGTGCGCGACGTCTCCGGCGAGTCGGGGCTGAGCGTCGAATACCGTCGATGCGGGACGCTCGAGGTCGCGGTCGACGCGCCCGCCGCCGTTCGGCTCCGTGCGGCCGCACGAGCCCAGCCTCACCTCCAGTGGCTCGATCCTGCCGCCGCCCACGGCCAGGAGGCCGCACTCGCCACATCGATCGAAGGGGCGGTGCTCGCCCGCGATCACGGGTACGTCTCGGTCCCGGCACTGATGGATGCTCTCGCCTGGGCCGCGCTCAGGCACGGCGTCCAGATCGAGGCCGCTCATCGCGTGACCGGCATCCGCGTCGACAAGCGCGGCGCGACGATTTCAACCGAAGACGGTACTTCCTGGTCCGCGGGCGTGGTGGTCGTTGCGGCGGGCAGCTGGTGCGGACGCATCGACATCGACGACGGCGCTGCGGCGTCGGTGAAGCCGGTTCGAGGGCAGCTGCTGCGTCTGCACTGGCGCGGCGCGCCGCTCAATCACATCGTGTGGGGCCCTGACTGCTATGTCGTTCCGTGGCAGAACCAGACCGTGCTGGTGGGCGCGACGGTCGAGGACGTCGGCTTCGACGAGCGCACGACGGCGGCCGGAGTCAGAGATCTGCTCGACGCAGTGTGTGAGCTGCTGCCCGAAGCGTGGCGGGCAACGTTCCTGGAGGCGCGCGTCGGCCTGCGGCCGGCCACGCCTGATGGCCTGCCGTTCCTCGGTGCGTCGCAACGCTCCGATCGACTGATCTACGCCACCGGCCACTATCGAAACGGTGTGCTGCTCGCGCCGCTCACCGCGCGGCTGGTCGCCGACCTGATTGTGGATGGAAAAGAAGACGAGGCCGTAAGACAGTTACGGCCTCGTGGGTGAAGAATTACTGGTGTGGCTTCGCTACCGACCCGATGCCGTCACCGCCAATGACGTCGCCGCGCCGAGCGCGGGGCTGGTGCGCTGCACGCGCTCGAATGTGACTGCCGCAAGCTGATAGTCGAGGTACGAGCGCAGCTCGTTGTCGCGGGCGATCGACAGGTCGCGCTGTGCCTGGATGACCAGGAAGCTGGTCGACATCCCGACCTCGAATCGCTTCTGCTCGGCGTCGAGCCGCTGTTCGGCCAGCTCGCGGCCGAGCCTGGCGGTCTCAATCCGCTGGCGATTCTGTTCGAGCCGAAGCGCTGCGTCCCGCACTTCCCGGACGACCGACAGCTCCATGCTGCGCACCTGGGCGACCGCCTGTTCGCGCTCGATCCGTGCCCGCGCCAGGTTGGCTTCGCTCTGGCTGTGTCCGAGCGGATACGACAGCGACAGGCCGACCGTCCACGTCGGGTAGTCCGCGCCGAGCACCTGGTTGAGCACCGAACCATACGACGTGTTCTGCAGCCCGACGATGGTGCCGGGGAACCCGCCTTCGCGAAGCAGCCGGGAACCACCCTGGCCGTTGGTGAGATAGGTGGCCTGCGCTCGCAGGTCGGGAAGCGTCTCGTTCTTGGCAAGCGCGATGCTGGTGTCGCTGTTCTCGATCTGCTTCCGCGCCTGTGCGACGTCGGATCGATCAGCGAGCGCGCGGCGGACCGCCTCGTCGACGTTCGGCGCGCCGGTCACTGACGGCTGGCGCTCGGCCGGATCGATCCTGACGCTCCAGTAGTCGCTGCGCTTGGGGTCGACGATGAGCGTCCGGACAAGGTCTTCCGCCTGAAGCGCCGTCGTGCGCGCGACGATCAGGTTCTCCTGACGTTGTGCGACCTCGGCGCGTGCGGCAACCAGGTCGAGCGGTGGCGACTGGCCCACGTCGACCCGCGCGCGGTTGTTGCGCTCGAGCTCCTGGGCGAGGTCCAGCGATCGCTGCTGGACGTCGACCGACGCCAGCGCCGCCACCAGCGCCCAGTAGCCGGCTTCCGCGTTGGCAGCGACCTGCGCGCTGCGCTCCCGGACCTGGATGTCGGCAATATCGCGATTGCGATGCTCGATCTCGATCTGCGCCCGCGCGGCGTCGGTCTTGAAGTCGCGCAGCAGCGGCTGCGAGAAGATCGCCTGCAGCGCCGAGGTCAGCGACGGCGTGAAGCTCGTGAACGGGTTGTCGGTGGTCGTGCGTTGTGACACGAAGCTGACGTTGTAGCTCGAGCCTCCCCACTTGAGCCGCTGGACGATACCGGCGTCGGCTGACCAGTAATCGGTCTGGATTCCGGCCTCGCCGGAGAACAGGTTCGCCGGCGGCGTCGCCATGCTGTTGCGGTTGAGCCCGCTCGTAAAGGTCGGCAGGAACACCGCCTGGGCCGCCGCCACGCGGGCGTCGCTGGCGCCCGGCTCGTACCGGACAACGGCCAGCTCGGGATTGTTCTCGAGCGCCATCCGCACCGCTTCGTCGCGCGTGAGCCGGAGCGTTTCGGCAGCTGTTCCCGCCGGCGCCTGATCACGAGGCAGCGTGGTCGTCACTGGCTGCGCATTTGCCGATGACGACAGCAGGATCAGCGCGAGCAGGGTCGCCGCCGTCGCGGTCGCCGGCCGGGTGCTGCGCCACCATCCCCACAGCTTCAGCCGCGAGGCATCGTCGAAGAGCGAGTACGCCACCGGGGTCGCCACCAGTGTCAGCAGCAGCACCAGTGACTGACCGCCGATGATCACGAAGCCGATGGCCCGGTTGGTTGCCGAGCCCACGCCGCTCGACAGGACGAGCGGGATCATGCCCGCCACGAAAGCAAATGTCGTCATGAGGATTGGTCTCAATCGATCGCGGCTGGCCTGCACGATCGCCGCGTCGCGCTCCATGCCGCGGTCGCGCAGCTGGTTCGCGTGATCGATCTGAAGAATCGAGTTTTTCTTTACTACCCCGAACAACACGAGCAGGCCGAGCGCCGAGAAGATGTTCAGCGACTGACCTGTGATGATAATCGACAGCAGCGCGAAGGGCAGCGTCAACGGCAGCGACAGCAGGATCGTCACCGGGTGTAGCCACGACTCGAACTGAGCCGCGAGGATCAGATACATGAAGACCAGCGACAGCCCGAACGCGATCAGGAAGTTCTGCGCCGCGCGGCCGAGCTCGCGCGAGCGGCCCGCGAACCGCGTGCTGTAGCCCGGCCCCATGTTCAGCGAGTCCGCAGTGCGGGTCATGAGGTCCATCGGACCGGTCTGCGAGACGCCCGGCACCAGCCCGGCGTAGATCGTCACCTGGCGCTGCCGGTTGAGCCGGTTGATCTCCGACGGCGACGTCCCGTGCGACATCCGCGCGAGGTTCTCGAGTGGCACGCTGCCCACCTTGTCCGATGGCACGGTCAGCTGCCCGATCACGCCCGCCCGATCCCGCGCATCCTGCGCGGCGCGCACGTGCACTTCGTACTGCTCGCCGCCCTCGTTGTATGTGGTGACCTGGTCGCCGCCAACCAGCAGGCGAAGCGCCTCCGCCGCATCAGCCACCTTGACGCCGAGGTCCGCGGCCTTGAGCCGATCGAGCTGGACGGACAGCTCGGGTTTGCCGACGTTCATCGACGTATCCACGTCGACAACGCCGTGCTCTTTCCTCGCGGCGTCCGCGATCGCCGTCGCGAAGGTCTCCAGCTTCTTGAGATCCGGCCCGTTGATGGTGAACTGAATCTCGGCGTTCTGGTTGCCACCGCCGCCGATCGTCGCCACCGCCCTCACGCCGGTGCGCAGGTTCGCCACCGCCGCCTGCGGCAGGATGTTGCTCCGCACGTCGTTCATCACCGCGAACTGATCGCGCTTGCGCTGATCGACTGGCTTGAGGCGGGTGTAGACCGTGGCCACGTTCTGGGTCCGGGCCGGGTCGTCCGCCGCCGTCACCAGCGTGAACTCGACTTCCGGCAACTGCCGGATCCGGGTAGCAATGCGATTGGCGATGATTTCCGTGGCGTCGATCGCCGTGCCCTCGGGGGCGCGAATCCCGACCTCGAACTCGGACTGGTCGTCGTTCGGCAGGAAGTTCTTGTTCGCCACCATGAACAGCGGGACGCTGCTAAAGAGGACGAGCACCGCTATCGCGGCGATCGCCCAACGATGGGTCAGCGACCACCGCAGGATGGCCGCATATCCATGGTCGAGCGGACGGAAGAACCGCGATTCCTTGCTCGACTCCTGCTCGATCTCATGCCCCTCGGCATCCTCGCGGCGCGGACGCATCTTGATCCATCGCGCGGAGAGCATTGGCGTCAGCGTGAAGCTCACCAGCATCGACACGAGGATGGCGAAGGCCATGGTGAAGCCGAAGCTCGTCATGAACCGGCCTACGATGCCGCCCATGAAGCCGACCGGAATGAAGATCGCCACCAGCGACAGGGTCGTCGCCAGCACGGCCAGGCCGATCTCACGGGTCGCCTCGATTGCCGCCTGCGCCGGCGGACGTCCCTTTTCTTCGACGAAGCGATAAATGTTCTCGAGCACCACGATCGCATCGTCGATGACTATGCCGACCGCGAGCGTGAGCGCCAGCATCGTCATCGAGTTGAGCGTGAAGCCCTGGTACCAGATGAGTCCGAACGTGGCAATGATCGAGGTCGGGATCGCGATCGCTGCAATCAGGGTCGAGCGCCAGTTCCAGAGGAACACGAGCACGACCGCCGCCGCGAGTATCGAGCCGACGATCAGGTGTTCCTCGACGCTCCTGATCGACGCCTTGATGAACTCCGACATGTCGCGGACGACGCCGATGTCATACCCGGCCGGGACCGTGGACGCGATATCCGACAGCCGCTCCTTGACCGAGTCGACCACCTGGACGGTGTTGGTCCCCGACTGGCGGCGCACGGTGACGAGCACCGTCGGTTCACCGTTCTTGTTCGCCCGGGTGAGCGATTCGGCCATGCCGTCTTCGACCCGCGCGACGTCGCGCAGCAGGATCGCGTGTCCATCGCGCTGCTTGACGACGATCTCGCCGAACTCCTGCACCGACTGCACGCGGCCGCGGGTGCGCAGCGTCAGAGCGGTCGCGCCCTGCTCGATGCGGCCGCCCGGAATCTCCGCGTTCTGTGCCTGCAGCGCCCGCGAGACGTCGGTGACCGTCAGGTTGTAGGCCTGCAGCCTCGCCGGATCGAGCCAGATGTTGATCTGACGTGACCGGCCGCCCGTGACCAGGACCTGGCCCACGCCGTTGACGTTCTCGAGCTGCCGCCGCAGGGTCTTGTCCGCGTACTCGGTGATGTCGCGGATTGGCTTGTTGGCAGACACCGCGAGCGTGAGGACCGGGGCCGAGTCCGGATCGAACTTCTCGACCTGCGGCTGGTCGATCGTCTTCGGCAGCAGGGGCAGGACGCGGTTCACGCGATCCCGTACCTCCTGCGCGGCAATGTCGCCGTCCTTCTCGAGCAGGAAGGCAACGATGACCTGCGACACACCCTCTGACGAGGTCGAGCGGAGCTCGTCGATCCCGCTGATCGTGTTGACCGCTTCCTCGATCTTGTCGGTGATCTCGGTTTCGACCTCTTCAGGCGCGGCGCCCGGAAGACGCGTGGTCACGACGACGGTCGGAAAATCGACCTTTGGAAAGCGATCGAGGCCGAGGCGTCCGAACGAGAACGCCCCGACCACGGTGAGCGAAAGAATGATGACGGTCGCGAAGACCGGGCGCTTGACGGAAATGGAGGCAAGCCACTGCATAAATCACAACCTACGGATACGCGAAACCAGGGGACTGGTGAACGGGCAGGCCGGTGAGCGGAGGCGCTGCCCCGGTGAATTACCTGCCCTTCGACGGGCTCAGGGCAGGCCCGAGCTCAGTCGAGGGCCTGCTGCGGACGGCCATGCCGTCGGTAACCCGGCCACGCGGCTCGGCTACGACGAGCTCACCATCCTTGAGACCGGTGACCACTTCGATCCGGCTGTCGACTTTCTCGCCGAGGCTCACGATTCGTTCCTCGGCCTTGCCGTCCTTCACGACGTAGACGCGGCTGGTGCCGCTCACGGTTTCGACGGATGTCGCGGGCACGGTCAGGGCCGGAGTCGGCTCGCTCTGTTGAATCAGCGCGGTCGCAAACAGGCCCGGTTTCAGCCGCCCGTCCTTGTTCGGCGCAACCGCCTCCACCGTCAGCGCACGCTGGTCAACGCGCACCGATGGCGACACGAATCGGACCGTTGCCTGGAATTCCTCGCCGGGGTACGCGTCCACGGTCAGGCGCACCGGCTGCCCGACCTTGATCATGGCAATCGCCTGCTCCGGCACGGTGAGCTCCACCCGCAGCGGATCGATGCTGACCACTGTCGCAACGCGGGCGCCTTTCGTCACATAGTCGCCGACGCTGACGGCACGCTCGGCGACGAGACCTGCGAACGGCGCGCGGACCGACGTGTCGGCCATCGACTTGCTGGCGAGCGCCACACGGGCGCGCGCGGCCTGGAGCGAGCGGTACGACTGCTCCGCGACGTTCACCGCGACCTTGTACTGCTGGCGTGCGGCCTCGACCTGCGTCTGCCGCTGCTCCCACTCGGCCTGGGATACGACCTTCTGATCGAGGAGCGACTGAATCCGCTTGAACTCCGCTTCAGCGAGGTCGAGCGACGCCTGCGCGTTCATCACTTCCGGCACGTGACGGGGATCGAAGGCCTGTCCCGGGCTCAACCCGAGGCGCGCTTCCATCTGCCCGGCATTCGCTTCGGCTTCCTGGAGCTGCGCCGACGTTTCGGAGGCGGAGATCCGGACCAGCAGGGCGCCTGCCGGCACACGGGTGCCACGCTCGACTGGTGTCGCGGTGATGCGTCCGGCGAGCTCCGCGCTCACTTCGGCCTGTTCGTCGGCGAGCAGCGAACCAGTCACCCGCAGGTGGCGCTCGATCGGGCGGCTGTCAACCGCTGCTGTCGTGACGACGGCGGGCTCGGGAGTAGCCGGTGTAGCGGCTGCTGCCGGGATTTCAGAGTTGCAGGCAGCCGAGAAAGATCCGGCAGCAAGAATGAGTGCCGCAACGGGCACGAACGGATGACGGAGCATGAATCGATTCCTCACAAGGTCTCCTTCGCGCTGCGCGCTCCGGAGGAGATCTCTGACGGGTCCCCGCAGGCGGTCGTACGGAACGTGAAGGCAACCCCGGTGCGGAGTCCGGCGAGTGTGGCCTCCAGGGTGTCGCGGGCGAGGGCGTCGGCGTCTTCGCCCGGCGCGAGCCGGTTGAAGAGGTGCGTAACCGCCGCACCGACCATCACCGTGCTGAGGATGCGGAAAACGACGTGGGGGTCGACGCCTTTGGGCAGTTGTCCGGTGTCGGCCGCTTTCTGGATGAGGCCGGTCAGGCGGGCCTTCATCGAGCTGATGAACGAGAAGCGCTCCCAGAGGTGACTGATGCGCGGGACCGATCGGTCCACGAACATCAGCGCGAAATACTCGGGATGCTTACGGCTGAAGAGATAGAAGTGCCAGAAGGCGCCGCGCAAGGCGTCGATGGGGTCGTCCACTTCCTCCAGCGGGGGCTCTCCTGCAGGGCGGCCAGCGTCCAGCAGCAGGTGGAACCCTTCCTCGGCCAGCGCGAAAAAGATGTCGTCCTTGCTGGGGAAATAGCTGTAGATGGCGGCCGGGCTGTACTCGATGCGGTCCGCGACCTTCCGGATCGAGACGTTCTGATAGCCCTCAGCTACGAACAGGTCCCGAGCCGCATCGAGAATCGCGCGCGACACCGCCTCGCGCTCCCGCTCCTGACGTTCCTTCACTCCCAATGGCAACCCCTCAGTGAAACTGCTGATGTGAACAGTGTTCACCATAATACCACCGTTAGACGTCTGAACGGAGTATTGGTTTCAATCGGAGTTTATTGATGGGCTTCGTGGGAGTCGGCCCCACGCTATCCTGCTCGCATGGCGACACTGACAACTGAACAAGCGCGCGCAAAACTGGCGGGGTTACCCGGCTGGGAGCTGTCCGACAACGCGATCCGGCGGACGTTCACCTTCGAGGACTTCACCGCGGCCGTGAGCTACGTCGTGCGGCTCGGATTCGCTGCGGAGGCCGCCGACCACCATCCGGACATCGACGTCCGGTACAAGCGCGTCACGCTGACCTACAGCACCCACAGCGAGGG
>Ga0075421_100006754_pt1 | contig 14020 bp, 8 predicted proteins | sample SoiMetdeltSBSDD5_FD_75292 | JGI IMG/M metagenome (GOLD analysis project Ga0075421, IMG submission 75292) | Bulk soil microbial communities from a Populus tree surrounding site in Tennessee, USA - Soil MetaG P. deltoides SBSDD5 | ecosystem: Environmental > Terrestrial > Soil > Tree plantation...
GCATCGTAGTTCATCCAAACCCCCGGATCGGCGACTTCACGAACGATCTTGGCACAAGCATCTCCAGTACCCGTTTCTCCACCATGCTGCTTGATGACAACGGTCACACCTGCCGAACGAGCGAAAGGACCAAGCTCTTTCAGGTTCTTGACCCAAACATCTCTCTTGCCACCTTCCGTATGGCCGAAGGTCAGCACTTGCGGGATTCCAGCAGCGGCAGCCTGCTCAATCCGCTTTTTGTGGGCATCGACGCCATTGTCGGCCTCAACATAGACCGCTGAAAACATCAGGACCGGAGTCAGGCCCAGGTCGCGACAACGATCGCTCAGCCTCTTCGCTTCGGCGGGCTTGGCATCCAGATCCATTACCGGGACCTGACGATTGGGTTCCTCGAGGTGTCGCGTTCCCCAGGCCACATATTTGAAGCCACTTCTGGCAATCCCTTCCAAGGCTCGCTGTAACGGGAATTGGGAGTAAGGCAGCGTCATGCAAGCGATCTGAAAGCGGGTTGGCTTCTTGTCCGCAGGTTTCGGATTGCTCCCTGCGGCCGTTTGGACAACCCAACTGGCCGCTGTGGCCACCACTGGCACGCTGGTGAGAAATGTGCGTCGATGCATTTCAAGCTCCGGATTGATGGGCTTCAGGAATCTTCCAACAGCTCTTGCCGAGAGGGGTTCAGCCAACTTTGGACGAGCGGGCAGCAGGAGCCAACAGGCCGCTTGAGGATGGAACCCGACCTCAACTCAGCTCTTCCTTTGAAACACGAGTTTCCCACCCAGGTATGTCTGTAGCACCTGCGTTGCTTTGACATCGTCCAAGGGGCAAGTCATGAGGTCCCGGTCCAGAACAATCAGGTCGGCCAGCTTGCCGGGTTCGATCGAACCAGTTTGCTTTTCCCGAAAGAGCAGATGCGCGTTATTGATCGTGTAGAACCGAATCGCCTGTTCCCTGCTCAGTGCTTCTTCGAGGTGAAGTGTCCCATCATAGTTCTTAGCTCTGCGGCTCAACGTCACCCACATAGCCAGGAACGGGTTGTAGGGGTTGACAGATCGGAGCGACCCGATCTTCTGCATATGGTCCGATCCCCCGCCCGCGATGGCTCCAGCCTGAAAGAGGCTGCGCAACGGCTGGAAATAGCGAAGGCGATCATAGCCAAAGTGTCCAACGAGGGTTCGCGTGTCCAGATAGAGCCAGGCGGGCTGGATGTCCACCACGACGCCGAGCTTGGCAACCTTCTCGACCGCCTCGGCACTCATGAAATTGGAATGCGTGATGCAAGGACGGTTTTGTCGCACCGGCCGAGTTCGGTTAAGTTCTTCGTAAACCTCAAGCAGCGCGTGCACCGCCCCGTCACCGACGGAATGAGCTGTGAACTGCAGTCCGCACTCCAGCGTGGTCCTGACAATCGGCAGCAGCCGTTCGTGAGGAATGAACAACAGTCCTCGATATTGCGGGTCCGTGATCGAATAAAGCTTGCTAACTCCCCAAGGCTGCCGCATGTAGGCACTGCCGGTCAACATGCCACCATCGAGATACGTCTTGATGCCGATGATCTTCAACAGATCGTCTCCCTGGGCCAGAGGATCGCTGGCAACGGCACGGATTTTCTTCTGGACCTCTTCGATTGGGCCAATCGTCTCGATATGCTGCGAAATCGCGGCCCGAAGTTTCAGCTTGCCGGCCCGATGCAGTTCGCGATACAGCTGGATCTCGTCTTCGTTTGCATCACGATCGCCAATGCCGGTGAAACCGACTGAATTGTAATCGTCGAAAAGCTCCAGCAGCCTCCGTTTGCGATCCTCGGCGGTGGGCTGCTTGCCCGTCGCCTGTGACTTTACAAACCGGGTGCAGCTGCGAATGATTCCCGTCGGTTCTCCTGTCACAGGATTTTTCTCGATGTAGCCCGGACCGCCATCAGTAACCTTGAAATTCTTGTCCATTCCGCTCAGCTTCAGAGCCAGCGAGTTCAAAGAAGCATCCGGTCCCGTCGAGAAGATAACCGGATTCCGAGGGGCCGCCTGATCCAATTCGTCACGGGTCGGATAGCGCTGCTCGCGAAGCCGTGTGATGAACACTTGGCGCAGTTGGATCCACTCGCCCTCCTTAGCAACTTTTGCCCGAGACCGAATATAGTTCAGAACATCCTGGATAGTCTCCATCTCCGGGATCGCGTGATCGAACTCAGTCAAGCAGGCATCGGCAGGGTGGACATGGGAGTCCATCAGGCCGGGCAAAACCGTTTTGCCGCCTAGGTCCACTACCTGAGTACGGGGAGCCCTCAGATTCAGAAGGTCGGCCGAAGGACCGACCTTTTGAATCCGGCCGTCCTTGACCGCGACGGCTTCCTGAATGGAGAACCTTTGATCGACCGTGACGACCTTTCCATGGTAGAGAATAAGGTCGGGCTCTTGAGCAAACAACCGTTCGCAAACGCTGAGGGCAATTCCAATGGTGAGACAAACAGCAGAAATCGATTTCGCTGTGCGCAAACAGCCTCCTCAGGCACTATTGCCGGTTGCCAGGGTGGTCGCGGTTCTTCTCCCGAGCCTAACTTTGTTGGGAACGCCTGCTGTGGCGGTCTCGATGCTGGTCAACTACCCATTCAAAATCGTTTCGAGCCTCATACAGGAACGGCACAGCGGCTCGTTCCCTACGCTTCGCCTATGTCACCCGTGTCATTCCCGGCATGGCCACGGGTGGTGTTGGAATGGAGCCCCACTCATACTTTTCAGGCGTCAGATCCTCCTTGGAATTCATAGCCTGCTCCCACGTGACCACCTGCCCCGTGTAGGTGGCCATACGACCCATGATCGCGAGCAACGTGCTTTTCGCCATGTAGTCCCCGTTGTTAATCGGCTTTCCACTGCGGATGCTAGCGAACAGTTCGTCGTGCTCAGTCTGATAGAAATTATCGTCCTTGCCACGGTACGTCCACTCGGAACTGCCTGAAATAGCCAGCCGGTCCTCGGAGACTTCTGCCACTCCCTTGCTTCCCATCACATGGCTGCTCATGTCGTTGTGACAGCCGCTCTGCTGACGGCAATTGCTGAAGAGTCTTGCACCATTGGCATACTCATAGACTACCGAGTGATGATCGTAAATGTGACCGTATTCCGGACCGGTTCGGACTTGGCGACCTCCCATGCCAACCGCCTTTATTGGATACTCGTTCTTCATCAGCCAGGCGCAGACGTCGAGGTAGTGAACATGCTGCTCGACGTTGAAGTCGCCCGACAGCCAAGTAAAGTAGTACCAGTTGCGCATCTGCCACTCCATGTCGCTCCAGGTCGCCTGCCGGGGTTTCACCCAGATTGAGCCGCGGTAGTCGTTGGCCTGCAGTGCTCGAATTTCGCCAACGGCGCCGTCGTGAATTCTCTGTACGGTTTCCCGGAAACCAAGGGAATAGCGCAGACAGAGTCCGGACACAACCGACAGGTTCCTTTTCTTGGCGTCTTCGCAGGTTGCCAGTACGGAACGCACGCCTGGAGCGTCAACGGCCACCGGCTTCTCTGCGAAAACATGTTTCCCTGCATCGATAGCTGCCTTCAAATGCCGTGGCCGAAAGTGCGGAGGTTCAGCCATCAACACGACGTCAACGCCACTGTCAATCAGCTTTTGATAGGCGTTAAAGCCCACAAAACGATGGTCAGGGGGAACCTCGACCTTATCCTCGATCTTCTGGCTGGTCTTCAACTGGGCGAGACTACTCTCCAACCGGTCTTCGAAGGCATCCGCCATCGCCACGAGCTTGACGTTGGGGTCTGCCATCAGTGCCTGCATCGCCGCTCCGGTGCCTCGCCCTCCACAACCAATGAGCCCAACCCGCAAGAGGTCGCTTCCAGCGACGTATGCACTTCGGGCCAGCAGTGCTTGAGCGGCGAGTGCGCTGCCTACGGCTGCCACACTTGAAGATCTCAGGAATTGCCGGCGTGATGCTTTGCCAGAGCTCGCTGGTTTGTTGACCCTCTTCATGATTTGTCTTCTCCTTGCAACTGAAGTTTGTTGATTCTTGCCGAATATCAAGCAACGAAAATCTTTCTTGAAACGGTTACATGGCTACTGACTTCCAATCCCTCTACTAGGAACTCTTCAACGGGTGCAGCTCAAACTTTCGGAACAGGATTTCGAATCCCTCAGACTCCAGGAGGATCTTCCCGGCAGAGGGAAATACGTCATAACATTCGTTGACCGTCTTGCCATTGACAACCACGGTAATGCGCCTCCCGGCGCAAATGCACTCGACGCGGGTCCATTGCCCGAGCGGGCTCTCAACGTCGTTTTTGCCGCGCGTATCAAGGAGCTCCTCGAAATCAGGATCGTGTTCAAACCACCAGAACTGCTTTCCCGAATAAGCAGTAGGAGTTCCTCCCTTCTTCCAGCGCGTTCGCCCATCAGACGCGAGAATGGTATCGCTGGTCAGCGTAACGGGAATCACGCTACCTTGAGCGTCCTTTCCACGGATGACGATAAAATCCCCGACGCAACCTTGAGCCACTTGGCATTCGATGGAAGACATCCAGGGACTGGGATTGCCGTCTTGGCCGATAGCATGGAGGAGAATGCCCGAGTTCCTCACCGTCTTGCTGCCATAGGTTCGATTTCCCCACTTGTACTCAACCACCAGGTGGTAGTCCCGGTACTGGTCCTTCGTGGCTAGATAACCATCGACTTCGCCGGAGATCTGCAGGATCCCGTTGTTAACCGTGAAAACGCGCCGCGGATCCTGGTAGTGGGAATTTTTCAGCCACCCGTAAAGGCCAGTCAGATCCCTGCCATTGAACAGGACAAGGGTGCCGTTCTTAGGGCTGATCGCCTCGCTGCGTGACGGAGCAGCCTGAGGGGTTTGAGCTCGCAACACTCTGGAGTCGAACCATGGTCCTGCCAACACCCCTGCCGACCGCATGAGAAACTGACGGCGAAGCAGTAGCCGCCCGCGCCCAATTGGAGTTAAACTCTTCATCAGTTGGTTTCCTGGTACAAGGAACAGACCGATACTGGTTCTTAAGGTATCTCAAGTCCCATCACTCAATCAAGGGACGAAACACCTTAGACTTTTTTGAACAAAGCTTGTATTTTTCTTGGGTCCAAGTTCACACGATTCTCATCTACAAGAAAGGAGTGAATTGCCTTGAGCGAACTCAACGTAGGGGTTGTCGGACTGGGTTGGGTGGCGGGCGCCCACATCCAAACCTTCAAGTCGGTGCAAGGTGCCAAGGTCACGGCGGTCTGTTCCCGGCGCGAGCTGAAGGAAGCCGATCTTGAGAAGGAGTATGGCCTTCCGCTGAAGGCTTATCGCAGTTTGGACGCCATGCTGGCCGACCCCAAGGTCGACGTCATCGATATCTGCACGCCCCACTCCCTGCATGCCGAACAGGCAATCGCCGCTGCTAAGGCCGGCAAACATCTCCTCATTGAAAAACCGATTTGCCTCGCCTATGCTGACGCTGTCGCGATTCGCGATGCCATCCGCAAGTCGCGAGTGCGCGTTTGCGTCTGCTTTGAGGCTCGCTTCAGCCAGCACTTCAACTTGGTCCATTCCTGCATCCAGGAGGGCTTGCTAGGAGCGTTGCACTATGGCGAAGTCGACTACTACCACGGCATCGGCCCCTGGTACAAACAATATGAGTGGAACATCAAGAAGGACTTCGCCGGGAGCAGCCTGCTGACGGCGGGTTGTCACGCGCTGGATGGATTGCTGTTGTTCATGAATGCTGAGGTCGAGGAGGTCACCACTTACAGCACCCGCTCGAAGAATCCCGTATTTCAACCTTACGAGTATGCCACCTCAACCGTCACCTTGCTGAAGTTTAAGGGTGGGCAAGTAGGCAAGGTGGCTTCGATAGTGGACTGCCTGCAACCTTACTACTTCCATATCCACCTGGTCGGCAGTCTCGGCAGCCTGCTCGATAACAGGATCTACAGTCAGAAGATCAAAGGCATGACCAAAGAGCGCTGGAGTACGCTGGAAACGTCTCTCGTCGACTCCGGCGACGTGAGCGACCATCCCTACCAGCCGCAGTTCCAGGCGTTTGTAGATAGCATTGTCAAGAAGGAATCCATGCCACTAACCGACTTTGATACTGCCTTCGAAAGCCATCGCGTGGTGTTTGCAGCCGACCTTTCTGCCAGAGAGGGCCGTCCCGTCAAGATGTCGGAGTTGCCGAAGTAGGATGAAAAAGGGAACTCCTGCTCCCGGTGGCGAGTCTGGTCTTGGCTCCCTGATGGATGCGACATAGTCGCTGCGTATTTCACAACTTCACGGCCTTTTGGTTTGACAGGTCGACCGGGAGTGAAGTAACGTTTCTTGGAATTCACAAGAAACTGACGGCGGACGATCCTTTCCACATGCCTCTTCAGACTGCTCTTGAGCAAAAACTCTGTTCTTTTGCAGGCGAACACAGCCACCGGCTGCTGGCTATTGCTCAGGATCTGGTTCGAATTCCCTCGCAGAACACAGCGCCCACGGGCGAAGAAGAGGCTTGCCAGCTGTACGTAACCCGATTTCTCCGCGAGCGTGGCTGGGATCCGCAACTGTACTCGCTCGAACAGGTAGCCGGTCTCAAGGAGCATCCGTTGTTTTGGCCCGGTCGGGATTACCGCCGGCGTCCCAATGTTGGCGCGAGGCGGCGTGGCTCCGGGAGAGGGCGCTCTCTCATTCTGTCCGGCCACATCGATACGGTTCCCAAGGGCACGCAGCCCTGGACGCGCGATCCCTTTGGCGGCGAGATTGAAGGTAGCCGGTTGTACGGACGCGGTTCCAACGACATGAAAGGCGGTGTCGCAACCAACCTGTTCGTCGTGGAAGCCCTGGAGAAACTGGGAATTCGCCTGGCAGGCGACTTAGTCTTCGAAACGGTCGTTGACGAAGAATTTGGCGGCGTTAACGGCACGCTGGCCGGGCGTTTGCAAGGATTCAATGCCGATGCGGCTGTCATTTCGGAGCCAACTTTTCTGCGAGTTTGCCCGGCCCAGCGTGGTGGCCGGATCGTTCACATCACGCTGCGGGCAACTGGCGGTGTCCTGACGGAAGGAAAGTTCCCCGCTGGCGTCATACCTCAGCTCCGTCATTTTCTCAACCAAGTCGAGGAGTTTGCCGCGCAGCGACGGGCCCGCGTTCGTGTTCACGACCTTTACGCTCATCATGTCGACCCAGTACCTGTTTCGATCACACGGGTCTTCACCAGCCCTTGGGGGACCTCGGAGCCCACAACCATTCCTGAAGAATGCCGGTTGGAGATGTATTGGCAACTCATGCCGGGTGAGCAGCAGGAAGACATCGATCAGGAATTCGGGCAGTGGCTCCGGGACATGACACAGGCTGCTCCCGAGCTGTTCGCCCTCAAGCCTGAGGTAGAGTTCCCTATTCGCTGGCTCCCGGGATCCGCCATCGTGAAATCGGACCCGCTGGTCAAAGAACTGGCCGAATGCGCCCACTTTGCTCTGGGCAGAGAACCAGCGATCGTCGGCCTTGAAGGCCCATGCGATCTCTACATGTTTCAGCAGGGTTTCGGGATCCCCGCCGTCCTTTGGGGAGCGCGCGGCGGCAATACACATGCTGCCGATGAGTATCTGGACATCGATTCCGTCGTCGATGCGGCGAAGACCCTTTTGCTGTTTGTCTGTCAGTGGTGTGGTGTGGTGGAGTAAGAATCACGTTAATCAGTCCTTCGTCGGCTTCCGATGAGCAATTTTCAAAGGAGAGAAACGATGTCAACCTTCACTCGCCGTGAATTCGTCCGAAAGTCAAGCACTCGTGCGGCGGCCCTTCTGACGGCCGGACCCTTTCTGAAGACGAGCTTCGCCAGGAATAGTCCCAACGAAACGATCCAGATGGCAGTGATGGGAGTCCGTTCCCGTGGCGCGGCCCACGCCGCCACGCTGTCCAAGTTGCCTAATGTGAATGTGGCTGCCCTCTGTGACATCGACGAGCGACTTTTTCCGAAGGCAGTCGCCGATGTGGAGAAGATCTCGGGGCGAAAACCCGTCACAGAAACGGACATCCGCAAGATTCTGGAGAACAAAGACATCGATGCGATTTCGATTGCTGCCCCGAATCACTGGCACGCCCTCGCGACGATCTGGGCCTGCCAGGCCGGAAAGCACGTCTATGTCGAAAAGCCGGTCTCGTACACCATTGCCGAAGGCCGCCGAATGGTCGAGGCCTCGCGCAAATACAACCGGATCGTCCAAACCGGCACCCAGAACCGAACTTCTCCGCTCGTTCAAGCGGCCATGGACTTCCTGCACGCGGGGAAATTGGGAAAGCTGTATATGGTCAAATGCGTCGTCTTCCGTCCGCGCGAAAGCCTGGGGCGGCAGACAAACAGCGCAGTCCCGAACGGAGTTCATTACGACCTGTGGTTGGGACCCGCCCCCTGGCGCCCGTTCAATGAGAATCGTTTCCATTACAACTGGCATTGGTTCTGGGACACGGGGAACGGCGAGACGGGCAACAATGGCCCCCACTATACCGACATGGCTCGCTGGGCGCTGCAAAAATACGAGCACCCGAAACGGATTCAGAGCATGGGTGGCTATGACGTGTTCGACTGCGACCAAGAAACGCCGAATACCCAGATGTCGATGATGGAGTACGCCGACGGCAGCCGCGTGCAGCTCGAAGTCCGCGGTCTGTATACCAACGCGGAGGATGGAATTCGGATGGGTCTGATCGTCTACGGTTCGGAGGGCTGGATGCACTTGGGCGGAAACGAGTGGAAAACCTACTACGGCCGCAAGAACGAACCCGGGGAGCAGCGCGTTGATAAGGAAACCGAGCATGTCTCGGACATTACACTCACCGAAGACGGCGCTCACTTCTGGAACTTCATTGATGCGGTCCGCAACAACCAGCGCGATGTCTTAAAGGCCGATATCCTGGAAGGTCACCTCTCAGCAGCTATGTGTCATTTGAGTAATATTGCATATCGGACTCGTCGTCAGGTTGTGTTCGATTCTGCCAATGAATGTTTCCCCGGTGACGCTGAAGCCAACAGCTTCCTCAACCGGGAGGGCCGCTATCCGTTTGTGGTTCCGGAGAAAGTATAGAGAGGATTTCTAGCGCGGCAATGGCAGAGCGCGGCCACCCCGGCGAGGGAGAGAAGATGCCCGGAATTCCCTCTTGGGTCACGCCTAGCTGCCATTCGCCTTGGACACGCAGGGAATGTATTCCCGACCGGTCCTGACTGCAGGGGGCTTTTTGTTCATAGCCTCAGGTCAGCCCCTGAGCCACCGGTGCCGAAGCTGGCTGCGGCGCTCCGCCGAAGCGAAGAAAGCCTGTAGTCAAGTCGACAACCGATATGTGGCCCCGAACGGCACGACTTACCTGCCGACGCCGTGCTGCCCCAGAAGGACCACTGGGCCGCCATCGTTCCGTCACTCAACCCACAATCATGCTCAATCACCATGGAGCCGTCCGACTGGGAGTAGGCCTTGTCCTGCTCTCGCTCTCCCCGGCTCTCAGCCGTGCTGAGCCCAAGGCTTTCGTGAATCGAGCCGAGGCCATGAGGGCTTTCGCAAAACTCTTGAAGATCCCCGTAAAGACTCCGGCCGTCTCAGTCACGGTCAAGAGCACTAAACGGGAAGAGGGGTTGATCATCGAAGACATCTTTTGGGAAGCGCTCGATCAGGAGCGCCCCCTAGCCTATGTCGTCCGGCCAGTTGCAGCGCAGACGCCGCTGCCAGCCATCGTTTGCCTGCATGGCACTGGGGGCAGCCGGGACTCGGAAGTTGCACCGACTTTTGGAATAGGTGACTGGACGCGGCATGGCGATACTGTCTCACACAAACGGCTGTTAGGCTGGGCTCGTGAGTTGGCGAGACGGGGCTACTTGACGCTGACGTTGACTCAGCGCGGACTTGACGCTCGAACACCGGACACCAACGATCAAGCGAAGGATCTGCTAGTTCGAGGTCGCACCCTTATGGGAGCTCTAGTTGAAGAAATCCGGCAGGCCGTGACCTATTTGCAGACTCGTACCGACGTGGCTCCCCGAAAGATTGGGATGACGGGTATGTCCTTCGGCGGCATCACCACGTTCTACACCTGGCTCGTTGACGACCGGATTGCCGCGGCAGCGCCCATTTGCGGCGGTGTCGGCTCGGTCGATGTCTTCCTGAAAACAGGCCGGCGCGGGTATCATGGTTTCTACTGGTGGATCCCCGATATGTTGACGGTGGGAGACCAGGGACACTTTGCCGCTGCCATGGCGCCGCGTCCCTTGATGTTGTGGGCTCCCACCGAAGACATTGGGATGCCGAAGGAAGGTGTGCAGCGTTTTCTCGAAGTGGTTCAGCCAGCCTACGCTCGAGCTAAAGCCAAGGATGCCCTCGTCATTCATCGCCCGCCTGGCGAACACAGCTTCACGCTCGAAGCCTTCGAGGCGATGGAGAGGTTTTTCCAGATACACCTGAAACAGTAAACAATAGCTAGCAACCTCAGTACCAGCAGGAGCTCGATCGGGAGCGTTCCGCCTGGGGACGCTACTCTCCATACTAGACATCGATAATGCCAGGATAAATGCCAGACCTCATTCGCCGCATTCTTCTGTCGCTTGTTCTTTCCTCAGTCATCCTCGCCAACTCCAGATCCATCGATCCCATCTTCGAATGGTCTTCCTACGGCCATGATCCGGGTGGCATGCGTTATTCGCCTCTCAAGCAAATCAACCGCAGCAATGTCTCGCGGCTCACTCGTGTCTGGACCTATCACACGGGCGAGGCCCTAACGACGCCTTCGGAGAAGCATCGCCCGGAAGCTTTCGAATGCACACCGCTAGTCGTGGACGGCATGATGTACGTGTCCACGCCGTTCAATCGGGTCATCGCTCTGGAGGCGGAAACGGGCAAGGAAATCTGGCATTTCGATCCTGAATCCGACACGGCTGGGAAGCGGCGACTGAGAGGGCAACATCGCGGCGTCGCTTTCTGGAGCGCCGGCAACTCAAGCGGTCGAACGGAGCGTCGGATTCTCTTCGGCACCCACGACGGGCGTCTGATTGCATTGGATGCCGTGACGGGCAAGCCCTGCCTGGATTTCGGCGGCCAAGGAAGCGTGAATTTGCGTGAAGGAGCCGCGGACGCCTGGCCGGACGCACACTATGGCATCACGTCACCACCGGCCATCTACAAAGACCTGGTCATTACGGGTGCGGCGGTACCCGAAGCTCCCTCTAGAGGCCCCAGCGGGCTGATTCGGGCTTTTGACGTTCGCACCGGCAAACTGGTTTGGCGTTTCCATACCGTTCCCCCTCCCGGCGAATTCGGGAACGACACCTGGGACGGAGACTCCTGGAAGGACCGGACAGGAGTCAATGTCTGGTCCGTCATGAGTGTTGACTCGGAGCGTGGTGTGGTGTTTCTGCCCGTGGGCTCGCCGGCGTATGACTTCTATGGCGGAGATCGCAAAGGCGACAACTTGTTTGGCAACTCGCTCGTAGCGTTGGATGCCGCTACAGGCAAACGCCTCTGGCATTATCAACTCGTCCATCATGACGTTTGGGACTACGACTTGCCCGCCCAACCCAACCTCGTGACGGTTCGGCAGAATGGGCGCGCAATCCCGGCGGTCGCACAAGTCACTAAGATGGGCCTGGTGTTTCTCTTCGACCGCGTCAGTGGCAAACCGCTCTTTCCGATTGAGGAGCGACCCGCGCCACAAAGCGAGGTTCCCGGCGAAGTGATGTCGCCGACGCAACCTATCCCTGTACGGCCGCCGGCTCTGAGTCGCAGTACTTTCACGCGAGACGACCTCACCAACGTCACGCCCGAATTGCGCAAGTCTTGTTCCGAATTGCTCGACTTACTCGTCCTGCCGAAGGGCAGGTACACTCCGGCTGGCCTCGACCTTACCCTGATGTTCCCGGGTACCCTGGGAGGAGCAACCTGGTCTGGCGCATCCTTCGATCCGTCCAGCGGATACCTCTATGTCAACACCAACGAAGTCGGCACCATCGGCATGTTGAAACGTCAGGCTGACGGTTCACCCGTGGCCTTTCGGCGTAGGAGCCCCTGGGGAGAGTACGCGCGGTTCTGGCATGATAATTATCCTTGTCAGCAACCACCCTGGGGCCTTCTGACTGCGATTGATCTGAACAAAGGCGAGCTGGTCTGGAGAGTCCCGTTGGGCGTTGTTGATGCTTTGCGGGATAAGGGTATTCCGCAAACCGGCACACCGAGTCTGGGCGGCTCGATCGTCACGGCGGGAGGTCTCGTCTTCATCGCCGGGAGCAATGATAGCCGATTTCGCGCTTTTGACGCGCGGACAGGTGAAGAGCTTTGGGTCACGCATTTGGAAGCCAGTGGGCACGCGACGCCCATCACCTTTCTAGGCCAGAAAACGAAACGTCAGTTTGTGGCGATTGCAGCGGGTGGTGGCGGCTACTTCAGCACCACCACTTCCGACGTGCTGGCAGCCTATGCCTTGCCGGAAGGCCAGTAGGGCTCGATGGCAGAACTGTCACAGAGGCAGCGCTCGACCTTGTTCTGAACCTTCTCGGCTGCAAGTGAACTACCGATCATTGCCGAATATAGTGACAAAACCTTCACCCCAGATCCCCTCTCTAAAGGGGAGAGGGTTGCCAAAGGCGGGGTGAGGGAGCTTGAGTCGAAGAAAAACACAAAGAGTGTCACTATAATTTGCAAACATCAATAGATCGTCTCGATACTTTCGATGTCTTCGACGTCAGCCAACTCGGAACTCTCTACTTCATCTTCGCCAAGCAACTTCAGACGGGTGCTGTCGCTTCAGGACTTGGTACTTTTTGGGATTGCATTCGTCAGTCCCACAGCTCCTTATGCGCTCTTCGGGATTGTAGCCGAGAAATCGCACGGGCACGTCCCATTGGTCTACCTCATTGCCATGTTTGCGATGAGCTTTACCGCTGTCAGCTATGGACGCATGGCCATGGCCTATCCCGAGTCCGGCTCCACATATTCGTTTGCCGCCAAAGCACTGCATCCCAATGTTGGCTTCTTTGCTGGTTGGGGAATGATTCTCGATTACATCCTCGTGCCGCTTCTCAGCATTATCTATGTGAGCCTCACCGCCTCACGTTTGGTACCGCAAGTCCCTTACCCGGTCTGGGTAGTTTTCACGGCGGCGGGCATAACGGCGATCAATCTGCGCGGCATCGAAATGACGGCCCGCGCCAATCTGGTCTTAAACTTGGTGATGATCGCGTCTCTCGTCTGGTTCATTCTGGCAGCAATCATCGCACTGGTGGGCGGCGCCGGCGAAGGGCGGCTTCTTTCCGCAAGGTCGTTCTACAATCAAGCAACGTTTTCCTTAGCTCCCGTGATGGGGGCCACCTCCATCGCCGTACTCTCCTTCCTGGGCTTTGATGGAATCACCACACTCTCGGAGGATGCCAGGAACGGCAGCCGCGACGTCGCGCGCGCGACAATTCTGGTCTGCTTCATCTGCGGAGCGCTATTTGTGCTGCAGACGTATCTGGCACAGATGGTTTGGCCCGACTCCTCGAACTTCACCCAAGTTGAAACAGCTTTCATGGACGTGAGCAGGCGTGTCGGAGGCGAGGCCCTATTTTATTTCGTCTCGCTTGCCTTGGTGGTAGCTGGCCTGGGTAGCTCTATCACAGGGCAGGCCAGCGCTTCCCGGCTGCTTTGCGGGATGGGTCGCGATCGGCTGCTTCCGCAGCGGATCTTCGGCTATGTTCATCCCAAGCTGGGCACACCGGTCTATAGCGTCTTCTTGATGGGCGCAATTCATCTTGTCGGCGCGGCGTGGCTGAGGTTTGGCGAGGCCGCAGAAGTAATCAATTTTGGGGCGTTTGTCGGTTTTATGGCCGTGAATCTTGCTGTCGTCCGGCACTTCTTCTTTCGTCTTAGGCACCGCAACGGCTTGGACGTGCTGCTCAACCTTGTTTTTCCTCTTCTTGGATTTGGCGTTTGCTTTTACATTTGGCTAAATCTGTCGCGATTTTCGCTTATGCTCGGGGCCACCTGGATGCTGCTGGGTTTTCTTTATCTGCTTTTCCTGACTCGAGGGTTTCGGCGAACA
>Ga0075421_100006755_pt1 | contig 14020 bp, 5 predicted proteins | sample SoiMetdeltSBSDD5_FD_75292 | JGI IMG/M metagenome (GOLD analysis project Ga0075421, IMG submission 75292) | Bulk soil microbial communities from a Populus tree surrounding site in Tennessee, USA - Soil MetaG P. deltoides SBSDD5 | ecosystem: Environmental > Terrestrial > Soil > Tree plantation...
CGCAATTCCAGTGCGTCTCCGCGCAACTGGAAGCCCAGCACTTCTTCGACCCAGATTCGGTACATCCATCCGCTCGAGCCGGTGTACCACGACCAACCGCAGCGCCCTTGTTTACCTTCCAGATTGTACACATCGGCCGGCATCACGTAAGGCTCACCTTGGTATTGCGCCACTTGCTCCGGCGTCCGTGTTCGTTCGATCGGATTGAGTAGCTGTAGAGTCCTGACAGCCTTTTCCGCCTCTCCCATCCGCGCATAGGCCTGTGCCACCCAAAGCGCCCCGTGTGTATACTGGCCGCCATTCTCACGGACACCTGGCGGGTATCCCTGAATGTATCCGGGATGCGGCTCGGAAACGTCGAAGGGAGGATCGAACAACAGCACAATACGCTCCTTCTCCCGCACCAGATATTTCTCCACTGCCGCCATGGCCGAAGCCGCCCGTGAAGGTAGCGCGGCTTCGCTGATTGCTCCCCATGACTGGGCGATGGAGTCGATTTTGGCTTCCGGGTTCTCGTGGGAGCCCAGCGGCGTTCCGTCGTCATGAAACGCCCTCAGGTACCACTCTCCGTCCCAGGCATTGAACTCGACCGCGTCCTTCAATTGCTCCGCTTCCGCTCGGTACTCCTTGCCAAGATCCATTTCCCCTAGTTGGACGCAAAGTGCGGCGAACTTTTGCAGCGTATCGATGAGGAACCAGGCAAGCCAGACACTTTCGCCCTTCCCCTCCTTGCCCACCAGATTCATTCCATCGTTCCAATCGCCCGCGCCCATCAGCGGAAGGCCATGTATGCCTCGCTTGCGGGATCGTTCGAGGGAGCGGCGGCAATGCTCGAATATGGTGGCCTCCTCCGCCGAGACCGCGGGCACATAGTAGGCGTCGCCCTCATCTTCTTTGAGCGCCGGGCCATTCAGGAATGGGACGCGCTCGTTCAGGATCTCCAGATCGCCCGTCGCGCGTACATAATGGCAGACCGCGAACGGTAGCCACAGCAAATCGTCCGAGCAATGAGTCCGGACGCCGCCGCCGGCAGGCGGATGCCACCAATGCTGCACGTCTCCCTCGGGAAACTGGCGGGAGGCGGCGAGTAGAATGTGTTCGCGAGTCATATGGGGAGCCGCCGTTATCAACGCCAGCACGTCCTGCAATTGATCGCGGAATCCGAAAGCTCCTCCGGACTGATAAAACGCCGAACGGCCCCAGATGCGGCAGCTAAGCGTTTGATAGAGCAGCCAACGATTGACGAGCAAATTCACCGAGAGTATTGGTGTCTGTACTTGTAACGTACCCAATAGGCCATCCCACCACTTGCATGTTTCCGCAAAGGCCGATTCGACTGCCTGTATCTGGCGATAATGAGCCGTCAGCCGCAGAGCCTCCTGCTCATCCTCTGCTTCACCAAGCAGAAAGAGGAGAACTGTCTCGGCGCCTGGCGCAAGATCGATGGTCGATTGCAAGGCCGCGCATGGATCGAGTGTTACGCCAGAACGTCCCGAAAGCCTCTTGTACCTCAGAGCGGCAGGCGCCTGAGGCGATCCGTTTCGGCCCAGAAATGCCGTTCGATCCGCTGTGAAACTGGTGGCCGGAGGAAAGGAAGCCGCGAAGGCCAAATGTTTTCCATAGTCCGTTCGATGTGAATTCCTCGTCAGAAGGCAGGAGTGCTCGGCGTTCCAGTTTGTAACGACAAAATGCTGGGTTTCCTCACGGTCGCTCCCCAGTACCCATTCGGCATATGCCGTTACCGAGAGTTTGCGATTCCGGGACGTGGAGTTTTTCAGCCGCAACATTTGGATGCGGAGCGGATCGGCGCTTCCGCCCGTCGAGGGGACGAAGGCGGTCACCAATTGTTCGATGCCATGGCTGTTGTGCTCGAAGATCGTATAGCCCGCGCCATGGTTGGCCCGGTATGCTTCTTGCTCTCGGATGGGCGACGCGGTCGGTGTCCACACCTCGCCGGTCTCTTCATCCCGAATATATAAGGCGTCGCCGGAAGGATTAACAACGGGATCGTTGTGCCAGGGGAGCAAACGGTTTGCTTGGCTGTTGCCGCGCCACGCAAAGCCCGGGCCGCACTCACTCATCATCGCGCCGAAATTCGGGTTGGCAAACACGTTTACCCACGGTAGAGGTGTCCACTGATTCGGACCAAGATAGATGGAATACTGCTTGCCGTCGGCCGAGAACCCCCCCAGCCCATTGAAGTAAGGCAGTTCAAGGAACGGTAGTGGAGGCGATTGCCAGATCGTGGGTTCCCTCGCCGGCACCAATGGTGTCGCGTCGATTTGAATCTGGCTTGAACGGCCCAAGTGTTGTGCAAGCGTGCGGGGAGGACTCAGATAGATGCTCGCCGATGCCAAAAGCAGGTTCAGTTCGTCCTCTGGGATTTGATGCCAATTGCGCAGAAATATTCCGCCCGGTTGATCGACGCCGGTGTGCAGGGAGTGAGCGTTCGCAAGACGGAGCAATTGGTCATGGAGAGGCCGGTCATAGGCGGGACTCTCCTGGTTGAGGATCAAAAGATCGACTTTCAAACCCCGGAGCGCCCAGAATGTATGAGCAAGCAGCGCTTCCTTCACTAGTGAGATCCCCAAAAGATCGGAGATTGCCACTGCCACGATCGGAAGGTCGCCGGAGATCCCGTGCGCCCACATGCGCGATTGCGGCAGACGATTCATCCGAAGCCGTTCCACGGGCGCGCGGAGTTGCTGTGTCGAATAGAGTATGTGGCTTGCCAGTTCTTGGAACCGGTGCGCCATTTCGGCGTCGATTCCAAGGTGCCGGAATTCCAGCTGCACATGTGTCCAGGCGAGCTCAAACGAACGATGGCAGGCCTCTGCGGAACGGTACTTTGCGATGAGTCTGACGATTTCATCTCTGCTGTCGGCGGCCGCCCGGACAAAGGTGACTTGTGCGTGAGACCGCGGATCGATCACGATGCGCCGCCGGAGCCCAAACATTGAGTCGAGCACTGTGCCGGCGGTGCCCGACAACGGTTCGTTCAATCCAGCCGGATTGGCGGCGGATCCGCCCCTTCCTAGAAACAGGCTGCGATCCGTTTCAAATTCCCAATCGCCGTCGCCATCCCCAAACACACTTTCAGCGAACCAGATCGGCGTATCGGATGGACCCCGTGGTCTGCGGCTCGCAAACACAGCCTGAAGGTCGGCGACGGCCTCGGTTTGAATGAATAGCCGGTTGAATGCAGGATGAGCGCGATCGGCCTCGTGAGGAGCAATGCAAATCTCGGCGAATGTCGTCAGCTCGACTTGCCGCGACCTAAGCGTGTGATTCGTCAGGGTCAATCGCCGGATTTCGATATCCGCTTCGGGGCTCACCGTAATCTCGGTACGGCAATCGATTCCGGAGGCACGGCGAACCCATTCGACTCGATCAGGAGCAAAGGAAACCGCAAACTCCCCGCTCTGCTTTCCAGTTGGATGAAAGGCTGTCGACCAGGTCCTGCCGCTGCGCAAATCGCGTAGATAGCAGAACGAGCCCCAATGATCTCGAGTCGTATCGGCGCGCCATCGCGTCAGATCGATACCCTTCCAGCGGCTGTAGCCACCACCTGAGTTGGTGAGTGCAACGGAATAGCTGCCGTTGCCCAGAATATGGACCCGCGGCGCAGCCGTTGCTTCGGTCAGCACGCGGTCGGTAGGTTCCGCGTCAGGATGATCAGGTCGAACGCGTATCAGATCTTCGTCGCGAACAGCCTTTGGCAGCGCACTAAGTTTCGGGACGCCTTCGAATAGCAGCGATTCCACGGCTTTGATGCGCGGATCGCTGTGAAAGCGCTGTCTCATTACGTCGCCATGGAGCACGTTATCCATCGCCAGCAGACTCATGCCCTGGTGGTGGGCCATGAACGCATAGATGATGACGCCAGGCGCGCCTTCTCGCGATCGATTGCGCGTGTAGTCGATCGACTCGTAGAAGCCCATCCTTCCGCGCAGTCCTTCGTCTTCCAGCCGTCTTAGGTTCTCAAGAGCACGCGAGCGTTCCGTGGACAGCGCGAGCATGGTCGAATACGGAGAGACAACCAGGTCGCTGCCCAGGCCGCGTTTCAGCCCAAGGCCCGGAACTCCAAACGCCGAGTACTGATATGTTTGCCATGCATCAAGGGCTGAGTATGCCGATTCGGAAACGCCCCAAGGTACCCCGGACTCTTCGCCGTACTCAATCTGACGAGTCACGGCCACTTGGCACGCTTGAGCGAGGAGGGAATTTTCATAGGCGTGGCTGAATAAATTCGGCATCAGATACTCGAACATGGTGCCGCTCCACGAGTAAAGAAGCTGCCCGCTGGAATACGACGCATAGGGACGGCCCAGCCATTGCCAATGCTCGATCGGAACGTCACCCTTGGCGATCGCAACCAAGCTGGTGAGACGCGATTCGCTGGCCAACAAGTCATAGTGTGCGGCGTGCAAGGGCGCTTCCGTCACCGAAGTTCCGATGTGGAAAAGATTGCGCGACGAGTCGTAGAGAAAGCCAAAATGATGCTCGTCAGCCAATGCGCGCATCCTGTCGCCGAGTGACTGGATAACGGCGATCTGTTCGACGGCAAGCGACTTCGATCGCTCGTATTCCGAACGGATCTCTTCCAGCCAGGCCTTGTGAGGACCAGACAACACGGTTGGGCCATTGAGAAGCCCGAACAGCATATGTAGTTCCTCGCCCGGACCATTGGCGATGTCCACCAGTGAGGGTGATAGCCGCAGTATTTGCGCTCTTGCCGTGACCGCCTCCTTCCCCAGCGCGGTCACAAACTCTAGCGGCGGCGCGGCCAGAACCTCCAACCACCGTAGGTAGCGGCCCGTCAACTGCGCCCATGCCTCGATCTGTAGTTGGAGCTTCGAGAACCAATAGGAACGTTCGTCATTCTCGACGAGACTCCAGCGCAGCGCGCCGGCCAATTGCTCGGCAGGTGCGGCCGCAAGCCGGATTCTCTCGGCGATATTCGCGCTCTCCCCCTTCGCCCGCAACAGGCGGATCAATGTAGAAAGCGGAATGCTCTGCGGCGAGCCCGAAGGCTCAACACGCCACACCGCTGCGGAAGTATCGACCAAGCCGCGCAGAGCTTCTTCGCCCAAAACCGGCCGGTTCAACATCTCTTCGCACGCAACACCCATAACCCAGAGACTCGCTAAAAGGTTGCCGCTATCGACCGTCGACAGATACCGCGGGTTGAGGGGCGTCAGGGTTCGCGTGTGGTACCAATTGAGGAAATGCCCCTCAAAGCGTTCGAGTTTGCCCAGCGTCTCTAGCGTGGCGGCGCATCGAGTTGCGAATTGATCGAGCGTCACATAACCGAAGTCTTTCGCCGCAAGCAATGCATTGAGCCACATTCCAATATTGGTTGGCGACGTTCGCTCAGCAACCTCCACCCGCAGCGCTTCCTGAAAATTATCCGGCGGAAGCCAGTTGCTCTGGCCGGAGACGAAATCGTCGAAGTACCGCCAGGTGTCGCGGGCCGCGCCGCGAAGGTACCGCCGATCGCTTTCGGCCATCGGCTCCTCGTTCGGTCTGATCGCCGCTGCATTCAGCCACCGCAACACTTGCGGTGCGGTGATCCAGAGCAAGGCAAACGGGAAGGGTTCCCAAAACAAACCCAGCCCGGACAACACGCTGAGCAAGAAGATGGTTGCTCCCGCCACAATCACCGTCTGAACGAAGACCATATGGAAATGCTTCGCCCGGGACAGGTGAGTACTCTCGGCAGTCTCCCACTCGAGCAAGTGCTCGTGACTGACCCACATCCGGTAAAAGGACCGCGCAATGGCGTCCACTGCGATCCATGCCTGATGCGGCAGGAGAGAGATCGCCGTCACCAGCCGGGTAATTTCCGTCGTGATTCCGCGGCTAGGGCGATAGATACCCTGCTGCCAAAGTGAGAAGCGGTTCAAGAGGCTCGCCAATGACGAAAAAATTAAGCACAGGCCTACGAACGAGCTCCACACGCCAGGCGCGGACAACGTGAGCCAACTCGCCAGAAGAAGCACGATGGATGCAGGCGGAGTGAGACTTCGCCGCAGGTTATCGAATATCTTCCATCTCTCGATGGCTGGCAACAGGTTTGGAACGGTGCCGCCGCCCGCGGCGGGCACTCGCGGAAAAATCCAGGATAAGATTTGCCAGTCGCCGCGAATCCATCGATGCTGGCGGCGGCTATGGCTGTGATAGTCGTACGGAAAATTTTCAAACAGTTCGATGTCGCTCGCCAGACCCACGCCAACATGGGCGCCTTCTATCAAATCGTGGCTGAGTAGAAGCCCCTCGGGAAACCGCCCTGACAGGATTCGGTGAAACGCGCGTACATCGTAAATTGCCTTTCCATGATAGATACCTTCGCCAAATAGATCCTGATAGGCGTCAGACACAGCGTGGCTGTAGGGATCGGTACCGGATGACTCTGTGAAGAGCCGCGTAAATCGTGTTGCCGTCGTTCCCGGCAGCGTGATACTGACGCGCGGCTGTATGATCGAGTATCCCCGCCGACGTTCGCGTCCGTCCTCGGAAAGGCTTATCTGATTCAGCGGATGGGCCAGCGTCTCGATCAACCGCCTCGCCGCATTGGCGGGAAGTTGCGTATCGGCGTCCAGCGTAATTACGAATCGGATGTTTTCCGGCTCCGTGCCGGCACAGACGAACTTGTCATAGACCGTGCCCTCTCCGTTCAGGTAGCGGTTGAGCTCCTCCAGCTTTCCGCGCTTACGCTCCCAGCCGATCCACTTGCGCTCCACCTCGCTCCAGCGGCGGGTTCGATGAAAAAGCACGAAGCGCACATCCCGATGACGGTTGGACAGGTCCTCCATTGCCTCAATGGCCACGGTGAGCAATTCTTCGTCTTCCGGCATCTCTTGTTCGGGAGCGTCCGTAAAATCGGAGAGTAGCGCGAAGCTGATGTTCGGTTCCCTATTGGCTAGGTATCTTACTTCCAGCTTGTCCACTTCATTACGTATGGCATCCGGAGTCAGTAGCATCATCGGCACTACGACCAATGTGCTGAAGTCCTGTGGAATGCCCTCTTCAAAATTCATTTTGGGCAACACTCGCGGACTGAGCAGCGTGACGACAACTGCATTTACGATCTGAATGGCAATTTCAGTTGAGGGGAAGGCAGCCAGGATACTAAGGCACGCTAGCCAGAGGATAGAGTGTACGCCGCTGGAGTAAGCGGCAAGCGCCGCCAATACGACGAATAATAGAGAAAGGAATACGATCGATCCGAGATAGAAGCCTGTCGGATGTTCAAGAGGTATTTTCCGGATTCGTTCCGCCCATGGCGCGCGAAACCCGGCGGCTTCCTCCAATTGGGTCCGCCCCTCGGCAATCAGGTAATAACCGGCATTCTTCTCAATCGCGGCTGCCAAAGACTCCCGTTTCGCCAGGTCGATCGCCAGTTGAGCCACTTCGGATTCGTTGAGCCGGCTGTTACGCGCAACTTCTTCCACGGCTCGGCGCATTCTGTCCCGCGTCGTGAAGTCGCTACACGGATAGATGGCGGCCGGATCGTGCTCGAGCAGGGCATGGACAACGCTCGCCTTTTCAAAGATGGCGGGATAATACAGATCGGCAAGCGTCCGGAGGCTGCCGATCGCGTTAGCGACCGAGACGCGATCTCTCGCCTGTTGCTGATGGTCCTCTCGAATCAATTCCGCAAGCGGCTGCTGACGCTTGTCAAGCTGAGCCCGCAGAACGGCCAAAATATCTTCCTCATCGCGCAGTTGCTCCGTCAGGCGAGCCAAAAATTGGGGTTCCACCATCGCCGGGTCGGCATCTAGCAGCGCAATCATCCGGTCGAGGTGTTCGGGCTTTTGCCTGCTCGCGCGTGCAAGTCTGTCCGCCCAAAAGTAGGCGACATCGCGTTGGTGCTGCTCACACGAAACGCGATCTCCCAGTCGCGCCAGCTCCTGAATGAGCGCGAGGCGAATCATGAGGGGGAATATCCATAGCTCGGCAATTGTCAGGGGGGTGACGCTCTGATAACCATCCAGGTATGCGGAGATCACACCGGGAGTGAGGAGCGAATCGGAGCTCCGAACTAACGTCAGCGCGATCCGATACACCCTAAACTCGCTCTCATCGCTGTCGAGGATGGGAAGTATGTCCTGCGGATCCCGCGGTAGGTGACGCCTTACTTCGGCGATATGCGCAAGAATCACGTGATTGTTATCGTAGAGCCACTCGCCAGAGTTACTAAGTGGCTGCTCCATTTCCAGCGATTCCACCAGGTCGCCACTTACCCGGTCCAATACACGTTCGGCATCACCCAGCGCGGCCAGCACCGAATGCCGGGGCTTTCCTTTTCGGATACGATGCTCGCGAGCGAGATCGACGGCCGATTGACGGAGTTCGTCGGCGATGAGCGATTGAATTCCGCAATCGGGAGCGGAGGGAGCGGCGCTTTGTGAACGGAATATAAAAATCGCCGGCGATCCGCTCCCGCTGCGAAGAATGGAAACTCTGTCCGGTAATTTTTTCACCGAGGACTGGAGGACGACAGCAGATTCGCCGGGCAGTAGCGTCAACCCAATTCGTTCCAAATCGTGGCGGGCGAGGCGGGCGGAGGAAAGACGAAAGAGAGGTTCCCGCTCGATCGTTATCTCGCCTTCCGCGCTGTTGTGGAGAAGAGCACACCCGCCCAAACGCTGGGCCTTCATGTCCCTCTGTGCAGCTTCGGCGGAGGATTTAGACGAGAATATGGCGACGACGGCACGCCGTATCCGGGTTGACCTGGTGAGGAAATTCATCCTGAGTTATGTGTCTGGGGCTCAATGTATCAGGCGAACACACGTTCGCCTATACTTTCCTCGAGCTGCAATTCGATGCCCGAAATGTGGCATCAAAGGTGCAACGGCTAGGGCGAGGGACCCCTCTGCATGCTGGGATGGATACTACTTTTCTTCTTGATGGCCCTTGCCGCCGCCGGTGTCGGAGCCACTGTTCTCGACCCGTTTTCAGCGACCGTCGCGGGAGGAGGTTGTGGGATATTTTCCGCACTGGGACTTCTTGGCATCGGTCTAATCTGGCTGCGCAATCATTAGTGGGCTGGGGCGAGTTATCCGCCCCAGCAAAGCTTCAAGCAAGCTCCGCTACCAACGAAAACCGAAAGTAACGGGAATCATTGCCGTCCGGACGGGTGACGTCCAAATATAGTGATACCGGCTTTCCGCGAAAAAGCTCGACCTTGTGTCCTCGCCAAATCGAATCGCAATGCCGGCACCGCCATTGATACCGCCCTTATTCTGCGAATAAGAGCTAAGAACCGTGGTCGTCGGGATTTCTACTGGAAAGAAGATTCCGTAGAAGGGATCGAATGCAGTTGCGATCGCCGACGAGGGCTGCGTAAACTCGATCGTTCGCCTGTAATATCCGGCCCCGCCGATAAGGTAGACGTCCATGCGACCCCTCGGATTGAGATGAACTATAGGGTTAAGCGTCACGGAATAGATGCGCCCCGAACCGTCTGGCACACCGATCCGCTGCAGCGCTGCGGTGGCAATGTTCATGTTGTTGAATCCGAATTCGCCCATCAGGCCGAACGCCGGGATGGGATGATATCCAACTCCAGCAGTGAGGTTGAAACCGGTGTTAAAGTTCCTGCCCGTGTACTTGCCCGGGACAGTGGGGCCTCCCCCTACTGCGAACGTGAACTTCGACTGGCCAAACGTGGGGGTTATCAGCAGCATTCCTATCCCCACGGAGAGAATAGATCGTTTCAGTTGCATAATCGCGTTACTCCCATCTTTTGTCGCTCGCATATAGCGGCGCATGTATGTCCTGTTGATATAAAGGGCAACCGAAGTGCCAAATCTGTGCAAATTATCGAATCAAAAGCGGAATCGTGCGTTGAGTGGGAGCCCACCATGCGGTAGCGACGGAAGAAATGTCCGGCGAACCGGGAAGAATTGTGCCTTCCCCGGTCATTGCGGCTTGCATTAGAATGCATGGGAATGAAAGCATTCGCCGTGCTTGTAGTTGGGCAAATGTTGGGCACTGGTTTGCTATGGGCGGACAGTGCGGAGCGGACTGGGCGCGGACAGGTATCCCCGCGCCAGCCGGCGCGCAATCGGACAGAGCGGGCGCCGGTCGTTCGCGCCACTGCGAATGTGGTTCTCGTACCGGTGAGTGTGCGCGATGGCAACGATACACCGATCCGGGGCCTGACACGCGAATCGTTTCACGTGTTTGAGGAAGGAGTCGAGCGGGAGATTCAGTCGTTCACCGAGGAAGAAGGCCCCGTGTCACTCGGGATTGTGTTTGATGCTAGCCGCAGCATGCAATCCAAGCTTGCGGAGTCGCGCACGGCAGTCGCGCGGCTTACGGAGACGCGTCTGCCCGGTGACGAATACCTGGCCGTGGCGTTCAATGATTCGCCGTACCTGCTCTGCCGTTTGACCGCTGATGTGGACCGCGTGAGGGACGCACTGAACTCCATCGCAGCGCGCGGTTGGACCTCGCTTTACGATGGGATCTATCTTTCCGCCGGCTTGATGCGGTCGGCTGCTAATTCAAGGCGTTCTCTGCTCATTCTTTCCGACGGCGAAGACAATTTCAGCCGCTACAGCAGTTCGGAAGTGCGAACCTATCTGCGGGAGGCTGGAGTCACGGTTTACGCGATCGGATTGGCTGGCGGCGGTCTCTCCGGAATGCGAGGGCGCACGCTTCGCCGGCTTACGGAAGAAACTGGCGGATGGTTCCTTCCGGTGGAAGGAGAAGGCGAAGTGGGCCAAGCCGTGGCGGAGATGAGCCGAGCCATTCGAAGCCAGTACGTCATCGGTATTCGGGCGAGCCAACCCTCCGAGGCGGGCAAGTATAGGCGCCTTCAAGTGAAAGTGCAGCCCCAAGGGGCTGAGCCCTTCCGAGTCTCCTGGAGATCCGGTTATTACGGCGCCGAGTGAGGTTTTCTGTAACGGGCTGTTGCGCCCTAATGTCTCCGAAATAAGGAGATCTCAAATGAGCTCAACAGAAAATCGTTCCCTACTGCCGGATTCCTCCAGAGATCGCATCCGGGAGCAGGTTCAAACTGGTCTGGAATCGGTGAAGCACCAGCTTGCTTCAACGGGCCGCACGATTCGGGACGAAACAATGGCGACTGGTCATGTCCTCAAAGAAGAGGTTGCTTCCGTGGCCAGCGAGAAGCTCGAGCAGGCACGCCTTGGGACCGCTGACACCCTCGCTCGAGCGGCACGCGGCGTTGAGGGGCACGCAAACGACTCCACGTCGCCTCGCATTCGAAAAGTGGCCAGCGACATTTCACACCGATTGCAGGATGCTTCTCAGTATGTCCGGACGAAGAGTTATTCCGACGCAGCCGAAGATGTCCGCGAGGACATCCGTGCCCATCCTGGCCGATGGCTCTGCGCGGCTCTCAGTGTTGGATTCGTAACCGGCGTTTGCTTTCATGCTCTCGCGAATCGACAAGACAGCCGGAGGTCGATGATCGTCTAGTTTCGCCGCCGCCGGAGATCAGGCGCTGGCGTTGAGGGTCACAGTAGCAACGGCGCCCTTGTCGGGAGCTGGCGCAAGTTGCACCGTGGCCCCCGCCGCATCCGCGATGCGCCTGCAAATAGGCAAGCCCAGACCGGCGCCGGGGAATTGATCGTATGCGTTCAGGCGTGTCAGCGGCAGGAATACTCCCTCGACGTCCGCCGGATCGATTCCGATGCCGATGTCGACAATCTTCACCGAAGTTGTGGACGTATCGTCCGCGAATGCGACCTCGACGCTCACCGGACGGCCGCTCGAGAACTTCAATGCGTTATCGATCAATTCCACGAATATCCGGACATACTCTTGACGGATCGATTGTTTTCCCGCCTCGTCCGTGACCGGCTTGAGTTCGACGGGCCAGGAAGGGAACTGCAGGAGGGCGGTCTGCAAGGCCGTACCGAGCGAAATCGGTTTCCCCTTGCCGAGGTGCGAAGCGCTGGCATAGTCTGAGAGCCGGGACAACAGCACGTCCAGATCCTTGTTTGCGGAAATGATTTGGGCGAGTTGCTCCAGTACCGCCGGCGCAAGGCTGCTTCCTGTCGAACGTTCCAGTAGCTGAGCGCTTGTTAAGCTTGCCCGCAGGTGCGCTCTCATATCGTGAATAATCGCCAGAAGGAAGTCGTCTCGGGACGACACTTCCGATTGCTTACTTGGATACTTCATCTTCTACCGCTACTTCATCCATCGATCTATACTTGCGAAGTTTTGCATGCATCGTTTTGGCCGTGATCCCGAGAATCATGGCGGCGCGAGTCTTGTTGTTGTCTGCGCGCCGTAGCGTGGCTTCAATGAGATTTCTTTCCGCTTCTTCTATCGTCATTCCCACTCTGATACCCAAGCCACCCGTTTCTGCTTCGGACTCGCCGCCGAGGGCTGGTTCATTGGGCCGGTATCCCGGAGGAAGGTGTTCGATGATCAACTCCCCCTCGCCGGCGAGGATCACCGCCCGCTCTATGACATTGCGTAGTTCACGCACGTTGCCTGGCCAACGGCGGGCGCGCAATTGATCGAGCGTTTCCCTGCCTGGCATCGTGACTCGCGTACCGTATTTCTCGTTCAGCGCCTGAATCATGGATTCAACTAGAGGTGGGATATCTTCAGTGCGTTCGGACAACGGAGGGAGGACAATGTTAAATACCGTCAGGCGGTAGAAAAGATCCTCCCGGAGTTTTCCGGCCGCAATTGCCTCCCTCGGAGGAATGTTGGTCGCCGCCACGATTCGAATGTCTGCCTGTAACTCCTGCTTACCGCCAATGCGTCGGTAACGGAAGTCCTGGAGCACGCGAAGGAGCTTCGCCTGCATCTGCACCGGCATCTCGGAGATCTCATCCAGGAACAGCGTGCCTTTCTCCGCCATTTCAATACAGCCGATTTGGCGCTCCTGGGCGCCGGTGAACGCCCCCTTCTCGTGACCAAAGATTTCACTCTCGACCAGCGCTTCGGGAAGAGCCGCGCAATTGATGGCGACGAATGGATTGTTCTTCCGCGCGCTGAGCGTATGGATGGCGCGGGCGGCCAATTCCTTGCCTGTTCCGCTCGGGCCCGTGAGCAGGACCGGTGCGTCGGTCGGCGCCGCCGTTCGAATCAGGTTGAACACCTCCTGCATCGGTTTGGAGACACCCACCAAATCGCACAGCACGCCCCGGAAACTGAGTTCGCGGCGGAGGATTTGGTTCTCGCTGACAAGCTTTGCCTGGTTGCCTGCTCGCTCGATGAGCAGTTCGAGAGTACTGACGTTGATTGGCTTCTCCAGAAACCAGAATCCGCCCAATTCGTGAACTGCCGATAGGGCAAGGTCGAGGCTTCCGAAGGCGGTGAGGACGATCGTCGGCGGAAAATTTCCCGACTCCCGCAGCCGGCGGAGAAGCTCGAACCCGTCCATCCGGGGCATCTTCAGGTCGGTGATGATCACCGAAGGGACGAAGTGGGTCATCACCTCGAGCGCATCGACGCCGTTGATGGCCGACGCAGTCTCGTGACCCCATCCGTTAATTATGGAGACGAGAGGATCACGCTGCTGCTTGTCATCGTCGACAATCAGGATCCTCACGTGTTCCTCAACTTGTGCCCGTCGGACCCAAAGCCATAGAGATGGACGCCGAAGGCAGCGTGATTAGGATATGACATTGCCGATGAGGGTAGTGTACATGACTGTCGTGCGAGCAATCAGCGCATTCCGATCGACCGGAGCTGGCTAGCCTCCGGCTCTGGCCTGGTTTCCGCCGATTGCATCCCGCACTACGCCGCCGATTCTCATGAACTCATCCAAATCACCAGATTTGCGCAGAAAGCGCGTGTGCGGGTACCGCGTAAGAAGCGCTTTGTCCTGATATGAATTTGAGGAAGTAAAAATGATCACTGGAGTGTCGCGCAATGTCTTCGAGGCGCGAATCTCTCCCAGCACTTCAGCGCCGTTCTTCTTCGGCATATTGAGGTCGAGTATGACTGCCGCGGGTTGCTGCTCGTGAGGCGATCGGTCGTTGTTCTCAATCCATCGAACTGCTTTCTCCCCATTATCCAGGAC
>Ga0075421_100006756_pt1 | contig 14020 bp, 9 predicted proteins | sample SoiMetdeltSBSDD5_FD_75292 | JGI IMG/M metagenome (GOLD analysis project Ga0075421, IMG submission 75292) | Bulk soil microbial communities from a Populus tree surrounding site in Tennessee, USA - Soil MetaG P. deltoides SBSDD5 | ecosystem: Environmental > Terrestrial > Soil > Tree plantation...
CTCACATCGCAAGCGGAAGCGTTCGAAGCGGCGCAAACGACGCCCAAACCGGCCCAAAGGCAAAGTCTCGTAGTCATAAGTGAAGTCTCGTTGTAACCCGAAGTCTCGTTGTAGTATTAGTTCCTTGGGAGGGTAAAATTTGAGCGAAGCCAAACGACTCCGGTCGTCCGCAATTTTTTCCCCAGCGCCGGACGAAATTTTTCCTCTGGATTCCACAGAGAATTTTAGTCTCCTGTATGACCGCCAACATTTGGCGATCTATCGTTTTATCTATGGCTTGTTGGGCACGTCTTCTGAGGCAGCAGAAGATTTGACGGCGGCTACCTTTGAGCGCGGCTGGCAGGCCCGCCGACGTTTCCGGGGAAGTGAAGCGGCGGCCGGCGGGTGGTTGTTCACGATTGCGCGTCGCCTGGTGATTGATGCGCATCGCCGCCGGCAAGTTCGAGGGCCGAGTGAGAATATCGAGATCGCCGAGGTGCTTGATTCGAGTGGCACACCGGAGGAGCAGGCCCTGGCGCGTCAGCAACGGCAGACGCTTTGGAAGTTGTTGCAATCACTTCCTTTAGAACACCGCGAGATGATCGTGTTGCGCTATATGCTGGATTGGCGGGTAGTGGATATCGCTCAACATCTGAAACGCTCTGAAAACAACGTCTCGGTCACCCTGCGGCGCATACTGGTGCGATTGCGTGATGATTGGCCTCAGACTTTTTGAAAGGAGAAAGCGTATGCCCTATTCTGAAGAACCCGTCTCGGCCAATGTTCCCAGCCAGGAGGCCCTCGAAGCTGAACTGGCAAATTTCAAGCCACGCCCGAGCGAAAGATTCTATCGCCGCATGGCGACGGCGCCCTGGCTGACGGCTTCTCATTCAACTCGAGGCAATCTCAAATCATCAAATTTCTCTAAGTGGGCCGTGGCCGCACTCTTAGGGGTAACTCTCTTCCTGGGACTGACCGCTACCTCGTGCGGCCGGACATTGGCGGATGAGGCGTTCAAGCTGTTCGTCCATGCCGAGAGTGATACACGGCCTTTGCCAACGCAACCAGGGCCGGGGACGGTTACGCCTCCGGGGGTAACACCGGAATATGGATATACAGAGCTTTCAGTTAGCGAACTGGAAACCCAGTTGGGCTTTGATCTCAAAGAACCTACCTTCTTGCCAGATCAATTCTATTTGGATCGGATCTTCGTCTTTTATAAAAAGAACCAAGTAAATTTCATTTACCAGTTCAACGGCGGTGGACGCAGTTTAATCATTTACCAACAACCCGTCAGCATGGCCACCCCGGCGGTGGTTGGGCCGGAGGCTCCCATTATCGAAGTCCAGATTGGAGGGGTAAAAGGCGAGTATGTGGAAGGCGGCTTTTCATGGCGACCCGGGGAAACAGTGGCAACGTGGCGCACTGACGGATCACCGCGGAGCCTGCTTTGGGTAAAAGACGGAATGCGATTTGGGATTGATAATTCGGGCGGATCGCTGGAACATCCAATCAATCTTGACTTGGCGGAAATGATTGCGATTGCGGAGGGTTTGAAGTAGAACTTTATCCAGACCTCACAGGTCTTAAAGACCTGTGAGGTCTTTAAACGCCTTTCCCTTTTCCTCAACCTCATGCTACCATTAGTAGCATGCTCAGTTACCAAGAAGCCCTCGATTATCTTTACAGCTTTGTAGACTACGGCGCGCTGCGCACTTACAAATATTCGTCAGACACCTTTGACCTTGGCCGGATGGTCCGGTTCCTGGAAGCGCTAGGCAGGCCACACGAGCGTTACCCGGTGCTGCACCTGGCGGGAACCAAAGGCAAAGGCTCGGTTGCGGCCATGTGCGCCAATGCGCTGCGAGCGGCGGGCTATCGCACCGGGTTTTACACCTCGCCGCACTTGCAGGATTTCTGCGAGCGGATGCGCGTTAACAATGAATTCATCTCGCAGGCCGCCGTCGCGGAAATTGTCTCGGCCATGCGCCCATTGGTCGAGACGCTGCCCGGCCTGACGACGTTTGAATTGACGACGGCGCTTGCCTTTCAATATTTCGCGCGTGAGAACGTGGATGTGGCCGTCATTGAAGTGGGCTTGGGCGGGCGGCTGGACGCGACGAATATCATGACACCCCTCGTTTCCGTTATCACTTCACTAAGCTACGATCATATGAACTTGTTGGGCGACACCCTGGCTGAGATCGCGGGTGAAAAGGCCGGGATCATCAAGCCAGGTGTGCCGGTGGTGACCGCGCCGCAGAAACCCGAGGCGCTGGAAGTGTTGGAGCAAATTGCAGCGGAGCGCCAGGCGCCGCTCATTCAAGTGGGCCGCGACTGGCTCTTCCAACCGGTGGCGCATTCTTTGGAGAATCAAATTTTTGATGTCTGGTCGGCGCAGGAAGAAGGACAATTGAACGTGTTGCGCGCGCAGGGACATCCGGTCAATTGGCATCCGACTCGGCTGGAGATTCCGCTACTCGGTCGGCACCAAGTGGAGAACGGCGCGGTCGCTTATGCCGCGCTCATGGCGCTGCGCGAGAAGGGTTTGCCGATTTCGGGGGACGCCATCCAGGAGGGCTTCCGTTCCCTGTATTGGCCCGGACGTTTTGAAATTTTGAGTCGCCGCCCGTTCCTCGTCGCCGACGGCGCTCACAATCGCGACTCGGCCCAAAAGCTGGCGACGGCGTTGCAAGATTATTTTCCGGGCCGCCGGATCATCCTCATCTTCGGCGCGTCCTCGGATAAGGATGTGCCCGGTATGTTGGCGGAGTTGTTTGCCCCGAGAAACATCGCGCGCGTGATTATGACGCAGGCCATTCATCCACGGGCGCAAGACGCGGAAGAACTCGCCGATCTGGCGCGGCAGACGCAAACTGAAAGTCCCTTTGGGAAAGCCGTCCGGGTGGAGGTCGTTCCGGCAGTAGCGCAAGCCCTCGAACGTGCGCTACAATGGAGTACGCCGGAGGATGTCATCGTCGCTTGTGGCAGCCTGTTCGTCGTCGCCGAGGTGCGCTCGGCCCATGCCCGACTGCGGCTGGCTGGTTACGAAGCGTCGCCGTCTGAAATTGAAAATCTGTGACCTACCGCACCTGCCGAATTGATTCACGGATCACTCGTCACGTGTCACGAGCGCCCCTGACTCAATTCTAAAAAATCCATATCTAGAAAGTCCCCCACATGTTTGATAAAGAATTCCGGGAGTGGTTAATGCGATCCGAATTTGCTGAAGCAATGAGCCGCCGCGCCGAAGAACTCTACGAAGTCTCCGAGGCCGAGCCGGACGATGAGGGGTTGATTGAGTGCCCGCTGCTTTCACTGCGGGACATGGTTCTTTTCCCGCACATGGTCACGCCCTTGTTCGTCGGGCGGGAAAAATCACTCGCCGCCATCAACGCCGCGAATGCCTCCAATCTGACGATGATCGCGGTCACGCAGATCACGCCGGAAGTGGAGGAGCCGATGCTCGAAGATTTGTATCAGGTCGGCGTCGAACTGGCGGTGGGGCGCATCCTGCGGATGCCGGACGGCACGACCTCGGTTTTGGCGCAAGGCCGGCGGCGCGTGGAAATTGTCTCCGTCACGCAGACCGAGCCTTATTATCTGGTCAAGGCGCGCCCCGTCTACGAGCCGACCGAGAAGCCGCGCGAAACCGAAGCGCTGATGCGGGCAGTACTGGCGTTGTTCGAGAAGTGTGTCCAGCTCAATCGTTCACTGCCGGAAGAAGCGTACGTCTTCGCCATGAATCTGGAGGAGCCAGGCTGGTTGGCCGATCTGGTGGCCTCGACCCTCAACCTGGAAATCGCCGAACGCCAATCCATCCTCGAAACCTTTGACCCCACGCTGCGTTTGCAGCGCATCAGCATTATGCTTGGCAAAGAACTGGATGTCTTAGAGTTGGAGGATCACATCCATTCACGCGTGCAAAGTGAAGTGGACAAGAACCAGCGCGAGTTTTATTTGCGCGAACAAATGAAGGCCATCCAGACCGAACTGGGTGAGGCGGATTCCTGGAACACCGAGATCAATGAACTGAAGGAAAAAATCGTGGCGGCGGAAATGCCGGAGGATGTTCGGCAGAAAGCGTTCAAGGAACTGGAGCGCTTGGGGCAGATGCCGCCGCTCACGCCCGAAGTCGGCATCATCCGCACCTATCTGGATTGGCTGACTGACTTACCCTGGAAAGCGGTCACCACGGACAACCTGGATATTAAACATGCGGCGAGTGTCTTGGAGCGCCAGCACTTCGGACTGCCTAAAGCCAAGGAGCGCATCTTGGAATACATCGCCGTCCGGCAGTTAACTGCGGATAAGATGCGCTCACCGATTCTGTGCTTTGTGGGGCCGCCGGGGACGGGCAAAACGTCCTTGGGCAAGTCCATCGCCGAAGCGCTCGGGCGCAAGTTCACTCGGCTGAGTCTGGGCGGGGTACGGGATGAGGCCGAAATCCGCGGCCACCGGCGCACGTACATCGGCGCGCTGCCGGGGCGCATCATCCAGACGATGCGCCGGGCTGGAACAATCAATCCGCTGTTGATGTTGGATGAGATTGATAAGCTCGGCCAAGATTTTCGCGGCGACCCGTCCGCGGCGCTGCTGGAGGTGTTGGATCCGGAGCAAAATCACGCTTTCTCCGATCATTACTTGGACGTGGATTACGATCTCTCCAAGGTGATGTTTGTGACCACGGCGAATACGCTCGGGCCGGTGCCGCCGGCGCTGCAAGACCGGATGGAAGTGATCGAGTTCCCCGGTTACGTCGAGGAAGAGAAACTCAGCATCGCGCGCAAGTTCCTCGTCCCGCGCCAGTTGGAGGAAAACGGTCTCAAAGCCGCCGGGTTGGCTTTCACCGACGACGCGATCCGCCGGATGATTCAATCGTATACCTATGAAGCGGGCGTCCGCAATCTGGAACGCGAGATTGCGAATGTTTGTCGCAAAGTGGCTCGCCGCAAGGCTGAGGGCAAACGCCTCCCCACGCGCATCGGGGCTGAGACGTTATACAAGTTCTTGGGGCCGCCGCAATATTCGCCGCTCGAAGCCGAAAAAGAAGATGAGGTCGGAGTCGTGACGAGCGTGGCCTGGACCGAAGCCGGCGGGGATACGATGCCCATCGAGGTCGTGTTGCTGGAGGGGAAGGGGAACCTGCAAATCACCGGCCAGATCGGCGAGGTGATGCAGGAGTCGGCGCAGGCGGCTATGTCGTATCTGAAATCCCGCGCCAAGCCGCTCGGCGTTGAGTACGCGCGTTTTGAGAAGACGGATACGCACATCCATGTCCCCGAGGGAGCGATTCCCAAGGATGGGCCGAGCGCCGGCATTAGCTTGGCCACGGCCCTTATCTCCGCTTTTACTGGGCGCGCGGTCCGCAAGGAAGTGGGGATGACCGGTGAGATTACGCTGCGTGGGCGGGTGCTGCCCGTGGGCGGTGTGAAGGAGAAGGTGCTGGCCGCGCACCGCGCCGGGCTGAAGACGATTATCCTGCCCAAGAAGAACGACAAGGATTTGGTGGACGTGCCGAAGAATGCCAAGCGTGATTTGAAGTTCGAGTTTGTCGAGCATATGGATCAGGTGCTGGCGGTTGCCTTGCACATCGAGTCCTTAGCGAAAGTTCATCCCAAAACAAAAGTAAGTCCCCGGCCCAGCCCTCGGCCACGCCAGGCGCCGGCCTCCAAGGTGCCCCCGAAAGGCGATCCGCGCCGTTCACGCCGGCCGCCGGCGGCCCCCAGCGTGCCTTCTTAAGCACACGTTTCATTGCTTTGATCCCCTATCAGGCGTATAGTAGACGCGTCCACCCGCTTTCGGTGGACGCGTTTATAATTGCTTAGACTGGTTTCGTTTAGGTGACAGTCACCTCATCTAACTTCAGGAGGTCTCCGCGATGAAAACTGAACAGCGAACGTGGACGGCGGCGGGTGGATGGGAGCCAGCCGCTCCGGGATCACTCAGCAACTCTGCGCAAGTGGTGTTCGTCTTTGGCGCGACCTCTGTCTTGAGAGAACCCCAACGTTTTCAAGAAATCAAAACAGCTTATCCCAACGCGCACATCATGGGCTGTTCCACTTCCGGCGAAATCGCCGGCACCAACGTCACGGATGATTCGCTCGTGACCACGGCGGTGTACTTCGAAGATACACAGCTCAAGACCGCGCAAATCAAAATGGGCGAGATGGAAGAGAGTTTCCAGGCGGGCGAGCAGTTGGCCGCCGCGCTGGATCATAATGAGCTGGTGCATGTGTTTGTGATTTCGGACGGGCTTAAGGTCAACGGCAGCGAACTCGTCAAAGGGCTAACTAAAAATTTGCCGCCACAGGTCGCCATCACCGGCGGTCTGGCAGGTGATGGGCCGCGCTTTCAGCAAACGCTCGTCTGTTTGGATGGTCAACCGGAAGAAGGAAAGATCGCCGTGCTGGGGTTTTACGGGAAACGCCTCAAGGTGGGTTATGGTTCGATGGGTGGCTGGGATCCCTTTGGCCCGGAGCGCTTAATCACTCGCTCCACAGCAAATATTTTGTATGAATTGGACAGTCATTCGGCATTGGCGTTATACAAAGAATATTTGGGCGAACATGCCTCCGGCCTCCCTGCCAGTGGGCTGCTCTTTCCTTTAAGTCTGCGCGTCAAAGACAATGACAAGCCTATTGTGCGCACCATCCTGGCCGTGGATGACAAAGCGCAGAGCATGACCTTCGCCGGCGATGTGCCGGAGGGCGCGTATGCGCGCTTCATGAAAGCCAATTTTGAGCGGCTGGTGGATGGCGCGAGCGGCGCGGCCAAAACCAGTTATGAGGCCATTGGCTCAACCGCACCGGATTTAGCGATCCTTATCAGTTGCGTCGGGCGGAAATTGGTCTTGAAGCAGCGCATCGAGGAAGAAGTGGAAAGCGTGCGCGATGTTTTGGGTGAGGGCGCGATGTTGACTGGCTTCTATTCCTATGGGGAAATTTCTCCCTTCACCCCGTCCGCGAAATGCGAATTGCACAATCAGACGATGACGATCACGACTTTCTCGGAAAGATAACGGAAATAAAAATGGGACGCAGATTTTCGCAGACGCGAAGCGCGCAGATAAAACCAATTTAAAAAATCTGCGCCGAAGGTCTGCGCGCATAGTTCGCGTCTGCGTCCTAATCTCCACGCAATGATGAGCATGATTTATTTCCGATAAAATCTGTTGAAAGGTAGCCGATGCATAAACTGTTACTGCGCCAACTGAAACGCCATCTGGGCGTGGTGGATGCAGAGGCCATTCCTGAAGAATGGAAGAAATTTGTCGCAGCGGTCAGCGAGGCCTACGAGCAATCCGACGATGACCGGGAGATGCTGGAGCGTTCGCTGGAATTGACCTCGCGCGAACTGCTGGAGCGCAACCGGGAATTAGGCGAGGCCAAAGAGGCCGCCGACGCCGCCAACCGCGCTAAGAGCGCGTTCCTGGCGAACATGAGCCACGAACTGCGTACGCCGCTCAATGCCATCATCGGCTACAGCGAGATGCTGCAAGAAGAAGCGAAAGAGCTAGAGCAGCCGAGCTTGCTGACCGACATCCAAAAAGTCCACGCCGCCGCCCGGCATTTGCTGCAACTCATCAACGACATCCTCGATCTCTCCAAAATCGAAGCCGGCAAGATGGATCTCTATTTGGAAACCTTTGAGATCAAGCCTTTGATTGAGGAGGTCTTGACGACCGTCCAGCCTCTGGTGGACAAGAAGTCCAATACGCTCGAGGTGCATTATTCCGATAACTTGGGAATGATGTTCGCGGATGTGACTAAAGTGCGCCAATCATTGTTTAATTTGTTGAGCAATGCCAGCAAGTTCACGGAAAAGGGGACAATCACTTTAGAAGTAAAAAGAATTGCTGATTTTCGATTGTTGATTGCTGATTCTTTCAATCAGCAATCAACAATCAGCAATCAACAATCGACAGATGGAATCATCTTCCGCGTCTCCGACACCGGCATTGGCATGACGCCGGAACAACTCGGCAAGCTCTTTCAGGTTTTCACGCAGGCGGACGCCTCCACCACGCGCAAATTTGGGGGCACCGGGCTGGGACTGGCGATCACCAAAAAATTCTGCGAGATGATGGGTGGTGAGATCACCGTCGAGAGTGAACCCGGGCGCGGGACCGTCTTCACCATCCGGCTCCCGGCGGAAGTGGGCGCGAGTGCGCCGGATGTTTCGACGGTGACCCGCGCTGAAGGCCAGAGTGCGGGTGAGGTTGGGACGGTGCTGGTTATTGATGACGACTCGGCGGCGCGCGAACTAATGAAGCGTTATCTTGTGAAAGAAGGCTTCCAAGTAGCGCTAGCTTCTACCGGCAAGGAGGGGTTGCGTTTAGCGCGGGAGTTGCATCCGGCGGTGATTACCTTAGATGTGATTATGCCCGGCTTGGATGGTTGGGCCGTGCTCTCGGCTTTGAAGACCGACCCCGCGCTGGCGGACATCCCCGTCATTATCCTGAGCATGGTGGACGACAAAAACAAAGGCTTCGCGCTGGGCGCTTCAGATTATCTGACCAAGCCCATTCAACGCGACCGGCTGACGGGCATGCTGCGGAAGTATGGCTGCGAGCAGCCGCCCTGTACCATCCTCCTCGTAGAAGATGAAGCCGATACCCGCGCGATGGTGCGGCGCATGTTAGAAAAAGAAGACTGGATGGTGATGGAAGCCGAGAATGGGCGGGTGGCGTTGGAGCAGGTGGCGCTCAAGCGGCCGCAGCTCATCCTCTTAGACTTGATGATGCCGGAGATGGACGGCTTTGAATTTGTCACGCGCTTGCGCCAAATGCCGGCGGGCGAGACCATCCCCGTCGTCGTTGTGACGGCGAAGGATATTACCTCCGAAGATCGGCTCAAACTCAATGGGTACGTCGAGCAGGTTTTGAGTAAGGGGGCGTACACCCGCGAACAACTCCTCGGCGAAGTGCGGGATCAGGTCAGGCAGTACGTGCGGGATGGGCGCGGGAATAACGAGTAAAGAGGCGATCAGTTCGCCTATGATTGATCAAACAGGCTACTTAGCCTTTCGCTGCCCCCAAAATTATCGGAGTTACCCCTAATGAGAAAAACATCAACGTTGAGAAAAGTATTGGCTCTAGGGAGCATCGCTTTCATGCTCGGTTATGTGGCTTGGTGGGGAGGCTTTCCGCGCCAGGATGCTTGGCTGTGGATTGGAGTCATAGCCTTGGTCGGTATCTACATTAGCTTTGGTCTCCTCGCCTGGTGGCTTTTCCTTAGCCCCACCTCTAGCCCCGCCTCGTCAACTGACTCAAACATGGCCTCCAAGCGGGATCTGATTATTCAGTATACGGTGGGGAGTCTGGTGCTGGTAGCGGGTGCGGCTCTGTCCACTGGCGGTGCTTGGGATGAAGTTTGGCATCGGCGGTTTGGTCTGGGGGCGGCGGTAAAGGATTTCTTATGGCCGCCTCATCTCCTGATTTATGCGAGCTTGGCAATCATCGCCCTCTGCGCGGTCTCCGGCGTTGGGTTTCTGGCCAACCGGGCTGGAGGCATTCGAGAACGTTTTCGACGCTCTCCGCTTCTAGGAATTCTGGCGTTGGTGGCCACCGGTCAGGCGGTGGCCTTGCCCGCCGATGCCTTTTGGCACCAAATCTATGGGTTGGACCTTTCAGCTTGGAGTCTGCCCCACCTGGTCATTGTCGTCAATTTTGGACTGCTTATGTCAGTGACCGCATTGTTGCTGGCTGGCCTGCCTCCCCGCACCGGCTGGCGAGATTGGCGCGGCATCCAAGCGAATGAGGTGGCCGCCTCGTTCGCAGTTGCGTTTGGTGTCTTTGCGCTGCTCCTGATTGGAGCCTCGGAGTGGGATGCCATTTTTAGCCTGGGGCAGGGGAGTGCCGATTTCTTTCGCCAAGTTTTTTGGCGACGGCCTGAATGGTTGTACCCGGTGGTCTTGCTTACCATCGCTCTATTTAATGCCGTGTTTGTCCAACGGTTGATGCGCCGGACCGGTGTGGCGACTCTCGTCGGTCTGCTCGTCATTGGCCTCCGGTTTGCGACCGTTACCGGGTTAGGTGGCTGGCAGGCAAATTTGGGATTCGTGACTCACCTGTTGTGCTTTCCGGTCTTCTTGGTATTGGATATTTGGCAAGCGAGCGTTGTGAGAGATTCAGAAAATGCTTGGCTCAAGACTCTGGGTTACTTGATAACGGCGGGAATTTTCTTGGCCATTGCCTTACCCGTCATTGGACAGTGGATGATTTACCCCCGGATCAATGAAGTGACAGTGCCTGGCATGATTTTCTTTGGTTTACTCGTCGCCCCCATTGTTGGGTGGACCGCCGATACCTTGGGGGATATGCTCACCGGGCTAAGTGCAACCACCGACCCGCCTCGCCTCGCTGAACGGCCTGCGACAACCTGGATGGCGCTTGCCTTTGGCGGGTTGGCCGGGATACTCATCACGGTGAGTCTGATGGCGTTTCTAGCCAAAGCCCCTGTGTAATTAGAACAGATCCTGGAGCTATTTTTAATCGTAGCGCAGCGTTGATTTTCAATATCGGTTGCCAAATTTCTGCGACGGGTGTATGGTGGGGCTCGAATTCTGATAAATTTGAGCGGCTTTGACTACAAGCAAAATTTATTTATGGAGGCCAGGATGCGTAAAATAAAACTGCTGGGTTTCGGCCTACCGGCTATTGTCATTTTGGGTTTGTTGGCGGTGCTCGCTACGCCGGCGGGCGCCAAAGCGCCAACCCAATTTGATGATCCGGTGGAACAAGGCAAATATCTCACGACGATTGCGGGCTGCGTGGATTGTCATACCCCCCGCGACGAAAATTTCCTGCCTTTGAAAAACTTGGAGTTCTCCGGTGGTCAGCCGTTCGAGTTAGGCCCGCTGGGCACCGTCTTTTCCAAAAACTTAACCTCGGACAAGGAAACCGGCTTGGGTGATTGGACGGATGAAGAAATCAAAACGGCCTTTCAGACCGGGGTGAGCAAAGACGGCCTGCATCTCTTTCCGTTAATGCCCTATCGGTTTTTCAATAGCTTGTCTGATTCGGATGCGGATGCCATCGTCGCTTATCTGCGGACTCTGCCGCCGATTAGCAACAAAGTTCCGCGCAAGCAAATCCTGCCGGTTGAAGCGGTGCCGCAACTGCCCCGCAAGACCGGGATCGTCGCGCCGGACCCCTCGGACACGGCCGCGCGCGGCAAGTATCTCATGACGGCCCTCATTGCTTGCACCGACTGCCATACGCCCGTTGATCCGGCGACCGGGCAGCCGATCGCGGATAAATATTTGGCGGGCGGTCAACCCTTTGAGGGGCCGTGGGGCATCGTTTATGGTGGCAATATTACGAACGACAAGGAAACGGGCCTGGGCAATTGGAGCGACGCCGAGATCGCGCGCGTGCTGCATCAGGGAATTCGACCCGACCGGCGGGTGGTCATTCTGATGCCCTGGGAAATCTTCCAGCCCTTAACCGACGAAGATACCAAAGCCATCATTTACTACTTGCGGAACGATATTCCGGCCGTGCATAATGAAGTGCCGGCGGCTAAACTCAACGAAGGCTTTGAGAATTTTGCTCCGCCGGAAAAAGTTAACTTGTTCACGCCGCTGAACATCGCCATCGCGGTCGTCGCTGTCCTAATCATTGTTGGAGGCCTCGCCTTCTGGCTGAGAATGAGAAAGCCTCCGAGTTCGGCCGGTTCGAGTTAGAGGGCTTTCCCTGCCTGTTTACGGAATACGCAATACGGAACAGCCAGATCGGGCGCGTATTGCGTATTCCGCATTCCGTCGAAGATCAAACAGGCGATCGCCCTAGAGCTTCTGTTTGCGCCTCGGTCGAAATCGTTATTGGTGATCTATGCCACGTATTAATTTGAGTGTCCGCTGGAAGTTAATCATCCCCTTCCTCATTATCATCTTGCTGGTTGTCGGCGTCCTGCTGCCCAGCACCACCGCGCTGCTGGCCCGGCGGATCGAGGATGAAGCCGACCGCCGCTTGAGCCAAATTGCTGAGTCGGTCGCGGCCCTGATTCAGAACTATGAAGAACAGGTCCAGTTGAGTGCGAATTTTGTCGCGAACCTGCCGGAAGTGGAAGCGGCCCAAAACGATAAGGACCTGATCGCCCAGGCGCTGGCGCCGCGCCAGGCAGAACTCGGCCTGCAGGAACTAAGTTATTACACGTCCGATTTTATCCCCGGCAATCTGCCCTTGTATTATGGCGGCCCCGTCGTTGCCCGGCGTCTCCAGGTGAGTGAGCATACCATCCAGATTCGTCAGGACTTAATCCTGCGGGTTTTGCAAACCGGTGAAGCGGCCGGCGGCATTGCCATTGCGCCCCAGTCCTCGCAAATCATCGGCGTCGCTCCGGTTAAGTCCATGGAAGGTGCCGGCCAGATTCAGGGGATTGTTGTGGCGGTCTTCTATCTCAACGACTCCTTTGTCACCCAGGTGCGGGACATTCTGGGGGCGGATGTGGCCGTCGTTAAAGACAATGATGTGATCGTTTCGACGATTGATCGCGCCAGCGGTTATGAACTGCTTTTGCAGGAGGATTTTATTGATCCGAACGGCGCCGTCACCGCTAAAAATGTTAAGTACGGCGATGGCGTGCAGCGCCGCCTGGTCGCTCATCCGCTGGTCCTCGATAATGAGCCGCAGGGCACGGTCCTGGTCGCGCAGCCGATCAACGACCTCTTTCAAGTGCGTCAGGATATTCAGATCGCGCTGTTCGTCTTTGCGGCGGTGGTGGCCCTGGCCAGTTTTATTTTTGGCGCGGCCAGCATCTTGAACTTTGCCCGCCCGCTGGCCGAAATGGCCGCGGCCACGCACGAGGTCAGCACCGGGAAATTGGATCGGCGCGTCCAGGTCACGCAAATGCTCGGGACGCGAGATGAAATCACGCAGCTCGGCGAAAATTTCAACCTGATGACCGAGCGCTTGCAGGACTTCTATGAAAACCTGGAGCAGCAGGTGCAGGAACGCACGCGGGAGCTGGTCAACGAGCGCAATAAGCTCGACGAGGCCTTAAAGGAACTCGCGGTCGCCCGGGATCAGGCGCTGGAAGCCAACCGCGCCAAGAGCGCCTTTTTAGCGAACATGAGTCACGAACTGCGGACGCCACTCAACGCCATCATCGGTTACAGCGAAATGCTGCAAGAGGAAGCCGAAGACCTGGGTCAAGACGGCTTGCTGGCGGATTTGCAAAAGATTCACTCCGCCGCTAAGCACCTGCTGCAACTCATCAACGATATTCTTGATCTCTCCAAGATCGAAGCCGGTAAGATGGACCTCTACCTGGAAACGTTTGAAGTCATCCCCTTAATCCAGGAGGTGGTGACGACCATCCAGCCGTTGGTAGACAAACGGGCCAATAAGCTGGAAGTCCATTGCCCGGACGATCTGGGAGTGATGTATTCGGATGTAACGAAGGTGCGGCAAGCGCTCTTCAACTTATTGAGCAATGCGAGTAAGTTCACGGAACACGGGACGATTACGCTAGAAGTAAGCAGGATTTCTGATTTTAGATTGCGGATTGCTGATTCAGACAATCAACAATCCGCAATCCCACCGGGACTTTCAGTCAACAATCCGCAATCAGGTGTTATTTTCCGCATCTCCGATACGGGGATTGGCATGACGGCCGAACAAGTCGGTAAGCTCTTCAAGGAGTTTTCACAGGCGGACACCTCCACCACGCGGAAGTATGGCGGGACCGGCCTGGGGTTGGCTATCACCCGGCGCTTCTGCCAAATGATGGGCGGCGACGTGACTGTCGAAAGTGAACCGGGCCAAGGCACCCACTTTACCATCCGCCTTCCGGCCCAGGCGCCGAAGGGAGTTCCTAGTCCCGAGCCGCAAACTGAAATGGTAGAATTGGCTTCGACCGTGCTGCCGGTGAACGGTGCGGGGCTGTTACTCGTCATTGACGACGACCCGACGGCGCGCGAGTTGATGCGGCGTTACCTAAGCAAAGAAGGCTTCCAGGTCGCGCTGGCGGCGGGTGGGGATGAAGGCCTGCGCCTGGCGCGCGAACTGCATCCGGCCGCCATCACCTTGGACGTG
>Ga0075421_100006758_pt1 | contig 14017 bp, 11 predicted proteins | sample SoiMetdeltSBSDD5_FD_75292 | JGI IMG/M metagenome (GOLD analysis project Ga0075421, IMG submission 75292) | Bulk soil microbial communities from a Populus tree surrounding site in Tennessee, USA - Soil MetaG P. deltoides SBSDD5 | ecosystem: Environmental > Terrestrial > Soil > Tree plantation...
CGCGTCGCATGGCCATCGGCCTCGACGCCAATCGCACCACGCTGCTCATGGCCGTGCTCGAGAAGCGCGTCGGCCTCCAGCTCCTCGGCGACGACGTGTTCGTGAGCGTCGCCGGCGGGCTGCAGGTGGCGGAGCCGGCGGCCGACCTGGGGGTGGCGGCGGCGGTCGCCTCGTCGTTCCGGAACCGGCCCCTGCCCGCGCGCACCGTCGTGTTCGGCGAGGTCGGCCTGGGCGGCGAGGTACGGGGGACGGGACAGGCCGCCCTGCGCGTGCGCGAGGCCGCGCAGATGGGGTTCACGCGCTGCATCCTGCCCGCCCGCAACGTGCCCGAGGACGTCGACGGCATCCGCCTCGTGGGGGTCCGCACGCTGGAGGAAGCGCTGGAGAAATTGGAAGCGGAGTGACTGGCCCCCGGCGCCGGGACTCTGTATATTTGGCCCGACCAATGGTCTGGATCATTCATCCTTCGTTACGGGCCGCCGTCCCTTACGGCGCTCCAGAGGTCCCCCTATGTGGCTCGTTCTTGTTCGAGTCCTGGTGCTCGTCCTCCTTGCTCATTCCGGATGGGTCTACGCGCCGTTCCCCAATCAGCGCTGGATTGGCCTCACCCTCGGAGTCCTGGCTGCCCTAGGCCTGATGGGCCTGGAGCATCGGCTCCGGTCCGTGCCCGGACATCACATGGTGGGCGCCCTCATCGGGGGCGTGGTCGGTCTCTTCGCCGCCCGCCTCGTCTGGGGCGCGCTCGACGGCCTCGACATCATCGGCGAGCACTTCGTGCACGCGCTGGTGGTCGTGTTCCTCGGCTACATGGGCGTAGTGATCGGCGGCCAGAAGGCGGAGTGGTTCGAGCCCGCCCGCATCATCGCCGCCTTCCGCGACTCCAGCCGGCTCCACCAGTACAAGGTCCTCGACACCTCCGTCATCATCGACGGCCGCATCGCCGACATCTGCGAGACGGGCTTCCTGGAGGGCACGCTGGTGGTGCCGCAGTTCGTCCTGCGCGAGCTGCAGCAGGTGGCGGACTCCTCGGACAGCCTGAAGCGCAACCGCGGCCGCCGCGGCCTCGACATCCTGCAGAAGATGCAGAAGATGGCGGGGGTGGCCGTGCAGATCGTGGAGACGGACTTCCCGGAGATCCGGGAGGTGGACCTGAAGCTCATCGAGCTCGCGCGCAAGCTCGGCGGGAAGATCGTCACCAACGACTTCAACCTCAACAAGGTCGCGCAGCTGCGCGGCGTGCCCGTCCTCAACATCAACGAGCTCGCGAACTCGCTCAAGCCCGTGGTCCTGCCCGGCGAGCTGATGAAGGTCTTCGTCATCAAGGAAGGCAAGGAGCAGGGCCAGGGCGTCGGCTATCTCGACGACGGGACCATGGTCGTGGTCGACCAGGCCAAGAAGGCGCTGGGGCGGACCATCGAGGTCAGCGTGACCAGCGTGCTGCAGACGACCGCGGGCAAGATGATCTTCTGCCGCTGGCCGGAAGCGGCGGCCTTCCCCGAAGAGCCGCGGCGGGACAGCCGCCTGGGCGACCGGCGCGACCTCGTGCGCAACGGGCGCGACCCGCGGGTCCCGGAGCGCCGGGAGGCCGAGCGCCGCGACGGCGAGCGGCCGGGCGGCCTCGCCCCCATCCCCCCCTCCGCGACGCCGGGGACGATGGCGAGCGCGCTGGGGACCCCCGAGGACCGCCCGGCGGAGGCGCGGCCGGTCGAGACGGGCGGGGGAGGGGCGGCCGGGCTTCCGCACGGCCTGATGGACCGTCCGGCGGCCAAGGCCGAGTAGGCCGGGCTTGGCTCGAGCCGTACTGGCTCTACCCCTGATCGCCGCGTACACCATCGTTTTCGGAATGCCCGCCATCGCCTTCTCGCTCGTCGGGCGGCCCCGGGCCGCGCGCCGCATGACGGCGCTCTGGGCCCGGCTCGTGCTGCGCGCGCTCGGGGTGGACGTGGCCGTCTGCGGGGCCGAGCGCTGCCCGGCGGGGGCGGCCGTCTACGCGGCCAACCACACGAGCGCGATCGATATCCCGATCCTGTTCGGGTACCTGCCCGTGGACTTCCGCATCATCCACAAGCGGTCGCTCTATCTCGTGCCCGTGCTCGGCCAGTACCTCTACGTCTCCGGGCACATCGGCATCCACCGCGGCAGCGCGTTCCGCGCCCGCAAGGGACTGGAGGTGGCGGCCGCGCGCGTCCGCGGCGGCACCAGCGTGGTCGTGTTCCCGGAGGGCACGCGCAGCCCGGAAGGCGAGGTGGGCACCTTCAAGCGCTCGAGCTTCCTCCCCGCCCTCGAGGCGGGCGTCCCCGTGGTCCCGCTCTCGCTCGTGGGGGTGAAGTTCGTGGCGCGCGGCGGCCTGCGCGTGCAGAAGGGCCGCGTGCAGCTCCTCGTGCACCCACCGATACCGACGGCCGGCCGCGACGTGGAGGAGGCCGGAGCCCTGGCCGAAGAGGTGCGGCGCGTGGTGAGGACGGGATGCGAAGCGGCATGAGGCGGTCGCCCGGAGTGCTCGCGACCGCGGTCACCCTGGCCCTGGCCGCCGCGACGGCGGCGGCGGACAAGCGCGGCCCGCTGCAGCGCGGCCTCGACGCGATCGTGGACGCACCGCGGTTCGCGCACGCCTGGTGGGGCGTCGAGGTGCGCAGCCTGCGCACGGGCGCGGTGGTGTACGCGCGCAACGCCGAGCGCGACCTCAAGCCCGCCTCCACCCTGAAGCTCGTGACCACCGCGGCCGCGCTCGACGCCTTCGGGCCCGACGCACGCCTCCGCACGACGGTGGAGACGGCGGGCCGGCTCGACGGGCTCGGGCGCATCCTCGGGGACGTCTACCTCGTCGGCCGCGGCGATCCGAACCTCTCCGGACGCTTCGCCGATGGCCGCATCACCGCGATCTTCGAGGACATGGCGGAGGCGCTGCGGCAGGCGGGCGTGCGCCGGATCGAGGGGCGCCTCCTCGGGCACGAAGGCCTCTTCACCGGCGACCGGCGCGGCGACGACTGGTCCTGGGGCGATCTGGTGTGGGGCTACGGCGCGGAGGTCTCGGCCCTGTCGTTCAACGACAACGTGGCCGTGATCACCGTCTCGCCGGGCGAGCGCGAAGGCGAGCCCATCGTCGTCGACCGCGCACCCCCCAGCTCGTACTATCGCGTGGCCTCGACCGCGATCACGGGCCCGCGCGGGGGGGCGCGCGAGCTGACCCTGAAGCGCGACTTTGGTTCCACCCTCATCCGCCTCTCCGGCGCCGTCGCCGCCGGCTCCGCGCCCCAGAGCCTCACCGTCGCCCTCGAAGATCCCGCGCGCTACGCCGCCACCGTGTTCGCGGAGGCCCTGGCCGCGAAGGGCATCCTGCTCGGCGGCGGCGTGGACACGAGCTCGCAGCCGCTGCCCGCGGGCACGCGCGTGCTGGCCGCGCACGAGAGCCCGCCCATGGCGGAGATGGTGAAGGTGGTGAACAAGGTCAGCCAGAACCTGCACACGGAGATGCTCCTGCGCCTGCTCGGCGCGCAGGTGAAGGGCGAGGGGTCCGTCGAGATGGGACACGCGGCGGTGGAGGAGTTCCTGCGCCGCCTCGGCGCTTCGCCGGAGAGCTGGGCCATGCAGGACGCGTCCGGCCTCTCCCGCTCCGACCTCGTGACGCCGCACGGCATGGCCGCGCTGCTCGCGGGCATGGACCGCCATCGCTACGCGGCCGCCTTCCGGGACAGCCTCCCCGTGGCGGGGGTGGACGGGACGCTGGCCACGCGCATGGAGCAGCCCGCGCTGCGGGGCAAGGTGGTCGCCAAGACGGGCACCATCCGCCACGTCAACGCGCTCGGAGGGTACGTGACCGCGCGCTCCGGCCAGCGCTTCGTCTTCTATGCGGCGGTCAACCATCATCCCGGCCCGGCCTCGGACTCGACGGCGGCGCTGGACGCGATCGCGGCGCTGCTGGCGGCGCAGTGAGCGACGCGCTCTCCCTGTCCCTGGCCCCCGAGATCGCGGGCCGGGTTCGGCTGGGCGTGCTCGTCCTCGAGGGCGTGACCGTTCGCGAGGCGGACCCCGGCCTGGCCGCGGAGATCGCCGCCTACGGTGAAGAGCTGCGCCGCCGCTACCCGGACGTGAAGAGCGCGGAGGTGCCGGGCGCGGCGGAGGCGCGCGGCCTCTACAAGGACCTCGGCCTCGATCCGACCAAGGTGCGGCCGTCGAACGAGGCCCTCCTGCGCCGCGTGCTGAAGGGCGAGGCGCTCTACACGGTGAACACGCTGGTGGACGCGCTGAACCTCTGCTCGCTCCGCGCCCAGCTGCCGTTCGGGCTCTACGACCTCGACCGCGTGGAGCCGCCGGTCGTGCTGCGCCGCGGCACGCCGGGCGAGAGCTACGAGGGCATCCGCAAGGGCGCGGTCAACGTGGAGGGCCGTCCGGTCCTCGTGGACGCGCGCGGGCCGTTCGGCAACCCCACCTCGGACTCGGCGCGGACGATGATCACGACCGCCTGCCGCCGCGCGCTCGTCATCGTGTACGCGCCCGGGCGCTTCGCCCCGGCTCGCGTGCAGTCCGTGCTCGACGAGACGAGCGCGACCCTGACGCGATGGTCGGGCGGATCCGAGTGCGCGCGCCAGACCGTGCCCTGACCTCGCCGCCCGTCCCGCGGCCTCGACGGTCCCCCCCTGACCAGCCGCCCTGAGAGAGTGGAGGCCATGGCCACCGCCGTCGCCGCCGCGCAGGACCGAATCCTCGAAGGACTCTCCGATTCCCAGCGGGACGCCGTGCTCCACGGCGACGGGCCGCTCCTGATCGTGGCCGGGGCGGGCACCGGGAAGACCACCGTCCTCACCCGGCGCATCGCCCACCTCATCGCGGCCAAGCGCGCGCGCCCGGAGCAGATCCTCGCCCTCACCTTCACGGACAAGGCCGCGGTGGAGATGGCGGAGCGCGTGGACCAGCTCATCCCCTACGGCTATGCCGAGACCTGGATCGGCACCTTCCACGCCTTCGGGGACCACGTCCTGCGCGAGTCGGCGCTGGAGGTCGGCCTCAGTCCGGAGTTCCGGGTGCTCACGCGGCCGGAGCAGATCATCTTCCTGCGCGAGCGGCTCTGGCAGCTCCCGCTGCGCCGCTATCGGCCGCTGGGTGATCCCACCCAGCACCTCGGAGCCCTGCTCGGTCTCGTGAGTCGCGCGAAGGATGAAGACATATCTCCAACGCGGTACTGGGAATGGGCCGAGCGACGCCGCGGCGCCGCGGCGTCGCCAGAAGAAGATGACGAGGCAAAGCGTCACCTCGAAATCGCGACTTTCTACGAGACATACCAATCGCTGATGCATGAAGCGGGCGCCGCCGATTTCGGGGACCAGATCTCGCGCGCGCTTGGCCTGCTGCGCGATCGCCCGTCCGTCCTCGCCAAGCTGCGCGACCGCTACCGGTACGTGCTGGTGGACGAGTTCCAGGACACGAACCACGCCCAGCTCGAGCTGGTGCGCCTGCTCGCGGGCGCGGACCGGCCCAACATCACGGTGGTCGGCGACGACGACCAGGCCATCTACCGCTGGCGCGGCGCGGCCGCGGCCAACCTCCTGGCCTTCCGACGGCTGTACCCCCAGGCGCGCGAGGTCGTGCTGACCGAGAACCACCGCTCGACCCAGGTGATCCTCGATGCGGCCAGCCGGCTCATCGCCTACAACAACCCGTACCGGCTGGAGGTGATCGCCGGCCTGGACAAGCGCCTCCGCTCGGCGCGGCGCACGGGTCCGGCCGTGCGCCACGTCCACCTCGACAGCGTCTCCGCGGAGGCGGACGCGGTGGCCGCCCTCATCGAGGAGCGGACCCTACGGGGGTATCGCCCGCGCGATCTCGCCATCCTGGTGAGGAGCAACTCCGATGCCGATCCCTTCCTGCGCGCCCTCAACGTGAAGGGGCTGCCGCACCGGTTCACGGGCAGCCGCGGCCTCTACGCGCGCGAGGAGGTGCGCCTGCTCGTCTCGTTCCTGCGCGCGCTGGCCTCGCCCGACGACTCCGTGCCCGTCTTCCATCTCGCGGGCGGCGAGCTCTACGCGATGCCGGAGAGGGACCTCATCCGCCTGAACCGGTACTCGGCACGCAAGAACCGGCCGCTGCTGGAGGTGCTGCGCGCCCTGCCCACGGACGAGGAGCTGGCCGGGATCGGGGGCGGCGCGCGGGAGGCGGCGGCGCGCCTCGTCACCGACCTCGACGCCGCGATGGAGGACGTGCCGGACCGGCGCACGGGCGAGGTCCTGTACCGATTCCTCCAGTCCTCCGGCCTCCTCGCGCGCCTGAGCAAGGACGCCACCGCGGAGGCGGAGGCGCGGGTGAAGAACATCGCCCGCTTCTTCGAGATCGTGAAGGGCTACGGCGACGTGGCCGAGCACGATCGCGTCCCCGCCTTCGTGGCCCACCTCGATCTCCTGCGCGAGGCGGGCGACGACCCGGCGGTAGCGGAGGCGGACCCCGACGACGACGCGGTGCCCGTCCTCACCGTGCACAAGGCCAAGGGGCTCGAGTTCCCGGTGGTGTTCCTCGTCGGCTGCGTGGAGCAGAAGTTCCCGCTGCGCGCGCGCCGCGACCCCCTGGAGCTGCCGGCGGAGCTCCTCCCGGAGGCCATGCCGGGCGGCGATCCCCACCTGCAGGAGGAGCGGCGCCTCTTCTACGTGGCCATGACCCGGGCCAAGGAGGAGCTGATCCTGACCTCCGCCGCCGACTACGGGACGGCGCGCGCGCGCAAGGTCTCGCGCTTCGCGGTGGAGGCGCTGGACCTGCCCTCGCCCGCTCCCGCCCCGCGCAAGAGCCAGGCCCTGGAGGCCCTGGCCCGGCACCAGCCGATGCCGCCCGAAGCGCCCCGGCCCGACTTGCCCCTGCCTGCGAGCGAGACGCTCACCCTGTCCTTCCGGCAGATCGACGACTACCGGACCTGTCCCCTCAAGTACAAGTACATCCACCGGCTCAAGGTCCCGCTCCTCGTGCACCACCGCGTCGTCTACGGCAGCGCCGTCCACAAGGCAGTGCAGGCGCATTTCCGCGCGAGGGCGGAAGGGCTGCCCTCGTCCGAGGAGGACGTGATCGCCGCCTTCCGCGCGGCCTGGGTCTCCGAAGGCTTCCTCTCCCGCGAGCACGAGGAGCAGCGGCTGCGCGCGGGGGAGGAGGCGCTGCGGCGCTTCGTGCAGGAGGAGGGGCGCGCGCCCCTCACCCCCACCGGCGTCGAGCAGGAGTTCGCGTTCTTCGTCGGCCGCACGAAGGTGCAGGGCCGCTACGACCTCGTGGTGGAGCGCGAGGGGCGCGTCACCATCCTCGACTTCAAGACCGGCGCGGTGGACGATCCGGAGGAGGCCAGGAAGCGCGCCAAGGAGAGCCTCCAGCTCGACGTCTACTCTCTCGCGCACCTGCGGACGGCGGGCCGCCTGCCGGACTGGGTGGAGCTGCGCTTCCTGGAGTCCGGGCTCGCCGGCGGCAAGCGGCCGACGGCGGAGGAGGCGGCGCGCACGGAAGACGTCGTCCGCGAGGTGTCCGCCCAGATCCGCCAGCGGGATTTCGAGGCGCGCCCCTCGTACATGGCCTGCGGTCAATGCGCCTTCCGCGACATCTGCCCGCACACCGCCCGTAACCCCGAAGCCGAAACCTAGATAACATTCGGGGCCGTGGGCCTCGAAGCCACCTGCCAGGCACGGATGGGGCGCGCCTCCTCGGCGGGCAAGGCGCGCCTGGAGGAGACGGATCTCGTCTTCCGCGGCGAAGGCGACCTCCGGTTCAAGGTGGCGATCAAGGACCTGGAACGCGTGGACGCGCGCGGGGGAGCCCTCTACCTGGAATGGGCGGAGGGCAAGGCCGTGCTCGACCTCGGCGACCAGGCCGCGCGCTGGGCGGAGAAGATCAGGAACCCGCCCTCGCTCCTGGACAAGCTCGGGGTCAAGCCGGGACAGCGCGTGTCCGTCGTCGGCATCGAGGACCGCCGGTTCCTCGACGACCTCGCCGCGCGGGTGGACGACCTCACGCGCGGCCGGGCCAAGGCCGGATCCGATCTCGTGCTCGTGGCCATGAGCGACCGCTCGGAGCTGCCGCGCCTCGCGAAGCTGCGCGAGGCGATCAAGGCCAATGGCGCGATCTGGGTCGTGTGGCCCAAGGGCCGCAAGGAATTCCGCGAGGACGACGTGCGCGACTTCGGCAAGGCGGCGGGTCTCGTGGACGTGAAGGTGGCGCGCTTCTCGGAGACGCTCAGCGCCCTCAAGATGATGATCCCGCGCGCGCAGCGCTGAGCGCGCGCCTAGCAGGAGGCTTTCTTCATGCCGCAACGCATCGGGTTCGCCGGTCTCGGCCTCATGGGCAGCCGCATGGCCCGCCAGTTCCTCGACAAGGGGTTTCCCCTCGCCGTCTGGAACCGCACGCCCGAGAAGGCCAAGGCCCTGGTGGACCGGGGCGCGAAGCTCGCGCGCACGCCGAAGGAGCTGGCGGAGACGTCGGACGTCGTCATCTCCTGCGTGGCCGATCCCAACGCGGTCGGCCGCCTCGTGTTCGCGGAGGACGGCATCCGGCCCGCCGCGCGCCCCGGCTTCGCCTACATCGAGACCTCGACGATCTCGCCCGGCCTCATGAAGCGCGTGGCCGAGGTGCTGGAGCCCAGAGGCACGAAGGTCCTGGAGGCGCCGGTCACCGGGTCCAAGACGGGCGCGGACAAGGGCACGCTCCTCCTCATGTGCGGGGGCCGGCCCGACGTCTTCGAGGAGCTGATGCCCGTGCTCATGGCCATGGGGACAAAAGCCATCCTGTGCGGCCCGCTCGGCCACGGCTCGGTGGTGAAGCTCATCGGGAACACGCTCATCAGCTACATGCTCGAAGGGTTCTGCGAGGGCCTCGTGGTCGCGAAGAAGGCGGGGGTGGACCCGGAGAAGGTGCTGGAGGTCGTGATGGCCTCCGGCTTCCAGTCCCCCTACTTCCCGTTCAAGGCCTCCGCGATCGCGAAGCGCGATTTCGAGCAGCACTTCTCGGTGGACCTGCTCGTGAAGGACCAGACCCTGATGCTCGAGGAAGCCGCCGCGCTCCGGGTCCCCATGCCGGGGCTGTCCGCGCTGCGCGAGGTCTTCCAGGCCGCGCGCGCGCAGGGCTGGGGCCAGGAGGACATCGCGGCGGTCTACAAGGTGATCGAGAGGAACGCGGGGCTCTGATCGATCGCGGGCAAGCCCCACGTAGAGCGCGCCCGGGCCGCGCAGCGGCGCGGGCGTCGCGAGGGGGGTTTCAGGGGGGGCCGCGAACACCCATCGGGATGATGTGTGAGTGCCCCCCCTGACTAAACAAGAAAAGGAATACGTCTGAACGAACCCGGCGCTCCCTCCCGCATCGGCCGCTACGAGATCCGCCAGGAGCTCGGCCGCGGCACCATGGGCGTCGTCTACGAAGCGGAAGACCCGGCGCTCTCGCGCCATGTCGCGGTCAAGACGATCCAGGTCCCGCTGGCCGCCTCGAAGAAGGAGCGGGAGGAGTACGAGAAGCGGTTCCTGGCCGAGGCGCGCATCGCCGCCCGTCTCTCCCACCCCGGCATCGTGGTCGTCCACGACGTGGGGCGGGACGCCGCGCACGACATCCTCTACATCGCGCTCGAGTACCTGCAGGGGCGCACCCTGGACGACGTGGCCGCGGAAGGCCCGCTCGAATGGCGCGAAGCCCTGCGCATCGTCGGCCGCCTGGCCGAGGCCATGCGCTACGCCCACGGCCAGGGCGTCATCCACCGCGACATCAAGCCCGCGAACATCATGCTTGTCACGTCCGGCGAGCCGAAGATCATGGACTTCGGCATCGCCAAGCTCGAGGCGGGCCAGCTCACGTCCCCCGGCCAGTTCTTCGGGACGCCGCTCTACATGTCGCCGGAGCAGGCCCTGGGGCTGCCCGTGGACGCGCGCACGGACCTGTTCTCGCTCGGCTCCGTGGCCTATCTGCTCCTTTCCGGGCGCCCGCCCTTCGAGGCGCCCAACGTGCCCGGCATCCTCGCGCGCGTCGCCTACCAGCCGCCCCGGCCGCTGGGCGAGGTCGTCCCCGGCCTGCCCGCCGACGTGGAGTACGTGGTGGCGCGCGCGATGGCGAAGAGTCCCGCCGATCGCTATCCGGATGGGAAGACGATGGCGGAAGACGTGGACGACATCCTGGCCGGCCGGCCCCCGCGGCATCGCGCGCGCTGGACGCCGCCGCCCGTGGGCGCAGGCACGGTCGCGTCCGTTCGCGGTGAGGACCTCCCTGAGCTGTCGCTCGATCCGGTCGAGACGAGGCGTCCGCGGCGGCGCCGCCGCGGCCGGACGACCGTCATCCTGCTGGCCCTCCTCGGCCTCGTGTCCGCCGCGTATTTCCATCTGCACCCGTCCGACTGGCAGTTCTGGCGCCGCGCGGCCCGGGAAGCGAGGAAGACGCGCATCGTGGAAGAGGTGCGCGCGTGGTGGGGAAGGATCGGGCTCGAATCTCCCGAAGCACCCGTGCCGGCGGCAGCTCCTTCGGCCGCGCCGCCAAAGGTCGTCGAGGCCTCGCCGCCGCCGAGTCCGTCGCCCGAGGTCTCACCGGTCGCTCCGCCCCCGGTCGTATCGGCCCCCACCGCCGCGCCTTCCGAGGCCCCCCTCGCGAGCATTCCGGAAGACGATCCGGATCCGAGCACCTCTCCGGCGGTACCGTCCCTCCCCGTCAAGGGCACGGAGGCGGCCCCGCCGCCCTCGGCCAGGGGCCGCGCGTCGGGGCAGCTCGTGATCGAGTTCGAGCACCATCTCAAGCACGGGAACCTGCAGGTCTGGGTGGACGACACGCGCGTCGTGGACGACGACTTCGACGGCCGCATCGCGCGGAAGATCCTCTCCTTCGAGCTGCGCAAGGGCCTCGTCCAGCAGCGGCTCGCCCTCGCTCCCGGCCGTCACGACGTGCGCGTCACCGTGCGCTGGGACGGCAACGCGAAGACCGCACGCATCTCGGGCGAGTTCCGGCCCGGCGCATCGCGCACGCTGGACGTGCAGGTGAGCCGGATCGGCGGGAAGCTCGGCCTGGACTGGAAGTAGGGCGGACCCCCCGCGACCGGCCGTCATGTCACCCTGTCCGGGCGGGGGCGGCATGGAGCTGGCTGGATTTGCGATCGTCGCGATAGCGCTGGTGGCGGCGGCCGCCCTGCTCGCGCGTCGCGGCGCGGATCCCGATCCCGCCCTGGCCCAGGCGATGCAGGGTCTGGCCCAGGGGCTCGCGCGGCTGCAGGCCGACCTCACCCGCCTGGCCCGCAGCCAGGACGACCTGCGCCAGGACGTGCACCACGGCCGCGAGGCCTCGATCCTCCAGCTCTCCGACGTCGCGCAGGGCCTGCGCGGCGAGCTGGGCCAGGCCCAGCGGGCCCTGGCCGAGGTCAAGGCCATCGAGCAGGGGCGGGCGCGCCAGATGGAGCAGGCCTCCGACAGCCTGCGGCGGCTGGAGGCGGTGGTGGCGGGTTCCTCCACGCGCGGGGCGGCGGGCGAGAACATCCTGGCCCGCGCGCTCGCGCAGCTGCCCGCGGACCTGCTCGAGGTCAACGTGGCCTTCGGCAGCAAGATCGTCGAATACGCCCTGCGCCTGCCCGGGGGCCGCTTCCTTCCCATCGACAGCAAGTGGACGAGCGTGGGCGTGCTGGAGAGGCTGGACGCGACGTCGGAGCCGCAGGAGCGAAGGCGCCTCGTCGAGCAGGTCGCGCGCGACGTGCGGAGCCGGATCCGCGACATGGGCAAGTACCTGGACCCCGAGCGCACGCTCAGCCTCGGCCTCCTCGCCGTGCCCGACGCGGTGTACGAGGCGGCCCCGGAAGCGCACGGCGAGGGCTACCGCGCGGGCGTGCTCGTCGTTCCCTATTCCCTCGCCCTGCCCTACGTGCTCGCGCTCTACCGGCTCACCGTGCGCTTCGGCTGCGCCGTGGACACGGACCAGCTCGCGGACCGGATCCGTGGCCTGGAGGAGACGCTGCGCCAGATCGACGAGGAGGTCGAGGGCCGGCTCTCGCGCGGGCTCGTGCAGGCGGGCAACGCGCGGGACGCCCTGCGCGACCACCTGGTGGACGCGCGGCGGTCCACCCAGAAGCTGCTCCTGACCGCGGAATCCGAGGCGCCGTCCGCCCTGGGCGTGGTGGTGGGAGGCCCCGTCGCTGTCCCCAGCGTGCGGCGGATCTCCGTGGCCGAGGTCGATTGACGCGCTCGCGCGAGCGCGGATAACCTCGCCAGAGGTGTCCCCCAGCAGCATCGCCGTCCTCGTCGCGGCCGGGCGCGGAGAGCGCATGGGCGCCGGCCGGGCCAAGGCCTTCCTCCCCCTCGCCGGGCGCCCGCTCCTCCTGCGCGCGGCGGAGGCCTTCGAGGCGGCGCCCGAAGTCGAGGCCATCGTGGCCGTGGTCCCCGCCGGCGAGCAGCGCGCCGCGCACGACCTGCTCGCGCCCCTGCACAAGGTGACGGCGGTGGTGGCGGGCGGAGCCACCCGCCAGGAATCCGTGCGCGCGGGACTGGCGGCGGTGCCCTTCGCCTTCGACGGCATCGTGCTCGTCCACGACGCGGCCCGGGCGCTGATCGAGCCCGCGCTCATCGCGTCGGTCGTCCGGGCCGCGGCCGAGACGGGCGCGGCCATCCCCGTTCTGCCTCTCGTCGACACCGTCAAGCGCGTGCGGGACGGCGCGGTCGGGGAGACGCTCGACCGCTCCGAGCTGGCGGCGGCGCAGACCCCGCAAGGCGTCCAGCGCGCGCTGCTTCAGGAAGCGCTCGACCAGGCGGCGCGGGACGGCGTCACCGTCACGGACGAAGCCATGGCCGTGGAGCGCCTGGGCCGCCGGGTGGCGGCGGTGGTGGGATCGCCGCGCAACCTCAAGATCACGACTCCGCACGACCTCCGCTGGGCGGAGCTGCTCCTGGCCAGCGCGGTGGAAAAGGCGTGACGGCCACACGCATCGGCACCGGGTTCGACGCGCACCGGCTCGTGGAGGGCCGTCCCCTGATGCTCGGCGGCGTCCGCATCGCGCATGCGCGGGGCCTGGAGGGCCACTCCGACGGCGACTGCCTCCTGCACGCGGTCTGCGACGCGATCCTCGGCGCGCTCGGCGCGGGAGACATGGGCCGCCACTTCCCGAGTACGGACGCGCGCTGGAAGGGCGCGGCCAGCCTGCGCTTCCTCGAGGACGTCGCGCGCCTCCTGGGCGAGCGCGGCTACGCCCTCGGTAACCTCGACGCGACGGTGATCGCGCAGGCCCCCGCCCTGGCCCCTCATCTCGAAGCCATGCGCGCCCAGATCGCGCAGGCCCTGGCCGCGCCCCTGGACGCGGTGTCGGTCAAGGCCAAGAGCACGGACGCCCTGGGGGCGATCGGGCGCGGAGAGGGAATCGCCGCCCAGTGCGTGGTGCTGTTGCAGCGCCGCGACCGATAGGTCAATTTAGGAGCCCATGAACCTCATCTGCGGGATCAACCCCGTGCTGGAAGCGCTGGGCGCGGGCACGCGGCACTTCGACCGGCTGCTCGTGGTCAAGGGCCTGCGCAACAAGCGCATCTCCGACGCCATCAGCCGCGCCGGCCACCTCGGCATCCCGCTGCGCTTCGAGGCGCGGGAGACGCTGGACCGCATGGCCGCGGGCGTCCCGCACCAGGGCCTCATCGCGGTGGTGTCGGCCAAGCCGGTGACCACGGTCGACAAGGTGCTGGAGGAGGCGCGCACGCCCGCGCTGGTCGTGGTGCTCGACGGCGTGGAAGACCCGCGGAACCTCGGCGCCATCCTGCGCACCGCGGAGGCTTCGGGGGCGGACGGCGTGCTGCTGCCCGACCGGCACAGCGCCGGTCTCACGGAGACGGTGAGCCGCGCCTCCGCGGGCGGGCTGGAGCACGTGAAGGTCGCGAGCATCGGCAACGTGGTGCAGGCCATCGAGGGCCTCAAGAAGCGCGGCTTCTGGATCGTGGGCTTCGACGCCAGCGGCACCGAGCGCTGGGACCAGGTCGACTATCGGCGGCCGATCGCGCTCGTGCTCGGGGGCGAGGGGCGCGGGATCCGCCGCCTCGTGCGCGAGCACTGCGATCACCTGGTTTCGATC
>Ga0075421_100006760_pt1 | contig 14016 bp, 8 predicted proteins | sample SoiMetdeltSBSDD5_FD_75292 | JGI IMG/M metagenome (GOLD analysis project Ga0075421, IMG submission 75292) | Bulk soil microbial communities from a Populus tree surrounding site in Tennessee, USA - Soil MetaG P. deltoides SBSDD5 | ecosystem: Environmental > Terrestrial > Soil > Tree plantation...
AATCCCTACTCGCAGAACTATCTCTGGATGGACGCCGTCGACACCGGGCCGGCCGGTCCGCCCGAACAGCGTCCCGATCCACGACCAACGGACGTGAACTGTACGCGCGACATCCACGCCGGATGACCCGTCTCGTCGGCGACGGTATCAAGGAGTCGGGTGTGGCGCCGCGCCCGACGCGAGGGCGTCGACCACCTCGCATAGCCGACGCGGGCTGATTGGCTTGGCCAGGGGGCCATGCGCGCCGGCCTCGACCGCGCGCCGCTCGTCGTCCGGGGCTTTGTTCGCGGTGATGACGATGGCCAAACGATCGGCCCGGACGAGGTGCAGGACCGCCTCGGCCGTGGTGGCAGGGCGGCGGTCCTGAGTGCCCCCCCCCAGGCGGCGCTCGGCGTTGGCGAGACCTGGACGTGCCAGGATTCCCGTAAGCCGTTCTCGCTGGACACGTTCCTTGAGGTCCAGCACGGTGCCTCAGGCAGGGCACAGCACCCGGTCTTTGCGAGACGAGCCATCGTCCGTGGGCTACCATCGCAATATCGTTGGTTCGCGAGCACCCATGCCGAAAGGTCCGCCCCATGGCCTCGATCCGGAGGCTCGACATCGATGAAGCGCGCCGCCGTCTTCGCGGGCGATCGTCACGCGATGCGGTCCGTGCTCCGTACCGCGAGGCCATCGCCAGCCTGACCGCTGCAACGGTGGTGGAGATCACGCCCGATCCCAGCGAGTCCCTGCGGAAGCTCAAGCTGAACGTCACGCAGGCGGCCAGGGAGGTCCATCGCCGCATCGCGTACGGCGTCAGCGACGAGGGCACGTTGCTGGTCTGGCTGGAACGAAAGCCGAGGAAGGCCCCACGACGCAGGACTGGGGTGGCCGGCGCCGCAACGTAGCGGCCCGCGATCTGCTACGGTTCGTGCAGCACCGCTCGACCCGGGCTCGTCTGGTCGACCCGAGACGCCGAGCACTCGGTCTGAGCTGAGGTGAGGCGCCATGGCACGAGGTCCGATCATCCGCATCATCCGAGACCGAGGCTTCGGCTTCGTCCGCACCGAGAATGGCAGCGAGATCTTCTTCCACCACGCGACGTTACCGCCCGGCGTGTTCGACATGCTCCAGGAAGGCCAGGAGATCGAGTTCGACGTCGAGAACGATCCGCGCGGGCGTGGCCAACGGGCGGCGAACGTCCGGCTCGCCGAGCGATAGACGGCTCGTCGCCGAACGGCCCCCGGACGCCACAGGACAACGGGGTCCCGCATGGCACCATCCAGCTTCCCGTGCCGGGTGTGCGGGCAAGCGACCCAGGGCGTGGATGCGTATGTGGTCTGCCCGGCGTGCCTGCTGGGGTTCGAGATGCGGTTCAGGGAGCGAGTCGGCGACGGGGTCGACCACCTGCCGTCGATCGCAGGGGACGTCGAGGCGCGGCTGAGGCAGTTGCTGGACGACTGGTAGCGCCGTCCGGTGTCCTACGTCGCCGGCACGCGCGAGCGTCCCGAGGTCGGGATCTTCAAGCAGACCCACGCCTCGCGACCGCCCGTGCCGGCGCGCAGGCTGGCAAGTATTGGCCGAGATGGCTGACGCGCGTGTCGCGGGCGCCGACCTCGGCGAGCAGCCGCAGCGGCTCGGCCGGCTCCGCGAGGCTGTGGCGGAAGGAGCATCATCGCGACACCTTGACACGGCCGAACGCCCGTTCTATGCTGAGGCATGGCCGACAGATCGACGATCGAGTGGACCGACGCTACTTGGAACCCGGTGACGGGTTGCACCCAGATATCGCCGGGGTGCGACCGCTGCTACGCGCTCAGGTTCGCGGAACGGTTCCGAGGCGTGCCGGGGAACTACTACGAGGTCGGGTTCGACTTGACGCTGCGCCCGAACAAGCTCGACCTGCCGCTCCGGTGGAAGCAGCCGCGCCGCAACTTCGTCAACTCGATGTCTGACCTGTTCCACGAGGCCGTGCCGGACGGCTTCATCGCAAGCGTCTTCGGCGTGATGGCGCGCGCCGACTGGCACGTGTTCCAGGTGCTGACGAAGCGCCCTAGGCGGATGGCCGAGATGGCGGCCGCCCTCCCTTGGCCCGCCCATATTTGGGCAGGGACCAGCATCGAGTCGGACCGCTTCACGTGGCGGGCGAATCAGTACCTCAGGCGGGTGCCGTCGGCCGTTCGCTTCGTGAGCGCCGAGCCGCTGCTCGGCCCGCTGCCATCCCTCCAACTGGACCACGTGCACTGGGTGATCACAGGGGGCGAGAGCGGTCCGGGCCACCGCCCCTGCGACCCTGCCTGGGTCCGCGACCTGCGCGATCGGTGCGTGGATGCGGGCGTCGCCTTCTTCCACAAGCAGTGGGGTGGGCGAACACCGAAGCAGGGCGGCCGACTCCTCGATGGTCGGACCTGGGACGAGATGCCGACTCCGCTGGTTGGGTCGCCAGGTCTATGACTTCGCCTGCCGGCGCGTTCTTCGAGCAGAAGCGCGAATGGTCTCGCCGCAAGCACGAAGTGCTGGAGGGCTACCTCGCGCCCTTCTGGCGGATCGTCGGGCGGGATGGAAAGCCGGTCTACGTCGTTGATGGGTTCGCCGGACGCGGAGAGTTTGGTGAAGGCCGGGAACGCGAGGACGGCTCGCCGCTTCTAGCGGCCAAGATAGCCTACGAGTTGGCGGACACGGGTCGTTACAGTCCGTTCTGCATCAACGTCGAGGCCGACGTGGCGGAGTATGAGCGTCTTGTCGCCGTTACGCGGCCCTACGCAGATCGGGTCGAGAACCTGCGGGGACCCTTCGCAGATCACGTCGATGGTACGCTCGCGCGGATCGGGATGCGGCCGTCCATGTTCTTCTTGGACCCGTTCGGCCCCGGGGGGCTGGAGTGGACCACGCTAGAGAAGATCGGCAGGCGTCCCAAGCACTTGAAGACCGAAATCCTCATCAACGTCAACGCGCCGAAGGTGGACCGGCACGCCGGGTGGCTCGATTCCTTCGGCCAGAAGCCGCGCCCCGCTTTCTTGCGGCTATTGGATCGGATCTTCGGTTGCGAGGACTGGCAGCTGCTCTGGGAGCAGCCGGCTCCCTCGGAGGTGCGCTATCAGCGGATCACTGCCTTCTACCTGAAGCGGGTACATGAGGTGTTCGGATTCGGCGGCGCCGTGTACCCCGTGCGGACAGTCGAGACCGGGCAGTTGAAGTACCACATGCTGTTCTTCACCCGGCACCCGTTGGGCTTACGGATCATGAACTCGATCATGTACGGGGTGGAGGAACGCTACCTGAAGGATCGGGCTCACTTCCTCGGAAGGTTTGCGCGCCAGATGGACATGTTCGCGGAGCCCGAGCCTGACATCGAGGAAGTCGAAGCACAGGCAGTACGGGAACTGGAGCACGACATCCTGGCACTCGGGCGCCGGAGGATAACGATGACCTTCGGAGGAGTCCAGGACGAACTGCTTCACAAGTGGTTCGGTCGCATGGTCGAGAAGCATTTCCGCCAAGCCTGCGCACGATTGATCGACCAGGGCCACATCGATCGTAAGGATTCTCGTGGCATCACGGACAAGACCATCCTTGAGTTTCGATAATCCTGGGCTCCATGCGTTGGTGGAATCGACTCGGGTCTCGTGTCCGCCGCTTCAGCGTCTGTGACCCTCGTCACAGCGCCCCGCCCCCGCCCCGTCGTATCCTCGCTTGGGGGCGTGCCGCGCTCGCCTTGACAGGTGGGAACGGGCGCGCGATAGTGCCGCCGTCCGTCTCCGCCCGCTCGGAGGCGAGCACCAACGGCCGTGGGTGGGGCGGGGACCTTCGGAGGGGCGTGATGGGCGACGACGCCGCGACGGTCGAGCAGCTCCGGGCCGAGCTTGCGCGCCGCCAAGAGCGCGCCGAGGCGGCGGAGGCGAGGATTGACTCCCTCCTCGCCGACGCCGAGCGCCGCGACCGCGCGCTGACCGAGGCCCTGGAGCAGCAGGCGGCGCAAGCAGCGGTGCTGCGCGCGATCGCCGCCTCATCGGCCGACGTGCAGGCCGTCCTGGACGCCATCGCCGAGAAAGCCGCCCGCGTGTGCGGCGCCAGCGACGCCTTGATCGTGCGGGTCGAGGGGGAACGGCTGCGCCAGGTGGCCCACCACGGGCCGATCCCGGTCACGCCGAAGCCTGACGGCCTGCCCATTGGCCGGGGGTCGGCGGTGGGCCGGGCGATCGTGGACGGCAGGAGCGTGCAGATCGAGGACCTGCTGGCCGAGCCGGAGGCCGACTACCCGGAGGCCCTGGCCTTCCAGCGCGCACGCGGGCACCGCACGGTGCTCGCCACGCCGCTGCTGCGCGAGGGCGTCCCGATCGGGGCCATCGGCATACGGCGCCTGGAGGTCCGCCCGTTCACCGACGTGCAGATTCGGCTCCTGGAGACGTTCGCGGATCAGGCAGCCATCGCGATCGAGAACGCCCGGCTCTTCCAGGAGCTGGAGCACCGCAACCGGGAACTTCAGGAGAGCAACCGGCAGGTCACCGAGGCCCTGGAGCGGCAGACCGCGCTGGCCGACGTGCTGCGGGTCATCGCGTCGTCGCCCACGGACCTCCAGGCAGTACTCGACGCTCTCGTGGTGAGCGTGGCCCGCCTCTGCCACGCCGATGTCGCGAACCTCAACCGACTCGATGGCGACGAAATCGTGATCATGGCGTCGACTGACCCGGCGGTCCCAGGACGAAAGGGTGATCCGACAGGGACGGTGGCCGAACGCGTCATGGTCGAGGCACGGACGATTCACGTCTACGGCCCCCCGGAGGAGCAGCTCGCTCAGTATCCCAGGAGCCCCTCCGCTCTCCTGGGACGCGGGGCGCAGCTCGTCACGCCGCTGATATTCGGCGGTCGGATCATCGGAATGCTTGCCCTGATTCGGCGCGAGCAAGAGCAGTTCACGGACGGCGAGATCGCCCTCCTGGAATCGTTCGCCGACCAGGCCGTCATCGCCATCGAGAACGCCCGGCTGTTCGAGGAACTGGAGCGGCGCAACTCCGACCTCCAGGAGAGCAACCGCCAGGTCACGGAGGCGCTGGAGCAGCAGACCGCGACGGCCGAGGTGCTGCGGGTCATCGCGTCGTCGCCCACCGACCTCCAGGCGGTTCTCGACGCCATCGCCGGCAGCTCGGAGCGCCTTTGCGGGGCTGACCTGGCGTTTGTGAATCTCGCTGATGGGGACCAGCTCCGTGTGGTGGCGGGCACGCCCACGTCGGTCGGTCATCAGCCTGGCATCGCGGTCGGCGTCATCTTGCCGCTGACGCGGGGCACGGCAAGCGGTCGGGCTGTCGTCGATGCAGCCACGGTCCACATCGAAGACGCGCTCAAGGTCGCGGACACCGAGCTAGTCGACATCCCCCGCCCTGTGTCGCCGGGCGCGCGCCTTGCCGCGCCCCTCCTGCGCGACGGCAAGGCGATTGGGTCGATCCTGCTGATCCGCAATGCGCCCGGCCTCTTCGGCAGACAGCAGATTCGTCTCCTGGAGACCTTCGCCGACCAGGCTGTCATCGCCATCGAGAACGCCCGGCTGTTCTCCGAGCTGCAGGAGAGCAACCGCCAGGTCACCGAGGCGCTGGAGCAGCAGACCGCGACGGCCGAGGTGCTGCGCGTCATCGCGGCTTCGCCCACGAACCTCCAGGCCGTCCTCCAGACCCTCGTGGATGCTGCCGTCTCGCTTTGCCACGCCGACGGCGGCGCAGTTCACCAGATCCGGGAGACGGATGGCCGCCTATCACCGCGCGTGGACTCAGGCCGTGCCCGCGCGGTCATCGAAGCGAGATATGGCCCGGACGCTGACTACTTCATGTTGTCGGACGGCCAGCCCGCCTCGCGCGAATCTCACCTGGGACGCGCGTTCGTCGAGCGTCGCACCATTCACGTCCACGACCTGGCCGAGGCCATTGAGACGGAGTATCCTGGCAGCCGGCCGTCGTTTGAGCGCATTGGGAATCGCACCGCACTGGGGACGCCGCTGCTCGGGCGGGACGGCCCGATCGGCACGCTCGCGGTAACACGGGGCCACGTCCAGCCGTTCACCGAGCAGCAGATCGCGCTGCTGGAGACGTTCGCGGACCAGGCCGTGATCGCCATCGAGAACGCCCGGCTGTTCCAGGAAGTCCAGGACCGTACGACGGAGCTCACCCAGGCCTTGGAGCAGCAGACCGCCACCTCCGAGATCCTCCGCGTGATCGCGACCTCCCCGTCCGATCTGCAGACCGTCACCGACGCGCTCGCCGCCAATGCCGCCCGCCTCTGCGACTCCGATCACGCGGCGATTGAACGCCTCGAAGGAGATCAGTTCAGGATCATCGCCGGCTACGGCTCGCTGCCGACGGTCGGAGGCACCGTCCCGGCAGATTCGACGACCGTCGCCGGTCGCGCCGTGCTCGAACGTCGGACGATCCGTGTCCACGATCGGCGTACTGACGTTGTCCCCGACGAGGTCCGAGCGCAGATGATGCGAACCGGCTCACGATCCGTGCTCGCCACGCCGATCATGCGTGAAGGTGAGCCGGTTGGCGCGATCATCATCTTCCGACGCGAGGTCAAGCCGTTCACCGAGCAGCAGGTTGCGCTTCTGGAGACCTTCGCGGACCAGGCCGTCATCGCCATCGAGAACGCGCGCCTGTTCGAGGAACTGGAGCGGCGCAACCGCGAGTTGGGCGAGACGCTGGAGCAGCAGACCGCGACCTCCGAGATCCTCAGCCTGATCGCTTCCTCACCAACCGACGTTCAGCCCGTCCTCGACGCCGTCGCGGAGCGTGCAGCACGCCTCTGCAACACGTACTTCGCTAGCGTTTCGATGGTCGACGGTGACGTTCAACGTCGCGTGGCGTACTACGTGGTGCCTCACCTGGCGACCGGTCAGACTGTCCCGGCCAGCTTCCTGTCGGCCTCGCCGGGTGGAGTCCCACTGGCCGGATCGTTTGCTGGCCGCGCGATAACCGAGGGGCGCACCATTCAGGTCGCTGATTTCGAATCGAGCTTGGGACGAAAGCTTGGCTTCGATCGAGCAACGAGCCCGTACCTGCAGGGCACGCGGACGTTCCTCGCGACGCCGCTCCTGCGCGACGGAGTCGGCATCGGCGCGATCGTCCTGCGTCGCCTGGAGGTTCGGCCGTTCACCGATCAGCAGATTCGACTCCTGGAGACGTTCGCCCACCAGGCGGTCATCGCCATTGAGAACGTCCGCCTCTTCACCGAGCTCCAGGACAAGAGTCGCGAGCTGGAGATCGCCAGCCAGCACAAGTCGAGCTTCCTCGCCAACATGTCCCACGAACTGCGCACGCCGCTCAACGCCATCATCGGGTACTCGGAGATGCTCCAGGAAGAGGTCGAGGATCTTGGTGAGGAGGCGTTCCTGCCGGACCTCCAGCGGATCAATGCTGCCGGCAAGCACCTGCTCGGCCTCATCAACGACATCCTGGATCTGTCCAAGATCGAAGCGGGCCGGATGGACCTGTTCGTCGAATCGTTCGACATCAAGCAGCTCGTGGCTGATATCGAAGCGATCGTCCGGCCCCTCATCGAGAAGCACGACAACGTGCTCGTCGTCGACTGCGCGGACGACCTCGGCACGATGCACACGGACCAGACGAAGGTCCGCCAGGCGCTGTTCAACCTGCTCTCCAACGCCGCCAAGTTCACCGACCACGGCACCATCAGCCTGACCGTCGAGCGTGAGCCGGACGACTGGCTGAGCTTCGCCGTGGCGGACACCGGGATCGGCATGACCGACGAGCAGCTGGGGCGGTTGTTCGAGGCGTTCTCCCAGGCCGAAGCGAGCACCCGGAGCAAGTACGGCGGCACCGGGCTGGGCCTGGCGATCTCTCGGCACTTCTGCCGCCTGATGGGCGGCGATCTGACCGTCGAGAGTGCCTACGGAGAGGGGTCGACCTTCACGATGCGGCTGCCGGCCGTGGCGCCGGAGCCACGAATGGGCACAAGCTGACACGCGCGGCTCGGTGCGTTGGGATCGCGGAGGGGCGACGATGGCGAAGATCCTGTTGGTCGAAGACAACGAGATGAACCGCGATATGCTATCCCGCCGCCTTCAGCGCCGGGGCCACGAGGTCGTGTGCGCCATCGACGGAGCCGCAGGGGTGGAGATCGCTCGGCGCGAGGTGCCGGCCCTGATCCTGATGGACATGACCCTGCCGGTCCTCGACGGCTGGGAAGCGTCCCGTCAGCTCAAGGCCGACCCGGCGACGCGGGCGATCCCGATCCTGGCCCTCACCGCCCACGCCACCAGCAGCGATCGCGAGCGGGCCCTGGCGGCCGGCTGCGATGACTACGACACCAAGCCGATCGAGTTCCCGCGCCTGATCGCCAAGGTCGACGCGCTGCTGGGCGTACGGCCGTGAGGGGCGGCGCGGGGTCTGCCCGCCCACCCACCACCCCACCCTCACGTGACCGACCGGCAGTCGGAGGGTAGGCGCATGGCTGACGACCCCCCCACCAGCATCGCGGCGCTCCGGGCCCAGGTCGCGCGCCTCGGAGAGGAGATCGGTGCCCTCCGGGTCGATGTGGCTGATCGCGACGCCAGGCTCGCAGCCTGCCAACGGGCGCTGTCCGAGGCCAACGCGCGCGAGGCCGCGACCGGCGAGATTCTCCGCGTCATCGCCACCTCGCCGCGCGATCTCCAGCCGGTGCTGCAGGCAGTCGGTGAGCGTGCCCTGTTGCTGCTGGATGCAGCCGGGGTGTTCGTCTACCTGGTCGAAGGCGACCACCTGGTGCGCGTGGCAGGCTTCGGGGCATTCGCGCATGCCCAGCCGAACGTCGTGCTGCCGTTCGACCGTACCTGGGCCAGCGGACAGGCGGTGCTCGATCGTCGGACGATCCACATCCACGATGCCGCTTCGCTCGGCGAGGCCGAGTACCCGCTGACGAGCGAGTTCCAGCGGCAGGTCGGCTACCGCAGCACGCTGTCAACGCCGATGCTGCGCGATGAAGCGGCGGTGGGGGCGATCTCGGTTCTCCGCCTGGAGGTTCGTCCGTTTTCCGAGCAGCAGATCGCCCTACTGGAGACGTTCGCGGACCAGGCCGTCATCGCCATCGAGAACGCCCGGTTGTTCGAGGAATTGGAGCAGCGCAACCACGAGCTATCTGAGGCGCTGGAGCAGCAGACGGCCACCGCCGACATCCTGCGGGTGATCGCCTCGTCTCCGGCCGACCTCCAGCGGGTGCTCGATGCCATCGTGCAAAGCGCCGTCCGGCTTTGCGCCGCGGGCGACGCCGTGATCGAACGGCTGGAAGGAGGCCACTTCTATAACGCCGCGCACGCCGGCGAGCAGTTTCGGGGACTCCTGGGCCTATCGCTGCCCCTCACCCGCGACTTCCCCGGCGGGCGGGCGGTGCTGGATCGTCGGCGCATCATCATCGACGACATCCACCGCATCGCGGAAACAGAGTATCCGGCCGCGGTCCCCCTGCTCTCGCTGAACACGGTCCACAGCATCGCCACGATTCCGCTCTTGACTAGGGGTGAGCCGCTTGGAAACCTGACGGTGCTGCGCGCCGAGTTGCGCCCCTTCACCGACGACGAAGTGGAGCTGCTCCAGACGTTCGCGGACCAGGCCGTGATCGCCATCGAGAACGCCCGGCTCTTCTCTGAGCTCCAGGACCGCGTCGGCGAGCTTCAGGCCCTCGGCGAGATCGGCCAGGCCGTCTCCTCGTCGCTCGACCTCCAGGAGGTGCTGACCACCATCGTCGGGAACGCGACCCGCCTCGCCGGTGCCGATGGTGGGAGCGTCTATGAGTACGACCAAGCCGAGGGTGTCTTCGAGGTCCGCGCCGCTGAGGGTACGACCACGGCGATGGTAGATGCACTCCAGGCTGCCAAAATGCGTCTCGGCGAGGGCGCCGTGGGCCGGGCGGGAGCGATACGTGCGCCGGTCCAGGTCGAGGACGTCGAGACGTCGGACGTGCTGCCGCCTGACATCCGCGAGCGGACGCTCGCCCAAGGCATGCGCTCGCTCCTGGCGGTGCCGCTGCTGCGTCAGGGCGACGTCCTCGGCGGCCTGGTGATGGCCCGGAAAGTGGCAGGGCCGTTCCCATCTGATGTGGTCGCCCTCCTGGAGACGTTCGCGACCCAGTCGGCGCTGGCCATCCACAACGGCCGCCTGTACCAGGCCCTCCAGGAAGCATCGCAGCACAAGTCGCAGTTCCTGGCGAACATGAGCCACGAGCTACGAACGCCGCTGAACGCCATCATCGGGTACTCCGAGATGCTCCAGGAGGAGGCTGAGGATCTGGATTCCGATGCCTTCCTGCCTGACCTCCAGCGGATCAACGGAGCCGGCAAGCACCTGCTGAGTCTGATCAACGACATCCTGGACCTGTCGAAGATCGAGGCTGGCCGGATGGACCTGTTCCTGGAGACGTTCAGTGTCCACGGTCTGGTCCAAGAGGTCGAGGCGATCGTCCGGCCGCTGGTGGAGAAGAATTCCAACGCCCTGGTCGTCTCCTGTGCCGATGACCTCGGGACCATGCAGGCCGACCAGACCAAGGTGCGCCAGACGCTGTTCAATCTGCTCTCGAACGCCGCCAAGTTCACCGACCACGGCACGATCACGCTGACCGTCGAGCGTGAGGCGGACGACTGGCTGACCTTCGCTGTCGCCGACACTGGGATCGGGATGACGGACGAGCAGTTGGGCCGGCTGTTCGAGGCGTTCTCCCAGGCCGAGGCCAGTACCAGGAGCAAGTACGGCGGGACCGGCCTCGGGCTGGCGATCAGCCGTCACTTCTGCCGGCTGATGGGCGGGGATCTGACTGTCGAGAGTATGTATGGGGAGGGGTCGACGTTCACGGTGCGGTTGCCGACGGCGGTCCAGAACGCGACCGACCAGTTGCAGGACTTGGGAGCGTCGTGATGGACGACGCCGCGACGGTCGAGCAACTCCGGGCCGAGGTTCGGCAACTCCGTGAGCGCGAGAGAGCGGCCGTCCAGCGTGCGACACGGGCCGAGTCTTCACTGGCCGAGGCGCTGGAGCAGCAGGCTGCGACGGCCGAGGTGCTGCGAGCCATCGCGGCATCGCCAACCGATTTGACGGGCGTGCTCGACGCCACAGTGGCGAGCGCGCTGCGGGTGCTCGACGTCGACGTCGCCGTCATCAGCCAGCCCCACGGTGACCTGCTGGCCTGGACCGCCTATGGGATCGCCGACCGTGTGCCCCGCGAGCGGTTCGACCAGATCACCGAAGCGTTCGCGAAGGGGAGGCCCGTCGCGATGGACCGGACGTCCATACGGGGACGGGCGTATGTCGAGCGTCGGACCGTCGAGCACATCGCCGACGAGATCACCATCCCCGAGCAATATCCGGAGTACAACCGCGCGCTACTCTTCGGGCTGCACGCGAATCTGTGCACGCCATTGCTGAGTGAGGGCAGCCCTGTAGGCGTGATGAACGTCCTGCGCCTGCGCCCGGAGCCGTTCACGCCGCGTCAGGTTACGCTCCTGGAGTCGTTCGCGGATCAAGCGGTGATCGCCATCGAGAACGCTCGACTCTTCGCGAACCTCCAGGAAGCCCTGGAGCAGCAGACGGCCACGGCTGAGGTGCTGAGGGTGATCGCATCCTCGCCCACCGACCTCGACGGCGTCCTGGCCGCGCTGATCGAGCGCGCGGCGCTGATCTGCGACGCCCCGAGCGGGGCGCTCGAACGGGCGGCAGGCGACGGCTTGATCCTCGCGGCGTCGTTCGGCTCGCGACTGCAAGCCATCCAAGCCAGGCTGGCCGACCAGGCGGGGCTTGGCGGCCGCCTGCACGCGGCGCGTGACCGGGTTTCCACGCGTGCGATGTTGGAGCGGCGGACGATCCACGTCCACGACATGGCCGAGGCTGTCCGGACGGAGTACCGAGGCGCGCTGGAGGTGCAGCGGATGCTGGGGCAACGGTCCCAGGTGGTCGTCCCGCTGCTCCGCGAGCACGAGCCGATCGGAGTCATCTCGCTCCTTCGCTTCGATGTCCGGCCGTTCACTCAGCAGCAGATCGCGCTCCTGGAGGCCTTCGCCGATCAAGCGGTCATCGCCATCGAGAACGCCAGGTTGTTCTCCGAGTTGGAGCAGCGTAACGGCGATCTCTCCGAGGCGCTGGAGCGCCAAACCGCCACCGCTGAAATCCTGAGCCTCATCGCGTCCTCGCCGACCGACCCGCACCGCGTGCTCGAAGCCATCGCCGAGAGCGCCGCGCGGCTCTGCGACGCCGGCGGCTCGACTATCTGGCGTCGCCACGGCGACCGGGTGGTCCCCGCACACAACCACGGCGGGACCGCTCGCCACCTCAACGCGACCGACCGCGAGCGGTTCGACCGGGAACTCCGGGAGGCCATCGGCGACCCCGCGCTCCCCGACGACTGGCGATTCGGCGACGGCGTGCCGCTCACTCGACGCATCCTCTCCGTGCGGGCGTGCCTCGACGGGGCCACGATCCACGTCGAGGACCTGCGCACCGCCGACGACTTCCCGGCGAGCCAGGTCTTCGGTCGGCTCCTGGGGCAGCGGTCGACGCTGGCGGTGCCGATGCTCAGCCACGGCGAGGCGATCGGCGCCATCGCGGTGAACCGCTTCGAGGTGCGCCCCTTCAGCGCACAACAGATCGCGCTGCTGGAGACGTTCGCCGACCAGGCCGTCATAGCCGTTGAGAACGCCCGACTGTTCTCCGAGCTAGAGCAGCGCAATCAGGACCTCAGCGAAGCGCTGGAGCAGCAGACCGCGCTCGGCGACGTGCTCAGGATCATCGCCGGGTCGCCGGCCGATTTCGGGCGTGTCCTCGAAGCACTCGGGAGGGCCGCGCGCACGCTCGGCGAGGCCGAGAGAGTTGGGGTGCAGCTCCGGGATGGCGACCACCTGATGACCGCCGATTCGGCGAGAGGGGTACTCGGCTGGGGCGGCAGGCGCGTACCGATCATTCGCGGCACCTTCTCGGGGCGAGCACTCCTAGAACGGCGTGTCGTGCACGTGCCCGACGTGGACGAGATGGACGAGAGCTTCGCTGAGGGCAAGGCGATGGTCCGGTCGTTCGGGCCGGGGGACGCCTGGCGGTCGGGGGTGTTCGCGCCCCTCTACCGCGGGACCGAGGCGGTCGGGGTCCTGATCATCACCCGGTCGGAGCCGCGACCGTTCACGGAGCGCCAGATCGGTCTGTTCGCCACGTTCGCCGACCAAGCCGCCATCGCGATCGAGAACGCCCGGCTGTTCGAGGAGCTGGAGCGGCGCAACCAGGAGCTTCAGGTGAGCAACCGGCAGGTCACCGAGGCGTTGGAGCAGCAAACCGCCACCGCCGACATCCTGCGCGTGATCGCCTCCTCGCCAGCCGACGTACAACCGGTCCTCGAGGTCGTCGCCGAGAGCGCGGCGCGCCTCAGCGATAGCCCACGCTCCGTCCTCTATATCAAGGAGGAGGAGACGCTCCGCGTCGTGGCTACCTTTGGCGACCTGCAGCCCGGCCACCCGGGAGTGAGCATCCCCCCGGTTGGCCAGCGGGTTCCCCTATCGGTCCGCCGCCCAATCACCCGATCGGTGGTTGAGCGGCAAACGATGCATCTCGCTGACATCACGGCCCCGGAGACCCGCGCCGAGTATCCTGACATGACGATGCCCGGTCCCGCTGCCCGGCTCTGCGTGCCACTGATCCACGAGCAGCGCGCAATCGGCGTACTCTCGGCGGCCCGCGTGGTCGGCCGGCCGTACACTCCGCGTGAGATCGCCCTGTTCGAGACATTCGCAGCCCAGGCCGCTATCGCCATCGCGAATGCCCGGTTGTTCGAGGAGGTCCAGGAGGCGAATCGGCAGCTTGGTGAGGCCAACCAGCAGCTTGCCGAGGCATCGCAGCACAAGTCGCAGTTCCTGGCGAACATGTCGCACGAGCTACGGACGCCGCTCAACGCGATCATCGGCTACTCCGAGATGCTCCAGGAGGAGGCCGAGGACCTCGGCGAGCAGACCTTCCTGCCGGATCTCCAGAAGATCAACGCGGCCGGCAAGCATCTGTTGGGGCTGATCAACGACATCCTCGACCTCTC
>Ga0075421_100006762_pt1 | contig 14015 bp, 10 predicted proteins | sample SoiMetdeltSBSDD5_FD_75292 | JGI IMG/M metagenome (GOLD analysis project Ga0075421, IMG submission 75292) | Bulk soil microbial communities from a Populus tree surrounding site in Tennessee, USA - Soil MetaG P. deltoides SBSDD5 | ecosystem: Environmental > Terrestrial > Soil > Tree plantation...
CTGCACGCCGAAGCTGAATTGCATGGTGTAGGGATTCTGCAGTTTGGGATTGACGACAGAGAACGTGTTGATCCAGCCGCGAGCGGCGGATTCGGATTGAATGATCCGAATCAAGTCATCGTTGTAGACGGGCCATTTGATGCTGAGCCGCGTGGTGTCGGCGCGAATGAAGTTGAAGCGGAACGGGGCGGTGGGAGTGGGCTGCACGTGAGCCCACATCGCGCCGGCGACCTGGCCGCTAAAGAGAACACCAAAGCCGCCGCGAATGACGGTCTTGCTCTTTCCACCGACATTGTAGGCGAAGCCGACGCGCGGGCCAAGGTTGGCCCATTTGTCGGATTCGTAGGGGTTTTCGCGCGGCCGTACGGGCCCAACGTTGAAGTTGGAATCAAGAAGGCCATCCGGATTGTAGATTCCGGTCTCGGGCGCCTTGCTGCCGGCCTCGGGTACCAGGTGGGAGAAGAAGTCGTAGCGAATGCCGAGGTTCAGGGTCAGGTCGCGGCGGATGCGCCAATCGGTTTGAGCGAAAGCGCCAATCTGGTACATCTTCGCGGTGTAGTCGCCGTTGCCGTAGGTCGGACCGACGGAGTTGGTGACGTTGGCGAGGAAGTCAGCGCGATTGGCGTAGGCGATGTTGGGCGCTTCAGGATTGTTGCGGCGACAGCAGTCGCGGCGGATGGAGAAGCCGACCTTGATTGATTGCTTGCCGATGTGGCGAGCGTATTTCTGGTCGAAGTTGTAGGTGCGTCCCTCCATCAGGTACAGCTCGTGGTCTGGGTTGGCGACGCCGGGATAGCTCAGGCGGGGAACGCGGCGGCCGAAGGGGAGCACTTCGTTTTTGTTCGCCGGATCGAATTGCTGGAAGAAGAACGCATCCTCGCGGTGCATGTCGGTGAGGTGGTAGCCAAAACGCGACTCGGCGGTCCAATTGGAGCCGCCGGTGGTGTAGCTGGCAGTACCGCGTTCATCCCAGATGCGGAAATCGCGGTCGTTCGCGCCGTTGAGATAATGCCGCGGTTGAAGCTGCGTGGGGCGTCCGCGGGCATAGCTGAGGGAGAGGGTACTTGCTGTGCCGAGGCGGATGTCCCCTTTGAGGTCGGCATGGGCGTCATCACGCTTGGAGGAAGTGGGATTGATGTAGAGTCCTGTATCGTCGGTGGCGCTGTAGGGTTGATTGGGTAGAGGAATGAAATCGAGATAAAGCTTGTAGGAGGGGTTGGCGCGGATGGCTTCGTCGCGGAGACGCGGGGTCATGAGGGTTTCCTGTATGAGGGTGAAGGCGCGCTCCTTGTACCCTTCAAAAACGCCAAAAATGAAGATCCTGTCGCGGCGGATGGGACCGCCGAGGGATCCGCCGTACTGATTGAAGGTGAGCCCGGGCTTGCTGGTGAGGCGCTGGTTGCGGGCATCGAGATCTTCGGCGCGGAAGTTTTCAAAGACGCTGCCGTGCCACTGATTGGTGCCAGAGCGGCTGAGGAGGTTCACCTGGCCTGCGACCATGTTGCCGTATTCGGCTGGAGGCACGCCCTTGATGGTGTGGACTTCCTGAATAGCCTCAATGCTCATGATGTCAATGAGATTCGGCTGGAGGTAATTGGACGAATAGCGGCCTTCGGGGTTACCGCCGGCATCCGTGCCGTCGACGGTATAGGCGACACCATTCTTACCGACACCGTTCATTCGCACGCCTTCAGCAGCCATGTTCACGCCGGTGTTGATGGCGAGCAAACTTGTGTAGTTGCGGCGAAAGGTGGGTAGTTTGCCGAGTTTGGTCGTATCGAATGTGTTCAACTGTTCGCTGGAGACGGTGTTGACGAGAGGGGCGTTGGATTCGACGCTGATTACTTCGCTTGTTGCGCCGACTTCGAGCGTAAAATTTTGGCGCACGTTTTGAGCGGCTGATAAAGCGATGCCGGTGCTTTCGAGGCGCTTGAATCCTTTTGCTTCGACAACAAGGTTGTATTCGCCAACGCGAAGAAAATCGAACACGGCTTCGCCGCTGTCGGTTGAGGTTTTGACGAGAACGGTTCCCGTTTCTTTTTGGGTGAGCGTGACGGTAGCCGCGGGCACGGAGCCGCCCGATGAATCGGTGATGACCGCATAGAAGGTGGCGGTTGTCTGTTGCCCATGAACCAGGGCAGCCAGAATAGAAAGGAGCGAAAGGCCGAGCGCAAGGTGGATTCTCATGATCCCTCCCGGCGGAAGTGTATCAAAGAGAAGCGTCGAGCATAATGAAAGCGCGTTCATTTTGCAGGTGCAACACGGAGCCGCGTAGCCCTCGGCAGTGCGGGTTCATCTTGTCGATGGTGGTGGCCCAATCAATATCGCGCCTAACCACGGAGGAGAAAAATTGACCCGATATCGCCATCCCACCGCCAGCAGCGCGTCGCTCCAGTGGCCGAACTGTCGCATTATCAAGCTACCCGACTGCTGGTTGTCGCGCAGCGCGCCGGTGCGCGATACTCCAATGAAGGCCAACAAGAGTTCCCATGGATTACATTGAAGTGCTTGCAGCGGTATGGCGGCGCGTCCTGGCGGGGACTCCACAACTCGGATGGTCGCTGCTGGTTTTCGCGGTGGTACTGCCGCTGGAAGCTTGGTTTGGCTCGGGCCAGAAAGTTACGTGGGGTGAACGCATCGGCAATCTTGCCGCCATGCTGATTCACTTTGTTCTGGGCGGCGTCATTCTCACTCTCGTCTTCATCACGCCGTTCGGCCGCAGCCTCTCGGAATTTCCGCGCGAGCCACGCCACGAGCTGCTTCAGAATCCAATCGTCTGGGCTTTAGCAGCGGTCTTCATCATTGATGGCCTCTTTTACTGCTATCACCGTATCCAACACAAGGTTCCGCTGCTGTGGCATATCCACAAACTCCATCACACCGATCCGGCAATGAACATTACGACTTCGAAGCGCAGCCACTTCATCGAGCGCACGATGCAGTATCTAGTGCTTACATTTCCGATGTTCTGGATACTGGGGATGAACGCGCAGGGCATGGCGTATGCAGCGATGGCGGTCTCCTTTTTCCTTTACGCCGCACACGCCGATGTCCGCTTTAACCTGGGTCCGCTCACGCCGGTTCTGGTGGGGCCGCAATACCATCGCCTCCACCACAGCCGGCTAGCCAAGCACGAGAACGTGAACTTTGCGCAGATGTTTCCGCTGTTTGACGTCGTAGGCGGAACTTATGTGCGTCCTGGGAAGGCAGAGTACCCGGCCACGGGAGTGGCTGGCTGCGAGACCACCTACTCCCGTTGGCGTCCACTCATTTGGTAACTCGTGATTGCCCGCTCGATCAGAACAAATTGGTTGGACGGCGCGTCCAATTCTGACCCTTCTCCTTAGCAATGCCTTCCAGCGCGGCCACATGCGCGCCCGACTGGGTGAGTATGTGGTGCAGGTCGTTGCCGATGCTGATGAAGCGGAAGCCTTTGTCGAGAAATTCGCCGACGCGCGCGGTGCCAAACAGGAACAGACCGAGGACGACATTGTTCTTCTTGGCATTGGTAACCAGCTTGTCAGTTGCCGCGCCGAGTTCCTTCGACGTGTACATTTCGGGGAACACGTAGGTCTCAAACAGACCCATCGACATGCACAAATCGTTTTGTCCGAGGAAGAGGATGTCCACACCTGGAACGGCAGCGATTTCTTCCATGTTCTCGATGCAACTGGCCGTTTCCACCTGCAGGGCGACGATGATGTTCTTGTTGGCGTGGGGAACATAGCCAAGCAGGCCGGCCTTGGCCGTGCTGCGTTGCGGGAAGTAGACGCTGCGGGTGCCAGCGGTGGGGTAGCGAGCGCAACTGACGCCCGCGCGCGCTTCGGCGGCGGTATTGATGTAGGGAATCAGCACGCCGTCGGCGCCGAGGTCGAGCGCCTGCTGGATGCCGTTGCGGTCGTGATAACCACCCACACGGACCATCGACTTCGCACCGCCGCTGGCAATGGCGCAGAGCATCGCCGACAACTTTTCGGCATCCATCGGCCCATGCTGGGTATCCACAAGCAACCAGTCATAGCCGCTATGCGCCAACTGCTCGGCTACTGTCGGACTATGAGTATTCAAAAACAAGCCCATCTTGGGCTCGCCCGCGCGTAGTTGCGCTTTGAAGTCGGCGCCGCTCAGCGTCGCATCAGCCATGGAATCACTCTCCTCAAATTGATAAATGTTCAGGCCCGGCGGAGCGGCCGGGCCCTTGTCACTATAACCCAACGCGAGAAGTGGGCAGCGACTGGATCAATAGCTGGTGCTGGGCCGCCAGACCCGCCTTTGTTATGCTGCCTGAGCAGGATGCCTCGCAAGCGCAGTTGGACGGCGATCGTATTCCTCTTGGTTACGGCGCCCGCTCTGGCCTCCACCGAAGAGGCCGCGCTGAAGGTGTTTGCGGCGCGATGCTGGTCGTGCCATGCGCAGACGGCGATGGGGAAGTTGCGGCTCGATACGCGTGACGGGATGTTGCGCGGCGGGCAGTCGGGCGTGGCGCTTGTTCCAGGCGATGCCGAGGGGAGCCGGTTGTATCTCGCACTAGCGCGCACCGATCCCAAGGTGAAGCCGATGCCGCCGGGACCGGCGATTCCAGCCGAGGAAGCGCGCACGATCCGCGAGTGGATTCAAGCCGGTGCGCCTTGGAGCGAGCCCGGAAGCCACTGGGCATTCCAGGCGTTGAAGCCGGTGCCGGCCGGGCAAACGGTGGACCGCTTGATTGACGCGGCCCTTAAATCGCGCGGGCTCACGCCGGTTCCGCGCGCTGACAAGCGGACTTTGATTCGCCGGGTGTACTTCGATCTTGTGGGTCTGCCGCCAGCGGAGGAGGAATTTACCAGAGCAATGGGGAGTGAGCTGGCAGAGTCCGTGGACCGTCTACTGGCGTCACCGCAGTTTGGCGTGAAGTGGGCGCGGCATTGGTTGGACGTTGCCCGTTATGGAGAGGATGACTTCAGCGGAACAGCCGTGATTCCGTACGAGAATGCCTGGCGTTATCGCGACTGGGTTGTGGACGCGTTCAACTCGGGGATGCCGTATGGGAAATTCCTCAAGGCGCAACTCGCGGGTGACCTGATGAATGACACGTCGTTGTTGCCAGCTACAGGCTTGCTCGGCGCGGGACCCTGGTATTACGGCATTGCGCAACCGCCGCAGTCGCGTGCCGACGAACGCCACGACCGCGTCGATATGGTGACACGCGGGATGTTGGGGATTACCGTCGCGTGCGCGCGGTGCCACGACCATAAGTACGATCCGATCACGGCGAAGGACTACTACGCGTTGGCTGGAGTATTTGCCAGCACCGCGTATAAGGAGTATCCGCTGGTGCCGGAAGCGGAAGCCGCGGCCTGGAAAGAACAGAAGAAGGAAGTGGATGACGCCGAGAAGGAGCTCAACAAATTTCTTGATGAGCAGTCCACACGCCTGGCGGAACGCTATGCGCAATCGATCGCGGATTACATGATGGCGGCGACCGCCGGCACATCGGGAAATGGACTGCAACCGAGGGTGCTCGCGCGGTGGAAGGAGTATTTAGCAAAGCCAGAGGAGTTTCATCCATTTTTGAACCGATGGTTCGCCGGGGAGAGGACGCGGGCTGAGGCGGAGGGTTTTCAGAAGCTGTTATTGGAGATTCGCGCTGAGAAGCTGGCTGTGGACGAGCGCAATCGAAAGCTAGTGGAGGAGGCAAACAAGACTGCGCCGAAGGTTATCCGCACGATTGTTCTGCCAGGAGGTTACCGGTCTGAGGAGGATTTCAATCCGGGCGCCTACATTCCGTCCGAGTCGCTGCCGCGTGACCGCTTCGTAGCGTTCAACCGCACGTTCGGCGAGAAGTCTTCGCCATTGAAGTTTGATCGAGTGCTGACGGCCGAGTTGTTGCCAGCCGATGTCAAGCCTGAGCATAAGCGGCTGAAGGAGAAATACGAGGCCCTGAAGGAGAGCTTGCCGAAGCAGTATCCCTATCTGATGGGTGTGGGCGAATTCGATCCGCACGATCTGCAGTTCAACAAGCGAGGGAACCCGGAGGACTTGGGCGAACCGGTTCCGCGGCAATTCCCGGTAGTCCTATCCGGTGCAGCACCGATTCCATTGCACGAAGGCAGCGGCCGGCTTCAGTTAGCCGAGGCAGTGGCAGCGCATCCTCTCGCGGCGCGCGTGGCCGCGAATCGCGTCTGGATGGCACTGTTTGGTCAGGGACTGGTGCGCACACCTTCCAATTTCGGGCGTGCCGGCGATCGCCCCGCGCTGCCGGATGTCCTCGATCACCTTGCTTCGCGCCTTAACGGCAGTGATAGCTCGTTGAAGGATTTGATTCGGGAGATTGTTCTCTCGAACGCTTATCAGCGTGCCTCCACCTCCGATGCCGCGAACGAAAAACTGGACGCAGCCAACCGTTACTGGTGGCGGCAGAATCGCCGCCGCCTCGACGCCGAGTTGCTTGCCGACGCGATGCTCGCCGTTTCGGGAGAACTCGATCCGAAACTCGGTGGACCGTCGGGCGCGTTCACGGACACGTTCAACCGGCGGACACTGTATGCGAAGACCAGCCGCTTTCAACCAAATGAGACGTTGTCGCTCTTCGACCTTCCTTCGGCGTCGGTGACCTGCGAGCAACGTGTGGTGACGAATGTACCGCTGCAGAAGCTCTACTTCCTGAATTCGGATTCGCTCGCAAAGCGCTCGCAGGCGCTGGCGAAGCGGATCGTTGGGCGCAATCAGCGGCCCGGCATCGCGCGCGCTTACCGGTTGCTGTTTCATCGGGAACCGATGGCAGCAGAAGAGAAGCTCGGTGTTACGTTTTTGAAGCAAAGCGGCAAGGATCGGTGGCCGCTCTACGCACAGGTTCTGCTTAGTTCGAACGAGTTCGCCTATGTCGATTGATCGCATTACTGCGGGCGTGCATCCGCGTTGGACGCGCCGCCAAGCATTGAGCCGGCTCGCCGGTGGTTTCGGAACAGTCGCCCTGGCGCGGGAGATGTGCGCCGAAACGAACCCATTCGCACCGAAACCCACGCACTTCCCCGCCAAGGCCAAGCGAGTCGTCTATCTGGTAATGAACGGCGGTATGTCTCACGTCGACACGTTCGATCCAAAGCCAATGCTCGTGAAGCACAACGGCCAACCGGTTCCCGGCGGCGCACCCAAAACCGAGCGCTCCACGGGAAGCCTGTTCGCTTCGCCGTTCGCTTTTCAGCGCCATGGGCGGAGCGGAATCGAAGTGTCGGAGCTCTTTCCGAAGCTTGGCGGCTTGATCGACCACTGTTGCGTCATCCGTTCGATGTGGACGGAGGTGCCGAACCACGAACCGTCGCTATTCATGTTCAACACGGGCACGATCCAACCGGGCCGGCCGAGCCTGGGCAGTTGGTTGATGTACGGGCTGGGCTCGGAGAGCCGTAATCTGCCCGGATTCGTAGTTTTGTGTCCAGGTATGCCCGTCGTTGGCTCGCCACTGTGGTCCTCGGCGTTTCTACCTGCCGTGTTTCAAGGCACGTTTATCAAGAACACGGAGACCGATCCGTACAAGCTCGTACAGAACATCAAGGCGCGGACGGCGCCCCAGGCGCAGAGGCGTCAATTGGACCTACTCCATCAACTCAACAAGGAACACTTGGCCATGCGCAGCGGCGACACACAACTGGAAGCGTCGATCGAAGCGATGGAGACCGCCTTTCGCATGCAAGCGGAAGCGCCCGAGGCCTTCGACATTCGCAAGGAAACTCCCGAGACACAGGCCCGCTATGGTGACAGCGAGATCGGCCGCAGTTGCCTGCTCGCACGGCGGTTGCTCGAGCGCGGCGTGCGAATGGTGCAGGTCTACCACGGAAATTCACAACCCTGGGACAGCCACGAGGACATACTGGTCCACAAGAGGCTGGCGAGCAAGACGGACCCGGCTGTCGCTTCCTTAATCGCGGACTTGCGAGACCGCGGAATGTTGGACGACACGCTGGTTGTCTTCGGCACTGAGTTCGGCCGCACTCCCGCCGTCGAAAATGGTTCGAGCACGAAGCTGCACTTCGGGCGTGATCACAACTCCTATGGTTACAGCATCGTGCTGGCTGGTGGCGGGATCAAAGGCGGCACGGTGTACGGCGCAACCGATGACTTCGGTTATAAAGCCGCCGACAAGCCCGTTCATCCGCACGATGTCAACGCGACGCTGCTGCACCTGCTGGGACTCGATCACACGCGGTTGACGTATCCGTACAGCGGCCGCGACTTCCGCTTGACGGATGTGCACGGCAACGTACTGCGCGAGATCCTTGCCTGATCTATACCTGCGCCACAACCTCGGCTATGGCGTCGCCATTGCGGAACGGTTCCTCGCGTAACTCCACTCCCAGGCCTGGACCCTCGGGCGCAGTTACGAAGCCGCCGCTTGGCGTAGGGACGTTTTGGATGAAGTGGGGGTAAAGGTCGTTGTAGAGATGATAGACGCTCTCCATGATGTAGAAGTTGGTGAGCGTCGATGCGGTGTGGATGGAGGAGAACCAGAGCAGCGGGCCCCCGCCAGTGTGGGGTGAAACAGGGATTTTGAAGGTGTCGGCCATGTCGGCAATCTTTTTGGCTTCCGTGATGCCGCCGCACCAGGTGACGTCGAACATGCAGACATCGACGGCGCGAGCCTCAAACATCTCGCGGAATCGAAAGCGCGTGGAGAGCCGTTCACTGAGGCAGATGGGGATGGAGGTTTCGCGCGCAAGCGCTGCGTAGGCAGTCAGATTGTCGGGCAGCATGGTGTCTTCGAGATACATAATGCCGAGAGGCTCCAGCGATTTGGCGATCTGCAGAGAACAGGGGAGGTTCCACTTGCTGCTGAGATCGAGGGCGATGTTCATCTCATCACCGACAGCTTTACGTATGCGCTGAATTGGTTCGACGGACTGACGAAGCTCGGCCTGAGTAATGAAGGTGCCACCATGGCGCGCGAAAGCGTTGATCGGACCACGGTCATATGGATAGAGCTTAATCCCGCGGATGCCGCGGGCGAGAAGAAACTCCGTGATCTTCTCCGGCTCGTCGTGCTCGCGCATGCCATTGATGGTCCAACCGTTCATGGTGTTGTAGACCATGAGTTTCTCCTGGGCTTTGCCACCGAGAAGTTTATAGAGCGGCAGCCCCGCTGCCTTGCCGAGGATGTCCCATTGGGCGATATTGAGCGCCGTGAGGACGCGATTCTCGGCACCGCCGACGGGTTGGTAGGAGATGCGGTAATTGACATCGTGCCATAGGCGCTCGATCTGCGTCGGATCCTTGCCGATCACATAGGGTGCGATCTCTTTCAGAGCACCGAGATGGGCTTCGGTGCCCGGATAAGATTCGCCTATCCCGGTGAGGCCGGAGTCGGTGGTCAGGCGGACCCAGAACCAGTTTGGACTGACGTCTTTGATGCGGAGGTCTCGCCGGAAGCGGATGAACTCGATCTTGGTGATCTTCATCGGACCGGCGGCGCGGGCGGCTTGGAACGCCGCGAGAGGAAGAGCGGCGGCGCGGAAGAGGAATTCGCGGCGGCTAGAGAGCGACGGCGTTCTTCGAAACATATTCGTCCACCTTGGTGAATTCAGAGCCGCGTTGATCGATGTAGTAGTAGCGCTCGGCGTACGCGAAGCCGTGGGGCGCGCCGCATTCGCGCTCGCCGTCAAGCATGAAGTGACGGATATATTCGCGGTCGGCGGTGCGATCGTCGTTGCCGAGGATGGGGAGGCGTTTGCCCTGGGCGGCGAGTTTGGCCTTCAGCAATGAACCATGATTCCCGCCGCCTTGTGAGCGGCACTCGACGATGCTTTCGATCTTCCGGTCGATGTGAGAGCTGATGTCGACGATGCGGTTGAAGGTCTGGCCGGGGCGCGCGTAGAAATAGTAGCGTTCCTTCACCGGGTGTGGTTGGATACCTGCCTCCATGTGCTCGTGATAGTCGTTGGCCATGCCGGACATCCAGGCGGCTTCTTCGACGGCGCGGCCTGTGACGGAGTGGTCGGGATTTTCTTCGCCGTGGCCCCACGGGTTGAAAGTCACCACCGTATCCACTTTCAGAAAGCGGAACAGAAAGATGAGCCGTGCGCGGAGGTCGAGGGAGGAGATGTTGTCCATCTCGTGATTTTGGTAGTAGAAGTGGAACACCTCCTTGAAGCCCAATGCTTCGCCGACTTTGTAGTGCTCCTGCTCGTTGCTGAGAATGTTCTCGGCCGTGCTGTGTCCACCACACTTCTCGTCGTTGGTGGTGCGGATGAGGTAGCCGGTATAGCCCTCACGGACCAATTTCGCGCAGAGGCCACCGGCGAAAAGCGGTATGTCGTCCAGGTGGGCATGGACGGCAGCGAACACCTTACCTTTATGCGGCTGGCCAGGCTGATCGCGATCGATGATGATTTCCTTCACATCTGCTCGTGCCATGACTTTCTCCTTAGAGCTTCACCGCGTTTGCGTCGACGTACTTTCGAATGTTGGCCTGATGACTTCCTTCCGAGCCGATGTAGCGGAAGGCTTCGGCGTATTGGAGCCCGAAACGCTGGCCGAGCAGACGCCAATCCTCCATCAGGAAGTGCTTTATGTATTGGCGATTCGCGGTGTCGTCGTCGTCGCCGAGCAGCGCAAGCTTCTTCCCTTGTTTGGCGAGTTCGGCGCGCAGGCGAGAGCCGGCTTCCCCGGCAGGTCCTTTACCCTTGTTGGCGACATTGCCACGCACCTTTTGATCAATGTAGGGGCTGATGTCGACGATGCGATTTACAAGATTGTGGCCGTTTGGCGAGCGGGCATGATAATACTTCTCGCGCACGTGGACGGGCTTCAATCCGGCGCGGTAATGTTCCGGATAGTCCTTGCTCGTGCCTGCCAGCCAACACGCCGCTTCCGCCGCACGCCCGGCAACCAGATGGTCGGGATTCTCTTCATAGTGGTTATAAGGGTCCATCGTGATCAGCGTGTCTACCTTCAGAACTCTAAAAAGGAAGATGAGGCGCTGGCGAATTTCGATTTCGGCGCAGTCGTCCATGCGGTGGTTGCGGTAGTAGAACGAGAATGCTTTTTTGCAGCCGAGCTCTTTAGCTACTTCCCGGTTATCGATCTCGTTTTGCACGACGCCGTAGCCAAGCGTCTTCCCGGCGGCCTCGTCGTTGGAAATGCGGATGAGATAGGCGGTATAGCCTTCGTCCACCAACTTTGCGACGAGCCCGCCTGCATAGAGCGGGATGTCGTCCGAATGCGCCTGCACGGCTGCGAGCACCTTCCCCTGATGCGGCTTGCCCTTCGCCGCACGCTCGATTTGCAAGTCGTCGGCGTAGCTGTAGTAGTCGGGAACAGTGAATGGACTGTAGCCGGAACGCTTGTTGGCGTATGCAGCGGCGGTGGTCTTAGCGGGCAGCGGTAACGGGGTCACGGGAGAGGTGGCACGGGCGGGCGCCTGTGCCATAGCTGCCGCAGGGAGAGCGGCGCCGGCGAGCGTGGAGTGGGTCAGGAACTTTCGTCTCTTCATAGCTTGCGTGAAAGTATACACGGGCCATCCGGGCGGGTTGGCGAGTCTCCATAGGCGAGGCCGGAAAGGATCTCAGTGACGCCAGTCGCGGCCGATTGCATCGGCAACAAGAATGGCATCGGCAACCATTTTGGAGGTAACTTCGAACGGCTCGTTGTGAATGGTTTCGCCTGGAGCGACGGAGCGATTGGCAACCTGTTGGAGCATGTCCGTGGGAAGTTCGGCGCAACCGATTTCCTGCAATGTAATGGGTAGCCCGACTTCGGCCGAGAACGAGAGCACGTCCCGGATCTGTGCGTGCGAAGCGCCTTCGAGAACCAGTTGGACAAGCGTGCCGAAAGCGACCTTCTCGCCGTGGAAGTAATGGTGCGTGGGCGGCGCGGCGGTTAGCCCATTGTGAATGGCGTGCGCAGCGGCGAGACCTGAGGATTCAAAACCGAGTCCCGACAAAAGCGTGTTGGCCTCGACGATGCGTTCGAGGGCCGGTGTGACGGCCTGTTGGCGCACGGCGTGGAGGGCGCTGGCGCCGTCTTCGAGGAGGGTCCGGTAACACAGCTCGGCTAGTGCAAGAGCACTGCGTGTGGACGCTCCACCACGCATGTTCTTCACGCAGCCGGCGACGCAGGTTCTTGCTTCGAACCAGGTGGCGAGTGCATCTCCCATACCTGCCGCCAGCAGGCGCGGAGGCGCTTGGGCGATGACGGAGGTGTCAACCAGAACCAGGTCCGGATTCTTGCGGTAGAAGCGATATTCCTGAAACACGCCCTCTTCGGTGTAGATCACCGACAGGGCACTGCAAGGGGCGTCGCTCGAAGCGAGAGTTGGGCAGTTCACGACGGGCAGATCGAGTTCAGCCGCCGCGGCGCGTACGGCATCGAGCAGCTTGCCGCCCCCCGCCCCGACGAGAGTGGCGGCAGCGCTACGCCGCGCGGACTCAACGATGCGGCCGATCTCGGCGTGCGAGCACTCGCCACCAAAGTCGTGGACGGCAAATTCGTAGCCCGCCTCGCCGAGCGAAGCCGCCCAAACCTGGCTCAACAATTTTTTCGCCGAGCGTCCAGCAACGACCAGAATAGGACCGGGCAATCCAAGGTGCACCATTTCCTGCCCGAGGGAGCTGGTGGCATTGGGACCTTGTGTATAGCGGCTGGGCGATGAAAAGACGGACAGCATCCGCATCAGCATACTTCAATCGCTGATTGACCGAAGCCGATGCAGCGTCTCCATTCGAGGTATGCTGACGTGATCGGGAACCCTCAAAGGTTCCATTTCTTCGTGAGGGCCTCAACAGAGGCAGAAAGAGAGATCAGAATGCCGGACCTAAAGGGATTTGCGGAAGTTCGCATTTCGAAGTCGGGGCTGAATGGAAGACCCACCGCCGACATCCTTGTCGATAGCGATATCGGCACCGAGCAACTGGGCAAGCTAATCGCAAAGGTAACCCGCGATAAGGATCTTCGGAGACTCGTCGGCTTGAAGGCGTGCCTTTCCTGCCGGTCGGGATTCAACATCAATATCTACGACCAATACATCAATGTGCTTCGGATCGATCTGAGGGAAGTCGCTGGTGGCTGACGGAAGTTCTTCGGTACGTGCTGGGGTTGGGGTGCTCTTCAACCCCAGCATGGATCGCTTCCTCGAGCGATCGCTGCATCATCTTGATTTTCTTTCGGTAATTCCGGACCGCGCCTGGGTCGATCACGGCGTGGGCACCGCACAACGGTTTCAGCCGTTGCCTATATCCGCCAATCTGCTTGACGAGGCAGCCCGCCAACTGCCGATCGTTTTGCACAGCATAGGCCTCTCCATTTGCAGTGCCGATATCTTCGACGAGGAGTACGCCCGCAACCTGATTGCCTGGGCCGACCGGCTGCAATCGCCGTGGATCAGCGAGCATCTGTCCTTCTCGCGGATCGGCACGGGACACGAAGTGAACGCGGCCGTCGCCGTACCCATTCCTTACGATCAGGAAGTCCTCGATTTATTGATTCCCCGCGTCAAGTTCTTCACCGGCGTTTTGCATTGCCCGTTCCTTCTGGAAAACAATGTTTACTATTTCCGTTTCGGGGATCAAGACTACTCCGAGGAAGCGTTTCTGAACGAACTCTGCAGCCGCGCTCAGTGCGGAGTGCTGCTCGATCTTCATAACCTTTATACGAACTCACTAAACCATGGCTTCGAGGCTTTGGATTATTTGAAGGGGTTGGACCTCGCCAACGTATTGGAGATCCACATTGCGGGTGGCATAAGCATGATGGGCTTCCATACGGATTCCCACACGGGACCGGTGCTTGATGGCGTTTGGAGGCTGTTGGAGTACACCGTCCCGCTTGCGACGCGGCTTCGCGGAATTACGTTCGAATTTCACGAATCCACCTTCGGGCTACTGGGCGACAGCGGCATTCTCGAACAAGTCGACCGCGCGCGGGCCATCGTCCAAAAGTTCTCGCCTGCCTCCGAACCTGTTTCTTATGTCTCTGCAAGCCTTCCAGCAAGTCATTGTTGAACTCACTCTCGATCCCGGCCGTGTCCAGCGGATGCTACAGGGCGA
>Ga0075421_100006764_pt1 | contig 14014 bp, 5 predicted proteins | sample SoiMetdeltSBSDD5_FD_75292 | JGI IMG/M metagenome (GOLD analysis project Ga0075421, IMG submission 75292) | Bulk soil microbial communities from a Populus tree surrounding site in Tennessee, USA - Soil MetaG P. deltoides SBSDD5 | ecosystem: Environmental > Terrestrial > Soil > Tree plantation...
GGCCGAAAACGGCTTGTTGGACGTGACGATCATCGAGGCGCGCTCATAGCGCGAGGAGACCAGGCTGAACATCGGGTTGGCGGCCTCGGGATCGAACGGGATGTAGCCGACCTCGTCGACGACGAGCAAGGGGACAAAGCCCAGCCGGCGCAGCTCGGCCTCGAGGCTGCCTTGGCGCTTGGCGTCGCCCAGCCGCGCGACCCATTCGGTGGCGGTGGCAAAGGCGACGCGCTGGCTGGCCAGGCAGGCGCGGATCGAGATGGCGATCGCGAGGTGGGTCTTGCCGGTACCGGGCGGGCCCAGCAGCACGACGTTGTCTTTGGCGTGGAGGAAGTCGAGCTGCCCCAGGTGCTCGACCACCTGGCGTTTGACCGAGCGCTGGAAGGTGAAGTTGAACTCCTCGAGGGTCTTGCGGGCCGGGAAGCGCGCGGCCTTGATGCGGCTCTCGCCGCCGTGGCTCTCCCTGGAGGCGACCTCGGTCGAGAGCAACGCCTCGGCGAAGCGCTCGTAGCCCCACTGCTCCTCGCGCGCCCGCTCGGCGAGCTGCGGAAGTGCCCGCGCCGCCGCCGGCGCTTTGAGGGCGCGGAACAGGTGCGCCAGTTCCGAGGTCTTCGTCATGCCGGGATCAGGGCGTCGTAGCGCTCGAGCAGGCGGCGCTCGACGTCGATGTCGCGGTGCCGCTTGCGCTCGCCTCGCAGCTCGTCGAGCGCGCGCTGATGGCCGGGGTCTGTGAAGGCGAGACCGCCGGCGAAGACGCGCCGGTGGCGGGCACAGAGCTCGCCCGTCGAGAGCGCCACGGCGGTCACCTCGCGCTGCGAGACCCTGACCTCAACGCGCTCGCCGACCAAGCGCGGGTCAAGCGAGTAGTCGTTGCGGTCAAAACGCACGTAGGGATCCGGCGCCACGGGCGTCACGAGCCGGCGGTCGGTGTCGGGAACACGCTCGGGCAGCGGCCGCAGCGCCCGGCGCTCGTCCTCGAGGCGCTCGAGCGGTCGGACGCGCAGCGTGCGATGGACGCGGGTATTGACCTCCTCGCACCAGCGATCGAGCTGCTCCTGGCGGTCGAGCTCGTTCGCGAACGAGCGCCCCGGCTCGAAGTTCGAGCGCAGATAGCGGCCGCGATTCTCGATCAGGCCCTTGGCCTGGGCGTCGCGCGGCTCGAGGATCCGCTGGCCGACCGCCAGCCCGCCGAGGAGGCACGCATAGGGCTCAGTGGGACGGCCGCCTCCGGCATGGAGCGCGCCCTCGCGGTCTGAGACGACGAGTTCCGGCAGCCCGCCAAGGCGCCAGATCCCGCGGCAGATCGCCCCCAGCACGTCGGCCGGCTCCTTCGAGAAGACGAGCGCGCCCGCTATCGCGCGCGAGTAGCCGAGCGTCGTCAGCACGGCGAAGCCGGGGCGCGTCTGGCCGAAGCCGACCGGCACCGGGCGCCGCAGCGCGAACAGGTCGACCTGAAGGATCTCGCCGGGACGGTAGATCGTGCGCTGAAAGGTCCTGGGCCGCGGCAGGTAACGCGGCCGTGCTGCGCGCAGGTAGTCGTCGAGGATCGTCTTGCCGCCCGAGTAGCCGACCGTGGCGAGCAACTCGCGCACGCGCGTACCGGGCAGCCTCGGGTCCGAGCGCAGCAGGCGGTCGATCTCGCCCTTGAAGGGATCGAGCTTCGAGCCGCTGGGTGCACGCTCGTAGCGGGGCGGCACCTCGGAACGGATCGCGCGCTGGACGGTCTTGCGGTCGTGGCCGGTGCGGCGGGCGATCTCGCGGATCGAGAGGCGCTCGACGAAGAGCATCTTGCGGATCTCGGCCCACCTCTCCACGTCCAGCACGTCCCTCCTCCTCGACTCGGTCGTTGACCGAGCGAGGGTCCGGCCCCCGCCGGACGGCGCTCACGCCCTCAGGTGGGGGAATTTTCGACCGGCAGAGGTGGGGGATTTTTCACCCGGCGCGCCGCGTCGCAGCTGCTTTCGTCGACGGAAGCGCGAGTCAGCGCAGGACGAGGCCCGGCTTTCGGAGCTCGTCCTTCGCGCAAGCGAGGCCGGCTCTGCCCATTGGTTCTGCATCACCCCGGGGAAGCACAAGTGATGAGGGCTGGCGCCGCCGTTCCGACGAACCGGCCTCGGCAGTCGGGCATGGGCGCCACGAGGCTCTGCTTTCCGCGCGCTGCAGGACGGGCGGCCGGAAGTGAAGCGCGGCGCGTCGGGGGTCGAAAGCGAGAGTCTGCGTGATACTGCTGCGATGCGCCCTCACCGAGGACTCATGAGGCACCGGAGCGAATCCTTCAGCACCGGCGCCACAGCCACTGACTCGCCGCTCGACGATGCTACGAGACGAGCGCGATGAGGGTTTGCATCGTCGGGGCCTCTGGGAAGCTCGGGCGGTACATGGTGCAGCACGCGCTTGACCGGGAGTACGACGTGGTCGGCGTGTGCCGACAGCAAAGTGTGGAGAAGCTCGACGCATTCAAGGAGCGCATCACTGTCATTCCGGGAGCCACGAACGACCCAGAGGTCATCAAACGCGCGCTCGCCGGGTGCGACGGGGTGCTCGTCGTACTGGTCCCGCGAGGCGTGCACGGATACTCGACGGGAACGGCCCAAGCCGTGCTCGACCACGCGCCTCCGAGCGCGCGCCTCGTGTTTTCGTGTGGGTGGCACATCACGCGCGACGGGCAGGACGTGTATTCGCGGAAGCTGAAGGCGATCGTGAAGGTCTTCGGCCCGCTCGCGCGTCTCGCTCGCTTCGCCGATCTCGACGACCAGGTAGAGGCGTGCCGGCGGGTGTTCGCCAGCGACACACGGTGGACCGTCGTGCGCGGCAGCGACCTCGAGGAGGGCGAGAGCCAGGGCCTGCCCGTGTGGAGCCGACACGTGGGCGACCCCATCCTCGAGAGCAACATCACGCGCCGCGTGGACTTCGCGCTGTTCATGGTGGAGGCCCTCGAGAACGACGAGCTCGTCCACGAGGCCCCGGCGATTGTCGGCTGCCAGACGCCCTCGGCGCTCGCGCATGCCGCCGGCAAATGAACCCTGTAGTGCGCCGCGGTGCCCTCGCCGGACGAGATGCCGGCGTACGTGGGCAATCCGCTCGCTGGAGATCCGATCTGGGAAGCGTCGTCGGCTTTTGAGCTGAGGATCGCGATCACGACGAAGCAGGTCTCTCGGGCAGGCCACCCAAGCGACCTGCTCGTCGCCAGAAGCAGGGGAGGCGCCGGCTTTCCCTGCGCATGCGCTAGTCCGCGCTGTCCACGGTCTCGCTTTCGCAGGGGACGAGCTCCGAGCGTGTTCTCGACCGCTCAGCTCACACGTGCTTCGCCCGGGCAAAGCACGAGCGTGACCTCGGGAGCGCTAGACGCTCGAACGTCGTCCCCCAGGCGCACCTCGGGGAAGACGAGTTGCGCTAGACCCGACTGTGCGACGTAACGCAACCTCTGAGCGACACGCGTGTCAATCAAGGCTCGCTCGATCGATGTGAGCAACACGTAGCCGTGTACAGGGTCTGCAACCCGGATGGCTCGCGGGTCCGTCTGTCATGAGGCCGACCCTGTCGAGGTGTCTTGCGCGCGCCTGCTACTACGGCCGCGCCTTCCCGGCAGAGCGGCCGATCCTCAAAGGCGGCGAGGTCGTTGGGTCGTCTGCCCCGACTGCCTTACCGCGCGCGCGAGCAGCGGAAGATCCAAGCCAGAAGGGACGCGCCGTCCGCCGGGTATGCGCCGGCCTGTCCTCTATAGAGGCCAGTTGCCTGCAAACTGCCCATGTCCCCGCCAACAGCGGGATCGAGCCTAAATGCCTGCCCGTTCCGACCCTTCCGGGTCTACTTCAGAAGCCCGATCGCGCGGCTGGAGTTGCCGATGTTGGTCAGCACGTAGTTGGCAATCTCGGCGCGACCGGGGCAGCTGGCTCGCCGCCGACCTCGCCAAGCTCCAGGAGCTCGAGCGGGAGACCCGCTCGTACGAGACCAGACAGGTAGCTCGCTGCCACCAGAGCAACCGCCATCACCATGCCAGCGCGAGGCAGCAGACCGCGAGGCGCGACGAAAAGGCCCACGGACGCCTCGGTGGGCCTTTTCACACGGCATCCGACCGCAAATACGGGAAAACGCGGACGCCGCCAGAGACCCCGAGACGGACGGAAAGCCCTGCAAAGCAGCCCGACTCAGAGACAGCCGCACACGACTGAAAATCGTGGTGTCCCCGGTTCGAGTCCGGGTCTCGCCATTTCGAGGGGCCGTAATCCCGTATGGGAGTCAGATTCTCTACTTGTGGGTGGAATGGCGGGCGAGCTGGTGTCGCCGGTACACGAAACGGTCGTGATGCCCCGCATCGAGTCGCTGGCCGTGCCACACGCCCCGGGGCCCGGACCCCGACGGCAACAACGTCGAGGTCGTCTGCCACACGCTCGCGTAGGTCAGCCGGCGAGCGGGATGGCGGCCGCGATCAGCGTGCCGCCGTTGGCCGGGCTCTCGACGTCGAGCCGGCCGTCGAGCACGGCGAGCCGGTCCGCCAGGCCCAGCAGGCCGCTTCCGTCGGCCCGCGCGCCTCCCACGCCGTCGTCGCGCACCCGGACCTGCAGCGTGCTGTCCTCGATGTGCGCCGTGACCTGCACCCGGCCGGCTCGGGAATGCTTGGCGACGTTCGTCAGCGCCTCGGCCACGACGAAGTAGGCGCTCGCCTCGACGGGGCCGGGCAGCCGGCCCACCGACACGCTGACCTCGACCGGCAGTGGCATGCGTCCCGCGAGCAGTTCGACGCCCGCGGGCAGCCCGCCGTGCGCAAGCACGGCGGGGAGGATGCCGTGCGCGAGGTTGCGCAGCTCGTCGGTCGCGCGCTCGGCCTCGCCGAGCGCCTCGCCGACGAGCTCGACGGCGTCGCCGTCCCCGCGCTCAAGCGCCCGTCGCGCGAGCTTGAGCTTGATGACCGTGTTGACGAGCGCCTGCTGGGCTCCGTCGTGCAGGTCACGCACCACGCGCCGGCGCTCGTCGTCGGCCGCCGCCACGATCCGCGCGCGCGAGGCGGCGAGATCGGAGCGCGCCTGGATGTTGGCGGTCGCGGTGGCCACGAGCTCTGTGCACTTCCCGATCCGCTCCTCCGTGCCGGCCGGCAGCGGCTCCGGGCGCGGCGAGGCGGCAATCATGACCCCCCAGAGCCGCCCCTCGGCGACGATCGGAGTCCCGACCGCCGAGCGGATGCACGGTTCATGCGCGGACAACGGGAACGTGGCGGTCCCGCACGCGTGGTCGTCGATGCGGGCCCGCCGGGCGGTCCGGCGCACCATCGAGGTGAGGCGGTGGTCGCCCGGGCTCACGTGTACGTCTCACCGATCGACGGAGCGTGGATGGCGTCCAGATCAGATGCGACGAGACGGGGCATGACGTCTGTTCTAGGCCGTCAGCGGTGTAGCTCGCGCCCGTGTGGCCACTGCCGCGCAGCGTCTGGCGTGGGCCTCGCTTAAGTGTGGGTACTGAGCCGGACGCTGCGCGTGGCTTAGGTCGACTCGTTTGATCCGCCGCGGAGCACGTCGGAGAGTTGCGTTCTCGAGGTGACCCCGAGCTTCGGATACACCCGATACAGATGCGATTCGACGGTCCGATGCGAGAGATAAAGTTGCTGACCGATCTCGCGATTCGACAGCCCGCCGGCGGCCATCTGTGCGATCTGAAGCTCCTGCGGCGTGAGCTCGTCCCGCGTGTCGGGCGTGCGCCGGCGGGTGCTCTCACCGGACGCCCGCAACTCCTGGCGCGCACGCTCACCCCACGGTGCGACCCCAAGCGCATCGAACGCATCCCGCGCCGCGCGCAGCGGCGCACGCGAGTCCGCAATCCGCCGCTGCCGACGAAGCCACTGCCCAAGAGCCAACAGCAGACGTGCACGGTAAAACGGCGCGCGGGCCATGTCCGTGGCGAGGGCGTCACGGAACAGCGGCTCGGCGTCTTCCTCGGCTGCAAGGAGTGGACGCGCGTACAGCAAGCCCACGTGGAACCATGGGGAGGGTGTCTGGCGAGCCAGCGGCTCGAGCTGGCGCATGATCGCCCGGGCCTCATCGTGGTGAGCGCTGTGCGCGGCTGCCTCGGCGAGATCGCCGAACGCCCAGCAACGCATCATGTGGTGATTGGCCGGGTCGCCGGGCTCGAACAATCGACGCAACTCGTCGTAGGCGTCTGCGTGGCGTCCCTGTCCAAGCGCCGACCAACCCCGCGCGAGCTGCACTGCGGCGAGCACGGCCGTAGCGCCCGCAGGCAGGGCGACGCTTTCGGCCTTGGCGGCGAGATCCTCGATTGCTCTCTGCTCGCCGCGCAGTGCTGCGATGATCGCCGTGGTTGACTGCGCTCCCGCCTCCCACAACGGCTGCCCGGTCTCTGCAGCCAGCCTGGCGGCCTCCTCTGCCGCCGGGATGGCCACGCCCCAGTCGGCGAGTTGAACCGCGGCCCAGGCATGGCTCACGAGCACCTGCGCCAGCACGCCGAGGCGGCCCTGCTCGCGAAATCTGGCGACCGCTGTCCCGAGCAGCGACGACGACAGATCGAAGGCGCCGACGATCTGGGCGGCCGTACCAAGGAGATATGACGCGTCGGGGCTGACATCAGCGACCGGGCGTGCCAGCCGATCAATGACCACCGAGCCTCGCTCGATCGGCGCCGCGCACGCCTGGATCAAGAGCAGTCGCGGGTCTTCTGGAGAGACTCCGCTCCGATCGGTCGCTGCGATCAGCGCGTGTCTAGCCTGCTCGCCTGGGTCAGCCCACCAGCACCTGAACGCGGCGGCCAAAAGAAGATTGAGCGCTAGATCCGTGTCTCCGCCGACAATCAGTTGTCCCGCCGTTTCGACTAGGGCATGCACCCTGGCCGGATCCCCCGCGGCACCTTCGTGAAATGCGTCCGCCAACCACATCGACAGCGCACGGTCATGCGACCCGAGCTCAGGCGAATCCGCCTCACGCAACAGACGTATCAGGAGTTCGCGCCGCCCGAGCTCGCGCGCCAGGGCGGCCGCACGCAGCAGCAAGGCAGCACGCCGAGCAGGGTCCGCGGTGAGGGCCCCCGCGCGTTCGAAGGCATCGACAGCCAGGGCAAAGGCCCCACGCCGCTGCGCACGGACCGCCGCCTCTTCGAGTTCCGTGGAGACCGCCGAATCCGGTCCAACAGTCGCTGCCGCCCGATGCCACACGCGCCGCTCGGGGTCGTACGCAAGCACCTCGGCGAGCGCTGCATGCGCAGCGTGACACTCGGCGACGCTCGCCGCTTCCTGGATCGCCGAGCGCACGAGTGGATGGCGAAAGCGCAGTGCCGAACCATCGACGACAATCAGCTGCGCGTCGACCGCCGGAACCAGCGCCTCGACCGATGGAGCGACGCCGTCAGCGATCTCCGCGGCCCTCATAACCTCCGCCAAGACCCCTCTCTCATCGAACGCTGCGATGCGCAAGACGCTCTGTGTGGCGCCGGGCAGCTCGGCGGCACGTGACGCAAAAGCTTCTTCCAAGCGACTCGTCAATGGCAGGGGCGTAGGGAGAGATCCTTCCTCGTCCCCGACGCGGAAGCCAAGCGCGAGCGGTAGCTCGAGCAGCGCCAGCGGGTTGCCCGCTGCCTCATCGAGCACCCGTTCACGCACGGCCGTGGCGAGCTCTGGGTAGTGCGCCTCCAGCAGCTCTCGAGCGGCGCGGTCGGCGAGTCCCTCCACATGCAGCTCGGACAGTCCGCCAAGCGAGCTCTTGTACCCCTCGCGGATCGCTGTCAGGAGAATGATCGGATCTGACTCCACTCTCCGGCCGATGAACGCGAGCGCATCGGCGGTGGACTGGTCGAGCCAGTGAGCGTCCTCGACGATCAGAACGACGGGCGAGTGCGCCGCGGCCTCACCCAGCAACTCGAGCGCCGCAAGCGCGATCAGGAACAGGTCAGGGGCGGCGGCGTCGGTCATGCCGAATGCGGCCATCACCGCGTTGCGCTGACGCGGCGGAAGGCGATCAGCGTGAGCAAGCACCGGCCGCAGGAGCTGGTGCAGGCCCGCGAACGGAAGGTTCGCTTCGGACTGAACGCCTGTCGCGCTCATGACCAGCATCCCGCGATCGGTGGCGAGGGTGCTCGCCTGCGCCAGAAGCGCCGACTTCCCAATGCCGGCATGGCCTCGCACGACCAACGCTGCGCCCCGTTCAGGCAAACCCTCCAGCAGGCGGGCGATCACGCCTGCCTCCTGACTCCGGCCAACCAACGAGACTGCTGGCATCTCGAACCCATCATCGCGCGTCCCCATTCCCTCGCGCACCGCCGCCGGCTGCCACCGCTGCCGACCGGAGGCCGGTGACCACGCACAGGGCGGACGTTGTCGCTCGGTATATGACTATTCGGGCTTTATCGACGGGAGCGGGAACGTGCAAAACCCTCCCGTATACCTCCAACTCCCATGCACGAGCAACTTCAACCTCGGTGCCATGATCACCAGCGTCCAGGCAAAGGACGCCGCAAGCGGCCAGGCCATCTCCTCGGGCACGATCTCGCCCCCATTTGGTTGCGCGGGCGCGTGACGTTCGGCTGACTTCCTCGCCCGGGCCCGCGCAAACTTGCGGTGTCCCGGGCGAGAGCCGGGTCTGCGGTCCTGCGGCGCGGGGGCCGCGACCTCTACATGGAGGTGTTCGACCGCCCGGTCGCCTGATGTGTTTCCGGCGCTTGACGACGGCCGCGAGCGCGGTACGGCCCGCCGGTCACCCGCGCTGCCGCCTTTGAGGCAAAAGCAGTCGCCGGACGAACGTCAGCCGCGCTCTCTCAAGGGACGAGTTGCCGCGGTACCGGCGCACGCTCCGTCGGTCGTGTCTCCTAACTGCTGTAAATCCCGGCTCCGTAAGAGCCACGGCGTAGGTTCCCCGAAGTCCTGACAAGACCAAGAAGGGAGACCTACGCCGTGAGGAGGACCGTACCGCCGTCGGCGGAGATCGAGGACCAGATCGACGAGCTGCTGGCCGTTGGGGTCGGTGCGAACCCGCGCGAGTCGTTGTCTGAGCCGGCGACGCTCGACCGCGGCTGATCATCCAGCGCGCGGTCGAGGACGAGTTCGACGCCTGGCTCGGCCGCACGCGCTATGAGCGCCGGCCCGACTATCAGCGCGGCCTTCGCCACTATGGGAGCGGGCTGAGGAGCGGCTATCGCCCGCGGCGGGTGCAGACCGCGGAGGGGGAGCTTTCGGTCGAGGTTACGCAGGTGCGCGAGGCCGCCGAGCCGTTCGTCTCCAAGCTGTTCCCGCACTCGACGAAGCTGCGTCGTCCTGAGCGGGAGCGTTCCGAGCACCAGGCGAGCGGCCCGCTTCGAGAACCGCGCCGGCGTTCTCGTGGACGGGCACGGCGAAGGTCGCTCGTGAGGTCGCCGTACGCGGGGGTGGCGGCTGCGGCAAACGGCGACAACGCGTCGCCGTTGAGCGCGTGCGCTCGGGCATGGACCCGTGGTACGTTCGGCCGGAGGCGAGGCTGTGGAATTTCGCATCCTGGGACCGCTCGAGGTCTGCTCCGAGGGTCGTGCGGTCCCGCTGCGCAGCTCGCGCCAGCGGACGCTGCTGGCGATCCTGTTGCTGCACGCGAACGAGGTGGTCTCGACCGAGCGCCTGTTCGACGAGCTGTGGGGGGAGCGTCCTCCGGCGACGGCGGCGAAGACGCTACAGATGCACGTCTCGCACCTGCGCAAGCTGCTGGGGCACGCCGGTCACGCGGACGGGCCGATCGTGACCCGGGCTCCCGGATATGCCATTGAAGTTGGGCCGGAGCAGTTTGATCTGCGGCGCTTTGAGGAGCTGAGCGCCGGCGGCCGTGAAGCGCTTGACGCGGGCGACCCGGCGGCCGCATCGGAGGGGTTGCGCGTCGCGTTGGGCCTCTGGCGCGGGCCGCCGCTGGCCGACTTTGCGTTCGAGCCGTTCGCCCAAGCGGAGATAGCCAGGCTGGAGGAGCTGCGGCTTGGAGCGCTGGAGGATCGGATCGCCGCTGATCTCGAGCTGGGCCGGCACGCGCAGCTGGTCGGCGAGCTCGAGGGGCTGGTATCCGAGCACCCTCTGCGCGAGCGCCCCCGCGGGCAACTCATGCTGGCGCTCTATCGCTGCGGGCGCCAGGCCGAGGCGCTGCAGGCCTACCGCGGTGCCCGCCGGGCGCTGGTCGAGGAGCTGGGGCTCGAGCCGAGCCGCGAGCTGCGCGCCCTCGAGCAGGCGATCCTGACCCAGGACCCTGGGCTCGACGCGCCCGCTCGGGCCGCTCCGGCACGGGTGGCTGGCACTCCGGGGTCGGGGCCGGGCGCGTTTGTCGGGCGCGAGCGCGAGCTGGATGAGCTGATGGCAGCCCTGGGCGACGCCCGCGCCGGGCGAGGGCGGCTGGTGCTCGTGGCCGGAGAGCCCGGGATCGGCAAGAGCCGTCTGGCCGAGGAGCTGGCGACACGCGCCGAGCAACTCGGTGTGCGGGTGCTGTCTGGCCGCTGCTGGGAAGCGGGCGGTGCGCCGGCGTTCTGGCCATGGGTGCAGGCCTTACGCGCCTACGTCCGCGAGCGTGAATCCGAGTCGCTGCTTGGAGAGCTGGGGCCCGGAGCCGCCGATCTCGCTCAGTTGCTGCCGGAGCTGCGCGAGCATTTCCCGGAGCTCCCTGCGCCGCCGACGCTCGCGTCGGAGGGAGCGCGCTTCCGCCTGTTCGACTCGCTCGCCACGTTCCTTGGAAACGCAGCCCGCGCCCGCCCGCTGGTGCTGGTGCTCGACGACCTGCACGCCGCCGATGCTCCCTCGTTGCTGCTGCTGGAGTTCATAGCGCGCGAGCTCGACGGGACGCGGTTGTTGATCGTGGGCGCCTACCGGGACACGGAGATCGGGGGCGAGCACCGGCTGACGTCCACCCTGGCCGAACTCGTGCGCGAGCGGGCCACGCGACGGCTCACGCTGGCCGGTCTCTCGGAGGCGGCCGTGGGGCGCTACATCGAGCTGAGCACGGGCTCGGCCGCCCCCGACCGCCTCGTAGCGGCGCTGCACCGGGGCACCGATGGGAACCCCCTGTTCCTCGCCGAGCTGGCATGCCTCTTCGGCGACGAGCGGCTGCTCGAGCGGGGGGCCCTGGAACCATTGCCGATCCCGCGGGGCGTCCTCGACGCGATCGTCCATCGCCTGCGGGGCCTGTCCGACCGGTGCCGCGGCGTGCTGATCGTGGCGTCCGGCCTCGGCCGCGAGTTCAGCGTTGCCGCGCTGGAGCGGGTGAGCGCAGTGAGCGGCGATGCTCTGCTCGAGTCGCTCGACGAAGCGCGTGCTGCGCGTGTAGTGGGTGAGCTGCCCGGCGCCCCCGGGCGGCTGCGCTTTTCGCACGTGCTCGTACGGGACGCCCTTTACGACCAGCTCGGGGCGGCCGGCCGAGTTCGTCTCCACGAGCGCATCGGCGAGGCGCTCGTCGCCCTGTACGCGCCCGACCCCGAGCCCCACCTGGCCGAGATCGCCCACCACTTCTTCGAGGCCGCGCCGGGCGGTGATCGCGACAGAGCGATCGCCTATGCCAGGCGTGCCGGCGAGCGTGCCGCGCGGCTGCTCGCCTACGAAGAGGCGGCTCGCCTCTACCGGATCGCGCTCACGGCGCTCGAATCGAAGCGGTCGGCCGACGAGCCGACTCGGTGCGAGCTGCTGCTCGAGCTCGGCGAGGTTCAGGCCCGCAGCGGCGAGATGGCGCCCGCACAGGAAACCTTCGCGCGCGCGGCCGAGGTGGCCAGGACGCTCGGCCTTGCTGAGCTACGGGCCAGAGCTGCGATCGGGTACGGCGGACGGTTCGTCTGGGTGCGCTCGGGGAAGGACTCCCGGCTCGTTCCTCTGCTCCGGGACGCGCTCGCCGCGCTGCCCGAGGACGACAGCGTGCTCCGAGTCAAGCTCCTGGCCCGGCTCGCCGGGGCAGTCCGCGACCGACCGTTCCCAAGGCCGGTCGCCGCGATCAGCGGCGAGGCGGTTGAGATGGCCCGGCGTCTGGGCGACCCTGGCACGCTCGCGTACGCCCTGGACGGGGTCTACGCCGGAATCACGTTTCCGCAGGACACCGCGGAGTGGCGTGCGATGGGAAACGAGCTCGTGCAGGTCGCCGAGGCCGCCGGCGACAAGGAGCGCGCCTGGGCGGGCCACCAACACCGGCTCGGTCCGCTGATGCTCGTGGGCGACCTCGACGCTGTCGACGCCGAGCTGCAGGCGATGGAGCACCTGGCCGCGGAGCTCAGGCAGCCGGCCCAGTCGTGGGCGCTGTCGCTTTCGCAGGCCATGCGCGCCCTCTTCGCGGGCCGCTTCGAAGAAGCCGAGGCGCTCCTGGAGCAAAACCGCGAGCTGGGACACCGGGCGCAGACCCCGGATATCACCTACGTCGGTGCGCGACTTGGGCAGCTGTTCGTGTTGCGCCGGGAGCAGGGCCGGCTCGATGAGCTCGACGATCCCCTCGCACGTTACGTCGGGGAGTATCCCGAGCCGGTCATCTTTCGTTGCATGCAGGCCGCGCTCTGGTGCGAGACGGGACGTCGCGCGGAGGCCGGCGATCGTCTGGCGGCGCTCGCCAGCCGCGACTTCGTGGACCTTCCTGCGCGGCAGGAGTGGTTGTTCGGGGCCGGCCTGCTCGCGGAGGTGTGCGCGCAGCTCGGCGATCGTCGGCGCGCCGCCCCCCTATACGAGCTGCTGCTGCCATACGCCAACTACAACCTGCTCAACTGGGTCGAGATCTGCGCCGGCTCGGTGTCCCGGTACCTGGGCCTCCTGGCCACCACCATGTCGCGCTGGCAACACGCACAGCGCCACTTCGAAGCCGCAATCGAAATGGACCGAAGGACAGGCGGCAGGCCTTGGCTGGCGCACACACAATCCGACTACGCCACCATGCTTTCCCTACGCGCACAACCGGGCGACCGCGAACGAGCCCGCGCACTCGCAGCAAGCGCACGAGCCGCCTACCACCAGCTCGGCATGCACCCCCACACACCACGCGCGTCAGCACTGGCCGAAACGGCCACCGAGTAACCAGCCCCCCGCTGACCCCGCCTGCCGCCGGTCGGACCCGCGTGCACGGCACAGCCTCCAAACCCGCCCCACCCGCCGGTCGGCAGGCCCCCTCCTATCCCGCGATTGCGGACGTCTCGAGACCGTGGCCAGAACCTCCGCAGCGGATGACGCCCGAGCATGTCGTCGACGATGCCAATCACACTCGCTTCCGCGAGGCAAGCGTCAGCGTGACCTCGGAGACGCAAAACGACTGGACTTCGTCCGAGGCGGGAGCGGGCGCGTATCTGCTGCGAGCGCTCGCGAGCCGGCGAACGGAGCAGCACCTCGGCTGGTGCGGCCCATGGATGGCTCAGTGCCGGGTCTCACGTCGGGCCGGCGCGCTCAGGGCGCGTGATGAAGTGGTAATCACGCTAATCGCGGCTCGTTGCGAGTGATCAGCGTTCGCTGCTCGGAGGCGGTCCTGCCACTCGTAGACCGTACTTCTCGTAAACCGCCGCCATCCCGCTCATGTCCGGCCGACCCGGTGGTATCAGGACGGGGCGGCCGGTCAGTCGGCCAGTTGGTCGATCGCTACGGCGACGGCGAGCAGAAACGGCTCATCCTCACCCGCGGCGATCTCGATCCCATAGGTTTCACGCGCCCGCACCCACTTCCGGGTGACCTTCGCGATCACGTCGCCGTCGCGCTTGACCTCGTATTCGTGGGCGAGGACGTTGCCCTTGGCCTTGAGATCCTCGCCGTTTTCGACGTCGATTTCGTAGCGGTCGCGGATCCCGACAAGCGCCTTGTGCACGGTTGCCAGATCCTCGCCGTCGCGCTCCAGCTTCATGGTGCCGCGCAGGTTGAGTACGCGATCCTGGATGTGGACGAGCTCGTTGCCCGAGTCGTCCTCTAGAACCAACGTCTTGCGCACGCGCAACGCCTTGCCGTTGACTTTGTAGACCTTGTTGCCGTCGTCGTCCCGGATCCAGAAGTCATCGCCGATCGACAACAGCTTCTCGCGCATCACGAACCGCCGTCCACCATCGTCGCCGCGCCGGAACAGCCCCATGTACTCGC
>Ga0075421_100006771_pt1 | contig 14007 bp, 2 predicted proteins | sample SoiMetdeltSBSDD5_FD_75292 | JGI IMG/M metagenome (GOLD analysis project Ga0075421, IMG submission 75292) | Bulk soil microbial communities from a Populus tree surrounding site in Tennessee, USA - Soil MetaG P. deltoides SBSDD5 | ecosystem: Environmental > Terrestrial > Soil > Tree plantation...
GAGGGCGCGCCGACCTTCGCGGCGACGATCAGTCGAGAGCTCCACGTCGCGGACATCGAGGATGGCGAGAACGCCCCACTCCAGATCAGTCTCGTCCACTCGTGTGGCGTCGGGCGGACCCTCCAGACCAAGCGCCAGGCCGAGCCGGGACTGGCGCCGGCCCGGGGGCCGGACGGACGCCTGCTGGCCGACCGGCCGGTCCACGTCGAGCGACGCTGGGTCGGCTCCGGCCGCACGATCTTCAACAACAAGGGCAACCCGGTTAAGCAGTACGAGCCGTTCTTCAGCGACAGCGCGCGCTACGAGACCGAGCGCGAGCTCGTCGAGACCGGCGTGACGCCCGTCCTACGCTACGATGCGCCCGGCCGCCTCGTCCGCACCGACCTGCCTGACGGCACGTTCACCCGAGTCGCCTTCGTTCCCTGGCGCCAGGAGAGCTGGGACCCGAACGACACCGTGACCGAGAGCCGCTGGCTTCGGGAGCGCGGCAGCCCGGACCCGGCCGGTCCCGAGCCGGCCGATCCGAGTCAGCGTGCCGCCTGGCACGCGACGCGGCACGCCGGCACGCCGACGGTCACCCTCCTCGACACGCTCGGCCGCCCGTTCCTGACCATCGCCGACAACGGCCCTGATGGGCAGTACGCTACCCGTACCGAGCTCGACGTCGAAGGCAACGTCCGGGCGGTGATCGACGCCCGAGGAATCAGGGTGCTGGAGCAGGACTTCGACATGCTTGGCCGGGTGCTCCGCACCAGGAGCGTCGACGCCGGCCAGCGCTGGATCTTCGTGGACGTTGCCGGGCAGCCCATCCGAAGCTGGGATAGTCGCGGCCATACGCTCAGGACGCTCTACGATGCCGCGCGCCGCCCCACTCACATCTCGCTGACGAAGGCGCCGAACGCCGAGCCAGGCGATCCCGGCCACCCGGAGCGCCTGGACGAGCGGCTGGTCTACGGCGAGGCCCATCCGGCCGCCACCGACCTCAACCTGCGTGGGCGACTCTATCAGCAGTACGACGCCGCGGGCGTCGTGACCCTCGTCCGCTACGACTTTCACGGGAACGTCCGCCTTAGCAGTCGGCGGCTGGCTCGGAGCTACCGGTCCACGCCTGACTGGACGGCGCTCGACGGTCTGGCGACGATCTCCGCGATCGACGCGGCGGCCGACGCGCTTCTCGAAGCGGTGGCCTACGAGAGCCGCGCCGAGTACGATGCCCTCGGGCGGCCGACCCACGAGACCGCCCCAGACGGCAGCACCGTTCGCCCATCTTACAACCGGGCAGGTCTGCTCGATCGGGTCGACGTGCAGCTACGCGGCGCTCGCGATTCCGACGGCCAGCCGAGCTGGACGCCGTTCGTCTCCAACATAGACTACGACGCCCGGGGGCGCCGCACCCGGATCGTCTATGGCAACGGCGCCCGGACGTTCTCGAGCTACGATCGGTATACGTCGCGGCTGGCGCGGCTCCAGACGACCCGTGACCGCACGGCGTTCCCTGACGACTGCCCGGCCACGCCGTTAGCTGACTGGCCCGGCTGCGACGTCCAGCGGCTGCAGTACACCTACGACGCCGTCGGCAACGTCACGACGATCCGCGACGACGCCCAGCAGACGATCTACTTCCGGAACCGTCGGGTCGAGCCCAGCACCACCTACACCTACGACGCCGTGTACCGGCTGGTCGGCGCAATTGGCCGGGAGCATCTCGGCCAGACCGGTGGCGCGCTCCACCCACCGACCCAGCCCGGGGCGGGCGACGACCCCCGGGCCCGCCTGCTCCATCCCGGCGACGGCCAGGCGATGGGGCGCTACGCCGAGCAGTACGCCTACGACGCCGTCGGCAACATTCGGCAGCTACGCCACTATACGGCGAGCGGTGGCTGGGTCCGGCGTTACCTGACGGCGCCCGACAGCAACCGGTTGCTCGCCACGAGCCTGCCCGGCGATGCCGCCGACACGCACTCTGCACGCTACGCCTACGATGCCCACGGGAACATGGCCCGGATGCCGCACCTTCCGCTGCTGCGCTGGGACCACGACGACCAGCTCAGCGCCTCCTCCCGGCAGGTGGTGCCGACCGGCGCGACGCCCGAGACGACCTATTACTCCTATGACGGTGGTGGCGAGCGGGTCCGAAAAGTCACCGAGCGGCAGGCCGCCGTCGGCGAGTCGGCGACGCGCCTCAAAGAGCGGATCTACCTCGGCGCTCTAGAGATCTACCGCGAGTACGGCGGCAATGGGACTAGCGTGACGGTTGAACGTGAGACCTTCCACGTCATGGACGACACCCGGCGCATCGCGCTGGTCGAGACGAAGACGATCGACACGGCGTCGCCGGTCGTCACGCCCGTGCCGGCGATCCGGTACCAGCTGGACAACCATCTCGGGTCGGCCTGCCTGGAGCTTGACGAGCGCGCCAACGTGATCTCATATGAGGACTATCACCCGTATGGCACCACGGCGTACCAGGCCGGCCGGAGCGCCGCCGAGGTCAGCCTCAAACGGTACCGCTACACCGGCAAGGAGCGCGACGAGGAGACCGGCCTTGCCTACCATGGCGCCCGCTACTACGCCCCCTGGCTCGGCCGATGGACCAGCGCCGACCCGGCCGGCCTGGTAGACGGCGTCAACCTCTACGAATACGTGGGCGGCAATCCACTCGGGTTGCACGACCCGTCCGGGACGCAAGGCATATCTGGCTGGCTCAGGCCGAACATCTCGCTGTCGTCGACTGATGCGCTCGGCGTCCCCCGAAGCCCCGCACCGGCCCGGCCTCCACACATCGAAGCGAGGATCCGGCATGCCTCGGCTCAAAGCAGTGGCGGCGAAGTCGGCGGATCTGGCCCGCCAACCGCCCAGCAATCGTCTGCTGCCGAATACGAACGTTTCGCGACGCGCAGTGCCCCGATCCTCGGCTTCCTCCTCCCACGCGGTCACATAACTCCGTTCATCCGGCCCCCAAGCTACCGAGATCCGGTTCTCCAGGCGTACGCGAGCGCGGATCAGCGTGCAGCCCAGGCGGCGGCGTCGTTCAGCCAGGCAAGCAACGTGGCCGCGCTCTACGCATTTCTGGCGCCTCTGGCCCTGGCCGAGGTTCTGCTTCCCGCCGCGGTCGCCGGAGGAGCTCCCACAGTCGCCGGCGGGCGTGCCGCATTGTCTGGTGCACGCGCGGCGAGCAGCGCCTATGCGGAAGCAGGACGGTGGCTAGCCGCCAACTATCCCCGAGCGACGGGATTCACCATGTCTGCTGTCGCGAGCGCGGCCGGGGGAGTAGCTATCGGACCCCCACCCGCCCCAACCGTTCTTCCACCTGGCACACCGGTGATCACCGTGCCCCCCGGAAGTATGGGACCTTACCCAGCAGCCGCGCCCGCGTCGCATGTGCTTACGCGACTTCCTGGACTGCTTGGCCGACTCGGGCTGTCTAGCCCATCGTGGACGAACATCGAGGTGCGGTTGGTTTCTGGCTTGACTCCCTCGCAGATAGGGCCCTTACTTCGCCATGAAGGAGTGCACGTACGTCAGTACACAACAAACCCGAACCTAATGTACATGGGGCTTCGCAGCTTCGTCCCCGGCAGAGGAGTTGCAAACTACATCCTAGAAAGGCCCGCATATATGGCTCAATATGGGCCTGATTATCATTTTCTCATGCCTTGGAGATCAATGAACACGCTCTCGAGGATATATCTGATCGGGGAATTAGGGCTGCCCTATGTGGGAGGGAGCGCCTACCTTGGCTATCGGCTTGGTGGCGCGCTATCACCCCCGCCAACGCAGCAGACAAGGGGATGGCATCCCTAGTTGCGCAGACGATGATCCTGCGTGGAGCGCAACACGATACCGCGACCGCCTCATCGTCGAAGCGTCCGCGTTGGCATGAGAAGTCCGACACGCTCAGTTCATCCTCCGGTGACGATCGAAGTGCCGGGATGAGGTGACCTGGAGTCTCACGCTCCACCGACAAGTCGCCGGAGAGGCCATCATGAAACTTCAGGATCGCAACCTCGGCCTGCAGATGCGTGGTGACGACGTCAAACTTCTGCAGGCCGAGCTGCGCCGGCTCGGCTACACCATCGGCGATGACGAGCTGGTGCCGCGCCGGTTCGGCAAGTCGACTCGCCGGGCTGTGCTAGAGCTCCAGAAGGCGCACGGGCTGGAGACCACCGGCGTCGTCGATGAGGCCACTGCCGGGCTGATCGGCGAGGCGATCGCCGCGCTCTCGGCGAAGCCCGAGAATGGGCCCACGCCCAAACCGGAGACTGAGCCGGATGGGAAGCCCAAATCGTTCGTCGTGCGCGGGCACGTGCGCCTGACCGACGGCACGCCCCTGTCCGGCGTCGTCGTCCAGGCGTTCGACAAGGATCTGCCCTCCCTGCGCCCCGACGGCGCGCCCGGCGAGGAGCTCGGCAAGCCGGCCGTCACCGACAAGGACGGCGCCTACCAGATCGGCTACACCGCCGACCAGATCAGTCGTCACGAGCGAGCGAGCGCCGACCTGGTCGTCCGGGCCGTCGACGGCGAGGATCGCGGGGACGCCACGCTTGCCGAATCGAGCGTCTGGTTCAATGCGCCGGCCGTGGCCGAGGTCGACCTGGTCGTCGCGGCGGGCCGGCAACGCGGCCCGTCCGAATACGATCGCCTGGTCGCCGCCATCAAGCCACTGATCGGCGACCTCCAAATCGCCGACCTGACGGCCGCCGACGTCGAGTTCCTGGCCGGCGAGACCGGCCTGGACCGGGGGCTGATCGACCTGCTGGTGACCGCGAGCCGCCACGCCCGCCTCACCGAGCAGGCCCTGGCTCCCGTCGGCCCACCGTACCAGGACGTGCCGACCTTCTACGGCTGCCTCCGCGAAGAGCTGCCGGCCGATCTGTTTGCGCTCCTGAACCAGGACACCAAGACGCTCCGGGCGGCCCTCGGTGCGGCGATCGAGGCGGGAATCGTCCCTGCCAGCCGTGCCGACGACCTTGACGCCATCGTCCAGCGCCTCCAACAGCTCCGAGTCGTCCTCGCCCTCCAGCCGCCGGGCCAGGATCGGCCCTCGCCGTTGAGCCAGATCCTGGCGACGGCGCTGCCGACGACGGAGCAGCAGGCTGCGCTGCTACTCCGCTACCACGGCCATGACGGCCCGACCGAGCAGTTTTGGAAGGAGCTCGGCGAGGATTCGAGCTTCGGTGCGGACGGGCTAGTCGACAAGATCCAGCTCGCGCTCCAGCTTGGCGTCGTGACGGACGGCCATGGACCGTTCGTCCAGCACCTTCAGGAGCGGCGAGCGCCGGCCTCGATGCACGACTTGATTGACCTCGATCTCACAGCCTGGCGCACGCTGATCGCGGAGGTCGATCCGAAGGCCGAGCAGGTGCCGGCGTTCGTGGCCGGTCAGACCGCCGAGGAGAGGATCGACAACTACGCCCGGCGGATCGTGGGCACCCTCGAAGCCGCGTTCCCGATGGCGTACCTCGCCCGCGGCCTCGCCCAGCAGCCGACGGTCGACATGGCGCTGGTCAAGTCGGTCCTGGCGCTGAACCCGAACCTCGACATGACCCGACCGCTCCCCGCGCAGCTCGAGTGGGGCGACTTGCCGCCCGGCGACCGGGAGAAGGGCCGCGCTGCGGTGGCCGCGCTGCAGGGCGAGCTGGCGATGTTCCCGGGCCTCCATCTCGAGGACCTGCTGGCCACGCCCGACACCTTCAAGAACCCGATCCGCGACGCGGTCCAGCGCGCGCTGACCAACGCGCCCGACCTCGATCTCGGGGGCCACAACCTGACGGAGTACGTCGAGGCGCAGGGCGGCACGCTGTTTGCCGGCATCGACGCAGCCCTCCACGGGCCGGTGACCGACCAGCTCCGGGCGATGCAGCGCGTCTACCGCCTGTCGCCGCGCTTCGCCGACATCGCTCCCCTGATGCGCGATGGGCTCGACTCGGCTCAGGCCATCGCGTACCAGCCGACGGCCGATTTCCGACGCCAGTTCAGCGCCGAGCTCGGCGGCGACTTCCGCGCCGACCTGATCCACGAGCGCGCCGTCCTGATCGCCGACGACGCCGCCGTGGCGTTCGGCGCCGCCGCCGCGCTCAACACGAGCGTCGTCCCGTTTGTCGTCGGGCCACCCCGCGTCGATCCGCGCGTCCGCGCGACCTACGCCGATCTGTTCGGGCGGGTGAGCCTGTGCGCCTGCGAAGAGTGTCGTTCGGTCTACAGCCCGGCCGCGTACCTCGTCGATCTGCTGCACTTCCTGGAGCGCCCCGCCTGGTACCTGTCGCCGCTCGGCCCGATGAAGCCGCTGACGGCCCTCCAGCGCCGACGCCCGGACCTGCTCCACCTGCCGCTCACCTGCGAGAACACGAATACGCTGATCCCGTACATCGACCTGGTCAACGAGATCCTGGAGACCTACGTCGCCTATTCCCACCTGCCGGACGCGCCGATCGGCGCCGACGAGCGCGGCGCCACGTCGGCCGAGCTGCTGGCCAGTCCACGCTACGTGCATGCAGCCGCGTACGACGCCCTGAAACGCGAGATCTATCCGTTGAGGCTACCGTTCAACCTCGATCTGGAGATCGTGCGTGCCTACCTGGAGGAGCTCGGTACCAGTCGCCACGCGCTGATGCGCGCGTTCCAGCGCATCGATCCACCATCCGAGGCAGTCCGGGCCGAGATCGCCGTCGAGTACCTGAAGCTCTCGCCCGAGGACGCCAGCCTCCTCAGCGGCGTACCGGCCCGCCCGGTCTTCGAGCTGTACGGCTATACGGCCACCCAGACCACCTGGGCCGACGAGTTGGCCACGCTTCCGACCTTCCTGGAGCGGACCGGGATCGAGTACGCCGACCTGACCGCCATCCTCTGGACGCGCTTCGTCAACCCGGACGGACCGGCCGTTGCCGATGCCGTCGGCGTGCAGATTGCAGGCGATGCCTGCGATCTCGCGGCGCGGCGCCTCCGCCAGGTTTCTGGCGCGGCGCTATCGGCGGACCAGTGGAGCCGGTTGAACCGGTACATCCGACTCTGGCGGCGGCTGGGCTGGGCCGTCCAGGACGTCGATCGGGCGCTCCACGCGCTCGGCGCCGGCGACGGCGTCACCGACCTGCCGTTCCTTCGCCGGCTCGGCGAGGCCGTCCGGCTGAAGGAAGAGCTCGACCTGCCACTCGACGAGACGCTCAGCCTCTGGTCCCCGATCGATACCCACGGCGACAGCGCCGAGCACCCCCGCGCTGGCTCGCTCTACGCCCGGCTCTTCCTGAGTCGGTCCGCTCGCGGCCTCGCCTGCCGCCCCGATGCTTTCGAGCTGACCGCCGACGGGACGGACCTGGCCACTGCCGGCCAGGTCCTCTCGAGCGAGGCGCGCGCAATCCGGGCGGCACTCCGCGTCAGCGCCGCCGAGTTGGCCGCGCTGCGCGAGGTGGTCGATCGGCCCTCGACGCCACCTGACGATCGGTCCGCGCCGCTCTCGCTCGCCAGCTTGTCCGACCTGCACCGGTACGCCGTGCTCGCCAGGGCGCTCGGCTGGCCGATCCGCGACCTGCTCGCCCTGCGGCAGTTGAGCGGCGTCGAGCCGTTCGTTCCCACCCCGGCGGCGATCGAGGCCGATCCCTCCCTGACGCCGCAGGACGCGACCGCCCGTTTCGTCGCGCTGGCGCGGACCGTCCAGCGCTCCGGCTTCTCGATCCCCCTGCTCGAGTACCTCCTGCTCGACCGGGCCGACGCGGCCCGCAGCCCCAGCCTCGACGAGGCCACTCTGGTCGCCCATCTGACGGCCTTGCGCAGCCGCCTGCGGCAGGCCGAGACCGCGACCGAGCCGGGCGAGCTCCCCGGACCGGAGCGCTTCGAGCGGGCGGCGATCCAGGCCGCCGCCGAGGCGCTGGGACTGGAGACGTCCGCCGTCCGGGCGCTGGTGCGGACGCTGCGGTCGCGGGAGGTCGCCGACGAGCCGCTCGTGGCCGACCTGCTGGCGCTGCGACCGCCCGCGCCCGGTACCCGGCCGCCCGGAGCTCCGGAGCCGCCGCCGGACAGGAGTCGGCAGGCGTACACGCTGCTGCACAAGATCGCCCGGCTGATCGACGCCGCTAACCTGGCGCCCGAGGAGGTCGTCCACCTCGCGGGACGCCCGGCCGGCTTCGACGGCTTCGATTTCGGGGCCTTGCCGGTTGGCGGCCCGCGCTCGCCCGACGACGCCAGCCGACGCGCATTCACGGCCTGGGAGCGACTCACCCGGTACGTCGCCGTGCGTGACGCGCTGTCGCGGGGAGCCGACCTGATCCGGGCCCTGACCGTCTCGACGCCCGCGGACGCCCGCCAGGCCCTCCTGACCGCGACCGACTGGAGCGAGGCCGATCTGGACTCTGCGCTCGGACCGGGCGGACTCAACGTCACCGACCTCAACGCTTTCGTGCGCGATCCGGTCCAACTGGACCGGCTGGTCACCTACCTGTCGTCGGCTCGCCGAGCCGGCGTCGCGCCGGCCCGCCTGTTCGCCTGGGCCGCTGAACCGCCCACGGCCGCCCGGGCAGCCGAGATCCAGAGCGCCGTCAAGGCCCGGTCCGACGAGCAGCGGTGGCTGACCGTCTCGAAGTCGCTCAACGATGGCCTGCGCGCTCGACGCCGCGATGCCCTGGTCGCCTACATCCTGGTCCTGCTCCAGCGGCAGGGTCGCTCGATCGCCACGACGGAGGAGCTGTTCGAGCACTTCTTGATCGACGTCGAGATGGAGCCGTGCATGGCGACGTCCAGGATCAAGCAGGCGATCTCGTCCGTTCAGCTGTTCGTGCAGCGCTGCTTCATGAACCTCGAGCGGGAGCTGGTGCCGCCCGGCACCCTCCCGGCCAACCAGTGGGCGTGGATGCGCAGCTATCGGGTCTGGGAGGCGAACCGGAAGATCTTCCTCTACCCGGAGAACTGGATCGAGCCGGAGCTCCGAGACGACAAGAGCCCCTTCTTCGAGGATCTGGAGAACGAGCTGCTCCAGAACGACGTCACCGACGCGACCGCCGAGTCCGCCTTCCTCGGCTACCTCGAAAAGCTGGACGAGGTTGCGCGGCTGGACGTCCGCGGGGTGTATTGGGAGGTCGAGCCGGCCCGGACCTGGGATCGACCGACCGTGGACGAGCGGGACCGCGTCGACGTCCTGCATGTCTTTGGCCGGACGCGCGGAGCGCCGCCGGCCTACTATTACCGTCGTCTCATCGCCCGCACCACCTGGACGCCGTGGGAGCGAGCGCAGGTCGACGTCGAAGGCGATCACCTCTTGCCAGTTGTCGTCAATCGGCGGCTCTACCTGTTCTGGCCGATTTTCCGCGAGATCACCCTCGCCGGCGCCGAGCACCCGGGCGGGTCCGGCTCGCCGCCGCACCAGCAACAGCTCGAGATTGGGCTGGCCTGGAGCGAGTACGCCAACGGCCGATGGTCCCCGAAGAGGGTCGCCGCGGCAAAGCTCGTCACGCGGTTCGTGCCCGGCAATGAGCGTCGAAACATCTGGTTTGACTCCGCGGATGATGCCGAGGGCTTGACCATCAGATGCCAGCTCGTGGAGCTTCCTGGCTACGCTTCTCGGTCGGTCTCCCGCCTGGGCTCCTTTTCCCTGAACCTATGCACCGGCGACGTGCGAGCCTATCCGGGTGGCCCGGCCGTCTGGCCGGCATTCCCGGCCGAGTCCGAGATCGACGGGCAGATGTTCGTCAGCCGTCCGGTTTCGCTGACGATGACGTTATTCGACGAGGTCCGGCGACAGCTCCCCGTACTTAACTCGATTCAGTCCAGCGAGCGCCCCGGCTACGAGCAGTATCGCCTGGTCTATCCGCACCAGTACCCGCGCTACGTGCTCCAGGCGCCGTGCTTCTTTCAGGACGATCGTGCCACCTACCTGGTCACACCCGAGCTCCTGACCGACCGCGTGGAGCAGGTTGCGAACCCGTACATGGTGCAGGTCCTCAGCGCGGTCTGGGTCACGTCGGCGATGACCGGCCGCTCGAGGCAGACTTCCCCGTTGCCCCCTGGCGTCGGCGTGGTCTCAGATTCGATAGCGCTCGAATCGACCAATCCCGGCGCCGTCCACTGGGCGACGAGCATCGTCTGTGCGGACAGCTGGCTGACGGGCTCGACGACCGCCGACGACCGGCCCGCGAACCAGCGTTTCGGCCTGCGTTTTCACACCTTCTATCACCCGTACGTGTGCGACCTGGTCAAGGCGCTGAAGCGCCGTGGCGTAACGGGGCTGCTGGCGCTCGAGAGCCAGCGACGCAGCGACCTGACGGCTGACGGCAGCGCGTCAGCCGATCAAAGGCGGAGCTGGTTCCATCGACGGTACACGCCAAGCACGCTGGTTGACCCTCGGTACCCGGCCGAAGACGTCGACTTCGACGGTGGCGCGTATGCGCTCTACAACTGGGAGCTGTTCTTCCATGCGCCGTTCCTGCTGGCGAGGCGGCTGAGCGCCAATCAGCGGTTCGAGGAGGCGCAGCGCTGGCTCCACTTCATCTTCGACCCCACGACCGACTCAACCGACCCGATACCTCAGCGGTACTGGAAGACGCTGCCGTTCTACGAGAACAGTCGGGCCCCGCACGATCAGGTCTCAGACCTGCTGGCACTGCTCAGCTACACCGGGGGCGATCCACAGTTGAGGGAGCGCCGGGCGCGCGTCGAGGCCGCGATCGCCCGCTGGCGCGACGATCCGTTCAACCCGCACGCGGTCGCCCGGACCAGGATCACCGCCTACCAGAAAGCGGTGGTCATGGCGTACATCGACAACTTGATCGGCTGGGGAGATCGGCTGTTCCGCCAGGACACCATCGAGTCGATCAACCAGGCCACCCAGCTGTACGTGCTGGCGGCGCTGATGCTCGGGAAGCGCCCGACGACCATCCCACCGCCCACGAGGCCGGCGCCGCGCACCTACCAGCAGCTCCGTCCGCACCTGGATGCGTTCTCCAATGCGCTCGTCGCCACCGAGAATGCCATCACGGGCCGTCGCTGCACGACGCTGGCCGCCCGACCGTCCAACGGTCGGGCGGCGGCACCGACGATCGGCAGCCTCTACTTCTGTGTCCCCCCGAACGATCGACTGCTCGGCTACTGGGATCGCGTCGAGGATCGACTGTTCAAGATCCGCCACTGCCTCAACATCGAAGGCGTCGCCCGCCAGCTGCCGCTGTTCGAGCCGCCGATCGATCCAGCGTTGTTGGTACGCGCCAGGGCGGCCGGGGTCGATCTCGGCACGGTGCTCGACGACTCGCGCGCCCCGACGCCGCCGTACCGCTTCTCCTTCGTCCTCCAGCGCGCCGTCGAGCTTTGCTCCGAAGTCCGGTCGATGGCAAGTGTGCTGCTGGCGGCGCTCGAACGGCGAGACGCAGAGGATCTGGCGCTGCTTCGCTCAAGCCATGAGATCCGCCTGCTCGACGAGGTGCGCCGGGTGCGCCAGCGTCAGCTCGACGAGGCCGACGCGACCATCGTCGGCCTGCAACGGTCGCGATCCGTCGTCGAGGGACGCCAGCAGTTTTACGCCGGGCTGGCGCGGGTCCGGGCGAGCCAGACGGCGACGGCCGAGACGATCGACGTCGGGGTGCCGGTCAACTCGTACGAGCGAGAGAGCCTGGCCGCCCTCAGACAGGCCAACGACGAGCAGATCGCCGCGGGTGTCTTCGAGCTCTTCGCGTCGGTCCTACACGTGATCCCGAACTGGACCGGCCCGGCGGCGACGTTTGGGGGCTCGAACCTCGGCAGCGCGGCGAACGCGTTCGCGCGCTACTTCAGCACCAATGCCGCCGACCACACCTACCAGGGCTCGCGCGCCGCGACCGTCGGCGGTTACGACCGGCGGGCCCAGGAGTGGCGGTTCCAGGCCGATCAGGCGGCTCGCGAGCTTGAGCAGATCGACGCCCAGCTCGCGGCTGCGCGCATCCGTGAGGAGATCGCGCGTCTGGAGCTCCGCAATCACGAGCTCCAGATCGAGCAGGCCAGGGCCGTGGACGACCTGATACGGTCGCGGAAGCTGACCAGCAAGCAGCTCTACGACTGGATGTCGGCGCAGCTCGCGGCCGTCTACTTCCAGGCGTACCAGCTCGCCTATGACCTAGCGAAGCGCGCCGAGCGTGCCTACCGTTTTGAGCGTGGCCTGACCACCTCAAGTTTCGTTCGCTTCGGGCAGTGGGACAGCCTCAGGCGTGGCCTGCTGGCCGGCGAGCAGCTTCAGCTCGACTTGCGACGTCTCGAAGCTGCGTACCTGGAGCAGAACGAGCGTGAGTACGAGATCACGAAGCACGTCTCGCTGGTGCTGCACGATCCGCTGGCGCTCATCAGCCTGAAGACCACCGGTCAGTGCATCGTGCGGCTGCCCGAGGCGCTCTTCGACGCCGACTATCCCGGCCACTATATGCGGCGTATCAAGGGCGTCGGGTTGACCGTTCCGGCCGTAGTCGGTCCGTACACCGGCGTGAACTGCACGCTGACCCTGCTGAGCAACAAGACCCGCGTCGCGAGCTCCCCGAACATCCCATACCCGGAATCGGTAACCAGCCCGGACGATCGCTTCCATCGTGAATTCGCGGCCGTCCCATCGGTCGCCACGAGCCACGCCCAGAACGACACCGGCCTCTTCGAGCTCAACTTCCGCGACGAGCGCTACCTGCCCTTCGAGGGGGCCGGCGTCATCTCGGAGTGGCGGATCGAGCTGCCGCCGGACACGAACGCGTTCGATTTGAACACGATCTCCGATCTCGTCTTGCGCGTCAGCTATACCGCACGCGACGGCGGGGACGGGCTGCGCGGGGCTGCCCGCACTGCCCTGGGGTTGGGTCCTGGCCCCGGTCGACCCGGTCCCATGACCCCGCCATCCGGCGAGGCTGAACGCCACCGCCGCCAGTTCAGCCTGCGCCACGAGTACAGCGTCGAGTGGTTCCAGTTCTTGCAGTCAGCCGCACCTCAGACGTTTCGGTTTGAGCTGACTCCGGAACGCTTCCCATTCCAGCTTCGGGGCCGCACGATCAGGATTCAGGAGATCGACGTTTTCGTGGTCCCGAGAGCGGGCACTACACTTGGCGCGATCGATCTCGCCGTGACACCGCCGACGCTCTCAATCCAGCGTGCGTCGACGCGCCAGGATCCACGGTTCGGAGCGATCCAGCATGCGACCATCCCCGCGCCAGCCACGGATGGCACCGGCGGCGGTCTGAACGCGCCGTTGGCCGCACCGTCCGGCGCTCCTGATGGTGACAGCTGGTCGCTAGCGATCCAACGACCATCATCGCTTGGCGCTGACCAGCTACAAGACATCCTTCTCGTGCTTAGCTTTGACGCCTCCTGACCACTCTTAGCGTTCCGGTCGGACAGGCAGTGCAGGCAACCGCCAAGTAGCTCACGTGTAGCTGCGAAGTAACTGAGCATCGACACGCTGGGGAAGCGAGGCAGCGGAATGAGGTTCAACGGCGGTCGTCGCCGGGACGGCCGAACAGGTTTGGGTAGGAGGACGGGCAGGCCGGGTCGACGGTCGCCGGATGAGAGGCGTGCTAGCGCCAATGATCATCCGCGCCGTGGGTCACGTCGACCCGATCGACATCGCCGACCAGCCCCCGGGAGGAGCAGGCATGCGAGACGCGCGGAGGGACAATCCTCTGGTCTGGGTCAGCAATGGTTGACATGGTGACAAGAGACTGTGAACTGGACACGTGACCAGGGGCTTGAGAGCAGGGGATTCGGGAGTCAGATCTGGCGGATTTCACCGGGGGACTGGCGAAAACCCTCGAATCCCCTGCTTCCACGACCAAGTCACTCATAAGCCCTTGGTCGGGAGTTCGAATCTCCCCCTCGCCACCGTACCAGATAGCGACACCACCGATTGGTGGCCGCTCGCGGAGCCAGAGGACAGGGGACTTCAGTCGCTGTCCCGTTCATCGCCTAGGCTCTCCTGGACGGAACTACCTTTGTCCTCTGGCGACAAGGGTTTCTGGCTACGGTGACCAGGGGACTCGGAGACCCAGTAGAGATCAGATCATTTCCGGTTCGATGCCGTGAGGG
>Ga0075421_100006772_pt1 | contig 14006 bp, 12 predicted proteins | sample SoiMetdeltSBSDD5_FD_75292 | JGI IMG/M metagenome (GOLD analysis project Ga0075421, IMG submission 75292) | Bulk soil microbial communities from a Populus tree surrounding site in Tennessee, USA - Soil MetaG P. deltoides SBSDD5 | ecosystem: Environmental > Terrestrial > Soil > Tree plantation...
CGATCCACAACCGATTCTAGACTTTTCACGATTGGGCTATTGCTCGTAATGGGCGTGCTGCCTATGTAGTCTGCATTCATCCTTATCCCTTGGGCGCAAGGTACAGGTAGGTCTCCCTAGTAATTGCGAACTATCGGCCTACTATATACTGCTTCTCGGTTGCGGTAGCTATTCCTAATTGCACGCCTGCGCGTCTGAAGAGACTGTGCTAAACTACGATGGCTTGGGCTTGCAAACCTGCCGTTGAGTGGCGCTTGGATTAATTCCGTAGCTTATAGGGCACAATGCACCAAACTGCGCTCTCCGCTATTTGCCTGCATCGGTCGTTGGGGTCACAATTTTGGGGCCAGTGGGTTCGCCCATACTGGCTATAATGATTCTCAAAGAAACTCCAGGGCAGCAGATCATAGGGCAATACTGATGCTTGTGGAAATTGGGTTAAGAGTTTAAGGGACTGCAAGAACAGCCGCTTTTGCGGAGGCAAATGCCCAAGCGAGTTACTAGAGGAAAGGTATTCGAATGCTCAAAGTATCTTGTTTCAATTGTCATTGGGGTTGGTCAATGAACAATGAAGCTGTCCAAGCGGCACTTTCGTCCCTACAACACGGCGAGGAGTATTATGCAATAGAGTGTCCTCAATGTCGCCGTATCAACAAGATCAGTATCCACAAACTTGAACGGTCTCTTCCGCGTGGAAAAACGGCAGCGAATCTCAATGACCATCAAGAGTAGATCAAAGATGGGCCGACCTCGCCTCATGCTCCATATTGCACGTAATCTGCAATGGAGGCGGGAAAGTCAACAGCCATTCCAGATCGCGCGGCTTGCCCTGACTACTTTACTCGATGCTATCGTAGCCGATCTCGACAATTTTCCAACGTCCAATGGGTATATCTTAGGGGGCCAAACGATTACACTTGATGACTATCTGGAAATTCGTCCAAATGCCCGCGTAAATGTAGACAATCTAATTAAAGCTGGCCGGTTAGAAATTGGGCCTTGGTTTATTATCCCCTACGAATCGCTTGTAAGTGGTGAATCATTAGTACGAAATTTGGAATTCGGCAAGTTGGCAGCAGATAAGCGGGGCATTCAATGCCAAGCTGCGCTCTTAGCGAATACGGCTGGTCATGCCGATCAATTGCCCCAAATTCTACAGAATTTCAACATTTCGGCAGTAGTTGTTCCTTTGATCGATGATCTATTCACACCACCATCATCTTGGAGTTCACGTGATGGTAGTCAAGTCGTGTACGTAGAGGCTCCGACGGTTCCCAGCTCAAATTCTCTGAAAGAGCTAGGTCTGTTGTATCGAGAGACTAAACCCGAAGCTGAAAACAACACAAGCACCGTTTTGAGCCTTGTGCAAATTAACCCTTTGGCAGATACCTATAGTGTCATGCAGGTGCTGGATGATTTACCAAGAACGAAAGAGCTAGTGATACGCTCTGGCACGTTTTCCGATTTTTTCGAAGGAATTGGGCCAAGCTCACATTTAAGCCATGTTGCGAGTGACGTTGAGTTGGATCATGTTGAGTACCCCGTCGATACAGCGTCAACCAAGATCTGGATTAAGCAGAAAAATCATAGTGCGGAGCAAATTCTTCTTCGTTGGGCTGAGCCGTTTAGCGCATGGGCTAACTTAGTTATCCTAGAGAGCACCGCTAACACCAGCAGTAAACCCTTTTTGAGCTCGCCTGCTCAAATCGTCGATTATGCCTGGGAGATTCTCCTCCAGAATCACTCACCTGAGATTCTGTCGGGCGCATATGTTGACGATGTAGACCCTGAGGTCGATTTACGGTTTACCCATGTTCATCAGATTGGGCGCGAAATTACCTCACGCAGCTTGCAGATATTGGCGAGTATCATAGATATAGAGGGCAGTTCGGCTGACGTGCTCGGTTCTATAATCGTATTCAACCCTGCTCCTATCGAACAATCCGGATTAGTTGCCACAAAAATTGCTCCTTTGGGAGATACTATTGAGCTTTTGTTAACAGATACAGAAGGCAACACTGTATCATCGGAGCAAGCTATCAATGTTGGAACCGGTACGCCCCCAACCTTAACAATCCGCTTCGTAGCTGAACATGTCCCACCTATCGGTTATCGTGCTTACAGATTCCACGCAGGCAGCAATTCGGCGGGAACCGTTATTGACGATACAGGTACTAGTATTGAGAATGAACACTTAAACATTGATCTGAACTCAGAGGATGGCACTCTTAGTCTGTTCGACAAAAGAACTGGACGCTCATTTAGCGGCTTAAATCGATTTGTAGATGGCGGTGAAGCAGGTGATCTACGGATGCACTTGGCACCTCATAGAGACACTCTTATTGAGGTAGCCACTAATAGTCCTTTGCACGTAGATCGAACGATCAGCTCGGTTGAGCAATGTCTCCGAACATTTCAAATTTTTCGTATCCCTGAATCGTTGAACGAAGAGGGTGATGCTCGCTTGCCACTCGCAGCACAATTTGTACCAATCTCGGTGTGGACTACAATTCGCTTGCCGCGAGCTGTACCGCGTGTTGATATTGATGTAACAATTTCAAACACGGCCCGTGACCATCGACTGCGAGTCCACTTTCCTACAGGCATCCACACAGATTCTATTTTCTTTGAGAGCCAATTTGGAGTTGTTGAGCGGGAGGTGAATTACCTGTATGGCAGGCGGTGGATCCATCAGGGATTTGTCACCGTTCCTGGCAGCAATACAGGCATTACGATTGCATCTCGCGGACTTCCCGAAGTTGAGCTAATGCAGACGGATGCAGGTATTGAGCTTGCACTAACATTGCTGAGATGTACTGATGGCGTCTCATTGACAAGCAGGGAATATTGGACAGCATTGACAGCATTGGGGGATGAAAGCACTGCCCAAGCCCAATGTATCGGTGAGTATACTTTTTCTTATAGCCTGATTCCGCATTCCGAGGACTTGCTAAATGCTTGGCAGCAGGTATGGGCATTTCAAAATCCGCTTGATGCAGTGAGTGAACCACCACACTCCGGCAATCTGCCCGCCTGGAATAGTCTTGTTTCCAGCAACAATCCGAATTTTGTACTGAGTGCAGTTCGGGCGAATTCGGCTTCAGGTGGATTACTGGTTAGAGGATATAACCTAACTAATCTGTCTCAGGTAGTTCACCTTCATTTGGGATTGCCCTTTAAGCGTGCTGAGAAAGTTCGTCTTGATAAATCCTCCGTTGGAGAAACGTTCAAGATTCACAAGACAAAGGGAATAGAGTTTACGGCACGCCCGAACGAGATCATCACCCTTCTATTGATCAAATGAGCCCTACTACTTATTGACCGAAGCCGAGAAAGCTTCCATCACCGGGCCATTGTTCTAAATCCGGTAATTCGACCTCCTGCCCCGGTGGAACATAGGGCTTAAGATATTGATCCGCAAGACGCTGTAACGTTCCATCCATTGCCATATCCTGCAAAGTAAAGTTGATGAGTGCTAGAAAATCAGAGTCTTGTACAGCAACCGCAACTACGTACCCTGTTTGCCGATATACCTTTTCATCAAGGACAATGCGATCATCGGCCTGGGCTATCAGTTCGAGCGAGAACTCGTCTCCAACGAGCGCATATGCCCCTCGACTGGTTATTGCTTCGAACGCACTCTGATAAGAGTCAGTCGTATCAATCCTCGGAAAGCTATTATTCTTCTTAATCAGATCTTCAGCTACATCAAGCGGAGGAGCTGCCAGTGAAGGTTTCCCATCGAGATCGCTGATACCCGCTATTGTTACATCGTCCATGTGAGCCAGCCGGAGTCCACGTTGGTAATATGGCTTACTAAGACCCAGGGTACCAATCATTGATTTCTCCGGTCGGATGCCCAGCACAATGTCAGCCTGCCCAGACTGAAGCAATCTGATCCCCACAGTGCCCGCAGAATCCGGGATTTCAGCTACCGGCACATTCCAGCGTCGAGCCATTTCGTTAATTACAGCGCGATTGTAACCATCAATAATGGGCTGACCATCAAATGGGACTGGGATTGCCAGGAGGGCGATCCCAGCCACACGTAATGGTTCACCGCGCCGGAACCGCTCAAGCGCCGACTCTTGTGTACTAATTTCAGCAGAAAAATTAGGGTAATCGTAAGATGAGTCTCCAGCGAGAAGCGGATAGGGGTCTGGTGTGTAGCCGAAGAACGTATCAGAAAACACAGTCCCAAGCGTGTTGTCTGAGGCGAGATTTTGTAATGTTAGATCAATCAAGTCTCGTAACGGGTAATCCCCTCTCCGCACAGCAAAAGCATAAGGCTCGGTAGCAATGAACTCAGTTAGAACGGTTGAGTCCGGTGCAGACGAGTTGGCAAGAATCAGAGCCTCACGCCTTCCGATTACTGCTCGAACGGAACTAGAAGTCAAAAGAGCAGCAGCAGCTTCTGGGCTATCAACTAGCTGTATGGTGGACGCGAGGCCATTTTGTGCGGCATATTGGCTAAACATTGCTTCAGACTCGTGTCCGATTACAGCTACCGGCCCACCTCCAATCTGTGCGATAGAAGCGATCCCCGATGAACTAGATACAAGCGCAGTGTATCCACTCTTGAAAGTAGAAGTTGTGAATGTTACGAATTGCTCAAGCTCACGTCGATGCGGCATCGCGGCTGCTAGAATATCCACATCACCACTCATCAGCATGGGGAGTCGAGTTTGTCGTGTTACCTGCACAAAGATAGGATTGACGCCCCATTTCTCAGCAATTTTCCGAATTAGCTCTGCTTCAAAGCCTTCCACCTGCCCATCATGTGCGAGATATCCAAACGGAGAATAGTTATAGAGTACGCCAATGCGTACTTCGCCGCGTTTTCTAATTTCAATAAGTGAGGACTCTGCAACTGGACTAGCAGTCGGAGTCAAGTTTGGGTCAGTTCGTGAAGAAGGTGCGTAAATCGGTGTCACTAGAATGACAGGAGTAACTTGGAGAGCAGGTTTCGTTGACTCGCCTGTATTGCAACCAGCGAGCCACAACACGGCAACGAACAGCATGCGGCCCAGCCGTACTGCCGCGCTTTTATACATGTAGGATTACTCCAAAGGAAATTCTCGATACAAATTGCGGTCGATAATGTACCCGCGCACCGAATCTGTGACAAGATATCGAATTGACCGACCCGCTTTGCTGCGTATGCGAATATCGTGGCTAGAAATATCGATGAGTGGTGTCTTGAGGAAATCGCTCTGTTGAGTTATTCTGGGGAACATTCGTTCAAGAAGGGGCATATCGTAAGCGATCCCAGGTCGAGCCATCACTACAAGCTTAGCAATTTCAACAAGCCTTTGAGGCGACTGCCATGTCGGCAGGTCGCGCAGAGAATCACTGCCGATTAGCAGGAACCATTCTACATCGGGGAATTTCGAGTCAAGTAAATCGAGAGTATCAACTGTATAGTGAGGCCCTGGTCGATCCACGTCCACGCGTGACAGGGCAAACTGCTCGTTATCGGCAATCGATAGCGAGACAAGTTGAATCCGGTCGTCAATCGGAGAAACGGGGTTCTTTTGTTTGTGCGGGGGATTGGCGGCAGGAAGCCACAAGATACGATCCAAGTTACATTGATCTAGGGCTTCTTGAGCCAGTACAAGGTGACCCAAGTGAGGTGGATCAAAAGTGCCACCCAGTACACCGATTCGCATTAATCCTGCCACTCAAGTTCGTAAGTGCCAATGAGGACCGTGTCGCCTGGCTGAACACCAGCATCGCGTAGTGCCTTCGCAATGCCAAGTGCCTCAAGAATTCGATGAAATCGCACGATGGCCTCGTCATATTCCCAATAGGTCATGGCTGCCGCGCGCTCAATTCGGCTTCCGATAACGCGATAGGCATCGTTCTCATGAACAATTCGAAATTCCTCTTCGTCTTCGCGAGGTCGAAAAACTGGTACTTCCTCTGAGGATGCTACTGGTTCCGGAAGTGCGGCAAGCATCCGAGCAGCATGGAGCATCAAATCCTGTACACCCTGATGGGTGGCTGCCGAGATACCCATCACCAAATGGCCGTGCTCTTCTATGAACTTCTCTACTTTCGGCCAATGTTCCTTTGCACTAGGAAGCTCTATCTTGTTAAGTGCCACAATCTGCGGTTTTCGAGTGAGTTCTTCGTCAAAAAGAGCAAGTTCAGTATTGATTTGTACAAAATCAGCAACTGGGTCTTCCCCTGCTCCGTCAAGGAGATGAACAAGCAGGCGCGTTCGTTGGATGTGACGCAGAAAGCTGTGGCCTAGTCCAACCCCTTGATGTGCCCCTTCTACCAATCCGGGAATATCTGCAAGGACGTATTCTTGATCGTCCACATATGCGACACCAAGATTAGGTGTCAAAGTTGTAAAAGGGTAGTTCGCTATTTTTGGTTTCGCAGCAGTGACTACAGAGAGCAGTGTCGATTTGCCAGCGTTTGGTACACCGACAATACCTATGTCGGCAAGCACTCGTAGTTCTAGTTTGAGACTTCGTTCAATACCCGGCTCTCCCCGTTCCGCGACACGAGGAGCCTGATTCGTTGCAGATTTGAAGCGAGTATTGCCACGCCCACCACGCCCACCTGGTGCAACCACTACTGATTGGTCTGGTGCTGAAAGGTCTGCAATAAACTCACCAGTAAGAGCATCGCGCACAATCGTCCCAACTGGAACCTCAATCTTCAGGTTATCTGACGTTCGGCCTGTTTTATTGTTGGTTCCACCACTACCGCCATTTTGGGCTGCAAATTGTGATTTATGCTGAAACGAAGCAAGAGTATTCAGATGTTTGGTGGCGCTCAGAATTACATCTCCGCCATTTCCGCCATCGCCCCCAGCAGGTCCTCCGAAAGGCACATATTTCTCACGTCGGAAGGCGACAACTCCATCACCGCCATTCCCGCTCTTCACCACAATTTCTGCTTCATCAACAAACATAGCGCCGAGAGAATACCGCGCGGGGAAATAAATATCAACGATGCAGCCCTTGCGCCGCATCGTTGGAAGAAGATTTATTACTGATTGCGATTAACGACGAGATTGATGAGGCCTTCAAGCTGACTTCTCAGCTCAGATGGTTCAAAGTGGTCAAGGGTCGCCTTCGCCTGAGCAGCTAGAATGTTTGCCATCTGGCGTCCTTCATCGACCGCCCCACCCTCTATCAATCGTCGCTTAATCGCCAATATCGGATCGGTTTCGAACTCAGGGATTTGTTCTTCTGCGGTCGCAACAGCAGCGTATGTGTTGCTTCCATTCCCGTTATGAGCAATAGCGGAAGCAACTCCCTTGCCCTGCGCTATATCAACTTTAGTATCTTTACCCGTTAATCGAGGATCACCTGTCAAGTCGAGCAGGTCGTCTGTAATCTGAAATGCTAGTCCAAGATAGAAACCAAATTCACCGAGCGCTTCAATTTCCGCTCGGTTAGATCCAGCGAACTGTGCTCCTAGCATTGCCGATGCGCGAAACAGTGATGCGGTTTTCTTAGCAACAATCTGCTGGTAGATTTGGCGATTCAGATTATTGTCCTTGGCTGCCTGCGCTTGAAGTGTTTCTCCTTCAACAAGCGCTACCGTTGCTTCAGCGAATGTAACGTTGAGATCTTTGAAAGGAGCCATCAACTGGTAAACTTTGGTGAACAGGAAATCGCCTGTCAGTAGGGCAAATGTGCGACCCCACCCCTCATTTACAGTTACACGTCCGCGCCGCATCGTACCGTGATCGTTGATGTCGTCATGAACAAGCGTCGCAGTATGAACTAGCTCAATTGCTGCTGCGAGTGGAATCGCCTGTGCGAGGTCAGTGCCGCCACAAAGCTCATATGAGAGAAAAAGCAGTCGTGGACGAACTCGCTTGCCACCCGCCTCGATAATGTGCCTGCTTGCCTCCTGTAATACCGATACATCTGTCTCAACGATTTCCCACATTAAGTCGTCGGTAGCTAGGAGAGCTTGCTCTAAATTCATAGTCGATCCTCCACAGGAGGTATTTGTAACTTTTAGAACTTTATGAAAGAAGTATACATCGGCCTGCCACATCTGTCAACAATGTCATGTGACGGATGTGGCTGTTATAAACTAGAGTCAATTATCAGTATCACTCGAATAGGCAGCAGCAATTTCGTCTAGTTTTGGAGGTTCGCTCTTCGACAAAAGGAGTTCCAATCCTAATTGGGCGTACCCAAAGAAACCTTGTAAGTCCTTTACACGTTGGAGATAATGTTCTGCCAATTCACGCTCTCCATCAGTCAGTGTAGCTTGGGCATGTTGAAGGCTGCGTGCATTCTCCTCAAGAACCTTTAATGCAGTAGTCACTTCGCGTCGTTCGCGGCTTTCTAAAATAGAAGCCACAATCTTCCAAAGATCACTTTCGGCCTCGTAGAACTTCCGCCGATCTCCCTTTACCCAAACCTCACGCACCATGTTCCATCGCTCAAGGGCTCGCATAGTCATGCTCACGCTCGCTTTTGACTTAACAACGATTTCTTCTAACTCGTCTAAGGAGAGTGGGCGTGGACTCATCAAGAGCGCACCGTAGAGATGCCCCATGACGGGACTAAAGCCAAAGAAATCAGTTAATTGACCAAGCCCGCGTATCACGCTGTCGCGAACAGCTTGCAAGTTTTTATCCATATTGAATGTTCCAAAAAGACTATAACAGGCTGCGGTAATCATAACTAGATGAAAGAGTGATGTCAATGATGATTTAGCTCGGCGGGTTTGCCCACATAACGTGCTTATGCTAAGATACGTGCAGGCTTTCACAACCAAGTGCCGCACTTGAATAACGCACGGAGGACGATCTTCATGGCGCGCTCGGACATTCCCGACATTGTGATCGGTCGTTTGCCGATCTACTTGCGGGCGTTGACCCGTCTACAGCAGGACGGTCAGGAGATTACATCCTCACACGAGCTTGGCAAACAGTTAGGGATTAGCTCCGCGCAAATCCGTAAGGACCTCTCACACTTCGGTGAGTTCGGTAAACAAGGGACGGGCTATAACGTGGCCTCCCTCAGTTCAGCGCTTCAACAGATACTAAATGTTCACCATGAGTGGCAAGTCGCGCTCGTCGGAATAGGCGATCTAGGACGAGCGTTAGCACACTATGGCGGATTCGCACATAGGGGATTCCGCATCACACATTTTTTTGATTCTGACCCTCATAAGATCGGGCAAGCAATCAACGGCACTCCCATTGAATCTGTCGATTCAATCGCTGAGAAGCTTCGGCGCGACAATATCAAGATCGCGATGATAACGACACCCGCCGAAACCGCTCAGGAAGTTGCCGACAGGTTGATTGAAGCAGGTATCAAAGCAATTCTGAATTATGCCCCTATCGTTATTTCGGTTCCTGACGAAGTGCGAGTTCAATACATCGATCCGGTAATTGGACTTCAACGGATGGCTTACTATCTTGAGGATTGATGGATGAGAGACACCAAGTTACGTTTGAACGTGAACTTACTTTGAATGTTGCCTCTACAGATCCGGGACAGATCGTTGCAGTACCGTGAGTCGCTCAAGTGCGCGGCTTGCGCCCAGAGCGGTGGCTCCAACTGGGTCATCAGCAAGGAAAGCAGGAATCCCAGTCTCACGCGTTAAGTACTGATCGATTCCACGAAGGAGAGCACCGCCCCCGGTAAGTACCATCCCCCGATCAATGATGTCAGATGATAGTTCCGGCGGTGTTCGCTCCAAGACCCGTCTTACCACCCCAGCAATCAGCGATAGGGGTTCTGCCAATGCCTCTACAACCTCACCTGTCGTGATTGTCACCATTTTGGGCAAGCCGTCAACTTGGTCTCGTCCCTGAATATCCATCCTGAGTTCTTCACCAATATCAATAGCTGCCCCAATATTGATTTTTGTAAGCTCTGCGGTTAACTCACCAATGATAAGGTTATATTTCTTTCTAACATAATTCATAACGGCTTCATCGAGCCGGACACCGCCAACTCGTTCCGAAGCAGCAGCCACAATACCATTCATAGCTACTACGGCAGCCTCACTCGTTCCACCACCGAGATTGACCACGAGGTTTCCACTTGGAGTATCGACGGGAAGACCTGCACCAAGGGCTGATGCCAAAGGTTCCGGTATGAGACGCGCCTCCCGCGCCCCCGCTTGTATTGCAGCTTCGTGTACAGCGCGACGCTCGACGCTGGTAACTCCGTAGGGAACCGTCATCATGAGTGTTGGCTTGAACAAGCGCACACCCCCCATAACCTTTTCCACAAAGTACCTGAGCATCGCCTCCGTTACTTCATAATCTGCGATAACACCATCCCGCATTGGGCGCATTACTTCAATGGATTCTGGGGTGCGACCATACATCTCGCGCGCTTCTTGACCGATTGCGACAATCTTTTCCTCCTCAATGGTAATAGCCACGGCTCCAGGCTCGTGAAGAAGAATCTGCTCGCGTTCCGCAATCGTTACATTAACTGTGCCGAGATCGACACCTATTTTTCTGGCAAACATTATTATGCCTCCACAAAAAGAAACATCGCCTGGGCATTGATCCAGCGCCCAGGCGATAGATCGGCTACATTGTAGCGCGACTGTAGATTCTGTTCCAGCGACAGTTTACTGGCTAGACTGGTCGAATTGTCCTGCACCTGGAGGCCGACGTGTCCGGCGGCGCTGGGCAACCTTCAGCCTCAAATCGGCCCGGCGGATTGCCGCTTCGAGAGCAGCCTGCTGTACAGGATCGAGTTGTGGGCCTGCGGCCACCATTTCCTCGGCGCGGCGTCGTGCCTCCTCGGCGCGAGCGATATCGATCTCATGGGCTTGTTCCGCCGAATCAGCGAGGATGAGCACATGGTCACGCGCCACCTGTAGCACGCCTCCCCCAACAGCAAACGTTTCTTCCTGATCGCCGCTCTTGATCCGAACTTCGCCAAAGTCAAGAGCGGTAATGAGCGGGGCGTGCTGAGGAAGAATACCCATTTCACCCTCAGTGCCGCGCGCACTCACAATATCTGCTTCACCGTCATAGAGCTTGCGCTCCTGTGTAATGATCTCAACTCGCAGCGGCATAGTCTGCACCTTTAGTAGATTTAGGTAGTGCTCACCTTAAGCGACACTACCCTGGTTTGAGTAAGCTAATCCATCTCGCCCTTTTCATGACGTTTCAAAACATCTTCGATAGGGCCTGCCATGTAGAAGAACTGCTCCGGCACATCATCTAGCTCACCGTTCAGAATCATGCGGAAACCACGTACTGTCTCTGCAATCGGCACATATCGGCCCTCACGACCCGTGAACTGCGCTGCAACGTACATTGGCTGGGAGAGGAAGCGCTGAATCTTACGAGCGCGCGCGACGATTAGCTTGTCATCTTCTGATAGTTCATCAATGCCAAGAATAGCAATGATGTCCTGAAGGTCGCGGAAGCGTTGAAGGACGCGCTGAACTTCGCGTGCCGTATTGTAATGGTCATCACCGACAATATCTGGTTGCAGAATTCGGCTGGTGCTTGCAAGCGGATCAACCGCCGGGAAAAGTGCTTGCTCCGCAATAGAACGCTCCAGCGCAATAGTCGCATCGAGATGAGTGAAGGTTGCTACAGGAGCCGGGTCTGAGTAGTCATCGGCGGGAACATACACGGCCTGCATAGACGTAATCGAGCCACGACGAGTAGAAGTAATGCGCTCCTGAAGCTGGCCCATCTCCGCCGCCAGTGTTGGCTGGTAGCCGACTGCCGAAGGCATACGACCAAGCAGTGCTGATACTTCCGAACCCGATAAGGAGAAGCGGAAAATGTTATCAATGAACAGTAGCACGTCGCGACCTTCGTCGCGGAAGTATTCGGCGTTAGCAAGTCCCGTCAGGGCTACCCGGAGCCGTACCCCAGGCGGCTCGTTCATCTGACCGAAGACCATTACAGTCTTTTCCATTACACCGCTTTCCACCATTTCTTCGTAAAGCTGTGTGCCCTCACGAGTGCGCTCCCCTACTCCAGCAAACACCGAGTACCCGCCGTGCTCGGTTGCAATGGAGCGGATCAGCTCCATGATTACAACGGTCTTGCCGACACCTGCTCCACCGAAGATGCCAGTCTTCCCACCCTTTGTAAAAGGAGCTATGAGATCAATAACCTTTAGGCCAGTCTCAAATACTTGTGTCGAGGTAGATTGCTCATCAAAGCGCGGAGCGGGGCGATGGATCGGATAATAAGTCTCAGCCGTTACCGGGCCCTTCTGGTCGATTGGCTCTCCCAGTACGTTGAAGATGCGACCAAGCGATGTGGGGCCTACAGGGACACTAATAGGTGCATGTGTATTGGTCGCCGGTACACCGCGCTGTAGACCATCTGTCGATCCCATCGCCAGCGCGCGGACGCGACCGTGACCCAGATCGTTTTGAACCTCCAACACCAAGTCGGTATTCCCCTCACGGGGAATGCGTACTGCGTCATAAATTTCGGGAAGATTGCCCTGTGGAAACTCGACATCGACTACTGCGCCGAGAACTTGAACAACTTCACCCTTAGTTTCTGCTGCCTTAGGAGCCATATTCTTTGCCTCTAATACTTTCTGACCCTTCTAAGATTGAGACAGTGCTTCAGCGCCACCCACAATATCGAGCATCTCACTCGTAATGGCTAGCTGGCGCGCCTTGTTATAGCTAAGTGTTAGATCATCAACCAGTGCATTTGCATTATCTGTAGCATTCCGCATTGCAACCATTCGAGCAGAATGCTCACTTGCCAGCGCTTCTAACAGCGATTGAAATAGTACGAGTTCTGTAAAACGCGGAAGAATCTCATCCAAAATTGCTTCGGCGTTTGGCTCAAACTCGTAGATAGAACGCGGTCCAGTAGTCTCCGTGCCGCCCGCCGCATCTTCACTCGGCTTCAACGGCAGCAGTCTCATAACGCGCGGCTCTTGACGCAATGTATTGATGAAATCGGTGTACACAATGTACACCTCATCGACAACGCCAGTTAGGAAGTCATCGATGACCGTACGAGTAATCGCCGTAATGTCGAGGATCGAGGGAGCCGCAGGCAGATCGCTAAACTCTGCTACGATTTTTGACCGCCGCCTCAGCATCAGATCACGGCCCTTCTTGCCTACCGTAACATACTGAACCGGGACTGTCTGCGTCTTTTCAAAATCAATCGCTGCACGGATGATATTAGTATTGTACGGCCCCGCCAAACCCCGGTCGCTAGTAATTAGCACAATGGCAATCTGCTTGACACGCTCTCGTTCTTCCAGAAGCGGATGGGCAAGTGCCCCGGCACTACGCTTGGCAATATCGGCCAAAATATCCAATGCGGCCCGTGCATAGGCTCGCGTTGCAAGCGCTTGCGATTGCGCCCTGCGAACACGGGATGCTGAGACTGTCTCTAAAGCGCCAGTTACTTTTGCAATGTTCTTGACACTACGGATTCGTCGTTGAATTTCTCTTGGGTTTGCCATGAGCGCTCACTTTAGGGCACGACGCCCCAATTAGCTCCAGCCTTGATTGAACTCTTCTATATATTTCTTGAGTTCAGCCTCAATTTCATCAGTGAGACGACCGCTATCCCGAAGTTTTTGGGCGAATTGCGGATGCTGTGCCTCCATATATTGGCGAAACGCAACTTCCCATTCACGTACTCGCTCTACTTGGATGTTATCCAGATGTCCTCTTATTCCAGCGTACAAAGCCATAACCTCATCGGTGATGGGAACTGGCGTATACTGCGGCTGCTTAAGGAGTTCGGTGAGCCGCATGCCCCGATCCAACTGCTGTTGAGTTGTCTTGTCCAGGCCGGAACCGAATTGTGCAAAAGCCGCCAATGAGCGGAACTGAGCCATATCGGTACGCAGACGCCCCGCAACCTGTGACATCGATTTCCGCTGTGCCGCAGAGCCTACGCGGCTCACTGAGAGACCAGTGTTAATCGCAGGACGAATACCAGCGTTGAAGAGGTCTGCTTCGAGATAGATTTGCCCATCAGTGATTGAAATAACGTTCGTTGGGATGTACGCGGAAACGTCCCCAAGAAGGGTCTCAAT
>Ga0075421_100006774_pt1 | contig 14005 bp, 15 predicted proteins | sample SoiMetdeltSBSDD5_FD_75292 | JGI IMG/M metagenome (GOLD analysis project Ga0075421, IMG submission 75292) | Bulk soil microbial communities from a Populus tree surrounding site in Tennessee, USA - Soil MetaG P. deltoides SBSDD5 | ecosystem: Environmental > Terrestrial > Soil > Tree plantation...
TTGGCTCCAGTCTCGGAGGGCTCTAGCTCCTCTGTTTTCGAGGGGCTGGCTGAGAGCCAGGGTACGGAACCCTGTGCCGAAATGGCGATTTGAAAGGGTCCGGCGCCGAGGGACAGGGTCTCGATTCCGATCTCGCGGTAGTACTCGAGGCGAGCCTTCAGTTGTTCCAGGTAAAACTGCCGTGAACGTTCAGACATGCCGTTTCTTGAAGGCGACGATCTGGTTCAGAATCTCATGGGCCACTTCACTCTTGGGCCGCCTGTCGAGACGCACTTCCTGGCCGTCACGGCTCAAGATTGTCACGATGTTCGTATCGCTGTCAAAACCGGCGCCAGCCTGAGTCACATCGTTTACAACCATGAGGTCCAGACACTTTTCTTTCAATTTCTTGTGTCCGTTCTCAAGAATTTCCTGTGTCTCAGCGGCAAATCCCACCACAAGTCGCCCTTCCTTTTGTGGTCCCACTTCTTTCAGGATATCAGGAGTCGGCACGAGCTCGAGCACCAAAGACTTTCCGTTTTTCTTGATTTTCCGATCCGCCAGCGCCCGGGGCTTGAAATCGGCGACAGCCGCAGCTTTGATGAGGATACTGGCTTCCGGAAAGTACTGAAGCACTTTCTCTCGCATCTGGTCTGCCGAGCGCACGGCAACAAACTCAACGCTGGCCGGTGGCTCCAGCGACGTGGGTCCGCTGATCAGTACAGTGCGGGCGCCTCTCGACTGGGCAGCGCGTGCCAGCTCATACCCCATCCTGCCTGACGACCGATTTGTCAGAAAGCGAACCGGATCGATATCTTCGCACGTCGGCCCGGCGGTGACGACAACCATTTCGCCTCTGAAATCCTGCTCTGGAGCGGTAACCTTAAAGACTCTTTCCACAATCTTTTCAAGTTCCGCTAGCCGCCCTTTCCCGAAAACGCCTTCGGCCAGGTAGCCTTCATCCGGCTCCACAATGGCTACGCCCAGCGTCGCCAGTTTGCGCAGGTTTGCCTGCGTGGCCGCGTGATGCCACATATCCAGGTTCATTGCTGGGGCTAGGATCACTGGAGCCTTTGTCGCCAGATAGAGTGTCGAAAGAAAGTCGTCGGCAAGGCCGTTAGCGAACTTGGCGATCATATTGGCAGTGGCTGGAGCCACGAGAAGCGCGTCTATTGAGTGAGCCAGTCGAATATGGTCGATAGCAACTTCCGTGCTTGCCTGGGAATGCTCCTTGGGAAACATGTCAGTCATGACCTTATTCCGGCTGAGCGCCGCCAGGACGATCGGCGTGACGAAATTCTGGGCGTTCTCGGTCATGACAACATGAATCTCACAACCTCGGTTCTGCAGGAGACGCAGCAACTCGACCGACTTATAAGCCGCGATGCAACCGGTAACGCCCAGGAGGATTTTCATCGATATCTACCTGCAAATGAAGCAGTCCCCACGATCTGATTTCCCTAGGCTCAACGGGCCGAGCGATTTTGAAGAAGTCGACGAACCGTTCGACAGTCCCCATCACCCCCTGGGCCTTTTTCCCGAGACTCCCAGTTGTGGCGAGGGGAAGAGAACATCTGATCTGCCCTCCTCGCCCTCAGACGGATGAGAGGGTAGCAGAAGTGACGGCGGTCACGAAGCCTGGTGAGAGGGTTGCCAAACGAGTGCTCGGTCGTCCATCTCAATGCCCTTTGCCTTCCTTCGGGGCGCGCTTCTTGGACGCGGACTTGGCCACCACGTCGATCTCGTACTTTATTAGACCCGATGAGACCTCTTCTTGGGCGATCCGAGTAAACTTCCGGGACTGCGTGTTCACCATGGGCTGCGAACCGGCCTGCAGCTGGCGCGTCCGCTTGGCCGCCACAATAATGTAACGAAACTTGCTGTCGATGCTTCCAAAGTTACTCGTCAACTCAGATACCTCCAAAGGATTTGATTATCGATTGCACGCGATCATTCATCCGGTTCCTGCGACACCGCTCGGCAAGGATGATGCAGCGCATCAGGTCAAACGATTGCGACAAATCTTCATTCACCACGATGTAGTCATAGTTACGATAACGGTAGATTTCCTTCTGACTCGCCCAATCGAGTCGTTTCTGAATAGTCTCCGGCGCATCCTGGCGACGGTTTTCCAAGCGCGTTTTCAGCGCCTCGTAGGAAGGCGGCACGATGAAGATGGAAACAGCTTCCGGGTACTTGCTCTTTACCTGAGCTGCGCCTTCAGTGTCGATATCGAGGATGAGGTCCGTCCCCTTTTCCAGCGCCTGTTCCAGATATGTCTTGGCCGTTCCGTAATAGTGGCCGAAAACTTGGGCATACTCGATAAACTGGTCTTGGGCAATCATCCTCTCGAATTCCGATTCGTCGACAAAAAAATACTCCCTCCCGTGGATCTCAACACCGCGGGGTTTTCGAGTCGTGAACGAGACCGAGAAGGTCAAGTTTGGGGTTTTCTGTATCAGGCGGGTCACTAGCGTGGACTTGCCTGAGCCAGAAGGGGCTGAAACAACAAAAACAGCGCCACGTTCACTCATACGTACGAAGGGTTGTGGTTCAAGGTCTCCAGTCTCAAGCCTCACAGGCCTCCCACTCACTCCACGTTCTGTGCCTGCTCACGCATTTTCTCTACTTCGGCCTTGATCACAATCGCGGCGTTGGCGATTTCCAGACCATTGCCGGTCAGGCCAGTGGTCTTCGAGAGAATGGTATTGGCCTCGCGGTTCATCTCCTGGAGGAAGAAATCCAGGGTTTTCCCGGCTTCGTCGCCGCCATCCAACAAAGCTTCGCACTGTTCGGCGTGGGTTTGCAGCCGGGTCACTTCTTCGGTGATGTCGCTGCGTTCCACATAGAAAGCGGCTTCCTGCACCAAACGATTCGGATCAACGGATGCTCCCTGCAATAGCTCATTGAGCCTTGCCTTCAGCCGCTCTTGATATGCAGCGAGAGCGCCTTGAATCCGCTCGCGAATCAGGGCTACTTCATCCCGGATGACCTGTAACCGCCGACACATGTCTTCGCGCAGGGCTGCTCCTTCCTCGATGCGCATGCGGTCCAGCTCCTGCAGCGCGGCCTCTGCGGCCGAAGCGATGCGTTCTTCGATGCTTGCCTGAGCCTCTGACGACAGGCCGGGCTCCTCAAGGTTAATAATGCCTGGAATTCGCAGCAACTGTACTAGGTCGAGCTCTCCCGAGAGAGAGAATTCTTGCTTGAGCTTTTCGATAGCCTTCAGATAGGCGTGAAGCATCCCAGCATTCCAGCTGAACTCGACCGTCGGGTTTCTTTCTACGTTCAGCGTCAGATCCAGCCGGCCCCGCTTAATTCGAGACTGGATCATGCGTTTCAGTCTCAGTTCCAGTGCGGCAAACTCCGTGGGCAGCCTAAGGTGCGGATCCAGGAAGCGGTGGTTGATGGATTTCACTTGAACGGTACAGGTGAAGTCGTCCCCTTCGTGCCTACCGCGGCCAAATCCTGTCATGCTCTTGATCATCTATATAATACCCATCCCGGACAAGGCTGAGCTAGGTCGGGGACCACAGGGAACACGGACGAAAGAAGGTCGCAAATAGGCAGAAAATGAAGGCGAATTGTCGAGAAAGTTAGATTGTGGATTGGATCGTTGCCAAACCTCTTTGGCAATCCTGGAAGGGCCGCATCACTAGCTGACCCACGAAGAATCCACCTCCACGAACTGCAGGTCGTGAAGGCGACGATAGATGCCGTCTTTCCCAACTAGGTCCGCATGAGTTCCTGTTTCGCTGACGCGGCCCTGATCGATCACCACAATCTTATCAGCTTGGCGGATTGTGGACAGCCGGTGCGCAATGACAAACACGGTGCGCCCGCGAATCAGATTCGAGAGCGCCTTCTGAACGAGTAGTTCTGACTCCGAATCGAGCGCCGACGTGGCTTCGTCCAGGATCAAGATCGGTGAGTTCTTAAGCAAAGCGCGGGCGATAGCGATTCGCTGCCGCTGCCCGCCGGAGAGTTTCTGTCCACGCTCGCCAATAACTGAGTCGTAACCCTCGGGTAGTTGCTTGATAAAGTCGTCCGCCAGCGCTGCCTTCGCAGCTTCGGCAAGCTCCTGGTCGCTGACCCGCTGGCGGCCATAACAGATGTTGTTGCGAACAGTGTCGTTGAAAAGTATGGTTTCCTGAGTCACCATGCCCATCAGGGAACGGAGCGAGGTGAGCGTCAGGTCGCGGATGTCATGGCCGTCGATAAGGATCTTTCCTTCGGTTGGGTCGAAAAACCGTGGCAGGAGGTTGATGAGGGTTGTCTTTCCGGAGCCGCTCGATCCGACAAAGGCAATGATCTCGCCGGCCGAAACCTTCAGATCGATCTCTTTCAGAACGGGCAAGTGGGTATCGTGGTAGTTGAAACTCACACGATGGAACTCAATCTCCCTTTCAAAACGACTCAACGTCAGCGCTCCCGGCCTTTCGACGACCTCTGGGAGTTCCCGCAAGAGTTCAAAGACTTTGCTGGAGGCGCCTCTGGCCTGCTGGAAAGTATTATAAATCCCGCTCATCCTCCGAATTGGATCGTAAAGACCGATGAACGCAGCCAAAAAAACTCCGAACTTCCCCAGCGTCATGGTGCCGGCGGCGATACGGCTTTGGATGTAGAAGATCATGCCGGCAATGGCGATCGCGCCCACGACCTCCATATAAGGAGAAGTGATGGCCTGAGTTCGAATCCACTTGAGGTTGATTCGAGCGAGGCGTTGGGTCGCTTGTTTGAATTTTCCCAGCTCAAAGCCCTCCATTCCGAAAGCCTTCACAATGCGATGGCCGGTGATGGTCTCCTGTAGAATGTTCGTGATGTCTTCCATCTTGTCCTGACTCGACCGGCTGGTCTTGTGAATCTTCCGCCCGAGAAATCTGGAGGGATAGAAGACCAATGGGACCAAAACGAAGGAAGCCAGCGCGAGCGTCCAATCGATTGCAAAGACCAGGTAAATAAAGGCAAGAAACGTGAGTCCTTGCTTGAGAGCGTCGGCAAGAGCGGTCGAACTGGCGAACTGGATTTTTTCGATGTCGTTCGTGACTCGAGAGATGAGACGGCCCGTCGGATGCGCATGGAAAAAACTCGATGACTGCTGGAGGATCTTCTCGTATAGCTCGTTCCTCAAGTCCATTACCACCGACTGCCCAAGATGATTCAGGAGGTAGGTGGAAAAATACTCTGCAAAACCCTTCAGTACCGTAACGCTGACGACAAGCAAGCCAAGCACAAGAGCAGTCTGCTCGTACGGAAACGGATTGACTTGGTCAAGGTAAATTTTCCTATCGGAGAAAGGCGACCGGGTAATCAGCTCGATACGAGTCGATGCTGTTGGTGAGGAAACCAGAACACTATCAAGGATAGGCCGAACCAGGAGCGCTCTGAAAGCCTCAAAAACTGCAGCTGCTCCCATGAGCACGAAAGAAAGGGCAAAGATGTGGAGATAAGGCTTTAAGTACTGAAGAATTCGCCAAGATCTCAGCATTCTTTATGAATCTCTATGGCTGCTTAAAGCCATGCCTTGCCGGCGCACGCTATCTCCTTTGGCTTGAAAAGTCAAGAGTAGGATTCAGACAGAGCCTTGGCAGAGCAGCTCACCATGGACTCCCGGGTGCGAAGAACCGCGCGTCGTGCCCACCGTCACTTTTCGTGGCGATCGTCTCCGGCCACGCGGCGAGGGCAGAGTCGCGTCTTCGCAGATGTTTCTTTTGGTTCCGGCTTGTCCCTGTTCAGGTTGCTTTTAGGGCCTCTAACATCTTGCGGGCGAGGAGCGGGGCTTTTTCATCATGCTTGAGATAGCAATAGACGTTCACGGCTTGGGACCGGATCCACCTGGCCCATTCCTCCAATTCAGCCTTCGAGTACTCACCCTTGCGAAGGCGCATGTAGACAAAAGGCCCGGTGGCCAACCTTGGCGCGTCCGCGCCTTGCCCTTCTTCCTTCTCAACCACTGCGAGCGCACACCGTTGGGCCTTCAGTAATTCGTAAATGTCGTCGCTGAACCATGAGGGGTGCCGAAACTCGAAGGCAAACTTGGCACGGGATGAGAAGTTGTTGAGAAATTCCGCTAGGGTGCCCGTCTCTTTTCTGAAAAACGGAGGCAACTGCACCAGGACGATGGCCAGTTTCTCTTTCAGCGCAGCCGCTCCATCGAGGAAGCGCTGCATTTCTGCTCCGACGTCTTTTAGCTTCCTGCGATGCGTGATCTCCTGGCTCAACTTCAAAGTGAATTGGAAATCCTCCGGGACCTCGCTATACCAACTCTGGGTGAGAGCCGTCGTCGGAATGCGATAGAAGGTGTTGTTGATCTCCGTGGTTTGGAAGTGCTGTGCGTAATATGCCAAAAACTTCTTGGTTGGTAGGTCCTGAGGATAGAAAGTCCCTCGCCACTCGGTGTAGCCAAACCCAGATGTTCCAACGAGGATGCCATTGTCTTTGGGAGCTGGAATCGATTCGGGAGAGGAAGTCTTTCGGGACATGGATACTAATATGACTCTGGTCGCTATTGTGCGCCGGATTTCGGCTGGGGACAAGGGCCAAAATCAGGTTGCCCGAGGCGAACTGAAGGTAGCAGATTGGGTCCATTAGTGAATCAAGACTCTGTTCTCCGGGACGAGCGGGTTCGTCTGGTCGGGGTGCCTAAGCACTCTAAATGTTTCTCTTGACAAAAGGATTAGCTATCGATTAAGTTTCCCATTTTGCGAATTGGGCGATTTGCGCGCTCTCGTGAGGTAAAGCATGTCGACGTACTTCCCCAAGGCCAGTGAAATTAACCGCCAGTGGTACGTGGTTGACGGTCAAGATCAGGTGCTCGGACGGCTCGCTTCGCACGTAGCCAACCTGCTGACTGGCAAGCTTAAGCCCACCTGGGTGCCGTTCCTGGATACCGGCGACCACGTGGTTGTTGTCAACGCAGACAAAGTGAAGCTGACCGGAAGAAAATTGGACCAGAAGCGGTATTACCGATACAGTGGCTACCCCGGTGGCATGAAGTCAACTTCGGCTCGGGATCTCAAGACAAAGCGCCCCGACCGTCTGGTGGAGATGGCCGTCAAAGGAATGCTTCCGAAGGGCAAGCTAGGAAGAGCAATGGCCCTGAAGCTGAGAGTCTATGCCGGTAACAGGCACCCTCACAGCGCTCAAAAACCGGTCGTTTCGGTGATGCGGTGACAGATTGATTCTAGGTTGGGAGGAGTAAAAAACGTGGCAGCAGGCGTGGAATACTATGGAACCGGCCGGCGGAAGTCCTCAACAGCGCGGGTCTTTCTTCGCCCGGGCAAGGGGAAATTTGTCGTGAATGATCGCGATTTCGAGGGGTATTTCAAGAATGAGACCCTTCGGATGGTGATCAAGCAGCCCTTTCTGTTAACGGAGACCTCCGACAAGTTTGACATTTTAGTCAATGTGGATGGTGGTGGAACCTCCGGTCAAGCCGGAGCCGTGAAGCTTGGGATTTCTCGGGCTTTGCTGGAGTATAATATTGAGCTCCGCAAGAAACTCAAGAAGAGTGGTTTCTTGACTCGAGATCCGAGAATAAAGGAACGAAAGAAGTATGGCCAGAAGGGCGCGCGCAAGCGGTTCCAGTTCTCGAAGCGTTAGTTTTCCTCGGCCACTGGGCTGGCGTGGCAGATTGTTTGTACGGAGGAGGTTTGTTTGGCGTCTGTTTCGATGAAAGAGTTGTTGGAGGCTGGCGTTCATTTCGGACACCAGACCAAGCGCTGGAATCCGAAAATGAAGGAGTATATTTTTGGAGAGCGCAACGGGATTTATATTATTGATCTGCAGAAGACCCTTCGCATGTTTAAGGAGGCCACACGATTTGTTTCCGACGTCGCCGCTCAGGGCGGTGCGATCCTGTTCGTTGGGACGAAGCGCCAGGCCCAGGAGGCCATCGCTGAGGAGTCGCAGCGTTGCGGTATGTATTTCGTGAACCAACGCTGGCTGGGTGGCTTGCTCACGAATTTTGTGACCATCCAGAAATCCATAAAGCGGCTCCAGGAATTGGATGAAATGGCAAGCGACGGGCGCTATGAGTTGTTCTCCAAGAAAGAAGTAGCGCGCCTGGAGAGAGAACGGAAAGGGCTTGAGAAGAATCTGGCGGGCATCAAGAGCATGAAGCGCTTACCACATGCCCTCTTTGTGATCGACTCTAAAAAGGAAGAGATCGCAGTGAAGGAGGCCAATCGGCTCGGAATCCCGGTGGTGGCTGTGGTGGACACCAACTGTGATCCAGATAGTATCGATTGTGTGATTCCGGGCAATGACGACGCCCTCAGGGCTATCAAGTTGTTCGTTTCGAAGATCGCAGATGCCGTAATCGAAGGGGCGGCTGCTCTGAAGGACAAGGTGTCTGAAGGTGAGGAGAAGGCGGAGGAGGTCGTGGCCTCTGGAACGGTTTCCTCGGGAAACGGGTCGTAGAGTTCGTCTGCCGCTGACGGTTTGGGTGAGAGTGAGAGGCATGAAAGGCAGACGGTGAAAGGGCGCTCTTCGAAGTCCGACGAGGGAAGTCTGCCGATCGCTTACAGTTAGTCCCCCAGTTGTTCTTCGGCGTGTCTGCATCATCCCCAGCCTAATCAAAGTTCACTGACTGAGTCCTGGACGCCTGCGGTTCCAACCCAGGTTCTAAAGTAGGTGCGGCGGTGTGTCACGGGAATCAACTCTCGGTCGGGGCGATCCAACCTCGGAGTTCGGGAGTGCTTACAGTGACGAGGAGCATTTATGGCAGTTTCAGCAGAACAGGTCAAGAAACTCAGAGAATCAACAGGCGCCGGAATGATGGAATGCAAAACGGCGCTGGAAGAAGCGGGTGGCGATCTCGACAAGGCGGTTGTCATTCTGAGAAAGAAGGGAATGGCAGCAGCGGTCAAGAAGGCGGATCGCCTTGCCAGCGAAGGAATCGTGTATTCGTATCTTCACCCAGGCGGAAAGGTAGGAGCGCTGGTCGAGCTGAACTGCGAGACCGACTTCGTGGCGAAAACGCCCGAATTCTCTGAGTTGGCCAAAGACCTTGCCATGCAGATTGCTGCGATGGACCCAAAGTACGTGCGTCGTGAGGAAATCCCCGAGGAGGTGTTGAATCAAGAGAAGGCAATCTATCGGGAAAAGGCTCAGGCCACAGGCAAATCTGCCAATGTCATCGAAAGGATTGTCGACGGGCAACTCAACAAGTTTTATTCGGAGGTTTGCGCCTACGATCAGCTTTTCGTTAAGGATGACAACCTGACCGTTGGGCAATTGATTACGGAAAAGGTGGCCCAGATGAAAGAGCACATCAGCCTTCGCCGGTTTTCGCGCTTCAAAGTGGGCGAAGGGCTTCAAAAAAGAGGAGGCGATTTTGCATCCGACGTGGCGGCTCAGCTGAAATAGACCTCATCTATGCCATCTCCCGTCTACAAGAGGATCTTGCTGAAGCTAAGCGGCGAAGCCTTGATGGGCAACCAAGGTTTCGGCGTGGATCCGCTAACGGCGAACCGGATCGCCGAGGAAGTTAGAGAAGTGCACGGCCTCGGGGTGGAGACGGCCATCGTCATTGGTGGCGGGAATATCTTTCGGGGCCTTTCGGCCACAGCTCAGGGCATGGATCGCGTCTCCGGAGACCTAATGGGCATGTTGGCCACTGTGATTAACGCCATTGCGTTGCAGGATGCGCTCGAAAAAACCGGCATCTTCACGCGCGTCGTCTCGGCGATCGAGATGCGCGAGGTCGCCGAACCCTTTATCCGGCGCAGGGCCATCAGGCACCTGGAAAAGAAACGGGTTGTGATCTTCGCGGCGGGTACGGGAAATCCATATTTTTCGACCGATACGGCCGCCGCGCTGCGAGCAATGGAGATCAAAGCCGAAGTGATCTTGAAGGCTACGAAAGTGGATGGCATTTACAGCGCAGATCCTCTGAAAGTAAAGTCGGCAACCATGTATTCAGAGATAAAATACATCGATGTGCTCAGACAGGGGTTGAGAGTGATGGACACAACCGCCATCTCCCTTTGCATGGATAACAGCCTTCCCATTATCGTCTTTAACTTGCTGCAGCCTGGAAATATCAAACGTGTGGTCGTGGGGGATAAGATTGGCACGATTGTTAAGGTGTAGGCTATGATCAAAGACGTCATTCAGAAGACAAAAGGTCGAATGGAAAAGGTGGTTGAGGATCTCCGTCGTGAGCTGGCCGGGGTGCGTTCCGGGCGGGCTTCTCTCTCACTACTGGACCACATTACAGTGGAGTACTACGGCACACCGACTCCCTTGAACCAGGTAGCGACGCTGGCGGTTCCCGAACCCAGCTTGATTACGGCACAACCATGGGATGTTTCGTTGCTTGCAGCCATTGAGAAAGCGATCCGCGCCTCCGACTTGGGCCTGAACCCCTCCAACGACGGCAAACTGATTCGTATTCCCATTCCACCCCTCACGGAGGAACGCAGGAAGCAACTCGCCCGACATGTCGGAAAGGTCCTGGAGGACCATCGCACTGCGATCCGGAACATTCGCCGGGATGAGAATGAGATGATCAAGAAAATGCTCAAAGACAAGCAAGTTTCAGAGGATGACGAACGGAAGGGTCTGGAGGAAATTCAAAAACTCACAGATCACTATGCGAAGAAGATTGAGGAGTTGGCGAAGAAAAAGGAGGAGGAGATTTTGACGGTGTGAGTGGTGGGGGGAGCTCCGCTTACGGAGTTGCGCTCGTGCGACTTTGCTAATTCAAGTTTTCGATTGACACTTTCTTGCACTGTTTGCTAAAGTCACAGGGTTTTACGTTTTGTGAGGTTTGTGACTCCTATGTTAGATGCAAGTGATTTGTTTTGAGGAGATTAGTTCTTGCCGACGTTTAACCAGCTAGTCCGGATGGGTCGTAATAAGCCCAGGTACAAAACGAGTAGTCCTGCGCTGCAAAGCTGTCCGCAAAAGCGCGGAGTGTGCGTGCGAGTGTACACATCGACGCCGAAGAAGCCCAACTCTGCACTCAGAAAGGTGGCCCGCGTACGCCTGACCAATGGCATCGAGGTTACCACTTACATTCCGGGTGTTGGGCATAATCTGCAGGAGCACTCCATTGTCCTCATTCGCGGTGGCCGTGTGAAGGACCTCCCCGGGGTTCGCTATCACGTTGTCCGTGGGACCCTGGATTCGGTTGGCGTTCAAAACCGCAAGAAAAGCCGCTCCAAATACGGAGCCAAGCGACCAAAGTAGTCAATTCCCTCCATGGTTAAAGTTTAGATTGCTCGCGAACGCTTCGAGGGACAGCAGCGTTCATAAGGAAGAGAGTTATGCCGAGAAAGGGAAACGTTCCGCGCCGTGAAGTCTTGCCCGACCCGTTGTACAACAGCACGCTTGTTTCGAAGTTTGTGAACTGCATCATGTGGAAGGGGAAGAAGAGTACTGCCGAGCACATGTTCTACGACGCCTTGAAGATCATCCAGCAAAAGACCAATGATGATCCCCTGAAGGTCTTTAAAAAGGCGGTGGACAATGTCAAGCCAGTCCTCGAAGTGAAGACGCGCCGCGTAGGTGGGGCCAACTATCAGGTTCCCGTTGAGGTCAACCCAAATCGGCGCACTTCGTTGAGCATCCGTTGGCTGGTCGGGTATTCCCGGGAGCGCAAGGAAAAATCTATGGAGGAAAAGCTCGCGGCTGAACTCCTGGACGCCGCTAACAACCGGGGGGCGGCCGTGAAGAAACGTGAGGATGTTCACAAGATGGCGGAAGCCAACAAGGCCTTCGCGCACTATCGTTGGTAGGTGGAATTGAGAGGGTGAAGGTCGTCTTCGATTTATGCCACGTCAGGTTTCCCTGAAGAATACGCGGAACATCGGCATCATGGCCCACATCGACGCCGGAAAAACGACGGCTACAGAGCGGATTCTTTTCTACACGGGTATTACTCACAAGATCGGCGAAGTTCATGATGGCACTGCCACGATGGACTGGATGGAACAGGAACAAGAGCGTGGCATCACTATTACTTCAGCAGCCACGACGTGTTTCTGGAAGGACATCCGGATTAATATCATCGATACGCCAGGTCACGTGGATTTCACGGCAGAGGTGGAGCGTAGCCTACGAGTGCTCGATGGCGCCATTTGTCTGTTAGGTTCCGTTGAAGGTGTCGAGCCTCAAACCGAAACGGTCTGGCGTCAGGGCGACAAGTACCAGGTTCCTCGAATTGTATTCGTTAACAAGATGGACCGGGTAGGCGCGGACTTCTTCCGTTGCGTGGACATGGTGAGGGGTCGGCTCAAGGCGAATCCTGTTCCGGTGCAACTTCCCCTGGGAAAGGAAGACGGCTTCGAAGGCATCATCGACCTGATGACGATGAGGGCTATCTTCTACAAAGACGAGACACTGGGCTCCGACTTCGAGGTTCGAGACATTCCTGAAGAGTATGCAGAGGAGGCCCGGCTCTATCGGGAGAAGATGGTTGAGGCCATTTGTGAAAACGAAGAAGTGTTGTTGGAGAAGTACCTCGGTGGCAAGGGAATCTCGTTAGAAGAGCTGAAAGCCGGCCTGCGGCGCTCGACCTTAACGCTTGCTTTGACGCCGGTCTTTTGTGGGTCGGCATTCAAGAACAAGGGTGTCCAGCCTCTTCTAGATGGGGTCGTCGACTACCTGCCTTCACCGGCTGATCTGCCACCGGTCGTGGGCACGACTCAGGACGGCTCGCAGGAAATTGAGCGTAAAGCCGCTGATGAGGAACCATTCTCAGGCTTGGTCTTCAAGATCATGACCGACCCATTTGTCGGTCAACTGGCGTTCTTCCGAGTCTACTCGGGGATGCTAAAGTCTGGCTCCTATGTGTTCAACTCGACTAAGAATTCACGTGAGCGTGTTGGCCGTTTGCTCAAGATGCACGCTAACAAGCGGGAAGAGATCAAAGAGGTTTATGCAGGCGACATTGCTGCTGCGGTAGGTCTGAGGAACGTAACCACGGGCGATACCATCTGCCTGGAAGAAGCGCCGATCATTCTGGAGTCGATGGATTTCCCGGTGCCGGTGATCTCTGTCGCCATCGAGCCCAAAACCAAAGGTGACCAAGAAAAACTCGCTCTGGCGCTGGGCAAGCTGGCTCAGGAAGATCCGACATTCAAGGTTTCTACTGATCAGGACACGGGGCAAACGATCATCTCTGGTATGGGAGAGTTGCATCTGGAAATCATCGTCGATCGGATGTTCCGCGAGTTTGGTGTGAGCGCTAATGTCGGAAAGCCGCAGGTCGCCTATCGGGAGACGATTCGCCGCAAAGCCGAAGCTGAGGGCAGGTTTATTCGGCAGACCGGAGGACGGGGTCAATACGGTCATGTGAAGATTATTCTCGAACCAAACGATCCTGGCAAAGGTTTCGAGTTCATCAACAAGATTGTGGGAGGAGCGATCCCGAAGGAATACATCTCTCCTGTCGAGAAAGGTATTGCAGAGGCCCTGGAAACGGGTGTTCTGGCCGGCTACGAAGTTCAGGATGTCAAGGTGACCCTGTATGACGGCTCCTATCACGAAGTGGACTCATCGGAAATGGCCTTTAAGATTGCAGGGTCCATGGCATTTAAGGAAGCTGCGCACAAAGCCAGTCCGGTCCTGCTCGAGCCGGTGATGAAGGTCGAGGTAGTGGTACCTGAAGAGTTCATGGGAGCCGTAGTAGGCGATCTGAACTCCCGGCGCGGACGTATCGAGACTACTGAGCCGCGAGCGGGGTCTCAGGTTGTAACAGCACTCGTTCCACTGTCAGAAATGTTTGGCTATTCCACCGATCTGAGATCGAAGACCCAGGGTCGTGCAACCTACTCGATGCACTTTTATCATTACGAGCAGGCTCCCAAGATGGTGAGCGACGAGATCGTTGCCAGAGTTCAAGGCCGGGCCTGACCCCTGGCCACTGTCGGCCGCCATTCTTACTTGACTGTTTCGGTAGAAAGGAAGAGAGCGATGGCGAAGGAGAAATTTGATCGCAGCAAGCCACACGTGAACATTGGGACCATTGGGCACATAGATCACGGCAAGACGACGCTGACGGCTGCGATCACGAAGG